>Ga0153948_1000042_pt1 | contig 63552 bp, 99 predicted proteins | sample TSNJ032MetaG_FD_104696 | JGI IMG/M metagenome (GOLD analysis project Ga0153948, IMG submission 104696) | Attine ant fungus gardens microbial communities from New Jersey, USA - TSNJ032 MetaG | ecosystem: Host-associated > Fungi > Mycelium > Unclassified | place: USA: New Jersey, Wharton State... | reverse complement strand
GGCTTCGATTCTTCCGTATAACCCACACATCAAGTGCTCCAGCAGGTACTCATACAATTGTTCATTCACGAAAGTAACGGTATTTCTACGCATCTGGCCGGAGCCGCAGCAGAATCGTTTGTACCTTATTCCATTCATTAAAAATCCATTTAATGCAATTGACTCATATGCCACCTTATTTGTAACAACCACATTCACTACATCTTTTACATAGATTAAATTATGTTTTTGGTCTTCAAGACTTCTGATTTGATTTTTAATATCTTCACTACTAGTTTGAGACTTAAGGTGTTTGATTGCTTCACCAATATCGTGAAGTTCATCAAATATTTCGTCGGGGTGTTTTGTGTTACCGTAATATTCTCTTATTTTTCTAAAAAGTTGGTGATCTCCTATCGAAACAATCTCGCATTTGGAACTTGCTTTCTCGTAGGAGTATTTACCCAAATTATAGACTATGCCATTAGAAGGGGCTTCTTTTTTCTTACTTCTTGATATCACGGAAGTTGGTAGTTTAATAATTTCATATATGGTTTGTTTAGTCATTCATCCTCCTTGCTGAAAAATTTAACATTAGTAAATCCGTGCTTTTTAAATATATCTAAAAGCATCTTTTGATCCATATAAACAGAGAAGGGTATCATGAATATTTTGGGAGAAGATTTGAATTTTAAAACACTAAGAAAATCTTTCATAAAATCAGTACTAAAATAATAGTATGAGTCTAGAAAGCCACTAAGATATTTGAATCTTACATTTTTATATTGATCCGTCCTCTTGCTTTCGGCGATAATTAAATAGAAAGGGTAATCTTTATATTCTTTTACAAAGGAATCATATAAGCTTAGTTCTTGAATCAATGGATTGATAAAATTACAGATCAAATTGACTACCTCATATATATTTTCCCCTGTATAGTTATACTGTTCATATTTTTCCTGTATTAAGTCATAAAAATCAATTATATTTGTCTTCTTTTGAAAAGTAAAAACATAACTATCTATCTCTATTTTATATCTATACTTATAATTTTTACAACTTATGTGAAAATTGCTGAAATTCTGATATTTTGCATGTATGAGTTTTACACATTTTTCACAGAATCTTTCTAAACCTAATTTCATCTCCCCATTATAATCTTTTCGCATGTCAATTATTGTTTTTTTAATTTCTAATTTATGATTAACATTAATTAAGAACTCCTGATGCAAACATATTTTATCATTATCAAATATTGTATTTTCAGGAGCAATATAATAAAATGGTAGTCTTGATACTTTTTCTTCTCTTATACCTACTCCTTGGCTTTTTACCCTATTTAAAAGTACATTGTCATTGCTGTTATATTTTGCATTTAAATCTAATATGGGATGATGGTAATTAATATTATTAAAGGCAAAAAGCTTTAAGGATGAATTATAATAACAATCGCAATGATTCTCTATAGTCTTATCTCTAGCTCTATCAAAGAAATATTTTTCTGTCCCACAGATCCAAATATCATGAATACCAGCCGCCTGATATAACAAATGTCTCTCATAAAATTCACTTGCTATAGGAGTACATTGATATTCAATAACATATTGTATTTTATTATGTTTGAACATGATATCGGGGCGTTGCTTAGTTTCCGGAAGCCATCCTTCTAATATAACATCAGATACATCATCTTGATTGGATATCCAGTAATACAAGTCTTGCTTGCCCTTTATATGTTCCTTGGTCTCTGGTTCTGTGTATTTATCTGGGCATTCTGCTTTTTCTTTATGACGAAAATATGGGGTAGCTACCATCCCGTGACAATATTCATATGGATTACCGCAAACTGGGCAAATCAATATGTTCTTGCCAGACCATTTTTTCAACATTTCTTTTGAATATTTGTTGTCAAAACAATTAATTATTTCACTCCCTAATAAACAAGTTAATATGATAATATCCTCCTATTATTTTAATCTAGTAATTTCTCGTAAGCGTATCCACAGTCTGTAGTATAAAAAATATTCCTAATTCCCGCACTTCTTATAGCAGCCATACAAGCAGGACATGGCCTTGCCATTCCGAAGGGTGAATCATTTCTAATCCTATAAACAAAAATTTTCACTTTGCTCCACTTGATCTCCAAATTTCGAATAGAACTTAGGCAGATGATTTCCGCATGGGCTTTGGGAAGAGAGAAGTTGTTACAATTCTGATTTCGATTCCGATAACGGTTAAAATGGTCTTGCCGTGGGTGAGTCTTGTTGGTATTGCAGCCGGTTCCGATTATGTGTCCTTGATACACGGCAACGCATCCCACATGAACTTTGGGAAAATCGGAGAGTGCTGCTATGTCTTTTGCCATACTGAAGTACTTTGCGTCGGATGATTTAATCAAATAGGTCATCCTCCCAATTTTCGGGTAAAAAATCATATTTGTCAAAAATACCTACATCCCGGATCTTTGACAAATAGGTTTCATCCCCGCTTGATTCATAAAGATTTTGATATTTCTCGTTTTCTGCAATAATAAAGTTATACACATTCTTGGTTACATCAGTGGGGTATTTCTTACCATTTTTAACCATAGCCAGATATTTTTGAGTCATAGAACGCCTATAATTTACCTCTTTTCTGTGTGTAATAATATCATCGGTAGGGAGAAATTTCAGATTATTAATTACATAAGATTCTATGCATATTTTATTGCAATATCTACCGTAAATATTTGTCTGGTAATGATCACTGTTTGAGGGACGGTGCATGTACCGGTATACATAAATTAATTTTAAGTCCTCTAAAATCGCATTGTACTTATAGGCTGTTTTTTCTGAGACATTTGCTAAAAGACTGATTCTCTTCAGGGGATAATTACCGACGATATTACCAATAGATTTTCCATTAATATTAACAGATGTATTGGATGATATCGTACTGATTAATACGACATAATATTGCAGAAGCTTGAAGTTGTCTTTATCCTCTGTGAATATCTTCAATACTTCATCACTGTCTATAGTAAGAAAACCTTCTTTCTGTGAATCAAAGACTAAATTGCTTTTATCGATGATGAAATGGTACTTCCCGGTTTTTAGGATTTTTATCAATCCAATATCCACAAGGTTATCAATACCCGAAATAATCTTCTGGTAGATGCCACGAGGCAGATCATCATCTTCCGTTAAGTCATAATATATCATTGTAGGCGTAATATAAGGCTTCACTGAATTCTTAAAGCAGTTTTTTCTTAAAGAGATATAGACCGCAATTCCGTTTTGAGTGATAGCTGGATTCTGTACAACAGATCTTTGTAGTATGATATTGATTTTTTACCTCCTTTCTTCTTAGTAAGAAATATCAATATGTCGAAATTGAGACATCAGGAGCAGAAAATTACACCTTGCGGACTGTAAAATTTGACACTTTGGAGCAGGAAAATGACAGTTATTGTATGTAAGGATATAGTATGTATATAGTGTCGAAGGGCTGCTTTGTCCAATAAAATCAAATTCATTTGTTCCTGACGGGGGATGTTTTTCCTGAGCCAGATGACATGATCAGGCAAGAGGAGAGAGATATGCGGGAACGGTTCTTACCCTTTTTATCTTTCTATTGTTTAATATGCGTAGAAACTTCTCAATCGAATAGGGGTAAATGACATTTTTTTAAAAAATATTTTCTAACCCGATAATATCTCCCGCCTGTAAGGGGGGCGGGAGAACTCTTGTTGGAATGTTTAATGGCAGCAAGTTCTTTTTGAATGAATTAGAGGGGAACAAAATTGCCAGTAAGAAAAGCCGAGATATCCTGCTGGTATTCTTTGTTGCGATTTATAGGGTAAATTGAGGGTATTTTAAGTAATTTTCAATCTGGATGCAGTTTAGGTATCAATGGTTGTCTGGGGATTTAAGATCGATTTTAGCATTAAAAAGAAGCATTTTTCTCCATGATAAGGATAAAAAACGCCTATAAGATAGAAAAGTCATAGTCTTCTGCGATTATTTACTGCTATTGGCGGGGTAAGTGAGATATTAGATATGCTATTGGGCGGGTAGAGTGGTCATCTACTTTACCCTTCTAGTGTTACCTATCGGATGACCACTCGTTTGTCAGATTCTTCGAATCAGCCAAACATTAATTTTTTCTTTTCATCTTAGGGGTGTTCGGTAGAGACTAATAATAAGAAGTGATATTTTTCTTAAAGGCGTTGGGATTCTACTGTTTTGCATTGTTATTGGCGCTGTAATAAGGATTTTTTCGGGTGTAGTAATATTCTGATTTCGGGCTTTAAATGGGGGTATTCGATGAAGCGTTGACATTGCTATGTTATAGGGTAGGAATGGGGGATTTATGGGGTAAATATGGGGATTTTTAGCTGTTTGAAGATTAATGAAATGATAGGGGATATGGGGTTTGACCGAAGCGTCTTCCGAACGAAAATGGGGGAAAATTTCGGGATTGGGGGAATTTTATGATGTGTGAATGGAATAGCTGGGCCCAAACCACGGCAATAGTTCATTACTCAGAATGTAAACCATCCCCCTCCAATACAACCACCAACCGTTGACTTTGCATAGTTAATGTGACATTAGGTTTTTTTGGCACATTAACTTTGTGGTAAAAGTTATATAATGATTTTAAAAATGTTGTTGTTATCCGTACAATATTTTCCATATTTCAAATCGGCTAATTTAATGCAGTCATTCGGTCTAGTTCGTTTAGACCAGATAAAATAGACAAAAATGATATCACATTAACCCCATTTTAACCCCATTTTAACCCCATTTTAACCCCATTTTAACATTCAACCCCATCCAAACACCCACTACATAAAACACCAATACTAAACCCGAAGTATACCAATACTAAACAAATCGCCCAGATAATCACCCCAACAAATTAATATTCAAAACCGCTTGACAACCTCATCCGGATCTGGTATTCTACTACCAGAACACTTGTTTGCTATTTGGCGTAGCAGACGGACAACACCCAGATCACCCATTTTTGACAACATCCAATCAATCATCCTTTTTAGGCTTGCGGCCTTTTGGTCGTGGTATCAGTGCATCAGTCAGGTCATAGCCGTCTTTAATAAGCTGAGCTTTGATTGCTTCAACCGTGTAGCTATTGCGTGATATACCACGCTTAATTAATGCGTCCTGTAATATATCGTACAGTCTGTTCCCCATACTGACATTGTATTTAACACGGTTGAGGGCGTCTGATTTGCGGTTTGCTCTTAGTTGCGCCGGACTGGTTTTTTTTCTGGCATTATTGTCCATTGTGAGATTCCTTTCATTTATGGGGACTTAATATAATTAAGCCGGATTTTAATTCCTGTGAATAAATCAGTATATATATGAACGATTATCTTAGAAAATTAAGTATTTGCTACATTATAACGTGTATATCTTATATACAATATACGGGGGCTAGTGTATAATTGACTTATAGAAACAACCGCACCTTGACAATTTTATAGGCTTTACACTCTCTGGAGGATATGATATACTCACACAAAAGGGAGGTACACCAAATGCACGACAATGAACTACTTCAGGCAGTCAGTGACATGCTAACCAAACAGTTGCAACCAATATATACAAAGCTTGATAAGCTAGATGGTATTGAGTCCGACGTTTTAGGACTTAAGTCCGACATGGTTATAGTTAAGTCGGATGTATCTGGTCTAAAATCAGACGTGGCAGGACTTAAGGCAGATATGGCTGAGGTCAAATCAGATATTGCTGATCTAAAATCCGACGTAGCGTCAATAGATTCTGATGTAACGGGTATCAAGGTAATACTTGAAAACGACATTCAGCGCAATTTCTCCTTGCTGGTTGAGGGCATAAACGGCATCAATGACAAGCTTGACCGTACCAGCGTCACGGCAGACACTAACGCCGAAGATGTAGCCACACTAAGAGCAGCTATTGGGGTTTTAGCAAAGTAACCGCATCAATCAAATACATATGAGTGTAGAGCCTATAAAGTTGTCAAGGTTCTACGCTTTTTTAATTGGTACAATGTTAACCTCAATCTGATGATCTAAAACGGCAAGTATCCGATTTGCATCGTCAACGGTAAAGTTTTTCTTACTGAATAGTTTAGTTAGATCTTGCTGGCGTACACCTAATTGATAACCTTTTCCTAAAACAAAGGAGGCAGTGTTACCAGCACTACCCCCTAAGCGGAACAAAAAGAAAATGCCCCAAACATCAATTCCATTCTAAGGCATTTTCGAGAAATGTTCAAGTCAGAACATTTGTTCCCAACAAACCACAACCCGTTAAAAGTATCTGAGGTGGAGCGCCCAGAGAGTCCACATGATCCCCAAAAGAGGATAAGCGGAGGTATTCAGAAAACTAACCAAAATCAAACCAACCGCACGCAGGCAGAGCGCTTAGATTCTGCAGTGTCAACTGGGCACCCTGACCACATCCGGGACGAAGCAGTTATGCTTTATCAGACGTGGCGGCGAATACCATCGCAACCCAGAAAAATTACATATGTGCTAGAAATAGCGAGCGTTTTGCGGTATCTGAGTCTGAAACCGTGGCCTGTGGGGTTTGGAAGCCGTAACGGGAGTGAGAGGTATTTACCTATTGTATGGGAATCTCTGACACGACAATTAACTTGTATAGAGGTGGATACAAGCAAAAACGACCATGAAAGGCCATACAAACATAGCAAAATACAAACCACGCAAAGAGAGCTGAGAAATACGTTCTTAAAAAACCGCTATAAGACCGAACCGGAGGAAGATAAAAAGCGGTATACAAATAAATAGGAACTACAAAACACAGACGCCAGCACAGTGCAAAATAGCGGCTCCTGGACACGGGAGAAGGCAAAACGCATTTTGGAGTTGAGAAAATAATCACGAAAATTCAGGTATTGCCAGACGGTAATACTTTTTTTATTGCTTATTGGTGTAAACGACTGTTGCAAAATAATACGGGCATTCGTTTACATCCGTAAGTAATAAAAATACAAGGAGGAAAGAAAAATGAGAAAACAAAACGAGGTAAGATATATAGTAACGGATATAGTTGCTATTGACGTTATTCGGATCAATAATAAGTCAGAGGCGTACTTTCAAGCGACCGCACACGGTTGGGGCGTGGTAGACATTGACGAAAATGGAACTTTTTTTTGTGATGAAGATTCCAGAGCGATCCTCGTAAACAATCAAGGAGAACAACGCTTCATTTCCCCTTATACAGAACTGAACCGGAAAGAATGGTTTAAACAAGCTGAATGTAGTGTAATTCTTCAAAGCGATTCTTGCGGTTATTCATTTTGGGAAAAAGAAAAAGGGCTTGTAAAAATCTTTGTTACTCGTAATGAGAACGGACTGATTGAAAGTTTTCGTTTGGTTGACTGGACAGAAAATTCTCCATATGAAGATGAGGAAGAAATTACATTCGAAGATCTTCCCGAAGTAGACCCATATACTGAGTATTAAAAAAGTTTCATAGCATAAAATTAGGGCTTATAGCTTCGGTTATAAGCCTATTTCTATTCCAAAAAAGAGGAGGGGAAAACCATGATGAAACATGAGTTTGAAAGAATCGCAGGGTACGAAGTTAGCAACGAAGACTATAGTAATATAATTGAGCCTATGTATATGTCCGTGAATCTAGACAAGGAAGCTTTTGTAAAGATCCTTGACAAGAAAAGATTTGCACTTGAAACGAAAAAAGAACTAGTTAAAAAAATGTCAGAAATTGCAATGCATTTAAAAAACACATGTCATCATTATACAGATTATGAAGCCATAGATAAACTGCACTCAATCGCGGAGGAGTACCAAAAGAGATCTACACACAAAGGAGGTTATTACATCTATCGCAAGTACACGCTTGAACATCTAGGAGAATGCAGGGGGTGTACTTATCCTGCTGAAATTGAGATATACGACAATAAATACAACACAATTGAAACAATAAAGTTAGTATAATCAGACAGACATTGATCAAGGAGGAAATAAAAATGAGGGCTACGGACGCTATGCACAAGATTTATTAATGTCTGAAATATCAAAAATTGGATACTCAATGGAGGACATACCCCAAGGGGATAGAATAGCTAAAATGTTTAGATATGATGAAATGTGGTTTTCTTAAACCCATCACAGAGGGGCAGAAAGAGAGGATTGAGAAAATGAAAGTAGTTATAGGAAGGCACATAAACGGAATTACGATCAATCCGTTAGAATATTTACTTGATGAGGATGAAGAACCGATGATTTTTGAAAGCGAAGAGATTGCAAAGGATTTTCTTAAAGAAAAAGGCTTCACCGATGATGATATTTATTGGTTTATTTTCGTGGTTGTAACCGGATAAATTGAACAATTCAATGAGGAAGCTGAAAAGCTTCTTTTTTTATTTCAATACCTAATAGGTATAAGAATAATTGGAGGAAAATAATATGAAATATAAAACAACTAGAAGTGTCGTTAATAATGGCTATGTTACAAGAATAAGCGTAGGATATTGCAATCTACAATCGTTATTAAACTATATTAACCCAGTATCCTATACTTGTGGGGTTTATGGTTGGAACGCAGATATATATGAGATTGGAGACATAGCGATTATTACAGGCTATAGGCCTTTTGGAAACATTTCCCCTTCATATGATATATGCCAAAAATATGAGGAAGAAGCTAATAAAATACGTAATAACTTTACTATCTCATGGGAAAAAGAAAAAGAACTTTTAAATGAACTAATAATCACTTTTATTAAGGAGGTGGCGTAATGAAAAAGACGGTAACATGTATCTTATTAGCAATAACACTTGCAATTGCAACATTTTCTGTATTTAGAAAAGGGGATGTCATGCCAGAAAACTACATAAACGCAGAAGATATTATTAAGGCAGATAGGACAGACACGGGTATTTTGTTAACGTTTGCTGATGGTAGTGGATACTTTATAGATACCATAAATTGAAGAAATTAAAGAAGGAAAACCTATCATGGATTTAATGCAAAAATAATATAAGGAGACAATACTATGTGTGAAATGTTTGAATGTATTCATGATGTTGGTGGAATGTGTGAATACTATAGTGAGTCAGATTATTGTGGTTGTGAGGACTGTGAACATATAGACGACTTTTATAGTAGTTGTGCGATTAGAGAAATGTGTACAGATAATAATGAGTAGAGTTAACTTACTAAATAGAAATTAGAAATCCGCAGGGATTTCTTTTTTAAATGGAAAGAAAGGAAAGGTTGACATATGGAACAGACAAAAATGATATTGCAGGATGCGATCACTGAAGTATTGGACAAACACGGAAAAGAATATGATTATACAGAAATCTCCTCACTCATAGACCGCTGGTCTAATAGTAAAAAATCCCTCATCGAAAAAATGAGGAAACACCCGAACTGGAATGAAGAAGCTTTAGCGGTCATCCTGACTACGGATGAAATAAGGGACATTGATTCAGAAGAAGTTAGTAATACGATCAATAATATGTTAGCTTATGCAAAAAATAATAATATTATAATCCCTATTAACATATGGTCAGGCATACTTATTTTGCGGAATTACCATCAACAATTTATGGATACGGATACAAAAGTGAGAATGCAATATCAGCAACTAAAAGCAAATGAAGGGCAAAAAGTATCCCGTCTATTAAACTCACTTTTTAAAAAAGCAGGGCTGGATAAGCTCCCAGAATATAACAAGCTATATGCTAAAGTGGCTGACGCTTTTAATCCGTTGGTTATTAAGCGGACAAGTGTTTTATCAGTTCATCCATGCGATTATTTACATATGTCATACGGTACCGGCTGGAAATCTTGTCATAATATCGATGATGGTTGTTACATGGCAGGAACACTTTCATATATGGGCGATGAGGTTAGTTTAATTTTTTACACGATCAACAATGATTATAGTGGAAACGAATATTATAATCAACGAAAAATAACAAGAAATGTGTTTTGTTATTCGGACACTATGTTGATGCAAAGCCGTCTATATCCTAATAATGATGAAGATAAGAAAACGCAATATAGGGAAATAGTACAACGGATTTTTTCAGTATGTGATAATATCCCTAATTTGTGGATAAAAAAGAACTCTGAAAGTTTAAATGATTATTGTATGAATCATTATGCTGCGAAGCATTATGCTGATTATATCTATTCAGAGTATAAGGCAAATATCTCATTGCAAAAAGATTTTCAATTAAAAGACCAAATGATTATTGGTTCAACATGTTATTGTCTGACGTGTGGGGAAGAAATTGACGAGGAGAATGATTTATATTGCGATGATTGCGGTAATAGCACTGTTTGTTGTAATGAATGTGGTGAAGCCATCTATGAGGAAGATGCATATATCATAGACGGGGAATATTATTGCCGTGATTGTGTGAGTTACTGCGAACGATGCGGAGAACATGTTTTAAATGTAACGGACGTTGGAGGCTACTATTATGTATGTGACGATTGTTTAGAAAATCACTATACACAATGTGATGATTGCGGCACATGGATCGAAGAAGATGAATCCTATAGTATTAGCAATGGTGTAAAATATGTGTGCGGTGATTGTATTGAGAATTATGTTTATTGCGAGGGTTGCGGAGAATATTACTACGCCGAAAACTGTGCTTACATTGAAGGGGAAAACAGGTATATATGTGAAGACTGTTATTCGGATGATTATTTTATGTGTGAAGAATGCGAAAATGTGCATAGGAACAGGGAGCGCCACGAATACGAGGGTAAAGAACTTTGTAACGACTGTTACTCTGAAGTAGAAAATCAAAATACGGAGGTAGCATAATGAACATTGAAAAGATTTTTATGTCCACACAAAAAGAATTGAAACAAACACTTTACGGCGTATTAAAGTCCGCAGGATATCGCCCAGTAAAACAAGATGGTTTTGTTTTTGCACAAGGAACACATCCCGTTATGCTGGTTGCTCATCTCGATACCGTTCATCATGAGCCGGTAAAACAGATTTGTTATTCTAGAGATGGCAATATAATGATGTCACCGCAAGGTATAGGTGGGGATGATCGTTGCGGGGTATATATGATTCTTGAGATCATTAAGGAATTTAAGTGTTCAATTCTCTTTTGTGAAGATGAAGAGATGGGAGCCATTGGAGCAGGGAAATTCACAACGTCCGGAATTGCACCGAAGGGAATAAACTACATTATTGAAATGGATCGTAAGGGGGTTAATGATGCGGTATTTTATGATTGTGATAACAGAGATTTCACTGATTTTGTATTGGAGGCAGGATTTATTAAGGCAGAGGGATCTTTTAGCGATATCTCAGAAATTGCTCCTTTTCTTGGAATTGCAGCCGTAAATATTTCAAGTGGTTACTATAATGCTCATACTCAGCACGAATATGTAAATCTCCTTGAGGTTGAGAACAATATTTACCGCATTAGTAAACTTATAAAAACGGGAAGTCCACAGTTTGAGTATATAGAGAGGGAATACAAGCCGTTAAAGTTGCCATGCTATGAAAAATATGGACTGTGTGAAGATCTTTGGTATGGTTCTGATGAATTAGAAGAGGGCTATAGGGAGTTAATGCTAATAACGGACGAAATGGGGTATGTCATAGATAAAAATGGAGAACTAAATGATTATGACGATTTTTGTATTGATTGTAACAATAAGCTTTACATTTTAGATGTAGATATTATGGATGGTTGGGAAGAATATATTGCTTATGAAACAGACGGTCATCATTTGAGTAATTATGACGGGGGAATTATACGATTCAATGCTAAATTGGCAGAACAAATATTTGTATCACCATTTAAATATACAAATTAGGTTTTAATGCCAAAAGAGAGATGTAAAAATAAATAATAAAGAAGAGGGGAACAAAAACATATGAACAAGAATATTTTAGCGGTCGATATCACACATATGCTGGTATATGATTTTTTGAAAGATGGAGAAACAGAAATAGAACTTTTAGAACGGGCTAATAATTCTAAGCAAAAAGAAATCGAAACATGGGGTAACCATTGCAAAAAGTATCCCCATAAAGGAACAATATTCTTTGAATATTTAAATCAAGCGGAGGGAAAAGAGTATAAAATTATGACCTTCGAGGAATACCAAAAAGCTGAACGGGATTATTATATCAATCGCCCCATACAAGAAATAACAGAAGAAAAGTTCTGCGAAATGCTGGACGTGTTACCGCCTAAATGCTGGACTACAATTCAGGGGATCGAAATGTTTTGTATATCTGAAATGATCACGGGATCATATACAAGGCAATATGCAAAAACGCCTGTAGGTGAAAAATACTATACTAAAATTGTTGATATATTAGATAAATCGACGTGGATACATAATTTTCTGTAAAAGGTAGAAGAGGAAATTAATAAAGGTCAAAAGATTGATTAAATGTTGATTTCAAGAAGAGAAAAGGAGGGGTCAGAAATGTATGAATTGGATAAACAGAATTTTGGTGAAGTAATGTCCGCTAATTTTGCAGTAGACGGAAATATTATTATGCTGCCAAACAAGAACCGAATATTTCCATATTTTGAGTTTAGTATAAAGGGGGAACGGGAAAAAATTATTTGGGTATTGCAAGAATATGAAGGAGCGGATAGTTATAGATATCGTGGAAGTGAATCATTTAGCGTTATTGACTTGTTTGGCAGTCTTGAAGAAGCTATAAAAGCATGGGCTTCTATTGAGCAAAAAAGACAAGAAGTGAGATAGTTATTGAGCCTAAAAACAATAAATTAAAGGTATGAAAGTCTGGTTTTATCCGCATATTGAAAGGGTAGGATGAATATGAAAATTGAACAATTAAATATATTGTTAGAACTATTAAACGAATTTTATTATGAAGTAGATTCAACAGACTATTTTAGAGTGGAGGATACAATAGAGCTCGTTTCAGAAATTATAAAAGAAGAGGAAAAATATAATGATGATACTAATTGGGGGTGTGATATGTATATACGAATAGACACAAATGGAAACCCGTGGGATGGAACCGCTCGATATAAAAAGGTAAAAACACCAAATGCAGTTAAAAAAGCGATGAAAGAATTACAAGGTCTTGAACTAAATAAAGTTATAGAAGAACATGGAGGCGATGTATTAGCAACACGCAGGCCAGATTTAATATGTAAAAGTTGGATTGTAAAATCATAAGGAGGAAAATTAAAATGAAAAATATTAAGAATCTAATTAGAGAAGTAGAGCCGGGCCATGAGGATTTTTCACTATACTTTGATGATGATGGATTGACAGAATCAGGCGGCAGCTATAATTACAATCTTTTCATTGTGTCACAATCAAGAAATCGAAAAGGGTTTAATAAAGGAGAATATAATAACATTAGAAATGGAATTGAAAACTTGCTTGAAACGTATATTGATATTGAAAGTAAATCTAATTATGCACAATACCCAAGTGTTGGCAGTATGTTGCTTGATTACAAATTGATTGACAATATACATAATACAAAGAGGATTAAAGACTTTACAAAATTCTTTGCTGAATGTTGTGAAAAACCTAAGTCCCATTATACTAATTATCATGATAATTTTACGGCGTATAATGAAGAAATGACAGCGAAATATTTAACCCTTAAAACGGGTAAAGAGTGGGGTGTTGATGAGGCGCATGGATATAATCAGGGTGATTATGTCAAGATGGTCTATTGCAAAGAGCACTATAAAAATGGTACGAAAAATTATGGCGAAATATGGTTAGGTGCCGGGAAGGAATTTTGTGTAATTGATCTTAACGAAAGTGGCGAAGAGGGTTCCGCTCACTATGGATATATTGTTGCAGATTGTCAAGCATGTAGAGATGAGGATTATAAGAAACTCATTTGTGAATGGGCTTGTATCAAGGAAGAAGAAACACAATTGGAAATGATAGATGGTTCATGCACGTATACAAAATATTCATATAGGACGGCATAAAATAAAAATAGGAGGAAAATAATGAAATCTAAAAGAGAATATCTCATCCAATTAGTTGGAGAAATAGATGACAAGGGAATAGATTCACTATTTAATATTATTATGAAACGTATAGGTTCAGACGGGAAACTAATAAAAGGTGAAACAAAAGTTTTGTGTACTACTAAAAACGGCACCCCATATTGTACTTCTGATGTGGTGGATATGAGTGAACCAGATTTCATTAAATTAGTAGATGAGTGTAATCTAGAACCAGAAAGAATAATTTTAGCTTTAAATAGGATTTATAATAAAAAATATCCTAATAGTGAAATGAAAAATATTTGGGCAATAAAAAGAAAGTTTCCTATAACTTTAGAGACCATGGATGCTTTTGGAAACATTCGATATGTAAATATATGTGAAAAAGTGTGTATGAATGGTTAATTTCATTGGAATTAGACAATATGGGTTGATTTCAAGAAGAGAGAAAGGGTATAATATATGCGTAAAGAGAAGGAAGCAGATATGAATGATACTTTATATGAAGTGAAAAATTCACAATTAGAAAAAACGATAGGGGAATTATTGTTATTTGGCGCGTTATGGCGTGACAATAATCAAGAAAATGGGGGAGATAAATTTTTAGAAATTAATTCCACTATAATGAAATTCATAGAAGAATTAGAAAACCATATGTTATAATTATAAAGAAAGGGGAAGAGAAAAATGGACAAAGAATATTTTATTGACTACGGTACGGGTGCAGGAAACGAGTGGTCGGATACCATTGAGGAAGCTATGAGGTTGGCAGAGGAAGGGTTAACATACACGCGGCAGCCTGTCACTATCTACAGCGACGGGGAAGAGGTCGCTCGTCTCCCTTGGTTTGGGATAGAGCCGGAAGAGGACGAGGTTGTGACGTCCAAATTCGGGAGTCACGGATACTATGGCGAATGGGTGATTTATTAAAACCCTTGACAACATATAAGGATGTAACTACAAAACATTGGACTTATGGCGAAAACCATAAGTCTTTTTTTTATAAAAAAAATAAGGAGAAAATATGAACCAACTTAAATACTGGTGTAGAGAAGTCACTCATGTTCTTACAATCATTACATATTTTACGGCATGGATAGTAATGATTTTAGCACTGTATAGGCAGGATACTCCTATAATGTCGCTGCTGGGAATAGGACTGTATGTTGTAGGTATGTTATCAATCGTGAGAGGAGGAAAATAATATGGAAGAACTGTTGAAGGCATTAAGGCTTATCAAAAATACGTGTTGCCAGCACGAACGTTGCTCTAAGTGTCCTCTATGTACAGGGGAAAGTAAGAATGGATTCTACTGCTACATGGATGATAAGTTACCATATGAGTGGGAACTCGTTGATGAAGCGCCGAAAATCAAATTGTTTAAGGAGAACTAGTATGGTTCTACAGAGATAGGCAAGAAATGAAGCGAATAGATCGGGAGGAACCCAGAATAGAAGACGGATTTCATTGAAAAATAAATATTAAAATATAAAGGAGAAAATTAAAATGCCTACAGGATATACTGCTTATATTGAGGATGGGAAAATAACAACCGGAAAAGACTTTCTTATGCTTTGTGCGAGGGCTATGGGAGCTTGTGCTTCCATGAAAGAAGAACCTTTGAGCAAACCAATTCCAGATAACTTTATTGAAGAAAACTACTATTACAAAGCGATGAAAAAATCCCAAGAGGAATTAAAACAGTATCAATCTATGACTATCGAAGAAGCACAGAGTATGCTTGATGAAACATATCAGAAAGATCAGGAAGGGTGGCAAGAGTATATAGATAAAGCAGTGGCTATTAAGGAAGCCTATGATGCAGTAAGGGCCGATGTTATTGCTTGGGAACCGCCAACATCAGGGCACCAAAATTTAAAAAAGTTTGCACTTGAACAAATAGATATGTGCTATAGAGATTGTGATTCATCATACTGGGAAAAGGAAATGGCAAAACCTAAACAAAATGCAGAGGATTGGTTGAGACGAAAAATTGAATATTGCGAAGAAGAGATAAAGCGTAGTGAAAAATCTTGGAATGAAGAGAAGAGCAGAGTTGAAGACAGGAATAATTGGATTAAGAAATTGAGAGAAAGTTTTATGTAATATGTGTATAGAATACGGCTTTAATTGAAAAAATTGGAGGGAAATATGAATAATAAAGTATGTAAGTTTTTTAGAGCAACATATTTTGAAGAACGCTGTACATTAAATAATAATGTCGACGATGAAGGGGGTTGCGTATATGGAAATGGTATTGAATGTGGTAATCCAATATGCAAATTTTTTGAGGAACAGGAGGAAAAGAAAAATATTAAGCCGGAGACAGGGTTCTTTAAGAGAGAAGCATTTTTAACAGATTTTGGTTGCCTCACAAAGATTATGCAGGAATTATTGGGGGATTCATCTCTAAAAATAGAAAAAGAATGTCCCTTTTTAACTATGCATAGTGAGGGACTTCATCGTGAATATGCCGAAGATGAGATTATAGAAAAAATTGAAGCCTATTTAGGAGTTAATATCGCTGGATATTTTATGTATGCCGATTTAGAAACAATTTGTTTTATCAGCGACAAATAGAGGAGGAAGAATAAAAATGGTAAAAGGATATAAGGTATTTAATTCTGATTGGACATGTAGTCCAGAGGGAAGAGTAAAGCAATATACGTGTCCGGGGGAATTTGAAGAGGACATAGTCCCGATTAGTTGCGAACAGGGTATGCATTTTTGCAGAACCGCAGTGGATTGTTTCAACTACTATGGTTTTTATCCAGACAATAAAGTTGCCGAAGTAGTCGCTTACGGGGGCATTGCAGAAGAAGGGGATAAATGTTGCACTAACAAACTGAAAATTGTGCGTGAAATTCCATGGGATGAAGTCTTGAGATTAGTAAACCAAGGCAAAAATTGCACAGGGATTTGCAACACTGGCGACAAGAACACTGGGGACTGTAATACTGGGGACCGTAATACAGGGGGATATAATACAGGGAATTGCAATGTGGGATATCAGAACACTGGGGATAAAAATACGGGAGACAGGAATACAGGACATGGAAACGCTGGATACAAGAACACTGGGAACGATAACACTGGGCACGATAACACTGGCGACAATAACGCAGGAGACAAAAATACGGGATATGGAAACGCTGGCAACAAGAACACAGGGGACTGGAACAAATCCTCCTTCAACAATGGTTGTTTTATGACAATAGAGCCAAAAATTATGATGTTCAATAAAATGTCTAATTGGACTTATCGTGATTGGTTATTTTCAGATGCTAGAGCGTTACTGAATCAAATTCCCCAAAATACTGTTGAATGGGTACATTCCCATAGAATGACGGATCGGGAAAAGGCAATGCGCCCAACTCATAAAACAACAGGGGGTTGCTTAAAAGTGTTTGGTGAGTCAAAATACAATCAGATTTGGTGGGATAAATTATCGGATAGAAATAAAGAAATTATCATGAAAATTCCGAACTTTGATCCTAAAATTTTCAAACAATGCACAGGAATTACTGTGTAAATATATCCAGGTGACTTGGGAATGTATGATTGTACTGGAAACATATTATAAGGAGGAGTTTGATGATGGCTATTAAAGTTTTGATTACTGCTGATGAAATGGTTGCTTGCTTATTGAATGATATATCGGAAGGAATTTCAATAAACAGTTATGGCGACAGACTAAGCGACTATCATTCATTTGTGGAAGATGAAAATGGAAATTGTGTCTGTGTAAATATTACAGAAGAAAAAGAGGGGTTAGCGCCAGATGAATACTATTACTCCGTACATTTGATTGATGGCATAACAGGAAAGGACGCAGAGATATTTTCTACGAGGGATTTGAGTAGAGAAAGTTTACTTGAATTGGTTGATAGCTTAATAAAAAATACGTTGGAGGAATTGAAATGAAACTATACACAATATGGGAAGTAGTACGTATTGAGGGGACATTAGAAGCATTAAGGTTATGTGATGAGATGGAAGAAACATTACAAAATAATCAAAAATATTATGTTTTGGAAGGATATTTAATCCCTAAGAAGGAGGATAAATAATGCAGTGGAAAGCTGAAAATGAAAATACACATACAAAAGAATCTCTTTACGAATTTATGTCAAAAGTTGCTGATAATGTTAAGTGGGAAGACAAAGATGGCATTAGTTTTTCGAGGACGTTGAAATTTGAAGTGTTGGGCCGATATTATGAAATAATTTGGTTTCATAACTTTTGTCATTTACTTAATGATGAAGCAAAAAAACGTCCATTACAATGTGATTTTGATACAATTTATACTGATACTTGCTATCCTTGTTATTGTAACGGTAATGATAATATAACCTTCTCTTATAGGGGTAATACAGTGGTTCGTATTCCGCTTGAATCTGGTTTCTTGTATAAATCAAAATGTGTATAGAATTGTAGTTTTATTTACAAATATAAAAAATAAAAAGGAGAACAAACATATGAACAAATATAATGTTGGTGATACAATAAAAATATTAGATGGTGGCTTAGGTGCAATGGGAGCAGATGGACACGTGGGTGTTGTTACTAAAAAGAAAAACGGCAATGGATTATTAGACTATGATGTCGGATTTAATGTTGAGATTGGTAAGTTAAACCAGATATGGCGTGTTTCTATTGATGGAGAATATAAACTTATTAAAAGAGGAGTTAATACGATGATAACAAAGACATTTGATTCTAAATTTGATTTTGGAGATGAGGTTTATTTAATTAAAGAAAGCCCAACTGAGATACAGTGTGCTATGTGTAATGGGGAATGTACTATTGATAATCCCATGACACAAGCAAAAATTAAGTGCCCTTGTTGTAATGGGAAAGGAAAAGTAATATTAAGCGATACTAAAACATGGTGTGTAATAGATGATTTGTTTAAAATTACAGAAATGCGAATAAAAGCATATTCTAAGGAGAATTATTACATAAAATATAGTGTAAGACAAGCACTTGGGAATAAATATAATCCATCAGAAATGAATATATTTTGTTCGAAGGAATTGGCTCAAGCAGAATGTGATAAGCGCAATCGACCAGTTAAGAGGATTGACTTAAAAGATATTCAAATATCAAGTTGTTTTAAATCAACTATGCCAAACACAGATAAAATCAAGGAATGTTATGATTTTTACAAAAAGAACAATAAGCTTGATAGAGATATTATTATTGATAAGAATAATGTTTTAGTGGATGGATATGTTGGTTATTTGGTATGCAAAATGCTTAGCAAAGAAAATATAAGAGTATTAATTGCTTGATAAATTGAGAAAGGGTGGATGAATTGCTTAAAAGTGAATTACCAAGATGTGATAAGTGCAATGATTGTGAACATGCACAGTCAAAAAAGTATGAAGGATATACATATTGGTGCAAGTTAAAAGGTCGAGATGTAGGTCAATCTCACTTCGGTCAAAATAGCCCGGGAGGTTGCCCTAAAAGAAAATTAAATAAGGAGAATAGAGTTATGAGCATTAATAAATTATATTTACTTACAAAGGATTATCGCATTGTTTATATAGACCACATGTGTACTTGTGATAAATGTAGAGAGCGTGGAGAAACAGAAATATTTATTCATGGTCTTGATGGGTCATATGCGGACTGTCTTAAATTGCATGAACTTAATACAAATTTTGAGAAATGGGGTATTTTGACAGTAGGGAGCTCTGTAGATGAAATTATAAGATGGATAAAAGACTTTGTTATAGATAAGAAGGAAAAAGAGAATAGGTACTATCAGGAATTAAATAAGCTTCTCAATCAGCAAATACGATTTATCAAATTTTCTGTTGATAAAGTAGCAGCAACTATTAATGAGATCCAAAAGGGAAATAGAAGGATCTTGATTGACAAAATGGAAGGAGGGAGTAAGTAAATGTTGATGTCTTTGAAAGAACAATTAAATAGCTATAAAAAAGATCAAAACATTGTTTGCGCCTGTAGCGACTGTAATGGAATTAATGTTAGGTACTATGAATATGAAGAAACAGATGATATATGTGCCGAATGTGGGAACCCCATTATAAGAATCATTAAAAACAAAGTATGGAGCAGTGGTGACGTGGAAGAAGCAAGGCAAAGTGTTGAAATGGCATATAATAAAAAGTATAGAGAGGGGTGTGTTTTTAATTTAGTTGAATTTTCTATAGGTAGATTGGGTGAGATTACCAGAACAGTGATTCAATGCAACATGGCGTTATCTGGGAGCCGTTTCTACAAACGACCTTCATATTATGTGCACGATCGAGAAGATTCACACGGATATATTTGCGGAATAATAGATGAAGATGATATGTATGAACCTTGCTTTGTTTCTTATAGGATTAATTGGAATAATTCAAGAGGCGTAATATTTACATTTGAAAACGAACATGAAAACGAAGCAAAACAACAATTAATAAATGCCGTTAAAAATGGATTGAATAAATACATTGTAGAAGAAGAGAGAGAATTAAATGACGCTAAAATAGCACTTAATAAATTAAATTAGTATAGAAGGGATAAAAACTATGAGGCCATATACCAAAGCGGAGCAAGATAAAGATTTTGAAATAAGAGGAGATAAAAGTTAATGATAAATAAAATTGCGAGGAGGAACAAATTATGAAATACGATGTAAAAATCATACAATTATTGGAAGGGTATGTTAGAATCGAGGCAAATTCAAAAGAAGAAGCATTGCGGATTGCTGATAAACGATATAATCGTGATGGTTCTGAATTGCCAGATATGGATGACGTAAAAGATTTAGATTTTGAGGCTACTCCTAAACCTTGTAGGTGGCATCGTCATATCGAAGATTGTCTTTGCAATAATGACCCTGACGATCCTGGCGATTGCATTTATGTAGACGGTATTTATCATGGTGGAGATGAGTGTAAATATTATGAGTAAAGTTTTAATCAATTTGAAGGAGAGATAATATATGGATGATTTATGGATTGGATATCAGAAGCTTAAAGAGGAAAACAAGATTCTTAAATCCGTAATAAAAAATTTTGGAATTAGCGAACATAATTTTTTATCTGCGTTTACGATAAGGCTGAGTGATTTTACCAAGCAAGTTGTATGTGGGCGTTGTTACAAACTTGGAGAAGTAAACGAAGAGTGTCCCGAATGTGGTGGAAAGGGTGTTCACAAGAAAACAAATAAGCAGTGGGTTGTAAACAAGCATCCTGTAATAATAGTAAAAATTGATAGAACAGAAGACGGTAAATATTTTAGATTTTGGACGGATATGTCGAATTATTATAAGGCTTATTCTGTAAACAAAGAATATCCAGATGGAATTGCTTATATTCATTTTACTCTAGATGATGCTTCCAATGAGTGTAAGAGATTAAATGAAAGATTAGATAAGAATTCGTAGCAAATGGAAATTCTGTTTAAATATTTGAGGAGGGGATGTAATGCAAGAACACAGAGGAATACATAAAAATTGTGTAATATCAAATATACGATGGGATATTTCACATATGGAAAAAGTGGCTTTTGATGTTACAGATGACGAAGGAAAGACTGATACAATACGAATTAGAAATCATGATGCGATTGATCGACTCAGAAATTTAAGAGATGGTAAATGTTCAGCCGCATACTTTGACTTTGGAATGACGGATATAGATATTGATAAAGACTTAAAAGGAAACTATATGATAATGAATAGCCCTGTGGATGGCGTATACGATTATTATGAAGTTTCTGATGAGGAATTTCAAAAATTAATCGCATGAAAATTAAATTTAAATATTTGAGGAGGAAGTTAATGGCACAGATGAAAGAGTATTTATTTGTTACGGGTAGAAATTTGGGTAACGATGTGACTGTATTAAAAATTAAAGATAGTTCTTATGTGGATGCACTTGTGAAATTTTATAAATATTTTGGAGGTACTGTTTCTTACGATATATTTAAGAATGCAGTTACTGGAAGTGGTGAAATGGGTAGATTTGAAGAATCAATAAAATATTTTGAACAAACAACAAGAGAAGGTGTAATATATTTTGGTATTGTTCACGAAAAACCTTTTGTTGATTATGTTACGATAGTTGACTGTGAATAGAAGGGGAATTTTATGGAGAATAAAGAAATAGAAGAAAAGGTTATTGAAATATATGCCGCCGTCAAGGAGTTGCTTGAAGTGGTTATAAGAGAAAGAAACAATGAGTCAGAAGGAATAAACAAAAACAAAATCGAAGCAGGGGAGGTGAACCTAAGGGAGTCCATCAAGCTAGGTAACTACACATGGACAGAATTCTATAGTAATGATGATGGTGTCTATTTTTTACTGGATAAAGAACATGAGATCAAAAACATTCCGTTTGGCGAGAAATCTAATAATTACATCGACAGTCACGCCAGAAGAGTAGCAAATGAATGCGTCCCGTCAAAGGTTGCATTGGAAGTATTGGGGGAAAATGCATTTGTTCCGGTAGAGATTGATTTAATGAGTTTTAATAACTCTGGAGCACATATGCCGTGCAGGGGCGACCTTTTTGGGATTATAACCTATGATATTTACCTAAATAATATGTATTGTATCGACCCCTCTTATATGTGGTTGTCTACTCCATACGGGGATGGTTTCGTTCTGTGCGTCAACTTAAATGGAAGTGTTACCTATGACTTCTATTCACACGCTTGGGCTGTGCGCCCATTTTTAATCTTGAGACCTAATGTCCTTGTATCTTTGGTGGAGCAATGTAAGACAGATTATACCCCGTATGCATAGAGTGTACGGGTTTTTTATTACTCGAATAGGAGGATGAAAGAATAAAAATGTTAAGAGGGGATGTTAATATCACTCATTGCAGCGGCTATTATTTATTGGAACGGGATGGAATCAAAATGAGCTGCGATCCCGGAGAATTGAAGGATTCGATTTCAGAATTCAATTCCTATTATGAAGAGAAAAAGCAAATCGCGTGGCAGTAAAGAAAGGAGACGAGTGAAGAAAAAAGAAGTGTACCAGATTATTTCAAGTGTAATAATCAGAGGATTGCGATATGTGACATTTAAGACTCCTGGAGGGGTGTCTACTATGCCGGAGTCTGAGTTTCTGAAACTGACAAATGCCAAATCTTGATTAGTGAATTTAAAAATGATAGAATAAAAATAATCATATTATCCAAAAGGAGGATATTAAAATGGAAATTATTTTAGCTTTTATTTGTTTAGTGGGGGTTATCGTGAAACTTATTAAGGAAAAGACGGTAAAACCATTGCCGCCGATTAATAACATGGATTTATACTGCGAAGATTATTTTAGGTATTCCCTCGAAGAAGTCATGAAGATGCAGATGGATGGGAAATATAATTAATCATTTTGGCAGTTAATAGAGAATAGAAGTGGGGTTTCATAGAGAAGGACAGGGAGGATAATGATGATTGATATTTATTGTGATGCGGAAGAATGTGAATATAATTCCGGGGATGGTAAGTGTGATAGAGTTGATATAACTTTATCTAATAGGGAAACTGGCATGCCGGAATGCTTGGATTTTACATTTTAAATAGCTATGAGATCATGCAATAAAGAGACGGAAAATAATTCCCCGTCTCTTTTTTTATGCAAAAAAATAAGAGTTGCTAATTTTTATTTCGGGAACTTAAGGGAAGGGGGCGATAATATGATCTTTAGAATTAGAAAGGGGGCGTTGAATTGTAATAAACGAATGAGGAACTAAAAAAGCGAAGAAACAAGGTTGTTGTTAGTGAGATGCATCTTGCATTCCACTAACTATCAAGGATATTTTGAAGCAGGAGTAAGAAGTAAGAGAATTTTTATGAGGCTGCAAGTTGCAGTTTCATAACAGAAAAGGAGAATAATGATGGTAAATGAAGAGCAATTAATTAACGACCAGGAACTAAGGAATAGTTTAGCAGAGCGGTATGATGTATTGGAAAAAGTGAAGGAATTACTTTTGATTCCAAACACAGAATTTATGACAGTAAAACAGGTAGCGGATTATTATGAAGTGGGAATAAAGGCTATTCAATCAGCATATACGGATCATAAAGATGAACTGAATAGTGACGGTGTCTCCATAAAAGCGCACAAAGAATTTCTAAGTATCCTTAAAGGAGACTTAGAAAAAAGAAAGGGTAAGACAACAGTTTTATTTTCAGATGGGCACTCTATTGATGTTCCCAATAGAGGTCTTAGGGTGTTCCCACGCCGTGCCATCCTTCGCATAGGAATGTTGTTACGTGATTCCGAAGTTGCAAAGGAAGTCCGTTCCCAGCTCCTTAACATTGAAGAGAAAACGTCCGACGAGATAAAAATATCGGACATTAGCGAAGAACAGGAACTTGCTTTAGGGGTTGGTATGTCTTTTGCTTCCGGTAATCCCGAAGCAATTATGATTGCCACTACAAAGATGATGAACTTCAAAAATCGTCATATTCAGGCGTTAGAAATGGATAACAAGGCGCTGGCCGGGGAAATTCTTGAATGGAAAGACAGGGCAAAATTAAACGCTGCGGTTAGGAAACTGGCGGGAATCAGGGGTGTTCCATTTGCCACCATGTGGAATGAATTATATAGAGAACTGCAGTATAAGCACCATATCGCCGTTAAAATGCGTGGAGGTACCCCATACATCCAATGGATCAAAGAAGAGGAGTGGAAGTCTGTATTAAGCTCATTTTCGGCTATATGTGAGAAATATGGGGTAAGCCCGGCAGAAACAATCAATCAGAATTCGCTCAAATAGTGGAGGGGAAAAATATGATTTGGTATTCAGTAATTATAATTAAAAAAGATTCTTTTGAGAGTCAAATTATGGACGAAAGGCATTTTGGATCTTATATAGAAGCCGATGCTTTTGCCAGTACCTATTCGGATAATAACGAATTGGCAACAATTATCATGAAGATGTAATGCTGGGTGTTGGCGCACCTCGCTGTATTCCCTCTGAACACTGACTAACACCCATATTTTAAAAAAGGAGCACAAATTATGAATGCTGAAAAAGTAATGTACCCCGAAAAATTTAAGAAAAACAAGAGTAATAATAGCAAGATAAGAGTGGTTAAGTCTCCCCAAAAGGGTAATAGTAACATAGTATATGCTCTCCGCACAGAGAAAGAAATAAGCCGCATGCTCTCATATTTTGACAAGAGAATTGAGAATGCCGAAACACCAACGAATAATAGGGTTGCTAGAAGAGACAAGGCATTATTTGTTTGTGGAATTAACATTGGAATTCGTGGATCTGATATATCGGCTCTAAAATGGAGTGATGTATTTGACTCTAATTGGGAATACAAGAAAGAGCAAAGAATAAAGCCATACAAAACAAGAAGAACACGTAAGTATGTCGACATTATATATAATGATGCATTTATGACAGCCTTAGATGAATATAGGGATTTCTTATCGTTAAACTGTAAAGAAATTCTAAACCTTGATGAATATATTTTCCTCAGCAAAAAGGGAGAAAATATTACAAGAAAAACAATCGGAAACATCATTAAGAAAGCAGGGGAAGAGAGCGGGATTAGGCAAAATTTAAGCAGCCATAGCCTCAGAAAGACCTTCGCTTTTTGGTGTTATAAAAAAGCCACAGATAAATCACATGCTTTAACTATGCTGCAGTACGTATTGGGACACAGTAAAATTACAGATACTCTCAAATATATCGGACTGACTCTGGAGGATGAAAAGGAGATGTATAATTCATTAAATATTGGCATGCTGGAAGTCGAACAAGAGTATAATTAATTTTGCAATCTAAAATATTTCTGTTGACAAATAGGGGGAGGTATGGTATCATAAAAGAAAAGAACAACAGAAAGGAGTGATTGGATGTCAATTAGACAGTGGGGAATTTATTGGATAGACTTTCCAAAAAACCCTCAAAGTAAACTACAAGGAGGAATAAGACCAGCAATAATATATTCTAATGATAAGTGTAATAATTACAGTCCAGTATTAACAGTTATACCTATGACTCACACACACAACAATTTGCCGACACATCTTCATTTAAATGAGTATACGGCAAAATCACACGGACTGGATGGTTCTACAACAATCTTGGGCGAAAGTATTTGTCCCGTGGATAGAGGTAGAATAAAAGAAAACATCGGATTTATCAGTAATGTGGATATTAGGGAAAGCATTCACTGTATTATTGATGTCCAATTCGGCAGGAATGCAGAAAATGAGGTAGTGCGGCTAATTAAAAAGTTAGGATTGCAGAGCTTCAATAACGTCATAGCTGCAGCTCTTAAGGGCAATGGCAATTTTGCAGCTTAAAACTTTGTTATTGACAAAACATCTAGAAAAATATATACTCGTTGTATGTTGTAAGAGGAGAGAAAACAATGTACAATGAACAACAAAAATTTGAATTCATTTCTTTTGTAGGAGACTCTTCATACGAGGAATTCTTCGATTTATTTGAAGCATGGGAGAGGACTCTAGGTAAAGACATTTGCAACATGGATATTAATGAGATTGCAAATTTGGCAACTCAGGGGTTGGCAAAAAAAACCCTTGATCTTTATCGTAAAAAATTATTTACGTATATCGAATGGTGTCGCGCAAGAAATTTGTGCAAAATTAATCAGATGGATAAAAGAGTCACGCCGGATGAGTTTTTATACGAGATCTGGGGAGCAAGGGATGAAAATTACTATATATCCCCTGAATACCTTGATGAAATAATCGCCACTCTGGATAAGACTGATAATCCATACTATTTTTCTTCCATTGTTTTATCTTGCTACGAAAATATAGCAGGGGAAAACTGGGATAATTTAATGCATATGAGGGTGTCGGATATCGACCGCGACACAAAGACCATAAAATTAAAAGATGGAAGCAGAAGAAAGATTAGCGATAGACTGATTTATCTTCTTGGGAAATCTGCGGATGTGGTGGAATTGGCATCCCAGCGTATAACAAAACTTGATTACTGTATGTATCCGGATTCTGTCTGGAGGTTTCCAGTTGCAAAAAGTGGGAATGTATACCCCCGATTTCGATACTGGTTGTCAAGACCGATTGCAAATTGCATTGGCGATGATAAAATCACAAAGTCGGCGCTTGAAAGATCTGGTTTATTCAATCATATTAAAAAAAGATCAAGAGAGATGAAGTATGATCTTCTGCATGATATGATAAGTCGCCCAAGGAATGGGAAAAAATATAGTGCCCTTTTTGAGGAATATGGATATCATCTGAATTTTGCTTCATTCAAAAACCAATATAAAGATTGGGTTAAATACGTCTAAGGATCTTAGTATTTAGTGAACCCCCGTGGCTTCTGTCATGAGATTCCGAATAATAGGGTATTTGCATCCTAGAATTATGTAAGATAAAAATAAAAAGAACAAAAGTTCTAAAAATGGTTGACACGAACGGGTGTTTGTGGTATCATCAGTTTATCACACTTTGGAGGTAGAGTAAATGGAAGATTTGGCCACTGTTAAGGATTTGATAAAAAAACACAGCGTATTAAATAATGCTGCATCAATAATAGATCTTAATCAACCGGGGAATAATATAAAGGCAATTTCTTTAAAAAAATTAAAACGTCTATTCAAAGAACTATATGAATACAAGGTTTTATTTTATCCACAAAGAGTATTCACAAGAATAGATATTCACTATGAAATGCTCCAACAAAATATAACCACAGGAAAGGTGGTGATAATATACATAGGTAAACAAAAGAACGTAACCTCAAACGGTGTTGGCGCACCTCGGTTACGTTCTCAAACACAAGGACTAACACCCACAAGGGGGAATTAGACACGTAGAGAATTCTACGCTCTTATAGTATATCAATTCTATCGAGTTCAGTCAAGTATCCAACTCTGAGCATTGACAATCCCCAAAAGCATTTGTAGCAAAAAACAACAAAATATCGGTTTTTCGAGTGTTGCCAAATGGCAGGGCGTGGGATTTTGATTCCTAAAATTTGTTGGTTCAAGTTAAATTACGCCTGCAAGGAACTGTAGTTCAGTCGGTCAGAGCGTTCGCCTCATAAGCGAGAGGTCGTGGGTTCGAACCCCACCAGTTCCAGTTTTCACAATGAAAAAATAATAATTTAAGGAGTAAAGTGATGAGCAAGGACAACGGTATTTACGTTTTAAAAACGAAGGATGGGCAGTATAGAGTGGCATTATTAAGCGCCATTGAGAATGCCTACTGGTCTTATCTTGGTGGATCTCAAGATCTACTGGTTCCATCAAGAGTTTTGGAAATGTGGGGCGATAAGAAGTTCACAAGGAGCCATTCAAAGGCTGTGGAAATTGCCACTAAGTGGTATGAACACGAAGCTTGCGAGTATGGAATCATAACCATACAATCAGTCCAAACATGGAAAGAAATTGTTGAGGAAGGAACAGAGTTGAGTATCAGAGAACTATGTGAACTCCAGAAAGATGGAAATCATATCTGGGCCACTGGAGATCTAATTAAGGTTGCAAGCGGGATTTACTTAAAAGAGTGGAATACATACGAGCGGCATTTAGCAGAGAACAAATCATGTATAGACTTCCTACATAAAAAAATGAGAAGAAGAGATTTCTTCCTTGAAGTGGATGACATTACGCTTTTGGGTATCACAGATGGGTTCTATACTTACTCCCAAATAAAAGAGAATGGTGATGGATTCTCCATGCATTATCATTCACTATTTAAAGATCTTAAAGAGGAATTGATACATATTAAGGGCGAAGCGTGGTATGACTTCACAGTCCGTGAATTGTATGATAGGTGGTGAAGAAAAATGTCATTTTGGTTATATGAGGTGGGAAAAGATGGGGCGTGGAACGAGAATCACTATTGATAATAGTCTGAAATTATCAGAAGTTAAGTCAGAGGAAGTTTTTAAAGATTGTGATGGGGATGAGTATATAGTCCTAGAGCATTTTGAAGATAGAGCAACGATGGCTATAAAAAAAGCCCCGCCGCCAAAAAAAATGTCGTTTGGTAATAATAACAACTGGTGGGTTTATCAGTTATGGTATCTCTGACTGTGCCGGGGCTGTACACCCGTATCGTTGTATCTAGTTGCTAATAGAACTAACATTCTATGAAAAAAGGAGAAAGGTAGAAATTAACAATGTGAAGATTGGTAATTTAATGGAGGCAAGCGCGATATGAGATTGATAGACGCAGATAAAATTGATTTTAGTAAGATTTTTGTTGGTGTTAGTGAATTTGCCAAAGACATCAGAACAGCAGCGCAGGAACTAATTGACATGCAACCAACAATGATGCCCGGAGAATTGAAAGAAGAGGAAATAATCAAATTAAAATTCACAGGAGACAATACCATGTGCGAAATGTTTGAATGTATTCATGATGTTGGTGGAATGTGTGAGTACTACAATGAGTCAGACTATTGTGGTTGTGAGAACTGTGAGTATATAGATGACTTTTGTAGTAGTTGCGCAATTAGAGAAATGTGCGCAGATAATAATAATGACTCTGGTCAGGGGGCAAATGATTGAAAATTGAAAGAGTTTGGGCAATGCCCAATAAGTGGACTTTTACTATTAAACCAATAAAGGAATTGTTACAACAAGAAATTGATGATGGATTATGGGTTGACCCATTTGCTGGTGAGAATAGCCCCGCAGCCATAACAAATGATCTTAATCCTGAAAGACCTACTACATATCATATGAACGCCCTAGACTTTTTGAAGACATTTGATGACGCTTCGGTGGATGGAGTTTTATATGACCCTCCGTATTCTCCACGGCAAGTTAAAGAATGCTACGACGATTTTGGGACAGAGGTTAAATGGAATGGCAGAACAACGTTTTGGAGCGAGACAAAAAACGAGATAGCAAGAATAGTTCGCCCCGGTGGGAAGGCAATATGCTTTGGATGGAACAGTATGGGTTGCGGCAAGAAGAGGGGATTTGAGATGCAAAAAATACTACTTGTTCCACGTCTGAGAAAATCAACGAAGTCCCTGATATTAAGTTTGATGCGCCATTGAGCGTTTGTATAAGTCTTATTCTAAAATAAAAAATTAAAACAAAAAACGGAGAACTTGCAAGTTATTTGCGTGGCCACGCCTCCCTAATGAAAAGGAACTAAAAATAGTATAAAAAGGAGCATGAATTGAATACAATAGTTAAGACAACCACAGAGTTATATAGAGTTTTTGATATGTTAAATGAAAGATACTATGACGGGCAGCTCCCGCACCCAATGATAACAATTCAGAAATCAAGAGCGAACAGTTTGGGGCATTTTACGCTATACAAAGCGTGGAAGAAGACTGAGGAAAAAGACGGGGAAGAAAATTCTCTTTACGAAATTAACATCAATCCAGTAAATCTAAACAGACCGGCCTCCGGTATCGTTTCTACACTACATCACGAAATGGTTCACTATTTGAATAAACTCAATGACGTAAAAGACTGCAATGGTCAAAAGCATAATAAGAAATTCAAAGCACTTGCCGAAAGTGTAGGACTCATTTGTGAAAAGAGCGATAAATATGGGTGGGGTTTTACTACGCCAGATACGGAGCTATTATCGTACATAGAGGACATCATTAGGCCTGATCCAGAAGCATTTGAGTATTTTCGCGTTAGTAGTGCTAAAAAGGAAGCAAAGCCACGGGAGAAAAAGACATTTGAGTATAGGTGCCCCAAATGCGGCCTTGCAGTGAAAGCAAAAATTAACAAAGCTATTAAATGCGGCAGTTGTAATGTTGATCTTATAATGGAAAAATAATGCGGATTTGGCGGTCTGCATCACAGAACACGATTGACTAATTACCACAGAATCCCATTAGAACAAACGATTTTTACGGTATCGATTAGATACCTCGATTTTGTAAACTTAAATTTAGGAGGACAAGGATATTTTAACTGATAATCAAAGCAAACTGGTGGAAGATTCCCACCATCTCATTGCAAGGTCTCTTAAGCATATGAAAATTCCATACCGAAATCATGATGATTATTATGGTGCGGCAGCGGAAGGATTGTGCAGGGCTGCAATGAATTATAATGAAGAGTTAGGAGGATTTGAGGAACGCGCCTGCAAATATATTCATGACTCTATTGTCGATGAAATAAGGAAAGAGAAAAGTCTTAAAAGGAAAATGAATAGTGCTGTTTTATCATTATCTACAGAGCGGTTTTTAGAGGGCAGGAAGGTTCCTCTAATTGATTTAATCCCAGATGAAAATTATTTTGAAAAAAATGTCATTTCCCACTATTCGATTTTAGATTTTTTACGCATATTAAGAAATAGAGAGGTAAAAGTGCTACTGATGAAAATGAATGGGTTTTCTAATGGTGATGTTGCTATAGTAGAAGGATTATCTAAATCCCGCGTTCAGCAGATTATGAAAAAGGTTCGGAATAAATACATAGAGTTCAGTCAGGAATAATGTAACCAGTTAGAATGCCAGTTTCATTGTAATATTTGGAGGAATTAATAATGGAATTTGTGAACGTGGATGTATTCAAAAAGTTTATTTCTAAAATGGAATTCAAAATAGAATACGATGATGAAGATATGGATATGACTCTCAATTATCTAAACGATGCTACTGTAGATATTGAGCGTTTGCAAAATGAAATAAGGTATTTTAAAAACTTACTTGATAATAGTAATCGAAGTTTAGCTGAAATCATAAAGCGATTTACTGTTATGATTGAAAGGAGATAAATATGGGACTTGCTGATGTAAAAATATATGCCAACGTCATAGAAGACGAGGCAAAAGAACAAATAAAATTACTGTCTCAACAGAAGTCATTCTGCAATCAGAAGATTCGTATCATGCCAGATGTTCATGCCGGTAAGGGTTGCGTTATTGGATTCACTTCAACGATAGGGGATTATGTGATTCCGAATGTGGTTGGAGTTGATATTGGATGCGGAATGCTAACCGTTGAGCTCGGTCAATGTGATATTGACCTGCAAAAACTCGATGATGTTATTAGACAGAATGTGCCAAGTGGCAGAAATGTGCATGAAGGTAGATTAAGAAAATTTGAAAAGCTTCAAACTCTTAAATGCTATCGTGAATTAAAAGATACTAAGCGCTTAGAAAGAAGCATCGGAACTCTTGGTGGAGGTAACCACTTTATAGAGGTCGATCAAGATGACAGCGGTAATAAATATCTTGTGATACACACTGGCAGTCGGAATCTTGGTAAGCAGGTGGCTGACTACTATCAGAATTTAGCTTACGAATTATTGTGTGGAAAAGATAAGCTCTTAGAGGAACAAGAACGCCTGATAATCGATTATAAAGCACAAGGGCGAAGAAATGAATTACAACAAGCTATAAAGGCTCTGAAGGCTGAATATAAAGCTAAGGATTGTGATATACCCAAAGATCTAGCATATCTTACAGGATGCTATAAGGACGATTATCTACACGATATGGCTATCTGCCAAGAGTACGCTGTCCTAAATAGAAGTGTTATAGCTAAACAAATTCTATTTAATTATTTTAGAGATGGTTATACTCTAATATCACTCATTCAAAATGTATGGAAAACATTTGAGACAATTCATAATTATATTGACATTGATAGCGGTATCATCAGAAAAGGAGCTATCAGTGCTGACAAAGACAAGAAGCTTCTAATTCCTCTGAACATGCGTGATGGCTGTATTATAGGAGTAGGTAGGGGAAATCATGATTGGAATAATTCTGCTCCACATGGAGCTGGCCGTATAATGAGCAGGATGAAAGCTAAGGCGTCGTTCTCAATGGATGAATACAAAAACAGTATGCAAGGCATTTTCACGACCAGTGTTTGCGAAGATACTCTTGACGAGTTGCCAATGGCCTATAAAAATATGAGCGATATCATTGATGTGATTGGTGACACTATAGAGATTATGAGTGTAATTAAACCGATATATAATTTCAAAGCAAGTGAATAATTTGCTTGCTACTAAAAGAAGAAGGAGAAAAAATATGAGCAATACTATCTGTCAAAGATTCATTGACCAAAAACAAGTGAGTACAGATAAGCTCTTATATTCAGCCGGGCGTGTAGAATGTGGTTATAGAAGAGATTATTTTACGGTCGCAGATGAGCAGATTGGAGCGAAAGAAACATTCTCCGTTGGACAGCCCGTTTACGATGTTGACAATAATCTTATGGGATATTTAAAGATTGGTCTTTATGAGAATTTAGACTACTCTAATTCCTATAATGGCGAAGAGATACCAGTAGAATCATGGGAAATAGGGAATCCAACTAAGCACTGTATTAGCGGCAAGCAAATAATTACATTTTGGCAACGTTGGGATAAAGAGATCCCGAAAGCAACAAGGGTTATATCTGGGTTCCCCGGAGTCGGCAAGACGGTGTTTTGTAACCGCTCTAAATATGAAGCTAAAGTATTGGACAGTGATAGTAGCAGATTTAACTGGATATGTGAAGGGGTTAGGAACCCTGAATTCCCACAGAATTATATTGACCATATAAAAGAAAATATAGGTGTAGCAGATGTAATATTAGTTTCTTCACATGCCGTTGTTAGGAAGGCTCTAGAAGAAAACAACATTAAATATGAACTTGTATATCCAAACATCAAACTTAAAGAGGGCTATCTTGAACGATATAGGCAACGAGGGAATGAACAAACCTTCATCGACATGATGAATACTAATTGGGGCAAGTTCATTAAGGAGATTAAAAAGGAAACGTTCCCCACATTGGTTGAACTTCAGAGTGGTCAACATTTAGACAGTATATTTTGAATAGATTGGACAATTCATTTGTTGCAAAAGGAGGAAAAATGGAATTAAAACCATTTGATAGAAATAAGGTTTTTAAACTCATAGAAGGTGAAAATATAACTAAACTAAGGGAATATGACTTGCAATATGCCGACCTTCACAATATTGACCTTCGGGGCGCTGACTTTCATAATATCGACCTTCGGGTTGCCGACCTTCATAATGCCGACCTTCGGGGTGCTGACCTTCGAGCTGCTGACCTTCGGGAAGCAGAACTATGGAGGGCAGACCTTCGGGGTGCAGAACTTAGTGGCGCGGACATTGATTTTTCCTGTCTTCCTCTGTGGTGTGGGGGTCTACATATAAAAATTGATGTACGTATTGCCAGACAGATTGCATATCACTTATGCTCCATGCAATGTGATGATCCAGAGTTTCTTGCAGTACGTAATGCTATGCTGCCTTTTGCAAACAAATTTCACAGGGTAGAGGAATGTGGGAAGTTGGTGGAGGTTGAATAATAAACTAGAAAAAATTGCTGTTTTTGTAGTTAAGTTGTTTATTTTCATATTGATGCTATGTCTAACCGTGTCTTTAAACTGGATAATTTTCTGCGGACTCGTAAAAGTAGTAACAATAATTTTAGGAATCAGTTTCAGCTGGAGTATAGCCACCTGTATATGGTTAGCATTTTTGCTCATTAGTGTCATATGTGGAGAAGGGGGAACGGGGTGGCAATAAACATACCATATATAGATTATTAAATACGCGAAAACGCAATATATAGGCAAAATATTTGCATAGAATTCGCATTTCATAGAGCAATCACCAAACGGTGTTTACATAGATAATTTAAAAATAATGGAGGAAAAAATTTGGGATTTCAAGTTAAGAAGGCGTTAAGGGAAAAGATTTATGTAAAAGTAGCATTAATGAGTCCGAGCGGAGGCGGGAAGACTTACTCCGCATTAAAACTTGCAACGGGCATGTCAGAGGAAATTGAGAAACAGACCGGCAAACCAGCGAGAATTATAATGGGTAATACAGAATCAAAGCGTGGCTACTATTATGCAGACGAGTTTAATTACGATATTGTAGATATCGAGTCGCCACATAACCCAGAAAAATATGTTGAATTTATTGGGTTTGCGGTAAAAGAAGGGTATGATATTGTTATTCTTGACAGCTCGTCACATGAGTGGGAGGGAAAAGGTGGATGTTTAGAGCTACAGCAACAGGCCGGTGGTACATATCAGGCGTGGAAAAATGTCACTCCTCGACACAATAAGTTCATCGAGGCGATTTCCGACAGTCCCATTCACATTATTGCAACAATGCGTGGTAAAGATCAATATGAAGTAGAAAAAGACAGTAACGGTAAAACAAACGTTAAAAAGCTTGGGGTCGGCGCAAAGCAGAGGGATGGATTTGAATATGAGTTCACATGCACCTTCCTTATTGACCAGAAGACGCACATGGCAGAGCCGCAAAAGGATAATACACATATTTTCGAAAATGAAACTGCCACATTGTTAAGCGAGTCTTATGGAAGGAAAATTATGACATGGGCTAACTCTGGAGAAGGATATACCCCAATTGTAAGAAAGGAAGACGGCGAAGAATCCAACAACGATGGTCTAAAGCTTGTAAAAACTGAAATCATTACTTTGTGCACACAGTTGGGCGGGACGCAGAATGACGAACTAATGTTGATATTGAAAGAGTACTCCACAAACGGAAACCCGAACCAAATTAGAAATATCGACAAAGCAAAAGATTGTTTAAATAGAATTAAAACACTACAGGAGGGAAAGTAATATATGAATAAAGTTCAAATTGTAGGTAGATTGGTAAGAGATCCAGAAATAAGATATTCAACTGGAGAGAATGCAAATGCGATTATTCGTTTTACAGTGGCCGTTAATCGTAGAATGAAAAATCAAGAAGGTAATTATGATGCGGATTTTATTTCTTGCATAGCGTTTGGAAAAACCGCAGAGTTTGTTGGGAATTATTTTCACAAAGGCAATGCGATTGGATTAGTGGGACGCATTCAAACAGGTAGTTATGTAAATAAAGAAGGTGTAAAAGTATATACTACCGACGTTGTAGTTGAAGAAGTGGAATTTGTCGAGAGCAAGGGCGGCGGTTCGCAAAACGATAGGACGAATAACACCCAAAATGATAGTGGATTTGTGAATATCCCTGATGGGGTAGAGGACGAAGAATTGCCCTTCAACTAAGGCAAGCAAAAGACTTGAGGCTGGCATAGTCTAGCCTCAATAATTGAAAGTGGGTTGTGAGTTATGTGTGCCGTGACATGTAAATATAAAAATTGTAGACATGAAAGCAGGGATATAGTCGAAGATGAAGCAGTTAAATGCGGAGATAGTTATTATCACAAGGATTGCAACCAAGAGAAGGATGAGATAAGAGAAATTATAGATCTATTTGTTAAATATGTAAATCCTCACCCGGTTTATACACAACTGCAGAGCGTTATTAAAAACATTGTGATCACTAAAAATCTTGGTAGCAGCTTCTTGTTATTCGCATTAAAATACTACATTCAAAACAAAATCCCATTAAATTATCCACAAGGATTATATTATGTAATCCAAAATAAAAAGGTCATAGAGTCGTATAGTAAAAATCAAGTAAAGATAGCGGGCGATTTTACCATTGAAGAAGCGACAGAATCAACTTTTGACTATACGCCAAGAAAAACATGTGGTTTTCAAGACATTATAAAGGGGTGATGAAATAGTTTGGCTTTAGATATTTCTGAGATTGTTGATAATCAAGCGGAAGCCGGGGTTATTGCAACATTGGTATATCACCCAGAGTTCATTTTATATACGGATTACTTAAAAGCTTCTTATTTTTATAACGTAGAAAATGGGTGTATATACTGGGCAATTCAAGAATTATATAAAAATGGGGTGGAGTCAATTGATGCGTTAAATATTACGAATATGCTCAATTCAAATCGCGCCATTAAGAAGAAAATTGATAGTTACAACTTATCTAACTTTCAGGAGTTTATATCACTAAGTCAATACGCACGTCGTGATACACTAGAAGAATATAAATTACTTGTGAATAATGTCGTAACAATGTCATTTAAAAGAGAACTAAATAATATAGCATCTGAAATTCAAAGAGAATGTTTCAATCCGAATTCTGATTTATCGAAATTAAACTCCATCGTAAATACAAAAATCAACAAGCTCACTGAGCGATATATTACATCAAATGAAATAGAATTATTTGGGACTCGTGTTGAAGACCTCTGGAATGAGATAGTTAGTAGAAGAAACGAAAATGGAGTATATGGAATACCTTCTAAGTACGAAGCATTAAATGAATACTTTACCTATGAGCCTAGTGAATTGGTCTTATTGAAGGCGAGGATGAAAAAGGGTAAGTCGGCTTTTTTTATGAATGAAGCAATCCATAAGATACAAAACGGCGTCCCTACATTATTTTTTGACACAGAGATGAAGGATAGACTTTTCTTCGAAAGAATGCTCGCTAACCTCACTGGAATCGAGGTTAAACGGATAAAAAATGGTTCTTATTCTTACGACGAAGGGCAATTACTGCAAAAAACTAACGATTGGATAAAGAAGCAGCCATTTGTTCACATTTACAAGCCGTCTACATCAGACGAGGAGATTTATGCGATACATAAGATCCTAAAGTATAAAATGAATTTGGAGTTTAGCATTTTTGACTATATAAAAAGCAACATGCTATCTGCATCAGAGAATTACAACGCTTTGGGCGCAAGGTGTGATTTTTTGAAAAATAATATTGCGGGAGAATTAAACATAGCTATGTTAGCCGGAGCTCAACTCGGTAGATCCAATCAAGTGGCTGATTCTGATAAGTTAGAAAGATACGTTTCTGCCAGTATTATGTGGCGCGACAAAACAGGTGAAGAAATTGCAAAAGATACACTAGATTGTGGTAATTATGCTCTAACAATAGACCTTAATCGTATGGGGGCTCAAATGAATGAAGAGGAATATATAGATTTCAAATTTGACGGCAGCCGTATGAGAATTGAACAGGCAAAACAACATCATACAGATAATAATATTTTTAGTTGACAGGTGGTGATATAGGAGGGTGGAGTATGATAATGAAGCGATTAATGAGATGTGTAGCAAAATTGATTTGCTAGAATACGCACAAAAGTCATATGAGTTTAATAAGCGCGGCGATGAATATGCAACAAATTGTCCAAGACATACTGATAAAACCCCCTCCTTATTCATTACACCGCATCGTAACCTATTTCACTGTTTTAGTTGCGGCGTTGGGGGAAATATTATTAATTGGATTATGATGACAGAGGGTATGACATATTATCAAGCACTTGAAAAGGTATCTCTTCTAACTGGAATAGAATTACGGGATATTAAAATACCAAATGCGGTGTCAATTTTCAAAAATTTAAAATACAAACAAATTTCTAAAAATAAACCTAATAGGGATATCCTTGATGAATCTATTTTAAATCAATATGAATTGGCACCGCCTAAAGAATGGATAGACGAAGGTATCAATCCAGAAATAATGGAAAAATATAATATTAGGATTGATAGCAAGTCAAATAGGATCGTGTATCCAGTATATGATAACAACTTTGACCTAATTGGTATTAAGGGGAGAACAAGATACAAAAATTATAAAGATTTGGGTTTAAAAAAATACCAGAATTATCACAAGATCGGGACAACAGATTTCTTTATCGGGTTGCGCGAAAATATAGATGCAATAAAGGAGTCAGACGAAGCGATAGTTTTTGAGGGAATAAAGTCTGGAATGAAAGCAGAGGGGTGGGGGTATTACAACTGGATTTCAAGTGAAACTGGTTATTTAAACGATGAACAAGTAAAAATTCTTATCGACTTAAAAGTGAAAAATGTTGTAATTGCATATGATAACGACGTAGAAAAATCTAAAATAATTGAGTGCACTAAGACTTTATCTAAATTCACCAATGTGTATTATACCAATGATAAAAATAAAATTCTTGGTGACAAATCATTAAAAATGTCTCCTGTTGACTCAGGTAAAGACACTTGGGAAACTTTATATCGAGAGAAGGTGAAAATAAATAAACGAAGATAGATTTATAATAGATACAATGGTTTGGAGCTTTTCAAGATTAAGTGCTTTTCATCAATGTCCCTATGGTTTTTGGCTGAAGTATGTGCAATGCAATGAAGGTTCTCCAAATTTCTTTGGGCAATACGGATCTTTTATACATAGTATTCTTGAGAAATATGAAAAGGGAGAATTGTCTATATTCGAAATATCGCAATACTATATTGACAATTTTAATAATTATATTACGTGTGATGCTCCAAATAACAAGTATGTAAGTATTAGAGATGCCTATTTTGATAAAGGGTTGAACTACTTAGATAATATAGACTTGGTTCTAGATAAATATTTCATTCTTGGAATTGAAAAAGAAGTAAAATTTAACATAGGAAAATATGAAATGATTGGATACATTGATCTATTATTAGAGGACAAGATCACACACGACATCACAATATTAGATCATAAAAGTGCTAGTATCAAATTTAAAAAAAATGGTGACGTAAGTAAGTCAGATTTGGGGCATGTTTTAAATTTCAAAAGGCAATTATACTTATACTCGTTGTCGGTATTTGATGAGTACGGCAAGTATCCTAAGTATCTAGAATGGAATTTGTTTAAAGATTGTAATAAACTAAATGTCGAATTTGACATAGAAGAGTTTGATCAAGCCATTAAGTGGGCTGAGGATACGGTTGGGCAGATTGAAAATGAGACTTTATGGTTGCCAAACCCATCACAATTTTTTTGTTACAACATTTGCGACATGAGATTTTGCGCTTGTGAATATAAACCCCAATAGACTGGAGGTGACATTATATCAGATAAAAATTATACAGTATTTCATTTACACACAGAATTATCGTTACTGGATAGTACGACAAATTATAAGGATTATATAAAACGTGCGTCTGAATTAGGGCAGAAATCAATATGTTTTACTGAACACGGCAACACGTATAACTGGATTGAGAAAAAAATGTGTTGCAAAGAATTCGGAATAAAGTATATGCATGGATGCGAAATATATCTTACAGAATCATTAACTGACAAAATCAGGGATAATTACCATACTATACTGATTGCTAAAAATTCAGATGGATTTAAAGAGCTTAACTTGTTAATTGATTTGTCAACGGATAGCCAACATATGTATTATAAGCCCAGATTATCATTTGATGAATTCTTAAACATATCTAACAACATAATTAAAATATCGGCATGTCTGCAGTCGCCGTTAAATAGGATCGGGGTGAACATTGAGAGCGCTGATGATGTTGACAGAGTAGATAGGTTAAACAGCTATTATGAAAAACTTATTACAGCATATGACTATTATGAAATACAACCGCATGTTAATTCGGACGAGCAACGGCTTTATAATAAAAAATTGTATGAGTTGTCAAAAATCACGGGTATACCACTGATTGCCGGAACTGACACGCATTCTATAAATCATTACAAAGCTGAATGTAGAACAATGCAGCAATATAGTAAAAATATTATTTTTGATAATGAGGATGTATTCGACCTTACATATAAAACATATGATGAATTGGTTGAAATGTTCAAGAGACAAGATGCTTTACCTAATGATGTTATTTATCAAGCTATTGAGAATACGAATATCATGTCTGATAGCGTATATGAATTTGATCTGGACTTATCTTTCAAATATCCTAAAATCGAAGGCAAAGAAGAGGAACTATTCAAAGAACGTGTTAATAGGATGTACGTTGAAAAATTAAAAAATGGTGTTATAAGTAATAACAAAAGATATTTAGAAAACATCAAAGAAGAGTTCAGAGTGTTGAAGAAAATTGGTATGCTTGGTTTCATATATTTTATGTCGGAACTATGTTGTTGGTGCCATGAAAACGATATACCAACTGGGTTTTGCAGAGGATCTATTGGCGGCAGCTACATAGCATATATCTTAGATATAATCGATCTTAACCCATTAGTATGGGGGACTAAATTTTCAAGATTCGCAAATGAAGATAGAATTGAAATAGGCGATATTGATATTGATTTTGCCCCAGAAGATAGGGAAAGGGTGTATGAGTACATAATAGGACGCTTTGGATTAGATAAGACTGCATATATACTTACAACCAATACATCAGCAGATAAAGGTTCAATTGATGATATTGTTAGGGGGTATGCAAATAAATATAGGCGAGACAATAATCTACCAAAAGATGCAGACACACCATATTCATTAGAATTTGCAAAAAAAATAAAGCAGGATTATGAAGTATCTCCAGAAGAAGCGAGAGCCAAATATAAAGAAGTATTTTACTATTTTGATGGCATGAAGGGGTGCGTAGTATCAAAAGGTATACACCCGGCAGGAATCGTTGCATCTCCAATTACGTTGCCTGATAATTATGGAACGTTCTGGTATGATGGGAAACGAGTTATGTCCATTAATATGGAAGAAATACATATAGTAAGCCTTGTTAAATATGATATTTTGGGATTGAAAAATATTGGAATTATCAAGGCTGCATGCAAACTAATCGGAATTCCATATCCGAAATCTCACGAGATAGACTGGTTAGATAAAAAGGTGTGGGATGATATGGTTGTATCTCATGTTGGAATTTTTCAGTTTGAATCATTATACGCCTTTGATCTGCTAAAAAGGTTTAAACCACAAAAGGTTAATGATATGTCACTTGTTAACGCAAGCTTGAGGCCGTCTGGAGAATCATACAGAGATAGACTTATTGCAAGAAAAGTTAATAATAATCCATCGGAAATTATTGACGAACTGCTTAAAGACAATAATGGATATCTCGTCTTTCAGGAGGACGTAACAAAATTCCTCCAAGATATTTGCGGATTATCTGGTAGCAGAGCTGACAATGTTAGACGTGCAATTGGACGTAAGCAGATAGATAGACTTCAAGAGGCATTGCCGGAAATATTAGAGGGATATTGCTCTAAATCCACCAAACAGAGAGACGTTGCGGAAGAGGAAGCAAAAGTATTTTTGAAAATTATAGAAGACGCAAGTTCATATATGTTTGGTTACAATCATTCGACTGGCTATTCAATGATCGGATACTTGTGTGCATATCTACGTTTTTATTATCCCGCAGAGTTTATAACATCGTACTTAAATAACTCAGATAATGATGATGACATCTTACTTGGTACTGAACTTGCAGAAGTAAAAGGAATCAATATAAATGGAGTGAAATTCAGATATTCTAGAGGTAAGTATTTCCTAGACGATAAAAAACTTCAGATATACAAAGGGATAGCCTCTATTAAATTTTTAAATAATCAAGTAGCAGATCAGCTATATAATCTAAGAGATTTAGATTATTCAAACTTCATCGAGTTGCTAGAGGATCTAAATAATACATCAATTAATTCAAGACAACTTAAGATTTTAATAGAAGTAGGATTCTTTGACGAGTTTGGAGATATTAATTACCTATCAAACATTAGTGATTGGTTTTTAAAATTGTACGAAAAGAAATCCATCAAGGTAGATTCGCTTGAGAAAATTGGATTAACTTATGAGGATTTAATGCCGCACACAAATAAGTTTACAGGCAAAACATATTCTGGCATCAATTCGATGGAACTAATTAAATCTCTGGAAAAACAAATTCCCAAAAACACCACAACATTAAAAGATATTATTCGTTACCAAATGCAACATATTGGTTCTATAGACATAAAAGATAAGAGATATTCAGGTCTTATAGTAGTTCAAAAAATTGATACTAAATACACGCCAAAGTTAAAAGTGTATTCGTTAGCTAATGGTATAACCGCTGATATAAAAATAGATAAAAAAGTTTTCGATAACAAAACACTTAATAAAGGAGACATAATCAGAGTAATTAAACAGTCTTCAAAACCAAAATACGCAAGGCTTCCAGAAGGGGGGTATATGGCTATTGAGGGGACAAAAGAAATTTGGATTAGTAATTATGAAAAAGTGGAATTTCTATATACCGACGATAGACAGCAGACTTATCTGAAGAAACTTCGTAGTTGATGTGGCAAGGCGATTAAAAGGAGGGGCAGTGTGAGAAAGATATTTTATTATATAGCAACACGACTAAAATTATGGTTTATTTACGGTCGAGATATTCCCATTTGGGAAGATGACGCCGATTATAAATGCCCAACTTGTTACTGGGACTCCACTAACGACGATATGCTGGAAAATGCATACCTCACAGACATGAGTTATGGTTACGAAGGGAATGCGTCATGGATAGAACATTTCACATGTCCTGTATGCGGAACAAAATTCGATGTTAGGAGCGGAGTTTAGATAAATGACGAAGGAATATAGGAGGAGAAAATGAAAAAGAAAATAGGTAAATTGATTTGGGGGTTTTCTGAATATTGGGATATTGATTTAGGTGAATTCGCCCCCATAGTATTTGGGTGGATGATAGGTTCGAAGGGGTACAAGATTACCGATAGAAGAGGTGAAAATGAATCAGAAAAAAATTGAAGAAATCAGGGAAAAGTATGAAGTGGAGTGGAAGAGCAGAATATATTGGTGGGAAGACACGACATACGGGAGTGAATTGTGGGCGAGTGAATTCTACGAAAAAAAGTATATTGGGCGCGTAACACAGTGTGATGATGAACTGGATTTTTGGCGCTGGACGTGTAATTATTTTGACCTTGGGACTAATTTCTTGTATGCAGAAACGCTGGAAAAAGCAAAGGAATGTTTTGTTGATAGGCTTCATCGGCATTTTGAAGACCAAATAGATTATTACAAAAGAATGATGCAATTGTTTGAAACAACGTAATTAATCATCCAGTGAGGAGGGAAATCAGGAATGGGAAAATGGACAAGCGTTAAAGAGAAATTGCCCGAAGAACACGAAGAAACAAGAGATATATTTGACATGGGGACACTTGCAATTGTGGATTGTGTGGTATATAAAACATCTGACCTTGTAAACGTCACAGTTAAAGACCATGAAGACGATAAGATATTCGTTTCCGATGATTGTACAACGGACGGTGAATGGAGTAATTTTAACGGGGCTTTTGAGGTAATTGCGTGGCAACCGCTGCCAGAGCCGTATAATGAGGGGTTTGAGGAGGAGGAAACTTTATAAAACGCGCCGTAAAACTCATGGCTTAAGCTATGGGGATATAAGGCGCTCCTTGTAAAGATGAAAGGGAATCAATATGGAAAAAGGATATAAGTTCAGAATATATCCAACAGCGGAACAAATTGAATTGATACAAAAAACATTTGGATGCTGCCGTTTTACATTTAACCGGTATTTAGCCATGAGGATAGATATCTACAAAGCGGATAAAAACACCTTAAGCTATAATGACTGTTCCGCAGACCTGACCAAACTTAAGCAAGAACTGCCGTGGCTTAAAGAGGTGGATTCCACAGCGTTGCAATCCTCACTACGGGATTTGGATTCTGCCTACCAAAATTTCTTTAGACGTGTAAAGAATGGTGAGAAACCCGGATTCCCCAGCTTCAAGAGTAAGCATAACCGAAGACAATCATATAAGAGCAAGAAAACAGGCAACAACATAGTTGTATATGAAAATCATGTCCGGTTACCAAAATTAGGATTCGTGCCAGCCAAAATATCAAGGCAAGTGGACGGACGCATTCTTTCTGCAACGGTAAGTCAGAGTCCAAGTGGTAAATATTTTGTATCCTTAACATGTACAGAGGTTGAAATTCCGCAACATGAAAGCACGGGATGCACCATCGGGCTTGATATGGGAATAAAGGATTTATGTATCACCTCAGATTCACAACGTTTTACTAACAATAAATACCTTGCTAAGAGCCAGAAGAAACTTACCATGCTTCAGCGGCGGCTATCCCGAAAAACAAAGGGTAGCCAAAACTGTGACAAGGCAAGAATTAAGGTTGCACGGCTTCATGAACGGGTTGCCAATCAGCGCAATGATGCATTGCATAAGCTATCAACGTATTTAGTTAAGAATTATGATGTAATCTGCGTTGAAGATTTACAGGTAAAAAATATGGTGAAGAACCGCAAGCTTGCAAAATCCATTAATGATGTGTCGTGGGGCGAGTTCGTCAGGCAGCTTACATATAAGTGCGAATGGCAGCACAAGGCGCTGATAAAAATCGATAAGTTTTTCCCGTCCAGCCAGATATGTTCTTGCTGCGGCGCTAAAAACCCGATAACTAAGGATCTGAGTGTGCGGGAATGGACTTGTCCAGAATGTGAGACGACTCATGACAGGGATGCCAATGCAGCAAAAAATATTCTTAATGAAGGAATTCGTATACTAAGCGCATAAATAACATCATAACTACCGTGGGACACACGGGAAGTAACGCCTGTGGAGAGTATATAAGACCTTATAGGATAAGGCAACGCTCATTGAATCAGGAATCCCAACGACTAAAGTCGTGGGGAGAAGTCAACTGTTGCGGTGCTAGATAGTAACGGCAAGGTGAGGGTACTGCATGACCAATCGTTTATGTTCCAGTTCGTGAGGGAACACAATGAAGAAAATGATAGAAACCAGATCGATCAATCGTGGGAGTACCTACTTTGTGGTGCATGCGTTGAAGGGTGGGCACCTCGTTGTAATATTTGCGGTGGTTATAGACAGGATCAATTGGAATACTAATAAATTAATCGTTTCATTCCAGCACTTAATTTCAAATCAAAAAAACAAAGAAGAAGCAAGAGAGGAAAAATCATGCCAAGATTAACCATAGAATATGATGGGGGCTACGTCCCCAAGGAAATGTGTACGATTGACAGAGAAGGCGGGGCAGATGATTGTTTATCATGTGCAGAAAATTGTGAATATAATAATAATCATTGTGATGAATGCCCGATACAGATATGCTTTGACAAGTTATCGGCCTATGAGGATATTGGAGAGCCAGACGAACTTGTTAAAGAATTGCCTTCATTGGAAATGAATTGTTATTATGATGGGACAATAGATAGCATCTACTATAAATGCCCATGTTGTGGGACAAGACGAGAGGTAGACGATATCAAGAATTATTGCCCTGAATGTGGAATGAAGTTTAGTTTAAGCGGGGAATCAATTGAGCAAAACGGGTTCTATGTTTGGTTGCCATGTAAAGTAGGAACTAAAATATGGTTAAATGATCCATATTGGGGTGATCTGTGTGAGGGTATTGTACATTCATTTGAAATAAACCAAAGGAATGAATGCCACATTTGGGCTAAATCAACATTAATAGGTATTGATTTTTGTAAGCAAGTTGAGGTTTCTGATTTTGGAAAAACACTCTTTTTATCGGAAAGTGAAGCCCGAAAAGGAAAAGGGTTCCATAGGCTGTAGAGCAGAGCGTAATGGAATCAGAGATAATTTTTCAAGGAGGATAATTTGGGCAAAGAAATATTTGAGATTGTTAGCATTACTGACCATGAGGAAAATCCAAAATTAGACGGAAGGTATCCATTAAGAATAGGGCGTACATGTAAAAAACCAGAAGCGAAGTGTGGATATCGAGCAGTCATTGAGTATCTAAAAAATTCTGATGGAAGTGACTATAGCAATAGATGTCTATTAACTAGTACAGTGAAGGAAATCTTCACTATTGAGAATGCAAAGAAAACAATCATTATTATAGAAACGCAGAATTCAAGATACAAATTTCTTAAAGTAGAAAATAATACGGAGGATTAGCGCATGGATAAGAAATCAGAAGAGGTAATCATGAAAGCATATTGCGATAATTTGGACAAGGTGCGGCATGCCGGATTGCTAGAAGGTTCAACCGCAATTTTGGGAGCAGTGCTTGAAATGTGCAACAGCGGCGCGTCAGTTGGGAAGATCAAAAAGTTCTGTCAAGATGCGTTGAAAAAGACAGGAAAAAAATAATTTTTCTTCACTTTACCCCTATTCGATTGAGAAGTTTTTACGCATATTAAATAATAGAAGGGTGAAAGGGGTAGGAACTTCTCACCGGATAATTAGAGCGATTGAATAAGGATTTTATTGATATAGGAGATTTGGAAAAGAGGTGAAGAAGTGGAAGATACCGTAAAAATATATTGTGATGGCGGTTGCCGCGGAAATCAGTTTAAAGAGAATATAGGCGGTTGGGGAGTTTACTTAGAATACAAGAGTACAACAAAAGAATTATATGGTGGTGAAAAGAATACCACAAATAACCGTATGGAACTTACTTCATGTATAAAGGGACTTGAGGCAGTGAACAGAAAGACTTTTCCTATTGAGGTCATCATGGATTCTCAATATGTAATCTCTGCATTTAATGAGAAGTGGATTGATGGATGGATCAAAAGAGGGTGGAGGACTTCGCAAAAGAAACCCGTTGAAAATAAGGATTTATGGCTGAGTTTGATTGAACTGACCAAGCAATTTAAAGATATTACTTTTACAAAGTGCCGTGGGCATGCCGATAATGATGGAAACAACAAAGCTGATGAATTGGCGAATATTGCAATGAGTGAAATTGAATCATAGATATGGGGTATGAAAGAGGTTAAAAAAATATGGATAGTGTGGTATTGAAAACATTTGATGAAATGTGTGATGATGATTCAATTTGTAATTATTGCTATCGAACTGATTACGGAGAACATAAGTCATGTATTACTCCGAGCGGATATTCGTGTTGCGAGGGGGCTTGGTGCGAAGAATCATATGAAGCTTATTTGGAAAATTATGATGCAACAGAAGAATTAGTAAAATACCAAAATAGTGTCAAGCTATTGAATAAGGAGGAGATCAATTGAGTACACCATTAAAATTTGAATTCGATTTTGATGAAGTGTTTGAGGGAATAAAGCTTGGGGTAATGAAGGAAATGTCAGAGATGGCTTTTGATAATATCACATCTAATGCAATCGATCAAATAAAGTCGGAAATGAAGAAAGAAATATCGCTTACATATAAAGATGAATATGAAATTAGAGACGAAATTAAAAAGGAAATCAAGGAAAAAGTTTATCAGAAAATGATTGCCGAAATCAGGGATGACTATAAAAAGCAATATGGAGAATACTTCAACAATGATGTCTCTACTGCACTTGAAGAGGCAAAAGATGAAGTCATAAATGAAATCAAATCTAAGACGGTCAATAGGCTGTACAACGACCTATATTCTGCTATTCAAGGACAAATAAAGGCAAGACTTAATGACTCTATATCTCAGACTCTCAATACAATTATGGGAACCGGCATTAAAATTAAAGAAACACAAAATATAATTAGTGAAGAAGAATATCAAAGTTTAATTGACAGAAGCGAAAAACTTGAAGCCCTTGAACAAGGCGGGGTAGATAATTGGACGTGGTATGAAGATTCGTTAAATGATTATTTTGGGAAATGATGAAGTAGTAAAGAACGTCTTATGAATTGTTAAATTCATCAGAAATTAGGAGGGGATCTTGATGTCTAATAATTTAAAACCGTGTCCGATATGCGGCAAACCAGTAGTGGTGAATGGAGATTCCGAAAAATGGATACCAACATTTTATGATCCCGATAGTGGCGGGGAACCATATTCGATAAATTGTGAATGCGGGGTTTCTTTCTTTTCTAGATACTGTGATTATTCAGAATTTGAAGCTGCTTGGAATAAGTGGGTGAAGGGGGCAAATAAGTAATGAGTATTGAACAAAAGACATACCCCCTTGTCATAGCATTTTTGGGGTATACGAGCGCTTTGTCTCAAAAGGGATTAAAACACTTTGCAGAAGATAATTTTGAACAAGTCGATAATCTTAAAATGAAACAAAGGGGTTCTATATTAAAACTTAAAGATGGAACCGTAATTGTGGCGGTAGACTATGACCGGATAGATTTTATAGGAAGCAGGTATAGATTTGATCAGCTAATTCTTTGTGATGATGAACGATGGAATATTACTTATTATAAAGAAGATATTATTCGTCACATAATAAAAGAAACTATTGGCTTCTCATGCGTTCCAGAGGAATATAGGATATTAAAGTATCAGGGGTTTTAAGAAGAAATTGAAAGAGAATCGTTGGTGGGTGGAGAGAATAAGGAGATAAGATGAAATATTATACGAGCGATTTACATTTATCGCACAAAAACATTATCAAATATGAGAACAGACCATTTCAAAATGTCGATGAAATGGACGATTATATGATATGCAGATGGAATAATAAGGTGGGCAAGGGCGATGAGGTATACATCTTAGGAGATTTTGCATTTTGCAGCGGTAGAAAGGCCAACGAATTATTAAAGAAATTAAATGGACAAAAATTTCTGATCAAAGGAAACCACGACTCTTTCTTAAAAGACAAGGATTTTGACAGAAGCCTTTTTGCTTGGATTAGAGATTACACATTATTAAAAGACGAAGGCAGGAAGGTAGCATTATTCCATTATCCGATAGCTGTCTGGGACTGTAAACATCATGATAGTTATCATTGTTATGGGCACATACACAGTGATAAAGAAAGTCATCATCCACTATGCGTAGATTTGGGCAAGAATGCCTTCAATGTCGGAGTGGATGTAAGAGATTTTGAACCGAAGACATTAGATGAATTGATAAGATGCACATGAACGCACCGGGAGGAAAAGAATATTAAAACAATTTATAAAAGTGAAAACGGGGAAATCATTCACGGGGATAACTTAGAATTCCTCGATTCAATGCAAGATAATTCAGTTGATAGTTGTATATCTGATTTCCCTTATGATCTATCATTTATGGGGCGAAAATGGGACAACATAGGAGACTTCTATAATTGGAACAAGCAAAGAGCAGAGGGGTTACACCGAATTATCAAGCCGGGTGGATATGTTGCGATATTCGGGCACCCAAAGACGAATCATCGCATGAAATGCGCTTTTGAAGATTCGGGATTTAGAATTGTAGAGGAAATAGATTGGATATACCTTACGGGAATGCCTAAAAATCAAGACATTGGAAAGTTATTTGATAAGGCTGCTGATTGCAAAAGACCTTTAAGTAAAGTGCAGCGTCCAATCGGAGGTAAAAACGGGGTTTATCAAGGTCAGGGTGGCAATTGGGGCGAAACCATTAATACCCCTCAGTCAGATTTAGCAAAGAAATGGGATGGATGGAAAACGGCAGGATTAAAACCTGCTCATGAGACCATCACTATATTCCAGAAGCCGCTAGAAGGAACATACATAAAAAATATTGAGAAGTATGGTTGTGGCGGCATGAATATTGATGCTTGTCGAGTGCCTATATCACAATCTGATATTAATATGATGAATGCAAAAGCATCAAAAAATCCAACGACAAATTATTCGAGTAAAGATGATAAAATTTATGGAAAGTTTGCCGAAGACAAGGCTAGTCCAGCGAATGAACAAGGTAGATTCCCTGTAAACATTATATTGGATGAATATACAGCAGAAATTCTTGATGAACAAACAGGAGGTGATGGAGGGAGTAGAATGTTCCCAATTATCAAATATTCGCCCAAAGTGTCACCCTCAGAAAGAAAACTTCCAAGTGGCGAAAGAAATCCTCATGTGACATTAAAGCCAGTAGATTTGATAAAGTGGTTGATCAAATTACTTACCCCTATTGATGGGATGACTATTGATATAACAGCCGGAAGTGGAACACACGGAGTGGCTTGTGAAGAACTAAATCGGGATGAAGGCTATAATCTTCGTTGGGTTAATGTTGAATTGATGAATACCGAAAGTGAACCTTTTTGTGATGTGAGTAAAGAGAGATTGAACGCTATATCATAAAATGAGTTGTCGGATGCAAGGGGGAATAAATAAATGAAGGGGATTAGGTTGATTGAAATAGGCGAAATAGAGGCGGTGTTGTGATGTTATCAAATACTAATAAAAACAGAATTATCCTCACGGGTTTATATAAACATGAACCCGATAAATATAGGGTCTATGGTTCTGATATGTATCATTGCAAGAACTGGACATTTAAACCGCACGAGTATAATGGTGAGATATATATGGTCGATACATATTTTGGCGATGGTAATACCTACACTTTATCCGACCAAAATATTGATGAATTTGAATTTATTTTTGACTTTACTAGCGTTAAGCGTATTGGGGATGATGAAGCTGATGAGTATGAGGACAATAATGTTTATCGTGTAGCTACTGATAGTTGGGGATACTCCGGAGCTCATTTATATTGGGTAGATAAAGAGGCAAAGAGATCAAAGGAGAAGCTTTTAAACAAGCAAATCGATGAGATTAATTCATTGCAGAGAAAATTGAAGTGGGCTGAAGATGAGTTGGAACGCATTAAAGATGGAACTCACTATAAACTAAAACGAAATCATAATTTTACTCATTTAAAATACTTCCTTATTAATTAAATATTTTATACTCTCTTAATACCTACTATTATTCAGCCAATATCTTTTCTGACTCAACCTCTCCGGTTTTTATTTTTATAGCTTTATCAATGGTCAATTCCCCCTCTATTTAATCTCCTTTCAAAATGTGTTTCAAAATTAAATTTCATACCTGTCCTGCCCCAGATAGTTTATATGTCTTCTCAAAAATATCCGGTTTGCATGGGTAAAACTTTCCATTTACTCCTTTGATAATATAATCTCCATGCACAGCTCTCATATCACCTTCCGGTGTTTTTATTATTATGTCTCCAACGCGACATGTTCCATTACAAAAATCTATCTCGAAATTTTTCCCATAAGACTTAATTTCCATTTGTGATTCAGCATTTGCACCTTCAAGAAAATTGTAAACATCAACTATGTTTTTATTGTCTTCTCCTGTGAACTGAATATATTCAGTCATTTATTTTTCCTCCAATTTTTAAATGAAATTATGATTCCTGTAACAAGAGATAGGGAAGAAATGTTGAAGTATGTTGGGAAAATATATGAGTATAATCAAAATGGTTCTGATTGTTATAAATGGGTTCAAAATCACATGTGGTCTGATACGATGGTTCTTGATGGATTAGAGAGAGGTCGGAGTGCTGCACATTTTATAATTTATTCTGAAGTAAGTGGCAAGCGTTATTACATGTTTATGAAAGACATGGTTGATATGATAAAAAACCATACTATCGAAAATGGTAGGATTAGTGGGTGTTTTACATACGCAAAGCGAGGACAAAACTATGGTATAAAATATGCAGAGTAGAATGAAATTTATACAAATATATATAAAGCGATAGAAGAATGATTTCATTGGTGAAGTGCCAATAAAGAAGGAGGATTGAGGACATATGAATATTGAGGAAAGAAAAACAAATAGAGGTTTTGATGTATTAGAATTTACTGACTTATCCGGCTCCAAATGTAGTATTCAAAAATCATCACTTGCAACAGATGACGCTATCTGGATTGGTATAGAAAAAGCAGACCCTAAAATCATGTTGAAGGACACACCGCAAGGTGGAACGGGTTGGATTAAATATGATATCCCAGATAATGTTCTGCTGACAACTAGGATGCATTTAAATATGAATCAGGTAAAGGAATTACTGCCTATATTTCAGAGATTTATTGACACAGGAGAAATTGTCAAGCGTACCCCATTTGAAAAATGCTATTCATTTAACGATATTATTTTTACAAAAGAATGTCGGGAAATTTGCAAGGAGGAGCGGTAAATATGACAAAACCAAATATAATGAACTGTGGTATATTTACGGACAGTTATGAAGCCGCTGAGCGAATACTTGATAGGATATTTAATAAAAAAAATGAAGACGTTAAATTTTATAGGAAAGGAAAAATGGAATTAAATCTACAGTTGAATAATGGGATGGATTATATATGGATAAGACCCATTGACTATAGTAGGGGTTACAAATGCTCTAGTGCTTATGTTGATTTGGCAATTCATGAGGACGCTATTCTAAATATAGTTTATCCTGTTTGTATCTTTTGTGATAAGAAAACAGATATTGAATTCTTTGACACGAGGGGAGAAGATTATAGCACTCTATCAATGCTTATTGATGCACTTAGAAAAGTAAGGTTTTTGTGTGGGGATATGGGCGTTGAAGTTTGTGGAGAAGTACCGTTTAGGATTTTTTCTATTGGGATAGGAATAATTGAAGATACGTTGAATGAAAATGGAGAATGGACATATAAGAGAGGTTTAGTATTTAATCAATAAAAAATGAATTTTGATAATATACGTCTGATTAAAAAATTAAAGGAGATAAATTGTATGGAGAGACAAGTTTGCAATATATGCGGCGAAGAATTTGATATGGGGTATGAACAAGAAAAGTTCGGATTACATCATAAAATTAGATTGCACTACAATGGTGTACACGATGGTAAGTACGATATGATTAAAGTTGATCTAAACATGTGCTGTAATTGTTCTGATGAACTGCTTGATTATATTTTGTCACAATGCAAGATTAATCCGCTTGCAGACATTACTTTTGTAAGGCATCAACCCTTGCATGTGATTAAAAGATCTTAAAGCAAACAAAATTTGAAAACAGGAGGCAATGTTAAATGACTATCAAAGGAATTATTGTCGGGGTTCTTATATGGCAAGCCTTAACGACAATTGTTTTTATAGCAACAGATGCAGATGAAAAGAAGACGGCATACTTTGGAGGGGGAATTCCATTTTGGATTATTGCAGGAATTTTTATAATGATAAAAAGAATATTGAAATGGATTTGTTTTCATTCGTCCAGATCAATTCTTGTTGATAAAGAGGGTAATTGGTTTTATTGTAGCCCAAAACTTGTAGATGAAATACGAGAGGAGAAGGGTTTAAATTTCCCGAATTGGACAGAGGAGATAAAGATTAGATACCCAAAATCAATGTGGGGTAAATATCCCCAGAAATATGGTTATACATGGATGGTTGGTAATTTCAGATACGCTCCTAGAAAAATATGGTCGCAGTTCCAGGAAGTTTTTTATGAGGGGAAATAATCAATTTTTGGAGGTGAAATTTATTTGACAGAAGAAAATAGCATACCAAGCGTTTATGATACTTTACAAAAAATTTCGGTTGAGTGGAATCAGTTATCAACTCTAGATAAAACCGGAGAGGTATTAAAGCTTCTTAGCGACAGAATAAAAGTGCAAAGAGAAAAAGATAATGAGATTGCATTATCAAATTACAAAAAATATAAACGTAACAATCCAAAATCAGGGGAAGAATACAGATGCGTTGGTTGTACATATTTGCACAGAGATAATAACACTTGTATGAATAATCACAGTCCGAATTATGATGTATTAAATGAAGTGAAATTAGACTGTGGGGAATGTTTCCAAAGAAAAGAAACGCGGTGTTCCAAATGCAAACATATCTATGCCGATTTCTATACTGGTAATGAAATGTGTGGGAATAGAGAAAACTGTAAAAATGATAGAGATAATGGTATATGGATTTGGGCACATAGTAGATATTGTGGTAATTGCTTTACACCAAAAAGAAAAGAGAAATAAAATACAAAATCATATGCTTCAATTGAGGAGACGGATTATGGAAGAAAAATTAAGATCATTAAAAGTTCGAATTCCTTTGGGGATTAATAGTGACTACAGATATATTTCAAAAGATTTTATAGAAAAGGCACTAAAAAATAGTAAACATGCGCCATTGATTGACTACCGGAAAGAAGCGACTGGTATTCCAATCGGAGTAGCGATGAAAGATTTAGAATTTGACGATGATGCCAATTTATTGGTCGGAGAGTTCTTCATATGGGATAAGTCCATGTCCAAGGATGATTTGAAATACGATATAGAACTTAGCGTTGTTAAATCACACGAAGAAGAGGGGCGTGTAATTTTGGATGAAGTAAGGGTAATTTGTGTCGCCGTACTAAATGATTGAGAGGAGAGTAAATAGAACAATGAAGCAAAAGGGAGGATATTATGTTTCAAATTAGTAGAACATTATTTGTAAAAGAGTTTGAATTTAAAGGAAATTTTCTAGACAAAATTGAAAAAGCAAAATATGAAGTAAAATTATGGTTTGATTTTAAAGAAGGATTACGATTTTCCTGTTCAATGCCAGATTATAGCTATTGTACTAGAAATCCGTTTAAAGCTATATTGGGAACTCTAGAACATAGCATTGTTGGACATGTTAAATATCAACATTTGAAAAGCAAGGTTAGGAGCAAGGGGTTTGCAAGGCACTTATAAAATAAACATAAAACTCTCATTTTAAAAAGATTAGAATTAAGGAGGAGTATGAGAATTGAAAGCAACATCATTGAAACAAATGAAACAATGGTATCCTCAAATGGAATTAGTGTATGAGATACTTAAACCCCATGAGTATATAAAATATGATTGCCCTATACAAGTATATTACGAGGACGAAATTTTCAACACAGAAGGAGAAACATATTTTTGGGTTATTAATAACGGTGAATTTGTGAGTAATTATGTTTCATTTCCATGTAGAATAGGGGCAAGAGATCGGTTACAGATAGCAAAAGATTTGGTTGAAGAATTGCTTTCTAAAAGTGATTTTTCCGAACTTGATGCAAAGTTGCAAGAAAAGTCTGCTTGTGAAGAATTTGAAGCTATGTATAGTATCCCTCATCATCTAAATGGATGGGATACACGGATGAAATGGAATAAAATATATGGACGTAATAGTGAAAATAACAAACGATATATGACAAATAAAATGATTGGATACATGAATAACTATATGCATGTTTGCGGTGGTGAAAAGAAAATGATCAAAGAAATTTTAAACTATGGTAAAAATCACGGTGCAAATAAGTACAAGAAATTATTTAAATAAAACCATTATTCTATTTTATTAAGATATCGAAAGGATAATTGTAGATGGAAGGACAATATATTAGTCCATTTAACAGATGGAATAAGAACAAAATAATTCAAATTATAAATGAATCGGGTTATACATTTATACGTGAAGATGGTGGTATATTTGAGCTTTATTATAAAGAAAATACTTTTGCAAAAATGTATCTAATGTATCTTCAAAAAACTAGAATGTGTCTTGTCAATCAAGGTGTTGCGATATATAGAAATATTTCATCTTATAAAAAATTAAGGAATGCTTTGATGATGGAATTACGATAAGAGGATTTTTCAGAATCGAAAGAAATGGGGAATGATAAGTGGAGAAGGACTATAACCAGCAACGAAGGAATAATAGAAGGAGAGGGAATGAAGAAGAAATTACCATAGAAGATGCCATTCGATCCGTTTGTGAAGCCCTTATTAGTAGTGGAGGTTATAAGAGGTCAGGGAATTGTATATGTGCATTTGAAGGGGATAAAGGAGAAAATTTTACTCTTTGTGTATTTAATGATGACGATTGGATGATGTTATCAAGACATGAGTATGATGAATTAGTTGAGACTCGTCGTAAATACAACGGTTTATAGTGTTAAGAATACTCAAAAGCAGTAGATTGAAATTAAGGGGGATACTTATGGAACTTTACTTCAAAAATTATCTTGGAAACTTAAAAAAGATCTCAGAGCCGGATACAATTGGCGAAGCTGAACGATGCGTGAGAAAATATTGTAAAGAGAGATCATATAGGATCAAAAAGCTTGAATTGAAAAAAGAAGATGGTGGGTTAGTTATTGATGTAGGGAATCATACGGAATCTTTTATCCTAAAAGACTGCTGTATTGATCATGATAGGAGTGATAAATATATATTATGCAAGTGAAATAGTGGAAGCAATCGAAAAGAGATATAGGAATATTGATGAATTACTTCCTATATTAAGGGATTTGTTTAAAAGTACACATGAGCCAATAGTGCAAAATAGGCTATGGGAAATATGCCAAGGATGTGAATTATGCCCATTATGTTTTGCCGAGTTAACAATTGATACCATTTCAGAATATAGGGGGGAATACGGGGATCAAAGAGTATTTGAGGATATATATATTAGATCATGTCGTAATTGTGGATGGGAGGATTCATATTTGTGAAATTTGAAAGGACGAAAGTATATAATTTTGAAGAAGCATTTTATGGGATGCTGCTTCCAATGAATAGTCATCACAAAAGTGATAGTTGCCAAAAGCCATATGGGTATGATATTGGGGATAATGATTTGGCTTTAGCACAAAAGCTTATTCGCGGAGGTTCAGAGCATAGTAAATTTCTAAGGCAGATATTAGTGTCGGTAACTATTACAGCCCCTATCTATTGGTGGAAGGAATTCGTTACATATGAAGATGGAACTACGATAAATGCTTCCATGATAACCGGAATAAGGGATACTCCAATTACTCTAGAGCGCTTTGAAATAGACGATTTTAACGAAGATCTCCAAGAAGTAAAACAAGTGGCCTATGTAATCACATGGTTGGAGGCTTTAAGAAAGAGATATCTAGAGACCAATGATGAACGCTATTTGAAAGAGTTGATGAGGTGGCTTCCTTCGTCATGGATGCAGACACATACTGTTACGTCGAGTTATGAAAATATACGAAATATGTTTTTTAAAAAAGGATATCGTAATCTTGCAGAATATTCAGTCAGCTTCATCGATTGGGTACAGTCCCTCCCATATTCAGCAGAATTGATTATGTATGAGGGAGTGAAATAAATGATTATCTTATATGGTGGAACGGGTTCTGGTAAGACCTGTGTGGCGAAGTCGATTGAGGGAAGAGGTTATAGACGGATCGTGACATACACGACTAGGCCACCAAGAGAAGGTGAAATAAATGGTGTTGACTATCATTTTATCGATAATGAAGAATTCTTAAAGAAGAAAGAAAATGGATTTTTTGGTGAAACGAATACATACAGCACTGTTTGTGGAAAGTGGTATTATGGAAGCGCGTGGGAGGATTATAGCAGAGACAGCATTATAATTCTCACCCCCAGCGGAATAACGAAACTTCTCAGTCAAGAAAATAAGACTCAGCACTATGATATTTTCCCTGTCTTTATCAAAGCAAGCAAAACCGTAATTATGAAGCGGTTGTGCGGTGAAAGTGGAAGAGGGGATAACAATGAAGAAGTGGAACGAAGATTAAAAGCAGATGATATCGACTTTATAGGTGCGGAAGAACTATCAAGAATGATTATCATTAATGAAGGCAGTAGAAGCCCATATCAAATTGCGAATGAAGTAATTTCCAAATATGAAGAATTTCTATCAACTCCAAAGCAGAAAAAGCTTATCTATATATCTCATAAATATCAAAACAATCCAGAAAACAAATATAGAGTAAGAGACATAATTAAATATTTGGTTAAAAAGTATCCAGATTATATTTTTCTATCTCCAATTCACGCATTTGGTTTTCTATATGCAGACGTGTCATATAAAGAAGGATTGGACATGTGCCTTGCGTTGCTGAGACTTTCGGATGAAATGTGGGTATTCGACGATTATGACGATTCCACAGGGGTTTTGGCAGAGATAGCTTTTTGTAAAAATAATAATATCACATATAGAATATGCGAAGATATAATAATTGAGAAAGAAGAGGTGTGTTTATAGAACGGCAGACAAATCATACAAAAATTAAAGGAAGATTATTCAGGTATTTAGGACTTATTGTTGGTATCATTTTAATTATTTTTCCGATTGTAACGATGGGATGGTCGGACAATTTAGAAGAAACAACGGCAACTACTATGCCAGTAACCAATGAGTCCCAAATCATTATATTGCCCACGTTGGCGGCAGAAACCGAAACAACGATCGCGGAAAGTACGGAAATCGAAACTTCTGACATTGGTAAAACGACGATTTCAATCAAGATAGAATCAAAGATAGTAGGGAAAGGAACCGCCGAGTCATCCTCTGTAATTGAAACTGAATCTATGGAGGTTGAAGACACAGAAGATTCAACAGATAGTGATGGAAAAGATACAGACTTAGAATACATTGGGGATTATTATGTTACTGGATATGGGTACGGGGATTGTTGCAATGGTGGTGGCAATGGAGGGAAAACTGCGTCAGGGGCTAGTCTCAGTCCATGGCATACAGTGGCAATGAAAGGTATCTCATTCGGGACAAGGATCTATATAGAGGGACTAGGAGAATTTTCCGTAGAAGATCGAGGAGTCGGTAGTGGAGTTATTGATGTTTGCGTAAATACCTGTGAACATACAAGCGGATCAAACTGTGAAGCGTACTCCATCACTGGCTATTACAAGACATACATTATTCATTAGGAGGTAAGGGATTGACGGTAGAGGAATGGTTGGGCAAAGATAATATAATCGGACATAATATTTGGTATAAAAAGTATCAATACAATAATGAGTCATTTGACGAATGGCTCATACGGGTATCAGGGGGAAACGAAGATGTTAAGAGGCTGATTATAGAAAAGAAGTTCTTATTCGGAGGAAGAATCCTTTCTAACAGAGGACTTGATAAGATGGGTGTTAAAACTACAATGTCTAATTGTTACGTAATGGAGCCTCCATCTGATTCAATTGAAAGTATATATGAAACAGCGGCTAAACTTGCACGTACATATAGTTACGGAGGTGGATGTGGAATTGATATTTCTAAGCTGCGTCCTCGTGGTGCGACGGTTGGAAATGCTGCTAAAGAGACTAGCGGTGCGGTTTCATTTATGGATCTATATTCTAACACAACTGAACTAATTGGACAGAATGGCCGCAGAGGGGCTTTAATGATCTCTCTCTCATGTGACCATCCAGATTTAGAAGAATTTATTGAGGTCAAAAGCGACCTAAACAGGGTAACAAAGGCTAACATATCAATCCGTATTACAGATAAATTTATGGAAGCCGTAAGTAAAAAAGAAAAATACGTTTTAAATTTTACAGTTGAAGAAACAGGACAAGTTATCACTAAAGAAGTAGATGCTTACGAGGTATTCCACAAAATATGTAAAATGAACTGGGATTATGGTGAACCGGGTATGTTATTCTGGGATATTATCGAAGAGTGGAATTTGCTTAGTGATAATGAGGAGTTCCAGTACGCCGGGACAAATCCATGCGCTGAAGAACCATTGCCAGCCGGAGGCTCATGCCTGCTAGGAAGTATTAACTTATCAGAATTTGTTATGCCTAATGGGATTTTTGACTTTAATGATTTTGTTGGCACTGTGAAAGTTGCTGTTACCGCATTAAATGATATATTGGACGAAGGGTTACCATTACATCCTTTAGCAGAGCAAAGGGATAGTGTAAAAAAATGGAGGCAAATCGGCTTAGGAATATTTGGTTTAGCAGATATGCTCATAAAAATGAAATTAAAATATGGAAGTAAAGAATCATTAGATATCTGTTCCCGAATTGCTCACGTATTAATTAATAATGCCGTATCTCAATCATCTGAATTAGCCGGTACTAAAAACAAAGTATTCGAAGGATTTGACTACGATTCAGTAAAATCTACAGCCTTCTATATGGGAAATATCATTTCAACAACCGATAAAAAAGTTAAACAGAATGGGTTGTTAAATTCTCAGCTATTAACTATAGCGCCCACTGGCTCCATATCAACAATGCTTGGAGTATCTGGTGGAATTGAACCAATCTATGCAAATTATTATTTACGAAAAACTGAGTCTTTACATGGTCATGATAAATTCTATAAGGTCTATACCCAAATTGTAAAAGAATACATGGAAGAGCATGGTTTAACAAAGGAAGAAGAATTACCTGATTATTTCGTAACAGCACAAACTTTAAAATATATGGACAGGATTGATATGCAGGCAGTATGGCAATTTTGCATTGATGCCTCTATTAGTTCAACGATTAACGTACCTAATGATTTTACGGTAGAACAAGTAGAAGATATGTATATGTGGGCATGGGAAAAGGGGCTAAAGGGTGTTACTTTATTCAGAGACGGGTGTAAACGATCAGGCGTTCTTACTACTACCACGGAAACAAAAGAAGATTCTAAAATCCCAGACAAAGAAAAAGCCGAATTGCCACGAGGGTATATTATCCAAGTGGACGACAATGTTATAGGCAAAAAAAGAAAGTTGATAACCGGATGCGGAAGTTTACATTGCGTGGCATTTTTTGACCCAAATACTGGTTCTTTACTAGAAACATACTTAAGCAAAGGATCTATCGGTGGGTGTCAGTCAAACCTGACTGCGGTATCTAGATTAATGTCTCTTTCTGCAAGATCTGGAGCTGATGCGTTCGCAATTGCTGATCAGTTAAAGAGTTGTATGGCGTGTCCTTCATATGCAGTTAGATCCGCAACAAAACAAGATACCAGCAAAGGATCATCTTGTCCTGTCGCCATTGGGAACGCATTAATAGATATGTGTAAGGAAATGCAATCTGAATTATTTGAAGATGACGCGAACCAAACATTTGACAAAAATCTTGATAAAACAAATAAAGAAACTAAAGAAAACTTATGTCCAGAATGTGATGCAGGTTTAGTATATGAAGGTGGTTGTGTGACCTGTAAAGCATGTGGATATTCTAAATGTGATTAGGGGCGCGTTGATGAGTAATTACTTGATTAAAAATTTTAAAGGACAATATCGATTAAAGCTTGATTGTGACACAGTAACACATGATTTTCCTCGATGTAAAGACGGATCAGTAGATGATACCTGTGATGTGTATATTGACTGCTATCACGGATGCAAAATATTCCACTATGGGCAAAATGTTTTAGAAGCTTACATTCCTAAGATCCTGAGAGGTAGAAGCTATACTAAACAATTAAAGGATGTAATATTTGACATAATAGATAGTGACACAGAGGTAACATTCAAATTCAAACTTTCCGATTTTGAATCGGTTGCAAAAATATTAAAGCCTAAAACATCTGGATCGTCTATTAGCCCATATTCAACTAAAAATCTTCCCAAAGAAAAATACGAAATCCCCCATGAAGAAATAGCAAAATACAAAGACATAACAAGTAAAATCCCGAAAGATAAAATTCTAACATTAGGTCATATCACTACGCGATTTATCCGCGAATCAATCCCTGAATTATATCGGAATGTAAATAAGACAAGAAAGAAAATTGAATTTGATACAAAGTCAGATATGAAAAAGTCTGGACTTAAAGGCAAAGAGTACATACACCACATGGGTGATGTATATTGGACTGAATTTTTATCATTTTTGAAGGAGGAGGTAGAAAAAGAGGGATGGGTAAGTATTTGACACAAAAGGATTTGTACTCTTTATTGCCATTTGGAAAAACCAAAATTTTGCGACTACTAAAATCTGGTGAGTTTCCAGCCGTGAGAATCGGGAAGGATTATATCACCACCGAAGAAAAAATTAACACATGGATAACAGACAACATCGGGGAAGAGATATTTTTTTGATTGTTAATTAGACGCATAGATGCTATAATGATAGCCATAATCATTACGGCATCTATGTTTATTAAAAGGAGGGTTATGAGTAAAAACATGGATGACACAAAAGATATATGTGATAGACGAGAAAAAGGTAGTGGAAGCTTCAGGACAAAAGAGAATGGATCTGTGGAATTCCGCGTTACAATTGATGGTGTCTCTAAATCATTTTCAGGAAAGGATAAATCAGAAGCAAGAAGGAAATTCCGGGAATACCAAAAAAACAATCGGAAGTGGGATTATTCACCAAGCAAAACAACAGTAGAAGATTATGTGGAAAACTGGCTTACGCTATACAAATTCAAGAAAGTATCTGATTCAACGTATGACCGCACAGAGGATACTTTTCACCGCCACATTAAGGGCTCTACGGTTGGAAAAATGAAAATCTCTAAGGTTGAATCGGATGATATACAGCGGATGATTGATGAAAAATCCGAAAGCTATTCGATGTCTGAGGTGAAGAAAATTTATGAGATATTGAATCCCTGCTTCAGACATGCCACCATTAAAGGAGATCTGCTATTCAATTGTATGCAATTAGTGTCCATGCCATTGGAGAAAAATTTCAAAGTAAAAACAAAGGAGATTGAAATTTACTCTGATGATGATGTTAGTGTGATTGCTGAATTTGTACTAAGCGACATCGAATATTTAAAGGATAAAAGGCTATTGAGATATGCTCCTATTTATTTATTTTTGCTCTTGACGGGACTCAGACTTGGCGAGGTTTGTGCATTGGAGTGGAAAGATATTGACTTTAAAAACAGAACCGCAACCATCAATAAAGGAATGACATATGTCAAGAACAGGGGTCGTTTCGATACGGATGTGAAGAAGGTTGAAGTTGTTTCTACCACTAAAACAAAAAGCGGAGTAAGAAAAATCCCTCTGAACTCATTGGCGGTTGAATGTCTGAATATACTAATGAGTAGAGACACCGAATTGGGAATTGACTCTGATTATGTAATTCATAACCAGAGTGGTGATCATATTAGTATGAGTACGGTGCAGAAACGTTTTATAAAAATCTGCAAGGAAGTTGGCGTCAATCATCACGGTATCCATTCCTTGCGCCATACTTTTGCATCACAGCTAATCCGGCAAGGGAAGGATATTAAGACAGTAAGTAAACTGCTAGGGCATTCTAAAATACAAATTACGCTAGACAGATATGTTCATATCATATTTGAGCAAGAAATGGAAGCAGTCGGGAGTCTGGAATCACTGTACCAGAACACCCAAAATAGTGGGATTGTAGTGGGATTGAATGATTACAAATCAGGGAAAGCTCATAAATACGGCGTTTGACGAACAAATATTTGTTTCGATTCCCCTATGGACTACTGCCTAATGCAATCAGGAATTCCTTGGTTGCATTTTTATTTCACGAAAATGTAGAAAATGCTTGCTTTTTCCATAAATATGTGCTACAATATTTTAGAAAAT
>Ga0153948_1000040_pt1 | contig 64533 bp, 71 predicted proteins | sample TSNJ032MetaG_FD_104696 | JGI IMG/M metagenome (GOLD analysis project Ga0153948, IMG submission 104696) | Attine ant fungus gardens microbial communities from New Jersey, USA - TSNJ032 MetaG | ecosystem: Host-associated > Fungi > Mycelium > Unclassified | place: USA: New Jersey, Wharton State... | reverse complement strand
TTACTATTTCTTCCATGATATCCGCCGGAAGCGTGCGCCTTGAGAACACCTTCCGCTTGTTTACGCTGTACGATACCTCAATAAACCTGTCCCTTTGCGTGATGCGTATATCGGAAGCGCCGAGCTCCAGCCCTTCAAGTACGACCATGTTAAATAAATCCTTCGGCGGAAGGTCATGCAAAAAATCCGGCCGCCTGCCGTAACATTTCGTATACAGATTCACATAATCATACAAGGTAAGATTAACGATTTCCGTTTTATACCTTGTGATGTATTTTACGCTCTGTGCTTGAAACTCCGGTATTTTCCCTAAATACAACACGTTTTCAGTGTTGTTGAGGCGCACCGGAACAAACTCCGTATCGCGGTAGAAATCAACAATATCCGGCGCAACCCAATTGTATTGAGGGTTCATGAAATCTGTTTTGTAATAACTTGTTAGCAAAGCCCGCAGAGCCGGTTCCGGCATTATGTTTTGTGAATGCAGTATTAAGGCTTCCGGTGCGCTGATGCCGTGGCCGGTCTTAAACGCAAGATTCGTTTGAGTGGCAACCATTGTAAGCGCTTCCGCACTGATTTTTCCTATCAAGTATGGCATTATCATAGGCCAAAGCTCTCCAGATAAACTTCGCGTACTTCTTTTATCATGCCGGGGTTCGCCCTGCGCAGGGCGCACGCCTGTATTTCGGGAATGTTGGGTATGGGCGTATACTTATACTCCGTAACCTGGGCGTCTATCAAGCTCATAATTTCAAGAGGCTCAACGGCGGGGCTGACTACGCAAACCCTTTTGGCTATGTTTGCCGCCGTAATGCCGCGGATTACCTGTTTCACGGCGTTTAAGCAGCTCAAATTCGTTTTGCATACCACTGTGACAGCCTTAGCAAAATGCTGAAGCTTCGCGAACATCTCCATGCCGGTGGAAGCGTCGAGCAATACGCTTATATCCCGGAATCTCGGGACACAATCCTTTAAGTATTCTATAAGCTCATCCAAGTTCAATTTTGATAAATCATTGGCGCACAGTCTTGTATGGGCGCCGTCGTTACTGTGCCTTATATGATCTTCAAGGGGCTCGACATCGTTTAAATAAATCGACAGCTTCTCTTTGCCCGTAAGGTCGATTATCAACGCATTGCCGCGCCTTGACAGTCCCTCATGCACAATTACCGCGGCGGCGGTCTTGCCGGAATCATCCGGCCCGATGAACAGCCTCAGCGCGCTCTTTATTGTGGAATCAACTATTACGATATCCTCAACCCGCTGCACCCTCATGGTGTCAATAAGCTCCTGCTGATACCTTACTGTTTCCTCGTCAACGCTGCACAGGAGAGCCGTCGATTCAAGCAGCGCGCGGATTTCACCCTCCACGGCCGACAATGTAAGAATCCCTTCGTCTAAAGCTTTGAACAAAGATTCCACATGTACGGTTAGGTCTCTCGGGGCGAACCCCATGACCGGGCGTAAAAACGTATTGATGTATGGGTTGCTGGTCGGAACATTTTGGTACATATCCTTTGAGCTTTCTGTAACAACGCTTGATAGCGTGTTCACCAGCCTGTTTATGCCTTCTATCCGGGAGGCGAGTTCAACCTGTATTTTATAGCGGTCATCCATTGCCTTTGAAACTTTTTCCGTATTGCCGATATATAGGCTCTTTGTGTCTGTGTCGGCTATCCTTGAACGGTATCTGCTCATATCGTCCGTAACCATGTGCGCTATTGTTTCAGTAACGGCTGTGATTATGCTTGATACATAAGTTGATATCATTTCATTTTCCATTGACTTTAAGACTGACCGTTCACTTACGATATCCTGTATCGCTTCAACGCGCTGAGTCGCTGTCAAGGATTTGTCGGTTATTACATTGCTTACCCGTTTTTCAAGGAGCCGGAGCTTAGTCACCACATCATTGTAGGTAGCCGATTCTTTTAACAGACGCGTATAAATCGCGTTTTTATCAAGACGCTGCCGGAGTTCTTCAATGCTTTCAAAGTTTTCAAGCGGGCTGTCTTCAATCCTGTCAAAAAAGTTTTTTGGGTTAATTTCCATTTTATCGTCTTTCTTGACATCCATTTCCGGTTTAGCCTCAAAATAATTGAAGCCGTCGGAAGCGGGTTTTATTTCCTCGGACTTAAACTCCGATTCCTCGGCTCCGGCCGCTCCTATAGCGCCGTCATTAAACTCCAAACCGGAATTATTAAACTCAAATGTGTCGATTTTAAAGTCTTCATAATTCTGAACATCCGTCGAAACTTCTTCGGACGAAGGTATAATAGTAACATTATCCTTAGCCGACAGCTTTTCCAGATAGTCACTGATTAAGTCGCTTAATTCCTTTCCTTTCGCTTTTCCGACGACAATGTTATGAACGTTCGGCTTGAAAATGGATTTTTGCGCTTCCCTGTCGTTCTGGCACATTACCAGCACGGTCACTTTTTCATTTGCCGCCGTAATCGCTTCCCGGTAGCTGCGGCCTGTGGCGGCTGTTACTTCCGCCCCGTTCAGAATCAATACCGAAATGTTGGAAATCGACGGGTCCAATTGAACATGCCCGGCTAATTCGGTAACTTTTCCAAAGGCATTGACGTTCGGCATTGCCTTAAGCATGTTTATGGCTTTTCCACATGCGTAAATCATCTCATATATCCCTCCAGATTTTTATTATGAATCAAATATACTGACCTTGCCGGCCTCTGGAGGTGTGTTGGCTGATTGCCTCTGATTGTCTGATATGTTTCAATGAACGGAAACGATTTTGGCGTAATAATTTCTGGAGCTTGTTTGTACCCAAACTACATCGCCGGCCTGTTTTCCTAAAATCGCGCTGCCAAGCTTGCCGTTTGTAGGCAGCCTGCCTTTTGAGGCGTCTCCAAGCTCCGGCACAACGACGATAAAATGAAGCGTTTGGCTGGTATCCTGCCGTAAAATAACGACTGTCGAGCCTATCCCGACATAGCCGGTTGATACATATTCGTCCAGCCCCATGCCGTTTAACGCTTCAAGCTTGTTTTGAAGCGAAACTAATTCCGCTTCACCTTTTTGAATATTAGAGATTGCATTGTCATACTCCGCGTTTTCACGAAGGTCGCCTTGTTCGGCATGCTTGCTTTTATCCTGACGGTATTGCGGGAGAATAGTATTCTTAAGCTCGTCTATTCTCGCTTTAACTTCCCGCGTTTCTATCTCAATCTCTTTAACGTCAATCATTGGGTTCACCTCTGTCTTTATAGAAAATGTAATCATCTGCCTGATTAGTGTTTCGTAAATATTTCTAACAGGTAATCTCTTGAATTTTATAGCGTTTATCCAGATTGTCAAAAATGACCTTCCAGTATTCCACACAGTCATCTCCAATCTTTACAAGCATTTTGCCGTATTTTACGTTCTTGAATGTCAGTTCCTTTCTTACGGTTATTGTCTGCCCGTCTGTGGATATAATCGTCCATGTTCTTTGCCGGTGCGCCGACGTAGCCCAGATTTTATCGTTGTAGTACGTTATTTTTTGCTGCATCTCTATTGCCAAATCCCGCGTTGTATACTGGATCAGCTCGCCTAACAACCTATATTGATATGCCCGGATATATGCGTTGTCAGCTTCCTCTAAAAATGCGATAAGCTTATCCTTTTGCGTTTGGCTCAGATTAACGTCCGGTGGTGATCTGTGTTTAGTCAGGGATTTCCCGGTTTTTGAACGCGCCGGTCTTTTAAGGCTTATCAGAATAAGCAAAGAGATTATGATAACGAGCAGCGCGATCAAAATACCCATGACCATTACAACTCACCGATATATATACAATCACCCGGCGAACGAAGCGTAAATAACCGAATGTTCTTCGCGTTGAACTCATAAGCCGGGTTGGGCGCAAGCTTCGCCTCGCCGGTATCCTCCGAGCACTGCTGTTTGCCCATGCAGCCCGGATTATGCATAAGCGCTTTGACGACCTCTGTTGTTGTGTTTTCATCAAGCAGCAAAACGATAGTCTTGCTTTCTATATGGTGAATGTCGTGGTAGACGATAAACGCCTGGCCTTCGCCATAGAAAAGCGCTTTTGGCATCCCAAAAATATTTTTCAATGTTTCCTGCGCGCTTAAAAATTTAGGGGCGTGAGTCACCATAACCGTAATATTTTCATATGGGACGCTGTTCGCGTCCAGATGTTCCTTTATCCTTTTGGAACAATAGGCTATATCGTTTAATTTGCCGCAATTGTTTATTACGAAAACTTGTTTCACAGCAACCCTCCTCAGAAATACATATACATCTTTATTTTTCGCCTTTCCATCTGGCTTTGATAACCGAGAAAACAAAGAATACGACCGGCAGGAAGATCACTGCGCCGATTATCAATGTTTTTTCAGAATCTTTAAATAGCAGCCAGTATATCAATAAGAAGATAGCGCATAAAATAAGCGCTATTGACGCAACAATCAGTTCAATCAAGACACCGCGCGCATAACCGGAAGATTCGATGACAAACTGATCTTCTTTAAGTTCCCGGGGTATATGAATCGTATTGTCGTCGTATTTAGAGCAGCAGAGCATCATTATTTCTTCTTCCAGTAATTCTTCGGGGTAACTGTCATTTTTATATGTCGTGATATTGCTGTTAGGCGCAATCGCGACAAAGGCGATATCACTTTCGCCGTTCCTTGAAGCGTACACAGCTTCGTCGCCATTCAACCCCGAGGCGTCGAAATGCATTCGTAAAGCTTCAATGCTCGCTTGGGTCAGCATAGATTACGTAACCCCTCTCAAATATTGATTTAATGTTACTTTGGGGATTGTTTTCGGGATGCAGTCGTGTAAAATAGCAGGGACAGCGTCTTTCCACGGTTGTTTATTAACAAGCTTTATTTTGCCGAATTCGGACGGTATTAACGTCACCCGGAAAAATATTTCTTTCCATGTCCATTTTTCTTCAATATAAGGAACCTGAGCTATTTCGTTTTCCGTTTTAAACGTATTTTCAAACTCAACAAATGAATTATTTCTGACTATATAAAGCCTGTCGGAGTTTCTTATGGTTTCGATGAAGATTGCCAGCTTCGGACTCCCATTCCTGTAATAGATCCTGTTTGCGATATAATTTCCGTATTCAATCCAGCTATCGCCCCTAAAAGTCCATTTGACATTAGGCCGTGACAGCTGCGTAAGCGTTATCTGCGGATAAAGCCTACTATCACAGCAGTTATATATGTCTTCTTCGTTGAGCCCTTGAATAAACTGCTTGATTTCCTCATGTTCATGAGGCGCTTCTTTTACGTCCGTTAATGATGCGGATAAATTAACAACGCTAAGATTCTTTTCCAGCAATTCGTTTCTGAACGGGTCTTTGGTATCGACAAGCTTATACTTGCTCTGAAGCAGGTCATTAATAATGACCGCCGCGTTGTCAAAAACAATGACGTCCGCCAGGTCAATGGTGTTATCAGGAATATTGATGTTCGATACCATATCAATAATATTTTGCCTGATATCAGCTATCAAATAGCGTGTGATTTCAGATAACCTAAACAAATTTATCCCTCCCTGCCTGTTGTTATGTGAATAAAAAGATCGGGGCCGGCGCCGCCGGAGGAAGAAATACCGCCATAGTGGCTGGAGTTAATACCCGCGGAAGCTTTACCTGCCCTGCGAGGTGTTCCGCATTAAAAATAGAACAGGCCGGCAGGCTTACATAAATAGTGTTGCCGCGCAGTTCCGCGTAGGGCTCGGCATCCTGACATTTTTCGATTTTGTATTCGATTCGCCGGATTTTCTTTTTGACTTGTACGGCGCTTTTAGTGCTTGTTCCGATGAATAAATCCTTTGCTTTCATAAATTCGCTGTTAATTTCATGGGCTTCATCAGGGCTGTTTTGCAGTAATTCGATTCTCCTTAACTGCAAATCAGTTAAATTATTGATTCCACTAAAATACATTGTATCGACCTCCTTATGGCTCGCGGATACACAGATATCACATTTTTATTTGTATAAGGAAAGCTATAATTCTTTTGCGTCACAAATGTTTGCTACCGCGAGTTTAAATTTTTACCAAATTCAGATTCACCTATCATAACGATTGATTTTAAATGATTTACAAAGCAAATAAAAAAATCTTTTTTGCAAAAATAAAAAAACGCCTATCGTTGATATCAGGCGGCAGTGAGTTAATCGCTGAGAAACGGGTTAAAGCGGATAAAGACGAACTTGATATGGAGAACGCTAATCATAGATATTAATGAAGTCTATGCAAAATCTAATATGACATTATTTTATCATAACATACGATGTGAATAAATGAATGGGTTTTTACATAAGCACAGATTTAACCGCGCTTTTCTTTTCAAGCATTCTATTTATTACCGCGTCAACGTCAATGCTGTATTCCCCCGGGACGTCGTACATACTGATAATTTTGTTTACATCGTTGGCAATCGCAATCGGAATATATTCTTTATTTTTCGTCCGTATGTCTTCAACAACGCATAATCCAGTAAAAACAGTTACAAGCTTAATATATTCGTGCCGCCCGTCTGGCAGCACGTCAAAAAACGAATGATAGAAGTGCCGGCCATGCTTTTCTGCTTGGCATATCGGCGACTTTTCATCCCATTGGTTCGCATGGTGCGTCCAAATGTCGTTAACTTTGATTTGACCGCTGTAAGCCTTAACCTCAATCAGAAAAATACGGTAATCGGTAATCATGACAATATCGATCTCATCGTCCGTACCCGCTTTGCCGGGCTCATGTATGAAGCCGCCTTCGGTGGTCAGCTTTATATTTCCTTCTATATTTGAAGCATATGGGTATGCGTAAGATTGAATAATAACGCATCTGCGGCCTATGCGGTTTTTATACAGCGTAAGTATTTGAAAAGCAGCGGCTTCGCCTATTTCCCCTTTACCGGAACCTGCCACACGTCCGCGCAGCTTTGTCATGTCGCTTAAAAGCTTATCTATAGCCGTTTTCATAAAACACCGCCTTTGATAATCATTGTTGCTTATTTCAAAAAAAACACGCCAGCCATAAAAAATACCGGGCTGATTGCCCAAGCAAACTGGCTGGCGTGTTTATCTTAACTAAAAATTATGTTGCTTCACTGACACTATCGGCAGCTACAACACCGTAAAGCCTCCGGTATCTCCGGGCAATTAAATCGCATAACTTGTTCGGCGTGGCTGTGTCGGAATGTCCGGCTACATGTACAAGGTTAAATTCTTTGAACTGTTTTGTTTTATCCAGCAAATCCTTAAAAATATCCGCATAGTTGATTTTATCTAATCGCTCTATATTGTTATTCCACATCTCGACGATTGATTGCGCGTCGCTGAACACAGATACTTTGCTGCCGGGATGCTTTTCCGCCAAATAACTAACGCAGACCAATATTGATAATAATTCCGCCTGCGTTGAAGTTACCTTGTGAAAAAAATCCGTATCGCTGTGTAAAAAAGTACCCTCTGTGTCATTTAACGCGATATAGGCGCAACACGCGTAACGTTCTGATGTGCTGCTGTCCGTATAGGCAAAGATTCTGTCTTCCTGCCGGTTACTGTTCCTTTGTTTGATTGTTGCCGACTTGTCCTTTTCAGATATCGACACGTAATACCCGTCCGCTTTCATAGTATATGAGATAGAGCCTGTCGTTTATTTGGCGAACTGCGTATTGGTTTTTCTCTACCATCGGAACCTCAAAATAATTGACCACGGTTCCGTCTGTGAACAGCAGCCTGTTATTTTCATGCGCCCGCAAATAAATACTTCCCATATCCGCACAGAATACCTTTTTGAACGAATCCAGGTCGTCCATTGCCAGCAGATCCTTGTCAATGAAACCTGAAAAGAGTTTGATGGGCGCGTTTTCCACGATGTTTTCCCTACCGCCCACTAAAAGGTCATATAATTCGCCTGAATAATCAAGCGAGGATATGTCGATTATTTTCTTTGAATCATCCGAATTGCAGAAAGATGAATAATACAGCATTTTATGCTTTAATCCATTAGAAAAATCATCACCGCTCAGATATTCGTCTTCCGCCCGGGACAGCATGGAATAATATTTATCCATTGGGTGAAGCGGTTTATACTTCACGTTGCCCGGTTCTGTAAAGTTTTCATAGCAATAATCGGAAAGACTTAACCCTTCGTATGATTCGGTCATAAGCCGCGATTCTTCAATAAAATTGGATTGCAGGTATTTTAGGCTATAGTTGTTTGAGGAGCTCGGCATATACCCTTTAGCCTTCATTTCCTCATACGGCTTACGGGCGTTTTCCTCTTTTCCGAAATGCCACGCAAGATAAAGCGGGTAAGTAACGATTGGCTGCTTGCCGAGCGGAACGACCCAATATGGCGTAACTATCGCGTTTACGCAATAGAGCATCGGCTCGCCGCTCTTGAACATGAAGTTGGAAATGTTGAAAGTCGTTTCGAATTTACGCTCAAACGTATCTCGTATCTGTTGACGGATTCCAGGCGTAACGGCGACATCGATGTATGCTCCTTCTCTGATTTTAATGCTTGTTTGGGTTTTCCCGAGCAATCCGAATTCGCAAAGGCTCCGCGCAACCAATTGAATAATATCATCTCCGATGTCCACTCCATGCTGCTGAAGCTGAGGATTGATTTGTTCAATAATCTGTTCTTCAATAGAACGGACGAAGGATTCTTTTCTATCCGCTAAATAATGCGGCCAGGTAAACATCCGCACAGCTATATGACGCGCGCAAGCCTGCCCCGGCTCCGTGTAGATTTCATTTATATAAAGCCAATGCTTCGCGCCCCATGCGAGCCGTGATAATTCGGAACGCAAATCCTTTTGAAAGCCGGTTAGCGTAAAGTTTTGCCTTGGTATATGGAAATCGTCTATTACTCCGTTGCCCTCGAATGTAAACGTTACGATTCCGTCTCCCGAAACGTTATCCGCGTCCCGTTCAATAATGTCGTATATTTCATCATAAGAAAGCCCAAGAATTTTAACCGCCGCGTCAAGATGCTTTATTATATCGTCGAGACGAACGGAATTATCGGCTTTTATCCCGTTTAACACATTGTCGATATTGATTTCCCCGTTCTCAACCTTTTTGCATAAATTGTGCAGGATTTCAAGATTCTCGGGCGCAGCCTCTTCATAGGTATAAACGTCTTTGATCATACCGATTTGCAGACTGAGCGCGGACAATTCATCTTCTTCAAATGCGTCGGAATTGCCCTCAATTATGGCTTTGCTGTATTCCTCCCGCATCGAACCGTCTTTATTGAAAAGAATATCACGGTAGACATTTAAAACGGTATCCACTGCACGAGGCGTCGTTAAGCCCAGCGTTTTGTAAACTTTAATAGAAGTCGCGTCCGTCTTACATTTAAGCGCCCCGGCCAAATGCTTTGCCATGGATTCAATCTTTAACCGATGCATTATTTCTTCCTTGTTTTCATCCAGCTTAAGGTTCCATAATGACGACGGCAGATATTGCTTGGACGGCATGAGAAACCGTATTGTCTTGACTATAAACTCGCCTTTCGGCATTTTAAATTTCATGGCGTCAGGCGTAATCTCGACAGTAAAGTTTTTAAACATGTACTTGATACATTTGATTGTTGCCGGGGATTTCGTTGATACCAGAAATCCGTGGCCTGCAGTGGGCAGATTTGCCGATACCTTGCGTATGCCTTCATCTCCAATCCCAACCGACCAGCCGGGCTTTAATTCCGGCGTCAAGGATAAATCGTTCTTCACATACGCTAATCCGGTGTTCGTAAAACCTTCAAGGGGGAAATTATCCCTGACATACAGGGGCTTATCAATTTCAACAACGCTTTTCGATATTACCTTTGTTTTAAGACCGTCAATACCCCAGGCAAAATAAGCGTCGATAAAATCAATAGGATCGAAGCCGGCAACCGGTAATTCCTCGTTCATCTTGAAAAGGCTGTAAAGGTTATAATACCGCTTGTTAGCGATACGGTCCATCAGACTATAGTTAGCCGGGTCGAGGAATTCCACTTCCGAAAAGAGCGCTTCCGGGTTCGTAAACGCATTTATCGGCATGTAAGTTCTGGGGTCGTTATGGTCAAATTTTATTGGGGCCTTAATGAAGTCAAGAAGCTCCTGCCGTGTGTTTATTAAAAATTTATCCGGCGTCTTCCAGCTAAACGCTGGTTCATCTGAACGCTTGTTTATGTGCTCTTCCAATTCGTCTTTCGTCATAACATCCTTTGTTTCAAAGAACTCCGAGCGCTCGATGTCCGAAAGGGAATCGAAGGGTATTTCCGGTAAATCCTCAATATTATTTTTGGAGCTGTCTTCAAACTCCATTCTTCCAAAATAACTGTAGCCGTTATTAATGAGCAGCATGAACAATTCTTTGGAAATAAGGCCACTTGAACTGATACTGTATGATTTTTCGCCTGTGTTCACTTTATAGCCTAATGTTTCATCGTCTCGTACTATCTTGTGAGTTAAAATGTTCAAACTCAATTCACTCCTTGTCATTATTTTTTTCATCTTGATTTTGTTGAATAATTGTAAGGCAGGCGGGCTTTTGGCCCGCCTCGCCTGTTCAATTTTTCATTGGCCGCCCTGTTACGAAATTTCAAACGCTTCAGCATACTCTCTCAGGACGCGGCTGCCTGTACCCAAATTCGTTACCGCGTTTTCGATGGTCTTTTTGCGGCCCTGTTCTTTTTCTTCGTGTTTTTCCTTTAGCTTCTTCAGCGTTTTTGACAACGCCACATTCTGATCGGTAAGAAACACGGCGGCAACTTTCTCGAATGCCTTAAGGTCGTCAGTGCTGACGTCGATCATTTTTTTCATGCTCAACAGAGCTTCGTCAACCTGTTGTTTGTTAAGCTTAATTTCGTTACCCATTTCTCATGCCTCCTTTCGGCTAAATGTTGCCGTGTTGTTCCGCGACTTTCTCAACAACCTTTTTGATCGCCTTAATCAGCGGTTCGATTTCATCCGCGACCCGCTTATAATCCGCGGACGACGCCCTGAGCGCGTCTATGCACTTCTTGGCTTTTATGCCTTTCCACCCGTTCGATATGGTTTCGATGATTCTGTCCAATTCGCGGGTCTGGTTCAGAAGCTTCTCGTGGTAAGTAACCGCATTGATTTGAAAGGCTTTAATCTGCTCTGGGGTGAACTTCATTTCTTGTGCCATTTTCCATGCCTCCTTAAAAAAATATTGGTGATGTTGCCGCTTATATATGTGCCATAAGCCTGAATTTTTTTTACAAACCTGAATGTATTGCGGATGTTTTATCTTAAGTTGAAAAATTCGCCGAAAGTCATACCTGTCCAGGCCTGCGTATTCTTTTTCCGTTTCTCGATCCTGATTGTCACATAGTCCGTATACTCTTCGTCTTTCGGAATGCTGCCTGTTCTTCCGGTTATGCCGATGTATTGGCCCGGCTGGAAGTTATACGCGCCGCCGGGTATGAAATTCGTGTAAAACAGCTCCCTGTTGTTTTTCGTGTCCTTGCAGGATACGTCATGCCCTATGGATTGCCATATGCGTGAAAGATTAGAGAACGTGATTTTTACTTCATACTCGGTGCCGATATCCATATCTGAGCCAGACATGATTCCAATAGTTTCGACCGTAACGCCTTTTCCCATAAAATAGCCGTCGAACCCGGGAATAACCCCGGACTTGGTGTTTGGGCTTACGTTTGTAACATTGCAGTCAAACGGCACATAAACCTTTACCGGCTGCTTAAACTTGAACTGGTATTCGGTTTCGTTCAGTATCCCGCTGAAATCTACGGTTTCATCGCCTTGAAAAAACGAAAATCTTGACCCTAAATCTTTGATAGATTTAAGAAGCTCCGGCTGTCCCTCGAATTTTGGAGGTGTATTAGAAAGCACATATCCTTCCGGCACAACCGCGTTTTGTTCTTTCCAAATGGTTCTGTAATCAAGCATTGTCGTGTTGTCTGAATAATAATACTCGCCGGACATATACGGTTTTGGCTCATGTTCGATAAGCGCAGCGCCTAAAATTGTGGCGACGCCCAAAAAACCAATGATGAGCGTGCCGCTCTTAACCGCCAATCCAGCCACTTTCCTTTACATTACTCATACTTGTCCTCCATTCTGTTTTATTCTCGCGCAGCATATGTACTGCCTCAATTCTGGCCCAGTATAACGATGACAGATTCGTCAAGCGCGGCTACAAGGCCCTGACCGCTACTTTCGCCGATAATAACGCCGTACACCTTGTTATCGATCGTATACGGCATACCCGATTCGCCCGGTCGCGGTACGGTACCGGTAAGTATAAAGTCATCTTTTGAGCTTATAAACCGTATGTTGTATTGATTCGTATGATTTGTGACAATTATGGCGATATCCTTATCAGGGTTTTGATAAACAATCGGATAATCCATTTTTTCCGCCACATGCAAGGCTGTGAGGACACGGCCGCCGTTAATTTCCAAACCATATCCCGAGCCGGCCACCACAACCCTTGTTTCGCTTGTTTTCATCCGCAATATATAACGCGAGGCCAGAGCAAAAAAACAAACGAAAGCAAAAAATATCATCTTTTTTATATGAATCACTTCCCTTCACACGCAAGCTTAAATATGCCTGCCCGTTATTCCAGAATCCCTAAAATGTCTTTTACCGCTTTCCATTCCGAAACGGGCAGAATATCATTGTTTTGCTCACGCATGGCTTCGTCCTCGCCGCATTCTTCGCAGATGTAGATATCCTCGTGCCGGCTTTGGGCGTTGTCGTCAAGCCAGGGATTCATAGGCTTTCCGCATCGCGGGCAGGGCGGCACATTTCCGCCGTCATTCTTTTCCTGCATCCCGCGATATGTTTCAATCACTCCCTTTGCTAAGTGATTCTGCGGATTCATGCCGTCCAGGGGATTAAATTCTCCTTTGCACAAAGGACATTGGTGATGTAATGTTTCCATAATTACCTCCTGATTTTTTATTTTTTTACATAAAAAAAGCCGTTCCCATAATAGAGAAACGACTTTATAAACAAGATTCAAATTTAATCTGCTGTCTTTACGCCTTGGTTCGACTTCGCCGAACTCACGTTAAATTAGGTTTTTGGTAAGGATCGGCTGAAATCACAGTGCAACTATCCGAATTTGTGAATTCCTCAGCGTTCTGCTCAAGGACAGGTATCGCCTTGATATCCAAATAAACGGCTAGTTTATAATAAGGTATTTTGTATACGGCGATCCCATCGACGGTTTCCGTTTTTTCTTCGTCTTTTGTTGCGAGTATGCAACGCTGGTTAGTATGAAATATTTTGAAATTAATCTCGCTGTCATCTTTCTGCCGTACCGATGATTCAATAAGAATATTATTGTGTATATCCTCAATATCTACTTCATAAAACCCGCCGAGAGGCCGCGGCTGCCGCAATACCTTGCTGCTCAGAATCAAGCTTGGCGCTTTATTCGCACAAGCGCCGCGCAAATATGTTTCAACCCAATGCCCCAAAAGCCGTCTTTCGGTTTTTACTGTCTTCAAAGCTTTTTTACTGAGGAAATGCAGGCTGGTCGCAAGCTCCGCTTGCTGCTCGCCCATGCAACCGGGCTCATCAACAATAGCTGAATATAATAACGGATTAACAACTGTAAACTGGTAATCTTTAAATAAAGTATTTAAAGTATCCTTTGAAATCATATCCAATTTAGGCAAGCCGCTAAAAGAGAAGTCGGTATTTACAGCCGTCGCTACAAGCAGGTTTGACCAGAGTAAAAAGTACAGGGCCTTCCCGATTTGCTTTGGATTAAGCTTAACTAATTCAATCATGTTGAGGGAAGCTTCCGTTATAGAAAAACAGTTGTAATTTTCGGTATCAGCTTTGAATGCCAAACGGTCGGTTTCAGACATTTCTTTTCCGCCGATTAATGGGTCTATGACCTTATCAAACCGCGTTGGGTAGTGCAGATTGTATGTCAGCAAAGATAAAGCGTTTCTTACATCGGATTCGCTCAGTTCCAAATCCCCGAAGTAGACCGGATAGTTATTGTACGCAAGATTAATTTCCTCCACCAAAGACTGCGCATACTGCGCGTCTATCTCCGGCAATCCAATAGGGCCACGGTAATCTGTATAGTCGAGCCAATCCGCTTCCGATATGCCTGACAAATCGGCATAGCTTGTTATCCTGTCCGAAAAGAATAAGAACTCGGCGAATGTGAATAAGGGCATCCTTACCAGGCTTGAACGGCCCCCGCCAAGGGTCTGGAAGCTTAATACATTGCAGAAATGTACGCTTGACGAAGTTATGACCGCTTTCATGCCGGTACGGTCAGCAATCTCCGCTATTTCCTCTGAAAGATGATAGCAATTGGGATGATAGTTGAATTCATCCAATAATAATAATCCTGTTCCTTTTTTCAAAAAAGCGTCTATTTTAATGTAATCATTTTTATTTCTGCAATCCACATAAAGACCGTCATCTGTCTTTTCTAATTGACGCAGAGCCGTTGTTTTCCCTACTTTTCTCAAGCCGGATAAGATAATGATCTTTTTGTTACTAAGTTTATCCCGAATCTCTTGGGCGGCTAACCGTTCTTTTTTCGGAAGTTCCATGTTAATTCCCTCATTTCGCATAACTGCTTAAATAATACTATATACTTCGCGATGCCTTAATTGCAATAAAAACCCGCTATTTTTCACGCTTGACTCCAATCGCTTCATCAATTGATTGTTCTCAAAATAACGGCATTCAACTCCTCCAGGCTGCCGTAAACAGGATTATTTGCTATATAGTCGTCGCTGATGTATAATGTCTCAAATCCGGCTTTAACAAACAATGCCCTAAATTCAGCCGAAAAGTCTGTTACTGTGACGTTCAATTCCTTACAGTTGAGTTTGCCAAGAGAGCCTAACAATGTGGCAAGCGGATAAACCTCAAAGACGAAAACAACATTTTCCTCTTGAATAGATGAAATATCATCAATGTTCCTGTATGTTATTCTTGAATCGCCCATTGATTGAAATTCCGGCATATTCACTATGGCTACCTGTTCGCCTTTTTCTAAGCTCTTAATGATTTCGTTGTGAAAATACGCGATTTTAGTTGCGGAATTCTTGGCGTGCAGAATTCTTTTTATATTTTCGCTTCCCATAAATACCTCCGATCCGTTTGGGTTTTTTATTTATTGTAAATGGCCGGCTTTTGTCAAGAGCAAAAAGACATTGCAAAATGTTGAAGCCCATTTCTGTTTTTGTTTCTTTGAACTCAATGGAAAAATCATCATCTCTTTCAATATGCTTTACTCTGCCCTCAACGGTAATGCCGCATGTGTTTATCTCAACCGAATCATTTACCGATAAATTTGATTTTGCGGTGTTTGAATCCATATACCTGCTGCCTCCTTATTTAATAGTCAAATCTTGCATAACAATCCGCGTGTCCTGTTGTGTTTTCGCTCTTTATCTTCGGTCGATATGAACATAAAAAAAAGCGATATAGAATAGTAATCGCTTTTTAATAATTTATATTTTATTTGATGCTATTATCCTATTTCATCCAGTAAAATCAATTTTTCTTCCCGTTTAAATATATTTAAGAAATCCTGGTCCGGGTTTTTCGAAATACTAAAATCAATATAATATCCATTATGTTTAGCTGAAAGCTGCTTAAGTATTGTTGTTTTCCCCATCTTGCGCATTCCCATAAGAATAACAACACGGTAAACATCGTCCTTTATCGCCTTTTCTATTTCATAATAGGCTTTACGGTATTTTTCCATTACATTTCACCTCCAATTTCACACTAAATAAATTATAGCAAGTTCATAAAGAAAAATATAGAATATTGTTCGTTTTACATTACGTAACAATACGCACATCTGAAGACGAACATTAAAGTCTTATAAAAAATAGCCGTTTTGTACACTAAAGTTTTATAACAAACAGAAAAAAACCGCTCGAAATGAACAGCCATGAGCGGCACGGGGTTTCTTAATGCGATTCGTTGCGGGAATATAGAACACTGCAACAGCCTATAGATTCCTTATACTGTAATTTCATTAAATTTCAATTTGCGTGAGCTTCCCATTAGCAAGTTCATCTCTTAGCAACTCGGTTACATAAGCAGAACCTTCCCTATATAACCCTGTTTCTCTGTCAGACAGCTTGGCGAAAATTTCTGAATTATATAAAATGTCCATTGCTTTCTCAATGGATATTTTTTCTTCTTCTACTAAAAATGCAATAATATCCTGTGTAACGCCTTCCATCAAAGCTTTAACTTTATCCATAATCAACCCTCCGTTAGCCGCAAATATTTCAACGAGTTTTCCGTATGGAAGGAATACTGTGAAGTTAGCTCTTTATATTCCAGCCCGCGAATCAAGGCGTCCATATCAATGAGACCACGGGTAAAAGTTCTGAACAAATAGGTGATATCGTCATTGGCAACCGGTCCTAAGACAATATCATATTTGCTGTCTTGGTTGCAAAGAGCGTCACCGATGTCTTTGAACCTTTTATCCCGGTTGTTTAAAACAAACAGCGCCCAGTCCTTATTGGGTTTTTCAAATGACAGCGTTTTAATATCATCGGAGGTAATAGCCGCTTCATCGAAGCTAAACGTTGAAACAAGAGGCGAGCCGCCGTACAAACGTGCGACGCGATGTGCCATTTGTACCGCTTGCTCGCGAATATCGGTCAAATAAAAACCCCGTCCGAAGTCCTTATAAGGACGGCATTTCAAGAGATCAATTTCCGTAACCTGTACATTGGAACCGTGGTAAATAATCATTTAATAATACCTCCGTTTTGGCGGCAAACCATTTCTAAATCCTCAATTGCATCATCAAGGCTCAAAGTGTGTTCAACCTCGTAATGCTGCATTAAAAAATCTATCCCACCGAATTGAGCCAAAAAGCGGTACGACGTTTTCGAGTCCATAGCGAAACGATCCGCAAAATCGTTAATGCAGATAACGACATAATTTATAATGTCTGTTTGATGTTTCGTAATCATTGCGTTCCCGCCTTTCTTTAAACAAATACACATCTATTTTATTTTTTTCTGTTGAGGTGAAGGAATACCGGATTGCGGTCACTCCAAAAGTCATCATCATGTTCTTCTATCAACTTTTTTTGGATTTCATCGGCGGCTGCTTTCATCCACTGGCTTTCATCGGCTCTGTGTTCGTTAGCAGACGAGTTTCGTCTTTTTCTCAACTTAGCAGGGCATTTACTGTCGTCAATGGATTCCAAGAAGCATTCAGCGTAATTGACAGCCTTTATATGGTCGGACGTTAGAGTTTTATAATATCCGGTTGAAAAACCTCTCCCATCTCTATGTCTTTCAAAAAAACCGCTTATATCCAAAAGAAGCTCTGCGCCTTGCTCAAGGTCGTTGATGATTTTGCTATAGTGCCCGCGGACTTGATCCGCAAGAGCTGTGTGCATATATTTTTGTACGAAACCTTGTACTGCCGAGGCAGAACGGGCGTCCAGTAGGTTTTCATTTGCGCCGATAATTTTCTTTGAAGCAAGGAACGCCGCTCTTTTTTGATTCAACAACGCGTGAACATTCGGAGAATAGATGCCCGGAATGTATTCAATTTCTGCCGGAGCCGTTTCAGGCGGGAAGAATTTACCTTCAAGCGCATCAAAGAATTCCTGTTCACTTAGGATGGTTAGCAACCCGCGGTCCTCATATCGTTTTGCGTCTTTATAAACTTTTGAGGATTCCGAAACTTTGCCGGCAATGACAAAACTGACAAAAGCGGCGACGCTGTTTTGAGGAATACCCTCGGCGGCAAACAATCTGTCCTGTGCCTCTTGCTTGGAACATCGTTCTAATCGACCAATGAATACACAAATCTTGTCCTTGAACACCTCGCACTTTGACGCATATGCTGTCTCTATCTGCTCCCGGTATTCCATAATGGCGGTCTCCGAAGAATCGTCATCATTTCCTTTGCCAAAAGAATATACATTAAGCTCTAAAGCTTCCAATACTCGGCGGGCAATCGAAAAAGAAGAGGCTGAAAGGCTGCGTTCTCCGCTTTCAAAACGTTGGTACTGACGAAGCGATACATTCGCTTTGCTTGCTATTTGCCCTGCCGAAAGACCAAGGTTCTCTCTCGCGCCTCTCAATACATCACATTCAAGCATGACTGCCATGACATTCCCACCTTGATGACACTGTTTTTTATATTTTATCAGTCCAGTTGGTCTTATGTCAAGAAAAAGTTTGAAACTTTATTACATGGAGTTGTATAAAACAAACAGTATTTTATAAAACTTTCGTGTGTTTTATAGAGCTATACACGAAAATCATAGAACTTTATTGTACTATAACAACATCTCGTTTTTGGATTCGATTTTCAGATATTTCAGATTGGTATATCTTAAATTTCATTTCACTGATGCCTATCTTATGGATAGCCATTCTGCTAACGTTTTCATCCATTGACAGCGACATGCCTTTCATGTTGTCAAGCATATTTGAAGAAGTATTCTCATCGCTCTGCGCGCAGATTTTATGGTTGAAAAACGGTAAAAAGCTGTTAAAAGGCTTGGAGAGCCTTGTAAGGAGAATGATATGCAAATCCAATCCGCCGCTTTTTTGTAAAATCATCTTCAGCCGGTCAAAGGCGTCGTAGTCCTCGCCGACACCGACGCCGGCCAGCCTGTCCCATGCGAGTGCAAACAGATAGGTGGGTTTCCAGTCTTTCACCGTATCTTTTGACCGCACAGAAATTATTTCTTCAAGCATGTTAAAGATTACTTTATAATCCTGACAGTATAAAAAATCCACAAGATCCGGATCAGCTTGCTTGTCAATGTCAAGAAGCCCGGCAAGCTCCATGTCAAGGCATGATATAATGACATTTTTACGCTTTTTCCTGTTAATGTTGTAAAGCATTGCCGCCATGATATTGAAACGGTCGTCTCGGTTTAAGCCTGCAATGATTATATGCTCGCCCTGGTCTTTAAGCAGCCTAATATTGCAGGGCAGCTTGTTTGTCGAGTAGGAGGTCCGTTCCCCAAGCACAATGATTCGTTCGTCGGTGTTGATTATGTCGATATCATATACCTTCTTTAAGTCAAGAATAGAGTGCTTCTTGTTTTCATCGTAAAAATCAGCCTGCCAATGCTTATAACCGGAAAACTTTCCTTCCTTACCGCCCTTTATCAAACGCGGTATATATTCCTTGATATATTTGTTGCTTGCAAAAGGTATGGAATACCTGTGGTTGTCATTGATATTACCGCGCTTGTTATTTGTCAGAATTGAGCCCCTGGCTTTTAATTCGTTAAAAGCGGACCTGTTGCCAAGAACGTCCAGCGACGTTTCCTCTGAACACTGCAAGCAGGCGCGCAAACCGAACTGGTCGAGGATGTCCGCGCTCATTGTCCCTTTCATGGACTGTGACGTAAACCACAGATGGCAGCCGCAGAAACGGGCCAGCTTTGATAACGAGCGTATGCGGACCTTGATAATCTCAACTATCTTGTCCTCAACTTCGGTAAACATAACTTGAAATTCATCAAGAAGTACCAATATCCGCGGCATGTATTCCTCGTTTATTTTTCCTTCCAATATCGCCCGGTTGTAGTCCTCAAGCTTTTGGAATTTATATTTGGCAAATTGTTTCTTGCGGCTGTTCATTTCTTCCATCAGATAATCGAAAATGGAGAGGGCGTATTCACCGTCAGTTGTGCCAGCGATGATTTTCGCGTGAGGTATCAGCAAATCCCCGGTATACATATTGAATTCAACGTTTTTAAAGTCAATCATTATGAGGGTGAGCTGCGATGGGGAATACATATGAAGCAGATTGGCAAGCACTTGATTGATTGTTGCGGATTTTCCGGCGCCGGTCTGTCCCGCCATGAGGCAATGAACAGGCTCGTCGCCCAATATTTCTTTTTCCGGGTTAGACGCGTCGCCGTCTCGAAAACCGAAATGAAGTTCAATATATTCCAGTGTGGTATACGACCATATTTTACTGTCAGGTATGTGCCGCTGCCTGTATTGGGATTCGTAATCGATGATAGGCATCCGGTTAGCCCGCATAGTGGCAATAAGGTTATTTGCCGCGCTTTCTCCTACGCTGACTGTGTAATCAATTTTCGTGTGCTTACCGTCGTTTACGCATAATTCATGTTTCTTTCCAGCATAAAAGAAATAATTAGGATTTTTAAACTTAACGGGAAAATCCAGTAAATCGGCGATGCCCTCCGGATGTTTTTTATCCTTTATGTATAAATCCTTGTGGCCGTGAACGAGCCAGACCCATACTCCCATTGAAGTGGAGTAGTTCTTAAACTCAATAAAAAGCCTGTTTTCATAAAGATTTCTGTCTGTGGAAAGGACGATTAATATTTGATAATCAAGCGTAACCTTTCCTAATTTGGCATTATCCCGGTTATATTCCGAAAAAGACTTTGTACCTACTCTTAACATGTTACTCTTTGCTTTATCAACAAAAGCCTCAAATTGCTTATCAAAATCTCTGTTGATGATGGTTATATATTCTGACAGCTCAGGCTTGAAGAACTCAGCCATTGACCTGCCTAAGCCTTCGATATCAACCACGGTAACGTAAAGATATTTTTCCCTCACATTCCCGAGAGCGTTAGACAACAACAGCTTCATGGTGTCAATCATGGCCGGGCGCGCCGCTTCCTCGTTATATTCAAAAAGGATGTTGGCAAAAGGAACCGTGACTCTTCCGTAATCAATATGCCTGCCGCCAAATGAGATTGATGATGTCTTAAACTCAGTAGACAACACATAATCTTCATTTACCGGCATCCCCGGCCCCTTTGCGTTAGCGGCGCGGTTATCAATTTCCGTCAGCAGGCCGTTCAGGTATTTAGCGTAATCCGCTTTTGTTTTGGCAAAACTCTGTTCCTCCAATGTTTTTAAGTTGCAAAGCTCCGCAGTATAATAATCCTTTGACCTAATAGAGCAAGCATCTTCAACCTGCGCGTCGTATTCGCTTTCCTGGGATGTAGATTCATGGGAGGCTATATTTTGTGAGACTCCGCTTACCGCTTGCGCAACAATATCCTCCAGATCGGCATATTCTAGTTTCAAATACTCTTCCTCAGCTTTGGACACATCAGGCTCAAGCAAAATATGCGATGTTATGAATTCGTCTAATTCTTCAAAGTTATACGACAGAAAATATGCGATGCTCAACAGTTGTTCTTTTTGTTTTGCCTGCATAACTGCCGCCAATGAATGAACGATAATAAGCAATGAAATAACCGCCAGCGTATATGGGAACGCATAGGCGCAAGCCGCGAAAAGCATCACAAAATACATGGTTTTATATAACATATTCGAGACAGCGTTGTCCGCGAAAGGATTGTACAGCAACGGCAGATAAAGGAAATACAGTAATATCGAAACGCCTTTGCGTCCCTCAACCACGTTGTCAAGCGCGGCCCCGCAAGACAGGGCGATTGCTTTCAAATCCTTCAGCCGCAAAACGTCAAAATCCAATGAAAACCCTTGCAGGTCAATACCATTAGCCTCGGCAAATTCCATAACCTTATCCCGGTTATCCCTAAGCTTCATAATCGGCAGGTAAATAGACGACAGCTTTTTATCCTTGTATTCGGATATTAAAAAATCAAGGTATTCTTTTTTCTGCTTAAGGTCATTATAATAGTTTTGTTCCGTCGTAAACCGCAGCTCGTCTTCTTTCGATTTCAAGCCCTTCAATTTACGGAGGTAATCGGCCATCATGCCGCTTTTCCATTCTTCCGCCAGTTTCTGAGGTGTGGACAGATAGATGTTTGTTGGAATACTTACGGCATTTAACTGGCTATTAACCATGATTGACTTTTCAACCAATCTCACAAGCTCCGCGCTGTCACGGGGTATGGCTCTTGCCATTGACTTGTCGATATGGCTGTGCGTTTTATCGCACGATTCTTTATATAGCACCTTTAAATGCTGCAGGACATAGCTTTTCGCCGTATGACCGCTAATCTGCATCGTACAGGTTTAATGCCCCTTTCGAATAAACCCCGAATTTTCCGCACAATTCATGCAATGGCTTATCATGCAGGCACAGAATATTATCCTTTAACGTGATTTCAAACAAATCCTGCGGCGTTAGCCTATCGACCAGCGATTGCGGCAGCACGGCGACCTTATCTTCTGACGGAAGATAAACCTCCATAGCGCCGGCGCCACATGTATAAGACGGCACAAACAATCTATCCATAGTTAAAGGCTCATAATCAACATTTAACACATCGGAGATTACATCTATGGGTTTATCGATATGCCCTGACGTTAATTCGGCATATGCCGCTGACGGATACAGAACCGGCAGATTTGAGTAAAGATTGCCGCTTTCGATATATTTTGTCAGGATATACACATGCTCCGACGGCACGCCTTCTAAGGCGTAACCCAGCTTCATTACAAAGAAAATTTCCTTCTGCCAGCCGGCGCCGCAAAGGCGCGCGGACGGTGGGGCGGAATTCGAAGACGAATTCGCTGACCGTACCGTTTTTTTCTTGGCTATCTCATTAGAATAAACCACATTATCTTTCAACTTGAACCCGTGTTCACTGTTTTCAAATCTTAACCCGCTTAAAAAGTCCGCGACAGGATTGTTTTCCTTGTAGAAAAGCCTGGGGCTGTTATAATTCGGTAAGATATTATGTAGTCCGCTAAAAGCGTCCAGTGTATATAACGCCAGCGCCGTAGTCCATGTTTTCGGATAAAAAGGCGCGGACGAATTTTCATCTGCCGATGTGTTATTTAACAGCATACTACGCTCTAACAGCTTCATTTTGTATCACCTTCCTCAGAATATCCAGGGTTTTAACATTTTCCGGAGCTATACCAAGTATTTCGCTCATTTCAAGGCGGCTGACCCATGTATCGGTGTGAGCTGTTCTAAAACGTACATCCCCAGCGTACAACGCCGGAAATTTATGCACGTTAACACCAAAGGATTTAAGCAGCATGTCAATTTTCGTATTTGATTCTTCATAGCAGGTAGGGTAAAAAGCGACCGGAATAAACCCAAAATCAATGTAGTTTACTATGGTAAGGTTCTTTTCAATAAGCTTCCCGTAATGCGCCGTGTATTGATAGATATGCTCCATCGCATCTTCATGGGTAACGACTGAAATACACGGCAGCCGAAGATCCTCCATCCATTTAAGCTGTGGGTTCTTGTCCATATATGACTGCAAATTTTTGTAATCCTGCCGGTTATTCATATCTATAATAAAATCATAGCCAACAAAATATGATGTCTTGCTTGTAAGGGTCATACGGCAACCTCCCACAGATTTACTTTTTTATAAGCCCAATCCCTATTCATAAGCGATACCATGTTGATGGCTTCGCCGGCCAGGAAGCCTTTAGCCGCCATTGTAGATGGTTCGATTTCGATTAATACCCGCCCGTCATTCTTTTTAGTCTTGAGATCGTAACGGCGGTTATCATCGCTTTCGAATGAAATTACAAGTGAGAATTTCTGAGCGATATACCGCGCAAGCTCGCGTTCGCGGCTTTCGATTATCTTGATACGCTGGTCTAAGGCAATCCCGCGTTTAAAAGGGTATAGTCTTTTTACCTTCTCCCGCAGATCATCATATTCATCAGGGATAAACTGTCCTTTATCGTCACAGACAAGCTCAAAAAACCCGTCGTTTTTAACAACGCCGTTGAGATAGTCAATGTCGCCGCGGCATAAACAAAAAACCGGCCGCATGGAATCCGGCGTAGGTATGCCGAATATTACGTTGGTATTAAAATAAAACAGCTTAATGCCGTAATTTGATTCAAATACGCGCGGCAGCAACCCGAGGGTTTCGTTGAAACGCTCCCGGGCGGTTGCCGTCATATTGAGATAACTCGCTCTGGCTGGAAAAACCAAAATCCCTTTGTTTGTAAAATTTACCACTCGTATCACCTCTGTTAAATGCTTTTAATTTTTTTGGGGTCGAAAACCGCAAATGACCACTCAGATTGATGCTTCATAATGTCGTCAACTTTCAACGCTTCGACATCCCTAAGTTTGTTATGCGCGGTTATGAGCTTCATCTCCGCTTCTTTCTGGGACTTGGCGTGTATTTGTAAAACTTTCACTGTTACGCCTTGAAAGGTGATAGCGGTATAAACATTCTGTTGGTGAGGTTTTTTCAACATCGTATCCTCCTCATATGTTAGTTTTCCCGAAATGTAAATCACATATCTTCTTCATCTTCATCAACCAGCGTATAAACATGCAAAACGTCATGTATTACCTCAAGCGCAATGATTACCAAGGTTATGCCGATTACGGCCGCCAGACCGTAGATATATACCTCAAAATTATGTTTGTATACGGCCATTGCGAAAAAGAACAGAGAAAGCGACAATACGGCCAGTTCACTAACTGGCGCGATTGCTTTGGGTATCGGGATGCCCAATGTCCTTCCTAGAAACAACAGACGCGTGATAATTAGAAGATATGGCAGAAAATAGCTGAAGTATGTACGGTCAAGTCCGATGTTTACCGACATCTGAATCAATGTTAAAAAAATGAACAAACCTGCGTGTACTATAGTCAACTTCACTTTATCCGCCCTTCTTTCATCACTAAGTTATACATTACCATGAATACGTTTGCTTCACGGTAAAGGGTGGGGTTAAGCTTTACGGGCCTAACCCCTCTGTTACCTTTGTACTTACGGGTACAGATACCCACAAGCGTTAAAATAAAAAGAAATTCCATTAATCAAAACATCCCGTTATTATTTTGAAATTGGTTGTTTTGCGCCTGGTTATTATTCGGGTTGCTGCCTTGATTCTGGTTGAAACCGTTGTTCTGGTTCTGGAAACCGCCGTTCCCATTGTTATTAAAACCCTGTTGGTTGTTGTTATTCTGTTGATTATTGGATTGACCGCCGCCGAATACGCCTGTTCCTTGATTTTGCGGCATGGGCTGGTTCTTGTTGCCGAACAAATTACCAAAGGGCATTTGGGCGCCGCTTCCTCTGTTTTGCTGGTTGGTATTGGGTCTATTATTGAAATTGTTGTTCTGCGGTATACGGTTATTGTTCCCGCCCGGTTGACGGTTGCTGCCGCCGGTATTGCTGCCGGAACTTGCTATAGCGCCGACAAGAATCGCAAAGGCGACTATCCCTAAAATTATAGCAGTCGGGTTTATGCTTGAGAAATCAATAGGCATTCCTTTACCTCCTCACCTTCATACATATATAACGCTGCTGAAACGTATTTCTACAAAGACGGAAAAAAATTTTTTCACAATTATTCATCGGCGTATGTCCCGAGCAGCGCGTCTTTATTATCTTTAAAAAACTTATTAAGACTACCGGAAAGCGTAAAAAAGCAGAATGGCGAGACTAAGGCAAACAAAAACAGGTTCTTTTTATCCAAATACTTGCAGCATAACAGCGCCATGATAATATCGCAGACAAAACTTATGGCTATTATCAATGCGTTCAATGTAGTCGTTATGAAAATATAAAGCTCGTTCCCACTTTCTAATACATTTCTCATAATGACGGTGTTCGCTGCCGCACAAACAAATACAAAGCCCATAACTCTGCTTATTTTTCCGAGTATACTTATGTCCATTAATTCCGATATAAAATAATTGTTTTCATAGGGAATCGCCGAACGTAAATGTTCTTTCCATGTGATTCTGGCGTGCTTTGAATGCAAGCGCAAATAATTGGCTGCAAGCTTCGCGGTAAAAATATATTTGGGATAAATCAAAAGAAAAGCAAACGTAATGACAAACGCTATCGTCGCAAACATCAAAACACTCCTTTATTCTAAAAGTTTATTGTAGTTCGATATCGGAGTTTCTTCTGTTGCCGCGGAACTTGCCTCTGTTGTGCCACCGTCTTTGTCAGGCTCATCGTCAAATATATCCTCGAAATCCACTTCCACCGTGTATTCGCCAGAATGATTAATGGAAGAGGCCTGCATAGCGGGAACGGGCATTCCGGTTTCTATCGGCAATTGTCCGGAAACGGCGTTTATAACGAAAATTGGATGTGCTTCATTGGACCCCGCCGGATTGATGATTTTTTCGTAGTCAATGCAGCTTTCGGTAAACGCTTTCCATTCATAGGTATATTCGGTGCGTATGCTCGGGCCGAACGGTCCAAGCTGCATCCGTTGTTCTTTCGGCGCCTTAAGCCAGGCGTATGGATGGATAATCGTGCTTATGATGTGCAGGCAGCCGATTTGATCGGATAGGACGTCATACTCCTGTTCAGTCCAATACAACAGCAGGGATAACGGCTTCAAGGGGTAGGGAAGGAAATCGTAAAGCCTTTTAACGGTTTCCCTGTGGGGTTTGTCTGATGGCTTTACTACACATTCCGCCGATTCAAAGGTTTGATAGAAAGCCTGCGAAGAAAGCATGAGCGCCGATTCGTAAATCTTCATATCCACATAAATATAGCCGTGGTCAGGTGTTTCCAGCGTCATAATCCCGCAGCGTGTCGGTAAATATTTCTTTACAGCGTATACCAGCATCAGTAAAAAACTCCTTTCATTCGGTTTAATTGGAAAAAGCGGCCGCTATTCCCAACGGAAATCAACTAAGGCCGCTTCTTCATATTTAATCATTTTATTTCTGAAGTTTTCTATCTGATGCTGTAGCTGGCGATAAAGCGCTTCACCTTCAATAATGTTGTATGCCGACATATATTTATGAAAGGCGCTCATCGCGCTGTCAAACTGATATATCTGCTGAAAATCTTCAATAGTTAATCCAATTATGTCGGAAATCGGAATCGGATTATTATTATCGTCGTATATTACCTTAACCATCTCGTTGAAACCATTGTCAATCACAGCATCATAGCTGAACATCTCAGGCATGGCGTCCATTGACAACGAGGCTGCTTTGTTAATAATGTCAGCGCATTCTCGCTGAATAAAATCTTTTAACCGCATATTATCACCCACTTATATATGTTTTGTGACACGCGTTATTTTTTTTATTTTTCTGTGGGTAATATAACATGAATTCAGTCTTGCTCAATCAGAACGGAAAAATCATGTATCTTTGTTTCCGCTTCCGTTATCAGCTCATAATCTTGTGCTTCCCGCTCCCGCAAAGAAGCTTCGTGAGTTTTGTCATCATCCATGCTTCTGTAGTATTCGGTTACTGAACCGTACTGTTTTTCTATTTGCCTCAGAACGTCGTACATATAAACCTCCTCTGTAGTGAAAACTGTCTGTTGTTGGTCTTAATTCATAAATTTCTTGTCAGGAGCGGCATACGGATCAGCGTTAATTTTGCAGCCTGATATATCATCCGGCAGCGGCTCTATGCTATAAACCGCCGAACCTTCGATTTTAGTTGAACCTACATATGTAGTTCCAACTGATTCCAGCTTAACTTTGCCGATTGCTTCAGGAACGCCGTTAACTGTACCGCCGTTCCGCAGCACAATCTCGACATTATTGTCGCACCCATATGAGCCGATTGAAAAATTAGGGGTGCCGGAATTAACCTCAAGATGAACGCCGTCAACTATAACCTTTGTAACGGAATCAACGCTGTGGTTTGGAACATACCGCCCATAACTCTGGCTGATTCCGCCATGCCCGATAGCGGCGGAACGTGATTTGCAGAATAGCGTTAACGTACCCTGACCGGTTATCGTAACTTCACCTGAACACTTGATACATGAGTCAAAATGCTCAACGGCAATAGAACAAGCTCCCTCAATATAGACAGTCGGATTTTCATCCATCTGCAAAGAACGCCGGAGCGCGGCATTTTTAAGAGTTACTTTAGATTTTACCGGTAGGTTATTATTGGGTTCTCCGGTGTAAGTAAAATTATCACCGATCTTTATAAAAGCTGCAGTACCCCTCAACCATACTGCGTCTGCTCCGGTACATGAAGATAAAAGCAAATAGTCGCCGTCTGTACCTATACATGACATATATGATTCGTCCAAAGCGTCAGAAGAAGATATACCCTCATCCGGCAGCTTAACAAGTTCCCCGTTTGTTTTATTATCAGCATATTCGTAATTTTTTCGTGTCATCCAGCATTTAGCCCCAATTTCAGCGATAAACTCCGATGTTTGGAATACTTTCATAACCATTTGGACAGTTCCAGGCGTTTGCGAAAATTTAAGATATTCACGGTGTAACAAACGGCAAGCGTCGTCGTTATCCATATCAGTCATAGCATGTATTGTTGATAAAGCGCTTTCAAGGGCGCGTGAATACTGATATAAAGTAAATATCTTTTCAACCGGCGCTTCCATCATTTTAATTCCAATCCCGGTAAAGGCAGCGCCGACTTGATAATTTGAAGACTTGTAAATGTATACTTTATTATCAACCATGCAAATGAGCATCATATAATGAATATCATCATGTGAAAAGCTCGTCGTTACATAACCGTTGTGTTTGTCATACTGCCACATTTTCTCGTTGGCAACCGTGCTTGCGGGGCATGAATCCGCAAATCCGTTCTTAATAACAATACTTACCATCGGCCCATTAAATGGTGTAAGAGCAAATGGCATACCGTCGAATTTCATCACTTCGTTCGTAATGGCGGGAATGCCTTCAACCATCCGCAATTCTTTATTCATAATATATTTCATCTCCTAAGCTTTGATTAATGAACAATCTCTGTTACGTTCATTACGCATTTTACGCCTTTGTAATAAATGTAATCGTATCTGATGTTCATGTTTCCGCTGTCTTTAAGCTCCTCGTAGCGGCTGGGCGTTACGTGCATGAAAATCACAGCGTCGTTAGCCAGACGGAGCTTAACTGTTGGCTGCCAGCCCTGCAGCGGCATTTTCCAATAATCCGCGTTCTCAGTATATGTAACATAATCCCGTCGTTCGTCTTCTTCGATAAATTCCTGTGGCTGAAGCCCTAAGTATGTGTTTGACAAAATATAATTATACTGTTCGTTTCCGGATTCTTTTGCCTCTCTTAAAAATGCCCTGTACATGTCTAAAAATTCGTCCTGCCTTGCTTTTATCTGTTTATTAATGAGCGGCCCTATATCAATAATCTCTTGAAATTCGAATTCCTCAATTTCTCTCGACGTATACCCGACGGCCCGCAGCCGATCCGCTTCGAGCTGGGAATAAGCAAAAGGCGGCGGCAATTCTTCCTCGAAATCACCCCAAGGCTGATCATCCTCTATTATTGTTTCTTCCTGATTTTTTTCGGGAAAAAGCATGGGTTTGAAATAAATAAAGGCAGCCACGAGGATTATCGCGGCAACCGCGCAAACGGCTAAGATGACGATATTCTTACCGGCTAAAGGGAATGCTGCCGGTGGTTGTTTTTCTTCATCTACTATGTCGCTAAATGCCGATTGCGGCTTCTCATCGCCGTCCGTTTCATAGGCTGCCTCGTTATAGCTGCTGTCTTGTTTTTTTATCTCCACTTCAATCCTCCTCGCTATAGAAATAATTATCAAGCATTTCTTCGGGTATCCCTTGCGCTATCAGAAAATTTTGCGCCTGTATGATATTGATAAACAGTATTAAATTACCTTTTTCATCCCGCGCATATTCGTCGCCGTTTATCGGCATTCCTCCGGACATACGGCTAACCGTTAATCCCATACGCAATCCTCCTAATTAAATTATCTTTATGTTGGAAACATATCAGCCAGCTCCTTGTAATGACGGTATTTTTCAAGAAAAACCGCAACAGGGTATTTTGCGCTGTTAAGCCGATCCGATGTTAAGGAGAGTCTTCCTTTGTTATCCCTTATGTCGCTCGTAAAGATTCTGGCCGGTACATCTCTTTTCATACGGGCTAACTTACGGACGGCGTCCGCTCCGACGGAAGCCATTCCGTTCTGTTCCCTGCTCAAGACCGGCAGCCCCAAGTTATCGTATAGCAATGTTCTTAGTTCCTCCGGCGAATCAATATTAATATTCGAGTTCGCGCAGGCCTTAAAATACATCTTGAAAATCGCAGTCATGGACAAGCAGTTTTCATATGTTCCGCTATAATCTCTTGGACAAGCCAACTCAGGAATCTCATCCTGCTTTTTGCTTCTTTTATATTGCGGAAAGTTAAGAGGCTCTAAATCAAAGCTGCATGCCGCGTCAAAAACATAAAGAACGATTTTAACGCCGCCGTATAAGCATACCTCGCTGTCGAGCCGGCCTTCTTTCTCCGTAAATCCGTAATACTCATCGTTAGACAAATATTTTAAGAAGTCTTTAAAAAGAACTCCGTCTTCCCATCGTATATCTATTTGTTCCGGGACCTCTATAATTTTCGCGTTTTTTATTGTGTCTTTATAAAGTTTGCCAAGGTCGGCGTTTCCATATGTTTTAAATACTTTCCGGGTATATTCGCCATACAGAATCTTTGAATCAATGCTGTGCCATTTACTTGTCGGCGCGCCTATTTCAAGCCGGTCAATATTTTCGTTCTTTAAAATAAAGATGTTGTATTCGCCTGCGGGGGTATACATTTTACCTAATTTCAACATACTCATAGCCTCCTAACGCGGATTTGTAAGCGTCGAGTATATATAAATATCCGCTGTCTTCCGCCATATATGTGCCTTTTACAGCTTCCCGCAGCGCCATACACGCGCCGTTTAAACAATGGACAAGCGGTGTTATTAAACCCTTTAAGTCGATTGCTTCCCGACTCATGATATAGTGATAATTAATATAAGCCTCGAAAAACGGGGAGTTTGTATATATATTCGTTAACGAAGCCGTATATAGTTCATCTGTACATTCACCGGCCAAAGCGGTCACAATGTTTTCTCTGATTTTTCCGTAATTGATATCTAAATCCGGCGCTCCGGTCAGAAATCGCATATGGTTAAATATAACCGGCAGCAAATCTATCTTATATATGGTATGGCCGATGATTATGCGTTCGCATAAATCCATGCGGCTTGTTTTTTTTAACCCCAGCGGGGTCTCATACACCTTCAATTCCCGATAAATCATTTTGTATCGTCACTCCTGTTAATTTGATATAAAAATATCACGACTGAGCCGCGTAAAATCTGATGTATCGGTTTTGCTCTGAAGGTGTACCTCGGGGGATATTACATAAAATCGTAGGCTATCCATTCCCCCCATTCATAGCCTTTGCGTCCCTTATCAATGTTGAATGCAATTACCGTTTTTTCCGGGTCGCCTTTTGTTTTATAGTATTGCTCGAATAAACTAAGCGGGATATACAGGAACCCGTCGCTATTTCTTGTTACCAAAACGAAATATCCCGTTGAAAATAAAATCGCCTGTGTACCAAGGGTTTTTGTGGATATCCTTATGACCTGTTCCACATCTATTAGCTTTATACTTGAATCCTTTGCGCAATAAACGCCGTCAATGAATATTCCGTTGATAAAATCAAGATTCTTAGTTATTTTATACAGATAAGCCGACAGCTCCGTTATATCCGGCTGCGACCATAGCTTTGACGACTTAACCATGCTTACTATGTTCGTTGTCAGGGAAACCGAAGAGTTTTGCGACTGCCGGGCCGCGGATTCGTTTTTCTGATCGTTTAAATATTGGCTTAGCGAAATACTGTTTATGCCCCGCAATACGTCAGGCGATATATTGCTGCCTGCGATAAACGCTTTGTCCGCCCTTGATTGGGCTTCTCTTCTGACAAGCTCTCTATTAGGCGTTATATACGCCGTTATGAGCGTTCTGATATATGATTCGCCGTATTCCTTCGGATCAAGTCCAACTAAGTCAATGTTAGCCTTTTCGCATATGTTTATAAACTCAATAAGATCCCTGTATACCATATCCGGTCTTTTCCCCAGCAGCCAATATTGAAAGGAGCTCTGGAACATACCTGAGTTTTGTTCCAGCTTCTCCGTACATTCGCCGGTTTTGCTATCCATTTTGTAAACGCCGTAAGATATGAAATGCCCCGGCGACATATCCTGAACGTTCTTACCCTGGCTTCTGTAAAATGCCATAGCGCGAACACAGGATAAAGTTGAAATTCCGTACAGCTTGCCTTTGTTATGCAGGCTATACAATAACGCGGGCAGCTTACGCTTCCATTTTGTCCGTTCCATCGGGTTGCCGAACTGAATATTCATGATATTGTCCTGTTCGGAGTATGAATCGCCCTCGTCGTTAAAAAGGGTGTTGAAAACTTCTTCGTTGTTTTGTTTATACGCCCGGTCGCCGCGTGTGTTATAATTACGGAAAGCATAGACCGATTCGCTTACGTACTCCTCGAAGCTTAATTGGCTGGCATCGTCTAAAAAGGATGATTTGGATTTTTTGCCGGGACGGAAATCCGGCTGTGCATCCCTTAAAAACGACATGAACCTGGAAAGCTCCTCGTTGTCTTTTATAAACGATGTAATGGTATCCAAAACCCCGGTAAATGGAGTGTTTTCAACTTTAACATGATTGTGTACCCTTACTGCCAAGCAAGTTGTTTTCCCGGCAGTAGGAATTTCCTGAAGCGTTGTTTGTACAAACATCTTTTTCACCTCCTGGTTCTTGTATATCATTTGGCTCTGTGAAAATCCAAACTACCAATATAACGATGATAACAACGATTATCACAAAGAGAATTATGTTTTCTTCTTGATTTTCTTCATGTATTTCCGACTTTTGATTGTAAGCGCCGCGCCTTGTTTCTTCAGGCAGCGGCGCGTTAAATATCAATGCGACAAGCAGCAAAAAAAGAATAAATTTACCGAATATGTTTTCCATGGCATCCTCCAAAGTTTTTTAAATAAAATCAATTCACATAGTAAAAAATGCTCTGGAGGATATAATTTTCCGATGTTCAGGTGAACTGCTTTGCTAGAATAAAAAAACCGCCTGTTTTTATAGTGCAACAGACGGTTATTGTTTCCTAATTATTATCAGTATGTTTGCTTGGCCCTTCAAAGGCTCCCGGATTAATGCTCCATACGCTACCAGATGATTGCGTTTCCATCATCGATGACGAAGGAGTCTGGGCGGGATAGTTCTGTGACTTGTCGGATGCAGTCATCTGATGACGATGCGCTGCTGATGAACTGCTGTTCGTAGAAGCTGGCGTCTCTATCGCCGTCTGTTGATTGTTCGGAAGCTGATTCGGCGGTAAATAATTCTGGCTCGGCCGGGATAATCTCTGGTTCGGCGTTTGTGGAGACATCTGCGGGCAGTTCTGCCGGAGGAATCTGAACAACAATTGCGTTAAGAACAGCATCGCTACCAAAACCACTATCGCCGTTAATATTCCTCCGGACGCCCAACTCACCGCCACCCCTGCGAACAGCGGAATATACGCCTTCGACGTTTTCATTGTCATTACGATTTCTTTCATTATAGAAAACCTCCAAATATGTTATTACGAACGCGAAAATTAAAACCGCCATATCATCTAAGTAAAAAATCCAGGATTCATAAAAGAGTTCCGGCAGTAAATCTATTGGCGAAGCAACATAGATCAAGGCGAAAATAATCAACGGCGCGCATTTATATTTTTTATTGAACGATCTGATGTCGCTGAAAAACTCTTTTAACTTTGACATAACGTGATGGACTCCTCTTTCTTCATAGGCTCCTTTACCTTTAAGTCTATCGTGCCATCAACCTCAACAGCTATCTTAACCGTAACCAGGCCTTCGTTTTTTTTCTTTTCCTCCGAATACTTATAATGCATTGTTCCGATTAAGTCGTTCTGACTTGCTATAGAAGAGTTTCCTTGTCTGACGTTTATCCTCAGTATATCGGTATCCTTTGAGTTGCGGACCATACACGATTCAATTATCGGGAGTTTAGAATTCGGCCTGATAATGAATTCCATCTCGTTGCCTTCAAGCTCTATCCCGATTGCTTTTGTTACGTCAGATACAGTCGATTTGTTCTGGCCTTGATGAACAAGGTAAGCGTAATACGCGGCTCCCTGCGCCACGACCCTGTCAGGGTCGTATGTCAGCGGCTCAGGCCTCATTGTCTGGGAGATAAGCTTAATTAAATATGGATCCCTTGTTGAGCCGCCTACAAGAATCAGTTTTATATCGTCTGGTTTATAACCGGCTTTCTTAATTATCGTATGAGTCAACACTATCGTAATTTTAAAAACGGCGTCAACCAATTTCATATAAGATTCTTCATTTAATATGAAAGTCGTTTTTTCAAATACATCCTTGTATTCAGGAAAATCAAGCTTTGCGTAGCTTTCCTTCTGCACCGTCAGTTTTATTTTTTCCGCAATTTCAATAAACTGCCGTTCAATTGAATCGTTCAATTTATGCCTCTTGACGCGGCATTCTGAAAATATCTTGTCGCGTATCGCCATATTCAAGTCATCGCCGCCGAGCATCATACCGTCGGTAGCAAGGACGTCATACATACCGTGCCTGCTGTCAACGATAGAGATGTCAAATGTCCCGCCGCCCAAGTCGTATATAGCCGTTACGGATTTTTTGTCGCGGTTGTAATACAGCGCGGCGGCTGTCGGCTCGTTTATCAAGTAAGGCACGCTTAAGCCGGCTTCCTTAGCTGATTCAAGCGTTGCTTTCCTTTGGCTGTCCGTGAAATATGCCGGTACTGAAATGACGCAGGGTTTGCCTTGCGTATATTTTGTAAGTTCCTTTAAAACTAACGCCGAAGCTTCCCTTGATATCCTTCCTGATGCGTCAAGGGACATATCTACTTTAAACGAGCCGAGGATAGGAGCATTGTTATCCGAGAGGAGCCGTTCCTTTTCCGCTTTGCCCGCGGTTTTTGTCTCGAAATTCACAACCGATGGAACCAGTTCACATAGCTCGATGGATTCCTGCTTCGCAGGATCGTAAATGGCTACAAGCGAATTCGTAGTTCCCAGATCTATCCCTAAAAGCATAGTGTCAACTCCTTCCTGTTGGTTTTTGCTTTCTAAGGTTTTATTTAACCGCAAGAATCCCTTTTTCTTTGAATGTTTCCATGAGCGCGTCAATTTCCTTCGACAGTTCATTGTAGTTAGCGGTGTAACGCACTATATAATCCGGCTCGCCAAGAATACCGGCGGCTACATTATCACGTATTTTTAACGGAAGGTTATACAACGCCGGCTTTTCAACGCCGATCATCTGCGCGTTTAATTCCTTTTTTATTTGGTTCATTAAAATTGAGTCGAATATGTCGTCTATGATGAAAACACTATATTTGCTTGATTCTAACGACATTTTCACCTTAAGCGCGTCAACCAGAAAATTATCGCGTGTCTGCCGGATATACTCGGTTATGGAATCCCTGTCCTCGTTGTTCTTATAATCGCAGAAGAATTTTACTATGTCATAGACGGAAATGATTGAACATCTCTCTATCCGCGATGCCAGAGCAATCGCAACGGCGGATTTGCCTTGATTACGCTTTCCTGAAATACCGATTGCTAACATAAGCTACCCTCCCGAACCCGTTTGTGATACAGTTCGATATTTTGCTTGTTGGAATACAGCCACGCGATTGCGGTGGCATCTTCCTTTTCAATCATTCTTGGCGGAAGGCTTTCGTATTCAGCTATATCGCTGTTTGTAATCGTAATTCTTATAAACACTTTATCTCTGAACAGAAAAACCGCACAATGGTCGTTTTCCCTGAGAAAATATCTCTTTATTTTTACAACGCTGCGGCTTACGCGAATCGCGGTAATATCATAGTCCGGTTCATATATCAAATTCCACAACGGCGTCCCTTTCACGCTCCCGCTGTCGATAACCGCGTCCGATAACGAAACCTGTCCGTATTCATCCGTTGCGCCCGAGCTGTGCCCGGTAAATCTGACGCACCCCTTTTCGTCCTTAACGTACAATGCGCCGCCGTATGAGAAATTTACCGGGTCTGGTTTTGTTTCAAACATTGCTTTGTCACTCCTTAATTATTGCTAATATATTGTCCCGGCTTCGTTGACCGCAAAAACATTGTTCTGGCTGTCAATAACAAAACCGTAAACTTTGTCCTGTTGATATAGTTGTTCCGGCTGTTTGTTTTCCATAATGGTGATGTCGTTTACTATTTTGTACCAATTCCCCAACGCTTTGAATCTAAAGCCGTTCGATAGAAAATTCCTTTTTAATAACGCTAAACAGCAGCCGTTTTCAAGAAACGCCCTGTAGACATGCTTTGGGTTTGCGTAAACGTCTTTGTTTTCTATCGGGCTCATGCCCGGCAGGGCGGCCGCCGCGGCGATAATTTCAAAGCTTTCATTGCCTATGACCGTAAAAAAGCTTGACAGTTTATTGCTTATACATTGAATCCCATTAAGCGCTTCAACATACGCCCGAGGTATTTCAATATCATTGGCATAGAAGCCATCCAGCATAACGTAGGGGAGTGTAATCCCGTTGATTGAGCATAACTCAACATTCCCGTCCATTCTCTGGCGGGCACCGATCTGGTTGGGAAGCTCATAGATGAAATTAGCCTGAGCCCCTGTGTGGAGTGGAATATCTAAAGCGATATCAATATTAATCATTGGCAAGCCTCCTGATAAATTTTTGGCGAAATCCGCTGATATATGTTCCGTGTACTCTAATTTTTAACCTTTAGCAAACAATTTCATGGGATCAACCTTTTGCCCGTTTATATAGACCCCTAAGTGCAAATGCGGGCCTGTGGAGCGTCCGGTGGAACCGACAAGACCGATTATGTCGTATTGGTTTACCATGTCGCCGGTCTTAACTTTTATCTCGCTCAGGTGAGCGTATAAGGTCTGTAATTCTTTGCCGTGGGTGATGATTATATAATTGCCAAGGCCACCGTCATATCCGGCTTTGGCAACTACGCCGTTAAAAAGGCTTGTAACTTCCGTGCCTGCGGGCGCACCTAAATCAAGCCCGTAATGAAATTCCGTTCCGGAACCGCCGAAGGGGTCTTTCCGAATTCCAAAGGGTGATGTAACGGCAGCGGGGTAGTTCACAGGGAATTTAAGATTATCCGTAACGCCTATGTCTGCCAGATTCTTTGCGCCGGTCAGCTTTTCCTTCACATTTTTTAAATCCATAGCGGCCTGCTCAACGTCCTGGAAACTTGTTTCGGGCAGAAAGTCGCCGTAGATGCTTAGCGATTCAATACGGCTTGCCAAAATGCCGCTCATATCCAATACTATACCAAGCTGACTCTGGGCTTCCCGGTATTCTTTCTCCGCCTCAAATATTTTTTCTAAATCAGCGTCTACATTGACCAGGGCTATCAGATAATCTTCTTTATGTCTTAAATCAACCGACGCCGCGTTTATATCATTGGCTTGAATGCTGTCACGCATGATTCGCGCCGTTAATTCCACCGTATGTATCATGGATTGTTTTTCCCTGTATTCGGCCTCAACTCGTGAATACTCAGCGGAGGCCTTTGCAAGCTCGGTTTCTAACGTTTCGGTATTGATCGGCTCTATGCCGACATTGTATTTCCGAAGTACGCTCGTAATATTATCGGCGCGGACGACCACCGGTGCGCTAAATGCCTCGACGATAATTGTCACAATCAATACTGCAAGGAATTTAGGCATTTTCATTTATATGGGTCCACGCTGATAACCGGCTCTACATCCGTGCCCGGGGCTTGACTGTTTTTAAATTCGGTGTATCTTTTAATTTCTTTTGCGCAAAGGCCAACCGCGAACGATAATATAGCAATATCGTCAACATAGCCGACGCCGGGAATAACGTCCGGAACAAAATCAAGGGGTGATACCAAATAAACAATCGCGAGCACAGCGGTAGAAACGGCTAATTTGTCTAAAGCCTTATATTCTCCTGTATAAATGTCTTTGACCATATCAAACAATATTTTTGCCCTTTCATAAGTAACGGAAAGATTCCTCGTTGATTTCGATGGTAAATCATCCATTCCCTCAATGATAGGCAAAGCGTCTTGTATTATTTCGTCCGCCTGTGCCGCCGTTAAATTAACGGAATTATAAATTGATTCTTTGTTTGCTTTCATAAATTTCCTCCTTATTATATAAGCGTCGGCTTTTTTTCTTCCGCCAAGCGATCCGCCATATAATTAGGAAACCTTGTCCCTGAACATGGCGGCTGGCCTACCATCAGATTAGAGAAGGCAGAAGTTAAATCGTCAACCTTGCCGAAAACCAAAGCGTGTGAAAAAACCTGTGCAATATCGCGGTAAGCAAGGCTTGATAAAAACCCCTGTTTAAACTTAGGCGCCACAACCGAGCTGAAAATTTTCGGCGTCAACTCGTATTTGGTTTTGTCAAGGGTCAGCGCTTCACGCTTGCTCAAAACAGCTCCGATATACGGCCAAGCTTCCGGCGCGGATTTATTAACGACGATATATTTAGTCATCTCCGCTACAAGTATTTCAATATGCTTCAAGTTAACCGCCTGCTGCGTGAAATAAGTTGTATATATTGAATAAGCCATATATTCCTGCGCGGCTTTTACGCCTTTATATTCCAATATATCATTAATATTAAGGCTTCCTTGCAGCTTACAAATGCCTTCGCCCTTCACGGCGACGCTTTTAAGCCTGGCTCTGGGGTTTACTTTGACAATCTCTTGCGAGTTTCCGATTCTTACGATCATGTCTTTACCGTGTATTTCCGTCTTTATCTCGCCGTTATCCCACGCAACCGGGTCGTACTTACCGTTATTCGGCTTGACAGTATTTTTGTCTATAATAGCTTTGATCTTATCGAAATCCGATGTAATATCGACTGTGCTGCTGACGCCGCCCGCATGGAATGTCCTCATTGTAAGCTGTGTTCCGGGCTCGCCTATGGACTGAGCGGAAATTATTCCGACAGGAAGGCCGCGCACGGCGTTTCTGTGATTTGTCAAATCGACTCCGTAGCACTTAGAACAGTACGGGTCTTGACATGTTAACAGCGACCTTATTGTAACGCTTATTTCCGGGTCTTTTGACAGCTGTAAAGCTTTTTCTTCTGTTATAAATTCATTGGAGCCTGCGGTATATCTTCCCACGAGGATATGACTAACCATGCTTTCAACTTCCGATTCAGACAATCCCCGGGTATCCGTAAAACGTCTCAATGTTTCTCTGTTGATTGTTATTCCCTCTGTAGTCCCGCAATCCTCGGAAACAATAACGCCGTCCGGCGCTGTATGCACCATACGTCTCATAGCGTCGCCTGTGTCGGATGGCTTTCTGGATTTATCTATCATGGTCTTGCGTGTACCATAAGCTGAAATAAATTGTTCAAGCGGGCTAAGCTGCGTCACGTATGAGGATGTGATAACCGTGTTAAAGGATTCAGCAGCGGATTTCGCGATTCTGCCTTTAAAGGAAAACACCTGCTGCAGATTAGACATGTCGCCCCTTGCGCCGCATCGAACCAACCGCACATAACCATTGTCCTCGCCAATATCATCCATCAAATGGTTCTTTACGTTATCAGCGATTTTGTTATATTCATCTGTGTAAGTGCCGTTGTATTTTTCTTTATTATCATAGCCGTTGAGATACGATTCCCTATGTCCCGACATTATGCTTTCAAAATCCCTGAACGGGTCGGAAATCGTTTTACTCTCACGGTCGCTTATGATTATTGTGATAGCCGGCGAATACAGTGTAGCCGCGATAAAAGCGTATTTTACCATTCTGTTAACGAACATTTTAAAATGCTCAGCAGGCAGCGCAGCTAACCGTTTCATAATTTCCTTTATGTTTGATTTATCTATATCTTTCGCTAGCCGATGGAGAGCAACGGGAAAGCATTGTTTGATAACGCATTCGCCCAGTGTCATTGTCTCACCGTATACAGTCACGCAATCGGTCACACGTAGATCATGGCGTTCAAAAAGCCCCATCGCTTCATCAATCGTTTCAACAGGCACAGTTCTTTTTCCGGGCGTCTTGTATGAGGTTGACAGCACATGCAGCCCGTATATCAGCTCTTGTTTTGGCATAAGCGTTACCTCGCCTGAGCTCGGCGTATACATATTTGAGGTAGTCAGCATAAGGTTTAAAACCTCAAGACAGGCTTCATATGACAACGGTACATGAACGCCCATTGTATCGCCGTCAAAGTCGGCGTTAAAACCTGTACAGGACAATGGATGCAGACCGATTGCGTTTGAGTCGGACGGTACTGCCTTATACCCCAGGAAGCCAAGACGATGCAGAGTGGGGGCGCGGTTCAGCATAACCGGAATATTAGCGCAGGCTTCGGCTAGTGTCGGATAAGCGTCCGGCTTATATTTCGTGTGATAAGACATAATAACATCAAGCATAGCCTTAGGCACGGAACACTCGTCAACAGAGATTTCCGGATCGGCAACAATAACCGAACGGCCGGAAAAATCCACTCTTTTAGAAAGCATTGACTCACGAATATGTCCTGTTTTCGTGCCTAAAAGCTCTCGTATGGGCTTGTAATTCTTCTTTTTGTTAATATCTTCAATTTCATACAAGAGCTGCCTGACCGACTTTTGCAAAGCGGCGCATTTCCGCGCTATTTCTTGCGGGCTACCCGTTTTCCTTGATTCACGCAGAAGATTATTATTACTCAATACTGCCGAATACAAGGATGTCAGAGGCGAATGCCTCCGCCCAAGCGTAGGCCTGAGACCGATAGGCACAACCTGTACATAATGCATAACTGCGGCTGCAAGAGTTTCGCTGTTAAAGTTCAACAACGCCAGCAGCGCGCTTTCTTGAAATACCGCTATATATTTATATTTCAGCCATTCAGACAATTCGAAGGTTGTAACGCCGGGCACATCGCAATGAACGCTGTATCCTTGAATCAAATTACCGGGGCTGTCCGGGTATATGTAAAACTGATCCGGATCCGCCGCTTTAACGTAGCGGTTTGATGAAGCCAGTATGTTACCCAGCATCTCAATGATTGCGGCATCCTTGTCAAAATGCTCGATGAGATATTGTATATATTCCCCGCCGTATAGATAATTACCTGACGAGTTAGCCGTTTTGCTGTCAATCAAAGTTTCATTTTCTATATCATAAATCAAACGGCAATTCATAATTTCCTTGAACCGTTGCTGCGCTATCCCAAGAATCTGCGCAATCAGCGATGGGGTAAGGCCGGCGATTATAGGATTAACAACCGGCATACACAATTCGATGTAACTGCTCATGTTATCTTCAAGGTAGGTGTTAGCTTCATCATTCCTGCTGCTGCCGAACACTTCACGTCCCAATAACCCAAAAGGCGAACGTTCCCTGTTATCATTTAATATCTTGTAATCCGTAACAGGGCGAATGGCCTGATCTGTGTAGTCATAGTCGCGCATAGCGCATATGCGAACCTGCTTATTGCCTTTCTGCATGGCTCATCACGTCTCCTTCCAAATGATTGTCTTTAGGTGTGTCATGGAATAGTCAAACATCACCCGTCATTAAAACGGCGATTAGCTTATATATGCCGGCAATAGATATGTTTTCGTTTTTTCTGCCCGCTATCAAAGCTTCATGCGGCTTATTGCGTTCTAAAAACATCGCCATCTGCGACACGATATCCTGTGCAGTCGCCGCATCATATCCATATTCTTTACACTTTTCACAAGCAGCTTGACGGCGGGGGTAGGGAATTGGTTTCCCCATTTCGTCATATCCTACATAACCCTGTTTTATGGTGTTCTTTGACATTTGGACTCATTGCCTCCAATATGATTTGTTGTGAAATGACACACTTATCCTACGGCCATGTCTTATATTACCGTGTCCACGCCGTTCTAAAATACTGTTCAAGATAAACCTTTAGGAAGTACTCCGCTGATGTAACACTTACGCCTTTTACGTTAGCTAAGCGATACTTTGATTCTTCCCTTGATTCTCCGGCGTACACTTTCTTTAAATGCTCAAGCGTATATTGATGGTTTTCATATGTAAGGTAAAAATTATCTACAAATTGCTGCCACGATTTTTTATATTTTGGTTCGACTAAATTGAACATCGCGTCAAAAATATCTTTCACGGGTATTTGTTTTTCCTCGGAGCTTTCCGAGCCTGACAGCAAAAAATTGATGAAATACTTGCCGAAGGCTTCAAAATCCAGCTTATTATGGTCAACGGTATGCCGAATGACGTTACCGTTCAGGGCGTGGACATATATATAATTTCCCACGCCATGATTCGTTGTGAGCGGCAAATGCGTATCTGTGGCGCATAGCCTGGCATTGGCGCTCATACGGGTCTTTCCTGTCCCTGTATTCATCCTGACTTCAAGGGATATGTTATCGGTGCAGGTAAAGGCATATGTTTTAATAAAGCTTTTCCGTTTGGTATTATTAATATTAATGGTTAAGTCGTTTAGATTGACCGGGCCTTTTACATAGTCGGTGAAGCCGTATTCAATTCCGTTGCCTGCCGGGAAAACCGCCATCTGTAAGTTCTTAATAATATCAATTAACGATTCCCTAACGCCGCGAATATGGGATATCTCAAAACCATGTATGTTCTTAACGCCCGATATACAAGACAACGGTATTTTTCCGTCAAGAATCAATTCGCGGTAAAAATCGTATAAAATGCTAAGTTGAAAGCCTTGGATATTCGTTTTCAGATTCCAGCCATCAGGAGTATATTCGCTGTTTTGGATAATCTCACGCAGCGCTTCGGCGGAGATTCCCATCTTTTTAGCTATCTGCTCCATATACATCCCTTCCTTCGAATGCGCATTGCGGCTTATAAGTCTTCCTCAATCGCTGAGGCGTTTACCCTGCCGCAGAATACTGCGGCAGGGTATTGAGGGCCTGAATATACAGGCTCTCCGCTGTTACCCTAAACAGCCGATAAATCTTTTTATAACACAAAATAAGGCTACGCCATACGTAAGCATTATGACCGCTTTTTCCGCCATCCCGCCGTAAGCAATATCCAAAAACCTGATACGGCTCGGGGACAGCGGCCATAATAAAGGCACGCCTTTACCATTTAACGAGTCAGCTAAAATATGCGAAACATAACCTATATTGAACCCGAAAATCAAACTGCACAACACGACGGATACTACGCCAAGGCTGTATTTATAGCCAATAACGTAATAAACCGCAGTCATCGCCGCCGGAAACAGCAGCGTATGGGCTATGCCGCGGTGCTTTAACAGCCCCGACATATACCCAAGCGCCATTAGTATTATGCCGGCCGCAAGGGACAACAAGTAAAAAGGCGCAAACAAGGGAGTATTAATCAATCCGAAATAATTGACCGACAACAGAGCCATGCCAATTACCGTACTGATCCTGCCTGTAGTTGATATTACATCTCTGAATTGTTTAAGCTTACGACCATATTTAGAATGCTCATGGTCTATGTCGGCGAACAAGCCGCCGGCTGCGCTTGATATAATACCGATAGCCGGTATGGTTGTTACCGCCAGTACCGTTGTGGTCGCCGGCATTAAAGCCGCCACGGTTACAGCGGACGCAACAGCAATTTGAACGTGTGAGCTTCCCTTCACGAACCTATGCCTTTCACAGTGTTAAACGTATTGATGTTAATAATATTCGCCATATTATCCTCCTCAAATGTTCTTTAAAATTCAAAAGGCTGAAACACTTGATCTTGGTCGGCACAGAATACTTCCACATTCTTTTTTTTCAATCTCTTAACGATTTTTAATACGGAAGCAGCCTTTCTGCTTATCCTGTCAATATTACGAACCAGAACATAATCAACAGGGTCTTTCTCTATGTCGGAAAGCATAGCCTCCAATCTTTCGGGATTATGGCCCAAGCTACAGCCAATATCACGATAGATTCCTTTTACATAGAAACCTTTATCATAAGCGAAATCAATCAGCCATTTTTGCTGAAACTCTAATACGAAATCATCATCGTGAGCCACCCTGCAATAGATCAAAACATCCTTACGGTTTTCGTCCATTCTTCCCGGTATGTGGACATCTTCAAGTTGTCCATCCAATTGTTCTATTGAACCTACCCTGATATACTTGGCGGCTCGTATATTATTATCATTCGTCATATTTATCCTCCTATTAAATATCATTCAAAAATTCAACCATTTCATCAACTTTACCGTCATGGTTGTTTTGATGTACCGTATCTTTGTTTTCAATATAATTAACCTGCATGAGAATATCATGGCAGTCAAGAGAACTGCCAAACCCTTCCTGCTGTATTTTCGCTCCGAAAGTGTGCGAATACATCCTGAATATTTCATTGCCTCTGTTTGAACTGAGTTCATAATCAAAGGGTTTAAGCTTCTCGCCTCTGCCGTATTCATCTTGCAAATGCTCCCTTGCCGCTTCATTGTCGGAGCGTTCGTTAAGTACCTCCATTTGGACAGCGGAAACCCCATGCGCCATTAACGCCCACTGTTCCATTTCACCGATGCCCTGACCTCCGCCTTGCGAGGAGCCTTTAGGCGGCTGCTTATTGATGCGTTTATATTCAGCTTCGGAAGTCATCCCGGCGCGCTCATGCCTTTTATGCTCAACCTCATGGGACAGCTTAATATAGTAAGGGCATCCAACGACCACTGGCTCATCGAAGGGCTTTCCGGTCTTAAAATTGATGATTGTGGCGGTACCGTCCTCGTTGAAGCATCCTTGCCATTTCTTAATGTCGGCAAAACGTTCCCGTGCGCGCTGGTATATAATCGGCACAAAGCCCGGATGGTTCTTTATAACCGTCTCCGCGTCAGGCCCGTTGGAAAGGTCGTAACAGAATTTGAGTAGCCTTGCGATTTCGGTCAAGTCGGCGCCGTTAAAAGAATCCGATTGGATACGCACGCCAAGCAAATAAGCGCAAAAGCCAAGATGAGCCTCAAACTGCTGGCCTAAATTCATTCTGGAGCCAATGCCGCAAGGGTTTTGTACAATGTCGATAGGCACGCCATTAAGGAAAGCGGGCATTTTTGAGTTATCAACGACAGTTGAGACGGTTCCCTTGTTACCGTGAAAGCCGGTCATCTTATCGCCGCGCTGCAACTCGTCAAAATTGATAAGCGTACAGACTATCTCCGCACTCCCATCGTTTTCGTTGATGATTTTTTCAATATTGTAAAGAATACCCGTTTTGCCATGTTTGCTGTAAATTGTTTCGGGCGGTCTTTTCATCCTGTCGTTTGATGTAACAACGCAAATGGGCGACGATTCATTTATGTAAGTGCCTATTTCTTGAGAAGGCTTGAACCTGTAGTTATATTGCGCGTTGTTCATAAAAGTCTTTTTTATTGTGTTCACCGACATTGAAGTGAACTTTTCGGAAGCCTTTGAGGATATAACAAGCCCGTCCTCATGGTTGTATCCGTAATAAACCAGATAAGCCACAAGGAGGTTTGCGCCAGGGCTGAAAAAGCCATCCCGCGAAACCATTGTGTCCGCCAGTATCTTGCCTTGTTCAAAATGTTCGTTAACGCTGACTTTTATATCAAAAATGGTTATGCTGTCATTGCGTATGCGTGTTGTATTAACCGGGATGGTGGTAGCGGTTGTCTCACCGTCATACTTGACCCGGATGCTTTTCATATTGAAATCTAAAACTGTTCCGGCCCTTGGCGCCCTTATAACAAAATCGCTGTCATCAATAATCCAGTTATTCATTGAGGTATAAACAAAGGGCGCTTCCGAATGCAGAATCGGCAGCGCCTGCCTTATCATTGATGTGGCGTATAAAATTCTCGCGCCCTCGTCAGCGCCGATAAACGGTATGAGCGCGCTTGTCACGGAAAGAATCTGGTCGGCGTAAACATTGACAAAATGCAGTTCCGACGTTGAAATTGATTCAAAAACCATAGATTCGCTGTCTCCTTCGTCTACAGCCGGAACTCTGGCCACAAGGATTTTTTCTTTAATTGGAGATGAATACACATCCTTGCTTTCGTCTTCGTTCTCAAGCATCAGGATATCGCCTATGCAATATTTGTAGTCTTCCTTAGGCGATAAATAAACGATTTCCCGGTCAACCCACAGCTTGCCGCCCATCCTGATAATCCTGTGATACGGCGTTTTTATTGTCCTGTCCTCAACGACCGCTCTGCAAGCTAAAGAGTTTAACAAACCGATATTGGTTCCCGATGGCGTGTCGAAAGGGCATATTCTGCCGTAGTGGGCCATTAGAATAGCGATCATTTCCGGTTTGGCGGCGTGGGATGATTCAAGCACGGTAGCCACCCGTCTTACCTGCGTGACGATTGACGCCGGATTCAGAAATTCCGCTGTCCTGAGCAGTTTCCGTTCCCGCATAGCTGACAGAAATTTATAATAAATGTAGTCCATTTCAGATTGAAGCCTTGAACCGCTTGTTATACGATCACTCAATACAATCGCTTTAAATACCGCGAGCCTTTTCCTGACAAACCTTCTCATAACATCCCGCAGAACAGATGAAAAGCTCTCGTATACGGTATTAACGGACTTCAAGAAATCGGCGTCGCGCTTATAGGTGTTAAAAACGTCGGGCATAAGTTCAGAACCGCAAACAAAGGAAATCAAGGCGAATATATCGTCGTATGTTAAATGTTCGCTTTTTGCGCCGGTTAATGAATCTACCCAATCGTGAGCCGCCAAATGACCGGGAATATTGCCGCCGTAGTAAATGCCTGCGGGTATCTTCCCATTTGTCATAAACTCGTGTGAGTATGGTATCTGTGTCGCTTTGCCAATTATTGATGTGCCTACGTCTATCTTGGTAAGGTTTAGGTCATACAGGAAATTGGATATTTCCTCATTTATTAACGTATCTTTGTGTATAACAAAATCAACGGCGGTATCCTCACCGCAATACCGCTGGCCGGCCAATTCCGGCGCGTTGCTCAGGAGAAAAGGGGATACATGCGTTCCCTTCGGTAATTTTTTTACATGTATTTTCTCTTTAAGCAGTTTATTGATTAGGTTCGGATTATATCGGAGCAGTAACGCCTTTACGCGTTTTTGGTACAGTATTTCAACGATGTCTTCCGTTAGAACCGTACCGGCCTTAAATCCGCCTGCGGGTAGGGCCAATTCCTTGCCAACGCAGCGATAAAGAGAGAAACAATCGTCTAAAGCGTCTCTCGCTTTCCCTAACTTTTGCTTTGAAAAATCAACATATGACAGAGCTTTGTCAACATCGGAGCAGATGACCGATGTATATGTATGCTCTATCTTGCTTGCCATGAAGCGCATTGTTTTATTAAAGTAGTTTCTTCTTATAAACCTATAACCCTCGTTGCCATCGTCGTTTTCGCTGATAATGCCTGCTTTGCAGGCCATATATACGGCAAAATGGGCAAGGTTGACTTTCACACCCGCCGGGCTGATGAAACACGTTTCACGCTCATACCGTTTAAAATTAAGCGACGAATTTTTAGTTTTTAACTGGGTTGAGCCGTTCGCAACCGATATATCTTCGGCCTTAACCATTTCATTAAATAAAACGCGCTCCTTGCCTTGAATGTTAAAAACGCCTCGGTTGTCCATATAAGGCACTTTTATTTCTATCGACTGCGTTACCGAATCGCCGATAGCAAGCGTGAATCTTACCGGATAATACTTGTTGCTGACCCGGCGCGTTTCATTGATTAACTGATCTCCGACGCTTTCGCCGACTTCAAATGAATGAAGCGAGATTAAGTCTGAATCGGCCGATGTGTTGATGAACTGGTTTAATAACTCAACGAAAAATTCAATATCGCTTCTTATGCCGGAATCGCTGCCGAACAAGTATTCGTCATATGATTTTCTTATGCCGCCTAACAAATCGCACTTGTCGTTTCTGATGTTCTTCTTTCTCATAATGACTTTTTCGTTTTCCTGTATAAACAATTTTTCAGCTCCTTTCCGGTCGTATAGGCGGGCAGGCGGCCGCCCATGGTCGGCGGTAAAACCACCGGCCATGGACGCAAAGCGTCCTGCATTAATTTTCAATCAGAAGCGGCCCGCCTTGACAGCCAACGCAGGTCGCTTCTGAACCCGCGCCTTATTGTTCCGCAGTCCCGGCGTTGCCGTCTGTTTTTTTAGCATCCCCACCGGGATATTCGTTATCGTCGTTATCATCGTCATCGCCGTCATCGTATTCGTCGTCGTCATGCGCCGCCGTTGTAAAGAGAATTTTCTCGGCGGTTTCCATGCCGGGCTCCGGCCAATCCATGATGTAAGCTGTGCTTTCTACCTCTGTTATTACGACTACCTTGTTTTTGGTAAAAACAAAGCCCTTAACCGGTATTCCCATGGGAAGCAGTTTTTCGGTCAGCGTGCTCAGCATAGGATTGAAAAGGTCGTTGCTGGATGCTACCGTCTCGAAATCCTGGTTAAATGAAAAGACTACGTTCTCGCCCAGTTCAGTCCTATACACAAAATCCGAAGGGCTTTTTTGAATCAGGTCTTCAAGACTACCGTTTTCATCCACGATGATTCCTATTACCTTTTTGTTGTCCATTTGTAATCCTCCTTAAAATTTTTATTGCGCGTTTATGATTCGTTTACGCGTAATCAAGTTTGCCGCCATATTCGGCTAATTTTCGCATACAATAAACTTTTTAAGGCCGATTAAAACCTTGGACAAGTTTCTCCAAATAATTGTATGCAAGCGGTTTAGAATCTGCTGCAATTCGCCTCCTTACAAGGATTTATTTAATCGTATGCCTCGGTAGTATATGTATAGGGAATACGAAAATTTTTAGAAATTCGGCAAGTTTGTTCATGGTTCGATTTAATTTCAGCATATATCTTTAATATCAAGACTCTCGCTGTTCTGGCGTCCGTTCACAGGCTTTATGGGCCGCCAAATGTTGAAATCAACGTATTTTCGGTGTGTATGCCCGTGACGGTAATTTTGATGATTTTCTTTTATGATTTCTGGGCACTTGTGTAATAATTTTTTTCCATAATGGAAATTCCGTTATTATAGCGCGAAAAAATTTCCATTATGGAAAAAGCAACTATCAATTTCTAACCGCATTTTCAAGGGTCAAAAGCATGTTTTCGACAAAAATATCGCTAATGCCGTCCTCACGTCTGACAAACAAGTTGACGAGATTCAAAACGGTTTCTCTTATATTTAACTCAATAACAGCTATCTGCGCGTCTGGCTGTAAATCGGATATAACGTTATGAGTCAACCGGTACATTAAATAATTGACGATTTTATGCGTTTCATCGCTGCGATATAAATAAGCCCGGCAGTTTTCGTTGGTTAGGTCTTTCCTCTTTTTATAGATTAAAACGGTATCGCGCAGGAAGATTGTAACCAGCAAAGACATTAACGAAATCGTATCGCTTGAAGACTTTACCAGAGCATGGTTCCCGAGTATTGAAGTCAGATAGTTGTCATATTCATACGTTAACTGGCTGAAGCAAAATTCCGTCTTATCAAATATATAGGAATTGTCCTTATGTGATTGCAGGCTCAGCACAGACGATTTCCTGCACAGTAAATAATCAATTGTAACATTCAAGCAATCGGCCATCTTAATCAATGTGCTGAGATTGGGCGCTAAAGCTCCTGATAGATATTTACATAATGCCGAAGGGCTCTTATTAATTTTTACAGCAAATTCCGAATCGGTTAATCCGGATTCTTTTATCAGTCTTTTTAATCTGTCAGCGAAGGTTTCATATGTCCTATGATTGATGTTCATAAACCCCTCCTGCTTTTAGTTGTTATTCAATAGAATCTATTGCGGTTGCGAGAGATGAGATGTCGGGAATCTCATACTGCCGAAGCCTGATAAACAATGAAAGATAAATCTGCGCTCTTAAGTCTTCATCTGTCACGCCTAAATAGCAGTTGAAGCTTTCTTTTTCAATCAGTCTTTTGAAGCGTTTTAATATGTAAGAAAAACTGCCGTCGTCGCCCTGTTTAAAGCGCACAAGCAAATCAAATAGCCGTAAATCTTCCAAAGCTGAACATTGAACATTACACACTTAATTTATACCTCCCCGATAGATGGCTGGAGGCATGTCTGAACTAAGGCCGCCCCCTTTGTTTTTAGTTGTAAGAATCTTACGAAGCTTCTTTATTGCTTCGGTTTTATGATAACTGACGGCTTGCTGTGAGATCCCCAGTAATGCAGCGATTTCGTCTTCCGTATTTTTTTCGGTGAAGAGTTTATTAATGATAAATGCCTGCCGCTCCGTTAATTCGTCCATTGCTGCGCATATGCTTGCTTTCAAGCAGGTAGCGCATGAACCGGAGCAAGCGGTTCTACTCTGGGACATGCGGAATTCTTCCGCCATGGAAATGTTTTCTACGCTTGTTTCCGTAGTGTAAATTCTCCACATTTTTCTAAAATAATCTTTTTTCACGCCTTTGACCGACTTCTCGATAAAACGCGTAAGCATTTTCTCTACGCAATCCATTTCTTCGATGGTCATATAATCACCTCCTGCAAAGCGGTTCAACACAAATGCAAAAGCTCCCGGGAAAATTGTCTCCGAGAGCTTTTTTATAGTTTTTCATTATAAAATATAACACGATATGTCAGGCGGTTACAAGGCTGATATTGGTAGTTTATGGGGCTTTTATAGGATGCTTATAGGACAGGTAAAGGGTTAAAAAAGGGTCAATTTTAGTCTGAACTCTTTATCTGGATTATATTGGTGTACATCTCAACGAGCTTTTTAATGCCGGATGAACGGGCTGATTTCAAAGCCGAAGACGAGATAAACAGTTTTTCAGCCGCCTCATTAAAAGTTAGACCTTCAAAATAAATCGACGTCAAGACATTTGCCTGCTTACTGTCAAGAAGGCTTATATAATACTCTAAGCGTTCTTTCTTCTTTTTTAATACGCTGAGTTCATCTTCCAGCGATTTTTTATGCCTCATGTTTATCCCATCAGCAGTTTTGGCATAGGATAGCGCAATGTCGTCCGTACCGGCTCTTCTCTTTGTTTTGCCGATAATAGGTGACTCATTTATCGCCATAGAAACAATGATGTCCTCATCATTTACCAAAGGATTAGATTCCGCAAGCTCGTATTCAAGCTGCAATACGTGATTCTTTAAATCTCTATATCCTTTTAAGATTTCGAGTATTTCATCTTTTGTGATAATCGCATTATGTACCTGTGTTTTGCTCATATGAAAACCTCCGGGCTTAATTTTTCACATTCATTGAATAATCAAATTTGTGGTAATGATTATTATACAATATGAAAATGTCAAGCTGTTCCCCGCTTGTTCCCGTATGAATGTTAAATAACGCAAATCAGGACAGCAAAACCACTTTAAAATCAACGTTTATGCCGTCCCATGTAAATATATAGTAATTTATGTGTTTAGTGGTCGATTTCAGTATTGAGCCTATATCCAAATCCCCGAACGTTCATTATGTAATCCGGCGTTTTATCACTTATTCTTATTTTTTCTTTAAGCTTGTATATCATTCTCATCAAGGGCTTATATGTACCATACTCATATTTATCTCCCCAAGCATGTTCGCAGATTTGCTCGTATGTAACAATATCGCCTTTTTGATTTAGAATAAACTTTAAAATATCAAATTCTTTACGGGTAAGCTGGACCTCCTGACCGGAGACAGTAGTTTTGCGGCTGTTTAAGTCTAATAGAATATCGCCATTGGAAATGAATGGCATAGCCACCTTTTCCCTGTTATTATATTCTCTGTATCTTCTAATCAAAACGCTTGCGGTTTCATGACTGTCTTCATTATGCTTACTTATCTGCATATACCCATCTGCTCCGTTGTCAATCACCGCAATTTTTTTATTTATATCGTAGCCGTTCGTGGTAACAAGAATCGGGGCAAGCGTCATTTCACGTACGAGCGTAATAGATAGCAAATAACCGTTTTTATCGCCGTTTATCATAACCAACGTATATTCATCGGTTGTTAGCATATTTAAAGTGTCATAAATAGAATCAGCTTTTTGGCAAAGCACATCACGAGCGACTGCCTCCTGTTCTATTCTAACCAGTTCTTCACCCTCATATCCGACAACCAAAATGAGCGGGAGTCTTTTTTCTGCCTCATGCTTAATAAAAAGCTTGTCCTCTTTATTTGCAAATAAATCAGGATTTATTCGATACCCGTAATCTTTTATGTTAATGATGTAGTCATGAGGTGGCGGCGGCGTATTTATTTTCGCTGCCAGCCTGTACATTTGGCAGCGCACAGCGTTAATATGCTTCCTTTGAAATGTTCCTCCCCAAATTTCATTGAAAATCTGTTCATAGGTAAGGGCCTTATGTTTGTTTTTTACCAAATACATGAAAATATCAAATTCCTTTCTATTAAGGCCAATATCCCCATTGTTGATAAAAACTCTTCGTGTATTAAGGCAGATAATCATATCGCAAAGCGTTATGATGTTTAAAGGTTTCTTTTTTTGTTCGCCGTATTCATGATACCTTCGGCGTAAAGCTTTAGCACTTGCGTATATGTCTTCGATTCCGTCGCTCCCGTTATCAACAAAGTATTCGTCGGCGCCGTCTTGAAGTAATTTTACTTTGTTGTCAAGATTATATTCCTTGCTGTATGTAATAATTGGAATGGAAGACGATTGCCGTAAAACTTTTATTATGTTTATATTATCCAAATATGTGATATCCACTACGATGACAAAATAATCATCTTTAGAGAGCATATCGAGGGCGTCTTGAATTGTCATAGCCAGTTTGACAGTAATCTTGTGTTTGGCAAAAAGAGGGGCAAATTCAATATAAAACCCGCCGTTATAGCTTACTATTAATAGCTTGTCCATATACTCCCCTCCCGTAAAAATGTCAAAATCATTTATATTAAGGAAAGTATACTAGGTCAATCCGACAATAATCTGGCAAATGTCTGAATTTAAGTTGTCAATTAACGCAAATTTGGACAGTAAAAAACGGCATTTTACAGCCGTATTTTACTTTGACTCAATTTTTGTAAATTAATGAATTTATGTGACCTTTATTGTAGTGGAAAGTCGGTAGCCGACGTCCCTTACTGTTTCAATATAGCTGTCATTAGCAACAGCTCGTATTTTTTTACGCAGCCTTTTCATATAGGCATACAGATTTTCTGACGATACGCTACTTTCATTGGGCCAAATTTTTTTCTGAATTTGCTCGTGAGTTATTACACGGCCTTGATTGAGCATTAAATAATATAGTATCTGCAATTCCGTTTTTGTAAGCGGTAATTCCTTGTCTTTAACAAAAGCTTTATGAAAATCCACAACAATAAGTATGTCACCGTGGGACAATATCTTTACAGCTTTTTTATGTTCTTTGGTTCTTTCGGTATATCGATGCAGTACCGCCAGAGCCGATTTTGCGTTGTCTTCAGGAGTATCACGCCATTCAACAAAAAGGTCGGCGCCATTTCTAAGAGCTTCAACTTCTTTATCAGTCGTATAGGTGGAACAGATTATAAAGATTGGTATGGGCGTCATACCCCGCAGTATTCTTAAATGAGGCAAATAATTAATATTGTCGGCGTTAATGGCTATAAAGAGATAATTCGTTTTATTGAGTTTCTCAATAGCCTCCTGCATTGAGGATACCCTTATATTTTCAACTCCATACTTATCCCAGGTGGCCGATTCACGCATAGAGACAGCAGTATTTTTATCTATTGCTAATAATGGCAGCATTATATATCACCTCGACCGTATCGATAAATTGATTTATAATTAATCAGAAAAAAATTCTATCAAAAATCGACATGGTTCACATCTAGCGGACGATATATATAAGCAAAAAAACCGCCATGCCAATGAGGCTGACGGTATTTGTTCGGTAATAAAAATATGCCCTTATATATCAAAAGGTATACAAAACGTTTTAGTGGTTCCTCAACACCATGGATTTTCAGGTTAGCTGGGCAACGGACTAATATCTATAATTCCCAATTTATGCGCCCTAATAATAGCCGCCGCTTTACCATCCACGTTTAGCTTTGAATAAATCGAATGAAGCTGACTTTTAACAGTGCCAATTTTTACTTGATTGTTTATCATTATTTCCTCATTCGACATTCCGATCTGAAGCAGTTTTAGTATCCCTATCTCTGCTTTAGTAAGGGCTTCATACTCGTTATTATTCGAAGAAGGAATTCGGGAATGAGCCAGCGTTTTTTTACAACTGATAATTATTTTTTTAATATATGTATCCATTTCATATTTGTGAATAAGGCATAATATCGGCCATAAGGCTTCAGCATCATCAGAAAATATACGAATAAATCCGCTTTTACGTCCTCTGTCTAAAGCTTTTTTAATATGATGGTAAGCGCTATCCGTATGATCCAGTCCATATTCCGCGATGGAATATAAAATATCTATTTCTATTAAGTCCATATTTCGCTTATATTGGCGGCATAATAATTCAAGTTTACCTAAAATCAAATTAGCCTCGCGATACCTTACTTCCGATAATAACGCGCGAACATAAGTAATATGGCGATATATCAAATAATAATAAGGTTTGTCAACATATGGATTATTTTCACTCAAAAATATTTCACTAAATCCAGGTATGCCGCTTGCCAAGCTGTTGCGCAACTCAAAAGCATGGAAATTTGCTATTAAAAATGAATGGCCGTTATTCTCAATCAATGTCTTTAGGTGGGTTGTTAGCGCGTTAATCTCTCCAGGTTTGTGTACTGCCCGTGATATCTTTACAAGTAGCTCAGTACAAGAAAAATAAAGCTCTGAGAACCTAACCTTCTCTATTTGAGGCATGATTTTCTTGATAATTTTCTCCGCTTTGTTGAAATCCTCTCTTTCATATAATATTTCAGCTGTGATTAAATCCATTTTGAACAAATCGGCTTCGTCCTTAACAGTGGCATTATCTGTGTTTGCTTTATAGTATTCTTCGAATCGATCTATATCCACGCTATAGTCTCTGACACCGCGTAAAACTGATGGAAGTCGTAGCGCGGAGGCGCGCGAACGATCATTGTCCATTAAGTGAGGAGCATATTCCTGTGTATTGACCCATTCATCAAATCTGCTGTTGAATAGTATATCCTCGTCAGGATTGACGTATCTTAACCAACCAACTTCCCAGTTGAAGTCAACATATTCTTCCGAAGGTATTGAAAGTACGCCCGGTTCAATCCATTCAAGAACGATTTCGTAAATACGCTGCATTTCAGAAATATTACCGGTAATAAAATGAAGTAGCGCTATTCTGACCGCAACAGAGGGATATTCTTCCAAATCCATTATATTCAATGATGTAAGGCATAGTGTCGCCTCCAAGTATTTCTCCATACCTAAGTCGGCCGGCCTTATTTTTTTAAACGCCTTATTTATACCGTGTGCGTTGTTTGCTCTGTAGAAGCAAAGTAACGCAGGTATGCTATCATTTTTATCGTATAACCACCATCCGGATTTTAAATAGAGTTTATTCATATTAATACCGGAGCGTTTCAGTTTATCCAATAGAAAATCTTTAAAAACAAGATGGTAACAATATGAGTCTGCTTCCTCCAACTTTGTTATAAAAATCCCATTTGCGTATAAATATCGCAAAACACGGTCTGTTTCTTCGGTTTCCGCCACATAGTGGCAGATTGAAGGAGTGAGTTTATCCAAAACAGATGTTTTAAGTAAAAAAGTCTTTATTGTTTCATCTGATAATTGTTCCCATACCTCAGCCTTAAAGAATTCTTTTACATAGGCTCTGGCATAATTGTTAAAGCCAATTGACCCGTTATGCTGGACTGTAAGGATCACATTAAGCGCAGCGGGCCATCCATCAGTATCTTTACGGATTTGAATCAAGTCTTTACTTTCAACCGCAAGATCATTCATTATAAAATAATCCTTCATTTCATCTAAGCTAAAATTTAGTTCATTCAAGGTTATTAGCCGTAAATGTTTCTTGAGCATGAAATCGTTAAATATCGGTGGCAATTCATTCCGCCCAATAATGATAATACGCCAATATTTCAGCATATTGTAAATAAGGTCTCTTATTTCAAGCAAAAGGCCTTTATTCTGAATAAATTTAAAATTATCAATTACCAAAATTCTATCGCTGATTCCAGGCGATATTTGCATGAGTATTTCCTTTAAATACATTCGCGGATTTCTAATAAAACGAGCATCATCCATGATGTCTTCAACTTTATCCCGTTTACCAGCAAACCGCAAAATCGAAGCCGATAAATGAGCCCAAAAAGATACCGCTGAATTATCGTCTTTGCTCAAAGTTAACCATGCCGTTTTTTTATTGTGCTTTCTTAGCCATGAGATAACGGATAACGTTTTGCCGCATCCATATGGAGCGACTATATAGATTATTTCATCTAAAGAAGCGCTGTCAATAATTTGTGAAATGGTGTGCCTGTGCAATACTCGTTGTAATATACTGGGAGCCTCAATTTTGAATTCCGAATACTCAGTGTTATTCATTAGTTTTCCCCTCACTTGTGACAATGAACTAAACTAGAAAGCATAATCATAACATTTTTTGCATAGGAAACAAAGGTAATAACACCGTAAATTACCATAAAATGTCCCAACTCTATTTACGAATCCAACTCGTAATAGGTTCGTTTTCCTAAAAAGCCAAACAATACGATTAACAATGCCGTAACAAACATAATCAGATAGATTGAGTTTGATAATTTTTCATACATAAACCCGTACAAAGCCATTCCAATAGGCAGCGCACAATTCGCAATCGTCATATAAAAGGACATTACCCTGCCAAGCATATTTTCCGGGACTTTCTTTTGTATAGAAGACATGAGAAATATTCCTGCTATGCTTGCCGTAAGAAAGATAGCCACGCAACATATTATTAAGACATAATATACCGTTAAAGGCGGAAGCCCAAAAAGGAAAGCCATTCCCAACGGAAGCATAGAAACACCCATTGATATAAACAAGATATATAGTTTGCGTACCCTGAACCGATTTGCTATGATTCCGGTTAGAAATCCACCCAACAGGCCGGCAGCGCCCATCGCGGCTTGTGAAATTCCGTTCAAAACAGAACTAAGCCCCAGCGAAACCTGTATCATGTAAGGCGCGCCAACCGTTATTAAAGGCTGTATCAGCAGTATGAAAAGAGAGTTAAGCAAAATGGCCTTGAAAACATAAGGGCGTTCTTTGACTACAAAATGCACTCCGTCAGCAATATCTTTTTTTATGATTTGGATTGCATTACCCGTACTTTCCGGCTTTTGATAGGGCATACGGATAAATGACTCTAAGATTGCCGCAAGAAAAAAGCATAATCCGCTGCCGTAAATTATGAATTTTACTTTGGAGAAACCCATAATGCCATAGAGCATACCCGCCAGAAGCGGTCCGACTAAGCCCGCCAGCATATTTATCTGATTTACGACAGCATTGGCTTTCACAAGATTATCTTTCGGCTGTATAATCGGAATACAGGATTGGACAACAGGACTTTCAAATGATGAAACGATTGAGAGCAATACCATCATAATTCCCAAAAGCATCACCGTATGGCCCATTGCCAAAATACTTCCAAGCACAACGGCTATCACACCATAGGAAAAATCCAGCGCAACCATCATGTTACGCTTATTTTTCCGGTCAACCAATACGCCGCCAAGCGGAGATAAAAAAATCGGTGGGATTGATGAAATGGCTGTCACGGTTCCAAATACCGCCGCCGAGCCGGTGAGGTCTAAAATGTACAAGGAAACAGTAAATTTCAGAATGGCCGTGCCAAACATGGATACAGCTTGACCGATTGTTATAAAGATAAAATTTCGTGTAAACAGCTTTTGCATAGGAACTCCTCCGTAAACTGAAATGGATTGAACTTCATTACCTGTTTCCTATTATAAAAGAAAAAACCTGACACCGTGCGTCAGGTTTTTTCTTTTATAATGTTTTTCTATCGTCATTTTATTATCGTCAGCATTTTTTGAATGTCCTCAGCAGCCATTTCTACTTTCGATTTTTCAATGAGGATATTGCCGCCGGTCATTATATAAGACGGGAAAATTCTTTTGCCCTCGTAAAACAATTCGCTGTCTCTCAATTTATAGGTTGATATGGATGGTACGGCGTTTTTCTTCGTTTTCGCTTTGGTAATCATGTTGAACGCCTTTTTTGCCACATCACCCATCAACATAATAACCATTAGATTTGGGAACAAGGCTATTTCATATTCCAGTACAGGCACACATTTTTCAATCATTTCCCTTGAAATCGTGGTATCTGTTTTCGGTACTTTTACCGCATTGGTAATATAAATACCCGTCGCGACTATATCATCAATGGAATCGGCTCTAAAACCGGCTTTCTCAAATAAAGGCAGCGTCGTTGTTAAGTAATCGGGAGGGGTATTGCCGCCATAAAAATCATCAGCAGGATTATACGGTACAACTTCGTTAATCATAATCGCCTTTATTTTTTCGACGTCAAGCGTTATGTCCGGCAACCGCATTTCCGAACCAGCCGAAATATCAAATTTAACAAGTGCTTCTCTCATGTTTAACTTCATAGGTTTTACAGTCCTTTCAAAATTTATAAAATACGAATTGCTTGTATAGCTCTTTCGTGCCGCGCCAAAAGTTCTTTTTTTACACATTCAGGTTCAATTACCGTAACATTTTCCCCGAACGACATTAAAAATTCATATAGCCAATTATCCTCCGGCAATGTTACATTCACCTTGAATATCTCGCCATCCTTTTTTATTGCATCTTCATCTAAAATATCATAAAGACGGTAGGCAACTTGCGGCTTGAAATGCAGTATCAGCTTTATGAGTGGGCCATAGCTATCCGGCTTTGCCCAAATCTCGCCCATTTCCTCAAGCGGCCGGTTAAAATGTTTATCCATTAAAACGGCGTTTTTTATGCGGGAAACACGAAAAAGCCGCCAATCAAGTTTCTCCATGCAATACCCATATAAGTACCATGCCTTATCTTTATAAATCAGCTTCACAGGCTCTATTATCCTATCAGATTTAACACCGGCGGAGCTGAAATATTCAAATTCAACTCTACGTTTTTCTAAAATGCCTGTTTTTAATAGGGCAAATAAGTTTTCTTCTCTTTGTGTTACGCTTCCCCAACGCGAAAAATCAATTTCAATCCAGCTTTGAGCGTTTGATTGAAATAATGCTCCGAGCTTTGTCAATATTTCATAAGTGTTTGGATACTGTGTTGCGGTCAGGCTCTGCAATCCAAATAGTATTTCATCCTGCTCTTTTTTTGATAATGCCGACTTGCTCAATACAAATCCGTCTAGTAGCTGTATGCCTCCTTTCCTGCCGTTATTAGCGTAAACAGGGATACCCGCACTGCTTAAAGCGTCTATATCCCTATAAATTGTTCTTATAGACACCTCAAACATTTCAGCTAATTCGGAAGCTGTCGCTTTTCCATTATTCAATAAGTAATAGAGTATCTTAAATAACCGGCTTTCCTGCAACATTTTCACCCCGTATATATTTTAACATAAAAAACATGACAACATGCGTCATGTTTTTAATCCGGTATGAACGATGTAAACTGCAAAGTTGCGGTGTCTTTTCTTTGCAGATTGGCCTTCCATAATTGGGAGTGGCCGAAAAGCGTTCAAAAGCCGATAATAAAAATATGGAAAAAAGAGAAGAGCAAGCCCAAAAACAATGCCCGGTATGCGGGTCAAAAGAAAACCAAATAAATGCAGGGTTTAATCGTTCGGGAACACAGCGCTGTTTATGCAAAAACTGCGACAAGAAGTATACTTTAAACCCGAAATCCATAGCTTATCCGGAAGAAGTGCGCGAAGCCGCAATAAAAATGTACTATTCCGGAATCAGCGGCAGAGGTGTGGGTAAAATACTTGGCATGAACAAGTCCAACGCGGTTAACTGGATTAAAAAAAACGGAAGCGCTCCAGAATAATGCAATTCAGGCCGAACTGCTCGAATTGGATGAGTTATATTGGTTTATAGAAAAAAAGCCCCGAACACAAACGCATGAGAACGTATACATCATTACAATGGTAAGCCGCAGCCCGCGTCAGATTGTAGGCTTTGACGTGGCCTTTGATAAATCTCCCGAACGTATTCAGCAGATAGTGGACAATGCGCCGCCGGCCTTGCAATATTGCAGCGATGGTTGGTTCGGTTATATAGATGTCGTTTACCCCGGCAGGCATATCAGGAACACGCATGATAAAAGTGATACTTTCACGGTAGAAGGCGTTAACGCGGACCTTCGTCACTACATACCTGGCTTGGCGCGACGCAAACGCTGTTTTTATCGACGGCTTGATACTTTAAAGGCTGTCTTAAAATTATTTGTTTATGCTTACAATAGGTTCGGACAGGCGAAGTTTCGTCATCCCGCTTTGAATTTTGCTTTGGTCGATTTTCTGTGAGGACGCTTTTGGTCACTCCCCCATAATTAAACCTGCTGACTTATCTCCGTTATTTTGCTATAATACTATATAATAATGAATTATTCTAATTCATAATTTTGAACAACATATCTTCTTTATTAATATGGCAGGTGAGCAAATGAAACAAAAACGCATAACTATCATATTGATGCTTTTTTCTCTGGCGGCGGGCTTCGCCGTATGGAACAAAGCCTGGAGTATTGATTATGTGACCGTCTACGGCGAGAACGGCGTATTTGATTTGCGCGGTTTTGATTTCAGCAATGATTACGCTGTACTGCGCGGGCCGGTGGAATACATACCGAATGCTCTCCTGACCCCGGAGGAGTTTGATGTGCGGGCGGGCGAGGCGCTGATTGGCTACCCGGAGGACGCGGGCCAATACGCCACCAGCCGTATTCGGGTACTGCTGCCGGACGATGCGGGCTATACCTTTGACGCAAGGAGCATTGACTTTTCCCAGCGGCTGTATGTGAACGGCGAGTGGTTCTTAAGTACCGGCAACCCCGGAGAAACAAAGGAAACCACCATTCCCGATACGTCAAGAGTGACGTTTATCCTAAAGCCCCAAGACGGAGTCGTTGAGATTGTCCAGCAAGCCGCGAACTTTGTCCACCGGGAGAACGGCGGGCATAACGGCTGGCATGTGGGCCCGCCAACTCTTGCCCACGCCTTAACCCGCATTAATCTGGAAGCCGCCGTAGTTGTCGGCTGTTATCTCGCGCTGTTCATTATACATATCATGCTGTACCTGATGCTGAGACGCTACCGGGCGAACCTCTATTTCGCGCTGTTCTGCCTGATGTGGTTCCTGCGCAGCGGCGTTACTGGGAACAGGATATTTTCATACCTCGCTCCATGGATGTCATGGACGGTGAAATTCCGCATTGAATACATGACCTTCCCTGTGACGGCGGTGCTGCTCGTGTCGCTGCTGAACATATTGTTTCCACGGGTTTTGCAGAAGGGATTTTTATACACGCTGTACGGCGTGTCGGCGGTGTTCGCCGGGCTGTTCCTGTTTACCGATACGCTGTTTATGAGCTATGCCCTGCCGGTTTTGGAAGTCATATACGTCGCGGCGATTGTGTATATATTGATTCGGTTTGTGATGAAGCTGCGCAGGCCCGGCCCGGAGCAGACGGTTTTCCTCGCGGGCGCGGGTCTGTTCCTCTTTTCCGCTGTTTGGGATATGTTTTTTTACAATAACATCATTCGGTTTCGCGTTCTCGGCTCCGAGTGGTCGATGCTGATTTTCACGTTTTTCGCGGCGGCGACGGTCTTTATCGCCACTATGCGCGAGGTGGAGGAAGCGAAGGAAGCCGAGCAAAGGATGGCGCTGGAAAACGCCGTACTCAACCGGGTTAACCGCGCGAAAAGCGACCTGATGGCCACAGTATCCCACGAGACGCGGACGCCGCTGGCCGTGCTGTCGGGCTACGCAGAGCTTATCTCTATGGAGATGCGGCGCAAGGGCGTGGACGAGCAGACCGCTTCCGACCTTGACCAGATTGCGGACGAAACTCAGCGGATAGCGAAAATCATGGAGGAGATGCAGAACCTTTCCCGCGCGACAGACTCCCGTAGTAAAGCGCGGATACAGCTTGCCGACGTCATCCGGCAAAGTACAAGACTGTACGCACCCATACTGGAACGTAAAAAAAACAAGCTGACCGTGAATGTTCCGGAGGATTTGCCAACGGTGTATGCCAACGCCGACGAGTTTACGCAGGTGATGTTCAACCTTTTGCAGAACGTGCGGAACCATACCGAAAACGGCGAGGTTACGGTCAGCGCACAATTATGCGGCGCGGATTTCATTGAGGTGACTGTGACCGATACGGGCGCCGGCATAGCGCCGGAGCTTTTGCCCCGTGTTTTCGAGCAGGGCGTCAGCGGAACTGAGGACGGCACCGGCCTCGGCCTTGCCATCTGCAAGAAAATCATAGAAGCCCACAGCGGCAGGATTGAGATAGACAGCCAGCCGGGCAAGGGAACAACGGTAAACTTCACTTTGCCAATTACGGAGAAAGGAGAGGATGAGGACTATGACGGAACAAAGAACGGTCTTATTGGTTGAAGATAACGCAAAACTGAATGAGATTAACCGCCGCGCGCTGGAATCGGAAAGCTACAATGTGCTGACGGCGCTCACGCTCGAAGAGGCGCGGGAGTGTCTTAAAAGCCATAATCCGGATGTGATATTGCTGGATGTGCTGCTGCCGGACGGCAATGGCATAGATTTCTGCGGGGAGATTCGTGGCTTCACCACCGCGCATATCCTGTTTCTGACCTCACGCACGGAGCATGAGGACAGGATACGCGGCCTCGACACCGGCGGGGACGACTACATCACCAAACCGTTCAAGCTGGAGGAAATGCTGTCAAGGGTACGCGCCGCCATGCGCCGCAGGCATATGGAGGACGCGAAGCTTCCCGCCACTACACTTACGCGCGGGCCGCTGACGCTGGATATTGTGGCAACCACTGCTTTCATTAACGGAGTGAACATAGAGCTTGCAAAGAAGGAATTCGCGCTGCTGCTGTTACTTGCACAGGATATGGGGAAAATCCTGGACAAGGAGTATCTTTATGAAACGGTTTGGAAGCAGCCGATGGCCGGCGACGGCAACGCATTATGGCAGCAAATATCACGGTTGAAAGGAAAGCTGGAAAAGCACAGCGGCGGAACTCTGACGATATCCGCCTTGCGGGGCGAAGGTTACAGCCTTGATGGGTAGTAAACAACTTAAAACTAAAAAAGAAAAATATTTAAACGCGAACTTGACATTTTTGATAGGTTCGCGTTTTTGTCGTTTTTAGATGTTAAAATATAGTTGTATCAATAATACTACTTAAGATGATGTAAGAGAAAAGGGTGATGTATATGCGCGAAGCAAGTTCAGGCGTTGAGGGCATTATGACGCGACGGTACTGGGAGTGCGGCCCCTTGCTTTTGGATGCGGATAAATCGCGCGCGATTATGGACGACGAGGATTTATGCCTTGACGAAAATGAGTTTGACGCGCTTTATCTGCTGGTAAAGTGCGAAGGGTCACCGATGACGCAGGAACAGTTATACAAGGCCGTGTGGGAAATCCCGGACACTCCGGATTGCCGCGAGGCGGCGTGGGCGGCCATGCGCGAGCTGGTGGATAAGGTTAACGCCGCGGGAAAAGGCGTCGTGCGGATTGACACGATGCCGGGAGAGACGTATGTAATAAAACGCCATCATATAATATGATGGGCGTCAAACCTTCTTCTATATCACGCGCTTTTGCAGTTATATAAAGCGACATAGCTTGACAATACTTTGATGAAGCAAGAGTTGCTGCGGATGGGCTTCTGCCCTGTGTTTTGAATTTATATGATAATAACGGGAGGAATGAGCATGATTAAAAGTAAACCATTTTCGAAATTCATGGCGCTTGTTTTAGCCGCCGTCCTGGCGCTGGGCGCAATACCTATAACGGTATCGGCGGAGGCGGCTGGCTGTAATCACACACAACACGACGCTGAGTGCGGCTATGCGGAGGGCGCTGAGTGCGGTCATAAGCATGATGAAAGCTGCGGGGAGAATGGCGCGGATTGCGCCCACACACAGCACGACGACGGCTGCGGCTGCATAGAAGCCGCGCCCTGCCGCCACCAGCACGATGAAAACTGCGGCGGGCTGGTTGATTCCAGAAAAACGCTGGGTGAATCCGGCGATACCGTGATCGTCGCCGCGTTTGAGCCGCTGGACGATGAGGTTGCGTGGCGGAGCTACACCGTGAACACGATCACCGAGGCCGAGCTTGACCTGCCCGATACGCTCACCGGCACGGACGCGGACGATAACGCCGTCACCATCGAGGGCGTGACATGGAAAAGCTACCCGGCCTTTGACCCGGCGGTCGTGAAAGGATATGTGTTCAGCGCCGTGCTGCCGGAGGACTATGAATTGGCGGCGGGGGTGACGGCCCCGCAGATTTGGGTGTTTATACAGCCGGAGGGCGGGCCAGAGCCGCAGACGACGGCTGTGGATGAGATGTTCACAGTTAACGGTATAAGATATAAGGTACTTACTGAGGATACTGGCACAGATACAGGAACCGTCTCGGTTATCGCAAACAGCTACACCGGGAGCATCTCCATCCCCGATAAGGTAATCAACGGCAGCATCACCTACACCGTGACAACCATTGCCGCCAGCGCGTTTAATGGACGCACCACGCTTGCAGCCATCAGCCTGCCCGAAGGCTTAACGACAATCGGCGACTACGCATTTACCGGCTGCACCTCGCTTACATCCATAACTTTGCCCAGCAGCCTGACGGCTATCAACCAATATGCATTTGAAAACTGCACCGGGCTTACGTCCGTTACCATAGCTGGTACGCTTG
>Ga0153948_1000038_pt1 | contig 64964 bp, 72 predicted proteins | sample TSNJ032MetaG_FD_104696 | JGI IMG/M metagenome (GOLD analysis project Ga0153948, IMG submission 104696) | Attine ant fungus gardens microbial communities from New Jersey, USA - TSNJ032 MetaG | ecosystem: Host-associated > Fungi > Mycelium > Unclassified | place: USA: New Jersey, Wharton State... | reverse complement strand
GTTGTCGGTGGGGGGGAAATTGCCTTGCGCAAATCCCGCCTGCTGGCCGATGCCGGTGCGCTGCTGCGGGTGGTCGCACCTGAAATCGAAGCGCAACTGCGCGAACTGGTCAGCGCCAGCGGTGGCGAATGTCTGCTGCGTGGTTACGTGGAAACGGACCTGGACGGTTGCGGGCTGATCATCGCCGCTACCGACGATGAAACGCTCAACGCTCAGGTCTCCAGCGATGCCCATCGGCGTTGCGTGCCGGTCAATGTGGTCGATGCGCCGCATCTGTGCAGCGTGATCTTCCCGGCGATCGTCGACCGTTCGCCGCTGATCATTGCGGTGTCCAGCGGTGGCGATGCGCCGGTGTTGGCGCGGCTGATTCGCGCCAAGATCGAAACCTGGATTCCTTCGACCTACGGCCAGTTGGCCGGTCTTGCCGCGCGTTTCCGCAATCAGGTGAAAAACCTGTTTCCGGACGTGCAGCAGCGCCGTGGTTTCTGGGAAGACGTGTTTCAGGGCCCGATTGCCGATCGACAACTGGCCGGGCAGGGCACTGAAGCCGAGCGTCTGTTGCAGGCCAAGATCGATGGCGAGGCGACCGTTACCACTGGTGAGGTGTATCTGGTGGGCGCGGGACCCGGTGATCCGGACCTGCTGACCTTCCGCGCCTTGCGCCTGATGCAGCAAGCCGATGTGGTGCTGTACGACCGCTTGGTCGCGCCGGCGATTCTCGAATTGTGCCGTCGCGATGCCGAACGCATTTACGTCGGCAAGCGTCGCTCTGATCATGCGGTGCCACAGGATCAGATCAACCAGCAACTGGTGGATCTGGCCAAGGCCGGCAAACGCGTGGTGCGCTTGAAGGGCGGTGATCCGTTCATCTTCGGCCGTGGCGGTGAAGAGATCGAAGAGCTGGCGGCCCACGGGATTCCGTTCCAGGTGGTGCCGGGGATCACGGCGGCCAGCGGTTGCGCGGCGTATGCCGGGATTCCGCTGACCCATCGCGATTACGCGCAGTCGGTGCGCTTCGTCACCGGTCACCTGAAGGACGGTTCCACCGATCTGCCGTGGGCCGACCTCGTCGCCCCGGCGCAGACGCTGGTGTTTTACATGGGGCTGGTGGGCCTGCCGGTGATCTGTGAACAGTTGATCAGGCACGGTCGCTCGGCAGATACCCCGGCGGCATTGATTCAGCAGGGCACCACGGTCAATCAGCGGGTCTTCACCGGCACGCTGGCCGACCTGCCACGCCTGGTGGCGGAGCATGAAGTGCATGCGCCGACGCTGGTGATCGTCGGTGAAGTGGTGCAACTGCGCGAGAAACTGGCGTGGTTTGAAGGGGCTCAGGCGCAAGTCTGAAACCTCGTCGCCCTCATTCGCGAGCAAGCTCGCTCCCACATCAGATTTGTGAACGACACAGATTCAATGTGGGAGCGAGCTTGCTCGCGAAGAGGCCCTCAAAAACGCTGAAACAATTAACCCCTTTGCCAAACTCCTTTCCCGCCCAACCGCGCCCGATCATGGGCCACGGTGAAGTCCTGCTCAGGCCCCTTCGGCACCACACCGGTCGGATTGATGGTCTTGTGGCTACCGTAGTAATGATTCTTGATGTGCTGAAGATCCACCGTCTCGGCAATCCCCGGCCACTGATACAGCTCACGCAGCCAGTTCGACAGGTTCGGATAATCGGCGATCCGCCGCAGATTGCACTTGAAGTGCCCGTGGTACACCGCATCGAAACGAATCATCGTGGTGAAGAGGCGCACATCGGCTTCGGTCAGGTACTCGCCAGTCAAGTAGCGGTTGGCGTCCAGCACCCGCTCCAGATGATCCAGCTCTGCAAACACCTCATCGAACGCCTCTTCATAAGCCTGTTGCGAGGTGGCGAAGCCGGCGCGATACACGCCGTTGTTCACCGCCGGATAAATCCGCTCGTTCAATGCATCGATCTCACCGCGTAATGGCGCCGGGTAGAAGTCCAGCTCGTTACCGGTCAGGCCATCGAAGGCGCTGTTGAACATGCGGATGATTTCCGCCGATTCATTGCTGACGATGCGCTTGAGCTTCTTGTCCCACAGCACCGGCACGGTGACGCGGCCGGTGTAGTCCCGCGCGTCGGCGGTGTAGCGCTGATGCATGAAGTCGAAGTGGTCGAGCTTATCGCCAGTCGAGCCAAGCGTCTTGTCGAAGGTCCAGCCGTTTTCCAGCATCAGCCAGCTGACCACTGAGACGTCGATCAGGCTTTCCAGCCCTTTGAGTTTGCGCAGGATCAGCGTGCGGTGCGCCCACGGGCAGGCGAGCGATACATAGAGGTGATAACGCCCGGCTTCGGCGGCAAACCCGCCGTCACCGCTCGGCCCGGGCTGTCCGTCTGCGGTGACCCAGTTACGGCGTTGCGCCTGTTCGCGCTGGAACGCGCCGTCTTTGCTGCTTTCGTACCACTTGTCCTGCCAGTGGCCATCGACGAGTAAACCCATGATCAAGACTCCTGAATCCAATAAGCGTTGGAGCCGAGTCTATTCCGATGAGTTCGAACAAAAAGCGCAAAGATCGGGCGTCTATGATCGGTTAAGTCGATTTGTTGCGCGCCGCCCAGTAGTGCTCGGCGGTTTCGAACGCTTGCTCGCGGCTTTGCCCGAGGCCGCGCAGGGCCAGGGCCATGGTCGAGATCAGGGCCATTTGCGGATAGCTGTCGACCACCTCGCCGCGCCACACCGCTTTCAGATGTTCAACGTCCAGCGTGGCCGGTTTGACGTGGCGCTGGCTCGACAGTTGTGGCCATTCTTCATCCCAGCTCTCGCCGCCCTTGGTGCCATAGAGATGGCTGTCGGCATCCGGGTTGATCTCGATCTCGCCGCCGTCGCCCTTGACCACGATCGCCGTGTCGCCGAGCAAACCGCTGGCCTCGCGATGCACCGCTTGATAGCCCGGGTGGAAGATACTTTGCAGACCACAACGGGCGCGCAGTGGATTGAGGATGCGTGCCAGCGAATGGATCGGCGAGCGCAGGCCCATGGTGTTGCGCAGGTCGATCATCTTCTGCAACTGCGGCGCCCAGTCCATCAGCGGCATGAACGCCAGACCGCCGTTGTCCAGTGCGCTGCCGACCTGCTGCCAGGTGCGGCACAGCGGAATGTTCAGCTCGCCAAGCAATTGTTCGGTGTACAGCCGCCCGGCGGTATGCGCGCCGCCGCCGTGCATGAAAATCCGCACGCCATTTTGCGCCAGGCACTTGGCCGACAGCAGATACCACGGCAGATGACGTTTCTTGCCGGCATAGGTCGGCCAGTCCAGATCCACATTCAACGCAGGCGCCTGCAAGCGCTCGCGCAAGGCTTCGGTGAAACCGGCCATTTCCTCGGCGCTTTCTTCCTTGTGCCGCAGCAGCATCAGAAAAGCCCCGAGCTGGGTGTCTTCGACCTTGTCGTCGAGCACCATGCCCATGGCTTCCCGCGCTTCTTCCCGGGTCAGGTCGCGGGCGCCGCGTTTGCCCTTGCCGAGGATCCGCACGAATTGGGCGAACGGGTGCTCTGCGGGCGTTTCAAGGGTCAGCGCTGGAAAGTCGGTCATAAGCAATTCGTCGGTTTGGGCAGGCCCGCCAGTTTCGCGGCGAGTTTGGCAGGGGTGCCTTTGAACAGTCGGTTCAGGTGCAGGCTGTTGCCTTTGTCCGGGCCGAGTTTGAGTGCGGTGTACTTGATCAGCGGGCGGGTGGCCGGCGACAGCTGGAATTCTGCGTAAAAGCTGCGCAGCAGTTCTAGGACTTCCCAGTGTTCGGGGGTTAGTTCGATGTCTTCAGCGGCGGCGAGGGCGCTGGCGACGTCTTGGGACCAGTCGTCGAGATCGACCAGAAAGCCGTCCTTGTCCAGTTCGATGGCGCGGGCGCCGACAGTCATCGAGTTCATAGCCAACTGTTGACCTTGTCGTGGTGGATCGACAGTTCAACGAAGGCCGGGTAGTCGATGGCTTCGGCCCAGTCGGGAGCCACGATGGCACGGGCCTGCAGGTCTTCGGCGAGGGCGAACAGCTTGACTCGGCGTTCGTTCAACGTAGCGAATGGCGCAGTGCCCGGTTGCAGGGCGTAGACCGCGTCACCGGATAACAGCAAAGCGTCGGCAGCGCCGATCACCCGCAGGCAACTGCTCAGGCGATCATCGCCGAACGGGGAATGAGACAACACATGCAAAATCGACATCAGAGGGTGATCACCTGGTCGTAACGGTCAATGAGGGCGGTGATTTCGCTGGCACCGAGTGGCTGCGCTTCGTCCAGCGACAGCGTGCTCAGGCCACGGGCGCTGGCGCTGTCGGCGCAATAGAACAGTTCTTCAACGCCGAACATCGGCAGCGCCTGCAGGTTGGCGCTGAGGTTTTTCTGCTGCAAAGCCTTGGCGTTTTGCCCGGCGGCCAGTTGCAGCACGCCGTCATCGAGAAACAGCAGGCCGATCGGCAGATCGAACGCGCCGCCGGCGAGGACGATGTCCAGCGCTTCGCGGGCACCGGGGCCGGACCATGGCGACTGGCGGCTGATGATCAACAGGGATTTGGCCATCTCACGCGCCTCCGAAACAGATCAGTCGATCGGCGTCCTGCACCGCGTCGTGCAACTGGCCGAGGCCGGACAACTCCCACGGCGCGCTGACCGCAACGGCATCACGCTGATAACGCCTGGCCTCTTCGTCATTCAGTACGCCACGACGCAGGGCGGCGGCAATGCATACCACGCCGTCCAGTTGTTGCTCGGTGATGAACGCACGCCACTGTTTGGGCAGGTCCAGTTCGTCCTGCGGGGTGACCACCGCGTCGGAGGCGTTGTACACGCCGTCCTGATAGAAAAACAACCGGACAATCTCATGCCCGCCGGCCAGCGTAGCCTGCGCAAACAGCAGGGCGCGACGCGAGGAGGGCGCATGGGCGGCGGAAAACAGCGCGATGGCGAACTTCATGACGGACTCGATCAGCAAAACTGTGGCCATGATAAAGCTTTATCGAGGCAGCCGCGAAACCCAAGTTGCACACACCGATTTCTGCTGCTATCGGTCATAGGGTGCGAATCCATGCAGGAGCTGCGGCACGCTGCGATCTGTTGTTCTTTACAAGCTGGATCAAGAGATCGCAGCCTCGTTTCACTCGACAGCTCCTACAGGGGATTTGAGTAAGGTTTCGATCAACGGGGCATATAGCCGAGTTGCCAGCGCCGCGGAATGCTCAAGGTCAGTACGCCCAGCACCGCCGCCAGCAAGCCACTGGCGAACAATGCCCGAAGCCCGAAATGCTGTTCCAGCACCGCGCCGAGAATTGCGCCGATGAACATCCCGCTCCACGGCACCAGTTGCACCCGCCAGCCGTTCCGGCGTTCGCCGAGCATCCAGCGCCCCAGTCCACGGCCGAAGCGCGACAGCGCTCCGGTCACGTAGGTCAGGCCGACCGGCAGACCGTTCACTTCTTCGACCGCCGCGTTGAGCATGCCCATCGCGATGATCGCCGCCAGTAGCGCCGGCAGTTGCGTGTCATACGGCCAGGCAGCCGCCAGACAGAGCAAGGTGGCGATACACAGCAACAAGGGCAATGTGCGCCGACCACCGAGGCGCCCGATCACGATCCCCAAGGCGTTACCGATCACGAAGGTGACGACTAGGATGATCAGGCGCAAGGTCAGTCCGAGGTCGCCGTCACTGATCGCCACCGCCAGGCGCGTGGTGTTGCCGCTCATGAACGAAACGAAATCGCCGCTGGCCATGAAGCCGATCGCGTCGGTCATGCCCGCCAGCACTGACAGGCTGGCCACCAGCGCCAGACCGATGCGGCCACGCCATTTCTGCCGGTGCAGATGCCCGGAAGTGGCGCGGTGAGTCGAAGTGGAGGGCAGCATCGGCGACGATATCCTTCAGCGGCGGTTACGGTTCCAACCCATACAGATCGCAGTAATCCGCCCAGCTCATGTGCGCCATTTCCGCCACCTCACGGTGCACCTCCATGCGCTGGGCCTGATAGTCCTCGGGCGTTGCCGCCGTAAGGAGCAAGGTCAGTTCCCAGGCAAACAGGCCTTGATTCTCCGCCTCGGCCTCGAAGGCTTCGTGCAGGCGTTCTTCACGGTACTGTGCCGGGGTTTCGCCCTTGGCCTGGGCCAGCAGCGGATTGAGATGATCGAGGGATTCGCGCAGTTCGGGGCGCCCGTCGAGAAACAGTTTCAGGGCTTGTTCATGTCGCTGGTCGGTGGGCGCCATGTAGGTTCCTTGTGAGGCTGATGACCCTAGGGTGCCGGAGCGGCCGGTGCGTGTCGCGCTATAAATGCAGTAAAGCAGAACGATTTTGCCTGTTGCGGTGATACAGTCCGCTTTTTTCTGAATGAGCGAATGCAATGCGAATTCTGATGGTAGCGCTGGCCGCAACCGTACTGGCCGGCTGCGCGGGTTCGGTGATGGACGATTCTCGCACCAAAGCCCCGTACAAGGTTCTGACCTCGGACAAGCCGGAGAAAGTCGTGGCTCAGTGCGTGCAATTCGCCTGGCAGGACGAAGCGGTGTTTGGCGTGGATGCCGGGGCGTACCTGCAACCGGGCAAGAAGGGTGGCTCGACGGTGTATACGCGTTCGGCGGAGTCGTTTGTCGATGTGACCAGCGATGCGTCGGGCACGGTGCTCAACTACTACGCGCAGAAGGATGATTTTGTTGCCAAGCGCCGATTGGCGGGGTTGGCGACCTGTCTCTGATATTGCGCTGAAGCGGCTGCCGTCTTCGCCAGCAGGCTCGCTCCCACACTGGATTTGTGTTCGCCACCGATCCTGTAGGAGTGAGCCTGCTCGCGATAGGGCCAGTGAATTCAACCGATCAAGCGCTTTTGGAAATAATGCCGACTATGCCCCGGCGGGTAGTCGACAATCTCGCCAAACTGGCTGAATCCCAGCTTCTCGTAGAACGCCGGCGCCTGAAAATCGAAGGTGTCCAGCCAGATTCCCATGCAGTTCTTCTCTCTGGCCAGATTTTCCGCCATGGCCATCAATTCCGAACCGATGCGTTGCCCGCGACCCTGTTCCGGTACGCACAGCAATTCAATGTACATCCAGGTAAAAATCACCCGGCCATACAAACCGCCGAGTATCGCGTCGTGTTCATCGCGCACCAGCAGGGCGAAGGGCTCCGACTTGGAGCCGCCGGTCTGGGCGTCGTTATAGGCAATCAAAGGCTCGAGAATGGCCTTGCGTTGCTCTTCCGTGGGGTTCTGCGACAACTCGATTCGCAACGTCATGGGCGACTTCCTTGTGAGGTGAGTGCGCAGCCTATCCTGCCTGACGTGCGTCTTCCAGGTCCCTTCCTCAACCCGTTGGAACCGTCTTCGTTGCGCCGGGGTCTAGCGTTTACAGCGTCATTTCGAACGCGGTTGATGAGGAACCTCCATGAACATTTTCGAAGCCCTTCGCGAAAGCCACGACCGCCAGCGCAATTACGCCAAAGCCCTGGTCGAAACCAGCGGTGACACCCCGGAGCGGGTTGAAGCCTACAAACAGTTGAAAGCCGAGCTGCAGGCCCACGAAACCGCTGAAGAACGCCACTTCTACATCCCGTTGATGGAGTTCGACAATGGTGTCGACCTCAGTCGCCATGCCATCTCCGAGCACCATGAAATGGACGAGATGATGGAAGAGCTGGACGAGACCGAAATGTCCAGCCCGGCCTGGCTGGCCACCGCGAAAAAACTGTCGGACAAGGTCCACCACCATCTGAAGGAAGAAGAGCAGAAGTTCTTCCAGATGGCCGGCAAATTGCTCGACGACAAGCAAAAGGAACAGCTTGCCGGGCAATACGAAAAGGAATACCAGGCACAACTGGAGTGAGGGGACGATTGCAGGTTTTTGCTGTGCCGGCGTGTAGGCCTTTAGCCATGCGTCAGGTGGGCGTTGTCGCAAATGACTGTATATTCATCCAGTATTTTCGGGGTTTTCCGCTTGAGCCGTCGATGGCCTGCGACAAAACCGCCGATGGACAAAAAATCCACCTCCGTTAGCTTGAAGGCCTCTCCTCGGACAGGAGAGTTCTTAAATCAACGGAGTGAAAAACATGAACCAACCACAAGCTCAAACCCAACTGCGACACGGTCGCGTCACCTCTCCAGCCAGCCGCGGTGCGGTCGCCATCGAGCAAGGATTGCTCGGTGCCTGGCAGGTCAACGAAATGGAAGGCGGCAAGAACTTCCCGGCACTGACCGCAGGGCCGTTTCCTGCGCCATATGGCAGCGACAGTGACAGCGTCACGCCGCCCGCCGACGGTTACATCCTCAGCGGTGGCAAGACCGATGCCCGTGACTGCGTGAACTTCACCGACGAGGAAATGAGCAAAAAGCTCAACCGTCCGTTCAGCTGGCCACTGCTCAGTGTCACCCCGGGCCAGACGCTGGAAGTGAAATGGGAATACACCGCGCCGCACACCACCCGCGGCTACCGCTGGATGATCACCAAGGATGGCTGGGATCCGAAGCAACGCATTTCCCGTGCGCAGCTCGAAGCGCAGCCTTTCGCCGAAGACTTCTACACTCAGGTGCCGTATTACAGCTATCCGGGGGAATTGAAAGCCAAGGTCAATCATTCGGTGAAATTGCCGGCCAACAAAAAGGGCCGTCACGTCATCGTGCTGATGTGGATCGTCGCCAACACCGGTAACGCGTTCTATCAGGCGTTCGACGTCGACTTCAAATAACGGCGTTACGCTCAACCCACAGGTTCTGAAGGATTAGAACATGTCAAATATCGACTTCACACTCGTGCAAAACCAGGCGGCTGACGCGGCTTCGCTGATGCCGAGCATCGCCGGCAAAAAAATACTCATGGGCTTCTGGCACAACTGGCCGGCCGGTCCGAGTGACGGCTACCGCCAGGGCCGTTTCGCTGAAATCGCTCTGGAGGCGGTGCCCAAAGAGTACAACGTGGTCGCGGTGGCGTTCATGAAGGGCAGCGGAATTCCGACCTTCAAGCCCTACAACGTCTCCGATGCCGAGTTCCGGCGTCAGGTCGGCGTGCTCAACAGCCAGGGGCGGGCGGTGCTGCTGTCCCTGGGTGGTGCCGATGCGCACATCGAGTTGCGGGCCGGACAGGAGCAACCACTGGCCAATGAAATCATCCGTCTGGTCGAAACTTACGGCTTCGATGGGCTGGACATCGATCTTGAACAGAGCGCGATTGATTTCGCGGCCAACAAGACCGTGCTGCCGGCTGCACTGAAACTGGTCAAGGATCACTACGCAGGCCAGGGCAAGCACTTCATCATCAGCATGGCCCCGGAGTTTCCGTACCTGACCACCAACGGCAAATACGTCGGTTACCTGCAGGCACTGGAAGGCTATTACGACTTCATCGCGCCGCAGTTCTACAACCAGGGCGGCGACGGGGTCTGGGTGCCGGAAGCCAATAATGGCAATGGTGCATGGATCGCGCAGAACAACGATGCGCTGAAAGAGGACTTCCTCTATTACCTGACCGAAAGTCTGGTGACCGGCACCCGGGGTTTCAGCAAAATCCCGGCGGACAAATTCGTCATCGGCCTGCCGGCCAACGTCGATGCGGCCGCCACCGGTTATGTGATCGACAGCACCGCGGTGGGCAATGCGCTCAAGCGTCTGGCGATCAAAGGGCTGCCGATCAAGGGCCTGATGACCTGGTCGGTGAACTGGGACAACGGCGTCAGCAAGGATCGCGTGCCGTACAATTGGGAGTTCAGCCGGCGTTATGGGCCGCTGATTCATGGCGCCCGAACAGCGGAGCAGGAAACGGACGACGCGTTGTCGCGCCTCGCCCGTTAACCGCAAATAAAGAAGCCCGGTAGCGCTGCCGGGCTTTTTTTGTGCGCGCGATTAATCGAATATGGGCGTTTTCCGATGACACAAGGATCAGGCTTCATGACCAAGACAGCCGAGCGGGTCAACATTGTCGACACTGAGGTGTTGTCCCACGACTGGTACCTGTTGAAGAAGATCACCTTCGACTACCTGCGCAACAACGGCGACTGGCAGCGGCAGACCCGCGAAGTCTACGACCGTGGCAATGGTGCGGCGATCCTGTTGTTCAACCGCGAAAAACGCACGGTGGTGTTGACCCGCCAATTCCGTTTGCCGGTGTTCGTCAACGGTCACGATGGATTGCTGATCGAAGTAGCGGCCGGGTTGCTGGAAGGTGCTGCACCGGAACAGCGGATTCGCGACGAGGCCGAAGAAGAAACCGGCTACCGCGTGCACGACGTGAAGAAGGTATTCGAGGCTTACATGAGCCCCGGTTCGGTGACCGAGAAACTGCACTTCTTCATCGCCGAGTACGACGCGAAGTCGAAGGTCAGTGAGGGCGGTGGCCTGGAAGAAGAAACCGAAGAACTGGAAGTGCTCGAGTGGGGCTTCGATGAAGCACTCGCGGCGTTCCAGCGTGGCGAGATCTGCGATGCCAAGACCATCATGCTGTTGCAGTACGCGGCGATGAATAACCTTTTCAACACCTGATTCAGCGCCAATCCATTGTGGCGAGGGAGCTTGCTCCCGCTGGGCTGCGCAGCGGCCCCCAGGTTTTTGCCAGTGCTACGCACTGGAGCGGGAGCAAGCTCCCTCGCCACACGATGGCATTTACAGGGTTAAAACAGGTCGCCTGTTCTACCGACATCAGACCATTCACCACCCTCCAGCACCAGCAACCGCTCTTTGGCCTCAAGCCCACCCGCAAACCCGGTCAACTTCCCCGACGCACCAATCACCCGATGACACGGCGCGACAATCGAAATCGGATTGCGCCCATTCGCTGCACCCACGGCGCGCACGGCGGTGGGATTGCCGATCTGCTCGGCGATCTGGCTGTAGGTACGGGTTTCGCCAAACGGAATGGTCAGCAGCGCCGCCCAGACCTTTTTCTGAAAATCGGTGCCGACAAAATCCAGCTCCAGGTCGAAGCGATCACGCTTGCCGGCAAAATATTCTTCTAGCTGCTGCGCGGTTCGCTGCAGCAACGGATTGTCCGACGCTTCGCTCATCGGACCGAGGCGCACCCGGCCCGGTTTGTCGTTTTCCCAGAGGATGGCCGCCAGTCGCAAGCCGTTCGCGACCAGCTTCAATTCGCCGACCGGCGAGGGCAGGGTGATGAACGTGTAGGCCATGGGCAAAACTCCGGATCGGCGCGGCAAAGGCGTCCAGCATACTGCCTGAGCGGGGAGGCGCAAATCGTAATAGCGACCATACTGCTAGGTGCTTTTGCAGCGTTCCCCTCTGTTCTGCACAGAATCCAATAACAAAAAAGAGATCTACTCATGAAGTACGAACCTTTGGCCAAAACGCTGATCGCGACTTCACTGGCACTGAGCTGCCTGATGGCCCACGCCGCTTCGGTGGCCCCGGTGGCCGCCGAGAACGGCATGGTGGTCACCGCCCAACACCTGGCCTCCCATGTCGGCGTCGATGTGTTGAAAAACGGCGGCAATGCGGTGGATGCAGCGGTCGCTGTGGGCTATGCGCTGGCGGTGGTGTATCCCGCGGCTGGCAACCTCGGCGGTGGCGGTTTCATGACCATTCAACTGGCGGACGGGCGCAAGACCTTTCTCGACTTCCGCGAAAAAGCCCCGCTGGCGGCGACTGCCAACATGTACCTGGACAAGGACGGCAACGTCGTTCCCGATCTGAGCACCCGTGGTCACCTCGCCGTGGCGGTGCCGGGCACCGTGTCGGGCATGGAGCTGGCGCTGAGCAAATACGGCACCAAACCGCGCAAGGACATGATCGCCCCGGCGATCAAACTGGCTGAGGACGGTTTCGAGCTGGAGCAGGGCGATGTCGATCTGCTGGACTACGCCACCGACGTATTCAAGAAGGACATGCGTGATTCCGGCTCAATCTTCCTGCACAACGGCGAACCGATGCAGGTCGGGCAGAAACTGGTGCAGAAGGATCTGGCGAAAACCCTGCGCACCATCTCCGAAAAAGGCGCCGACGGCTTCTATAAAGGCTGGGTGGCCGACGCCATCGTCACGTCCAGTCAGGCCAACAAGGGCATCATTACCCAGGCCGACCTCGACAAATACAAGACCCGCGAGCTGGCCCCGGTGGAGTGTGATTACCGTGGCTACCACGTGGTGTCGGCGCCACCGCCAAGCTCCGGCGGGGTGGTGATCTGCGAGATCATGAACATTCTCGAAGGTTATCCGATGAAAGATCTGGGCTTCCATTCGGCCCAGGGCATGCACTACCAGATCGAAGCGATGCGCCACGCTTACGTGGACCGCAACAGCTATCTGGGCGACCCAGATTTTGTGAAGAATCCGATCGAGCATCTGCTGGACAAAAACTACGCCACCACGCTGCGCAACGCGATCCAGCCGCAGAAGGCCGGGATCTCTGCTGAGCTGAAACCCGGCGTCGCGCCGCATGAAGGCAACAACACCACGCACTATTCGATTGTCGACAAGTGGGGCAATGCAGTGTCGGTGACTTACACCCTCAACGACTGGTTCGGCGCCGGGGTGATGGCGAGCAAGACCGGGGTGATCCTCAATGACGAAATGGACGACTTCACCTCCAAGGTCGGCGTGCCGAACATGTACGGTCTGGTGCAGGGCGAAGCCAACGCCATCGCTCCGGGCAAAACCCCGCTGTCGTCGATGAGCCCGACCATCGTCACCAAGGATGGCAAAGTGGTCATGGTAGTCGGCACGCCGGGTGGCAGCCGCATCATCACCGCGACCTTGCTGACCATGCTCAATGTCATCGATTACGGCATGGGCCTGCAAGAGGCAGTCGACGCGCCGCGCTTCCACCAGCAATGGATGCCGGAGGAAACCAACCTCGAAGACTTCGCCGCCAGCCCCGACACGAAGAAGATTCTCGAGAGCTGGGGCCACAAGTTTGCAGGGCCACAGGATGCCAACCACATCGCGGCCATCCTCGTCGGCGCGCCGTCGCTGGGCGGTAAACCGGTGGGCAAGAACCGTTTCTACGGGGCCAACGATCCACGGCGCAATACCGGGTTGTCGCTGGGCTACTGAGAGGCGTAAAAAGGGGGCGGGCTCAGGCCCGGCCCCTGTCTCAAGTATCGATCAAGGAAGACCCCATCATGTCTAGCGCATTGCTGATCATCGACGTCCAACAGGCTCTCTGCTCGGGCGAGTACCAGTGCTTCGACATTCGCCGCGTCATCGATACCATCAACCAACTCAGCACTCGCGCGCGCACGGCCGGTGTGCCGGTGGTGCTGATTCAGCATGAAGAAAAGGACAGCCCGCTGGCCCATGGTGCCGAAGGCTGGCAACTGGCCGAAAGCCTGCTGACTGAAACGCAGGACCTGCGCGTACGCAAAACCACCCGGGATTCGTTCTACCAGACTGATCTGCGAAAACTGCTGCCCGGAGAAGACTTCGAACGTCTGATCATTTGCGGCCTGCAGACCGACTACTGCGTCAACGCCACCGTGCGCAGGGCGCACGAACTGGGCTACGACGTGGTGCTCGTCGCGGACGCTCACTCCACCGTCGACAACGGCAACATGAGCGCCGAAGACATCATCGCCGAACACAACAAGGATCTGGCGCACCTGACCGGCGCTACCGGTCGCATCGACGTTAAACCTGCAGCCGGGATCATTTTCTGAGGCCCGAAAATTCCTTTGTCGGTCTTACTGGCCTCATCGCTGGCAAGCCAGCGATGGCGGCGAACCTGCCAATGAAAATGCCAGCTATGCCGACCCAATCGCCAGCAGGCTGGCTCCCGCAGTGATTGGTGGTATTCACAGATTTCATGTACAGCAAAAAATCCCTGTGGGAGCGGGCTTGCTCGCGAAGACGGCAGCACTGACAACACTTCACTGGCATAATCCCGCGCCCCGAAGAATGGAATCTGTCGATGTTGTCTTTCAAACTCCGCCATGCTTTTCCGCTGGCGTGCCTTATGTTTATTCCAGCTGTACACGCCAGCAGTTTCGATTGCGCCAGCGCTGCCAGCCCGACTGAGAAAACCATCTGCACTGATCCCTACATCTCAAGCCTTGATGAAAAGCTGGGCGTGCTGTGGCCGCAGACGTTGGCAAAAGTGGCTGATCCTAAAGCGCTCAAGGCGGATCAGCGGCAATGGCTGAAGAGTCGAAACGGCTGCGCCCAACAGATAGCCTGTCTGCGTCGGGAGTATCTGATGCGAGTTGCCGAACTCGATTATGCGTCCAGGCCTTTCAATTGGGACGCTACGTGGCAGCTGATTCCCACAGGCCCGGCGACAGCTTCAGAAATTACAACCAAACGGCGTGACTCGGCGCATATCACGTTCGACATTTCGGCACAGGAGGGCGGCAACTCTGGCGATCTAAGCGGTGTTGCCTTGTTGAAGGGGAAACAGGCCGATTACGCCGAAGGACAATGTGCGCTGCGTTTTACTGCGATCAACGGGATACTCAATGTATCGCAGGACGGTGCGGATGCCGACTGTGGCGGGGGAATGGGTGTCTTTTACGCGGGTCGTTATGTGGCTTCCGATCAGCCTTTGAAGCTTGATTACGACTTGCTCAGCCTCGGGTTGGCCCGTTCGCTGGAGGAAGACCAAACATTGCGCTCGCTACTCAAAGCGGATTATCAATCGCTGGTAGAGTTTTCTGGCTCGATGATGACAGGCGATCCCAGTGTCGATGTGCCGGGTAGCCAGATCGTCGAGATGTGGATGCGAGGTCTGGGCGCTACTGCCATGTTCATGAGCACGCCTGATAGCCGGTTTTGGGTCATGGTGATGGCCTACGATGGTCAGGGAAAACCTCATGTCCGTTACTACAGCAACGCGCCGCAATGGAAGACGCGTTTACCCGACGTCATGCAGGCCTGGTATCAGCGCAGGTCGGGTGAAACAACGCTGCCGCTGGATTTCATGCCCTGACTATTCAAGTCGCAAACAAAACCCCACGAATCTCCCCAACCCGCGGTGCCACGACGCCCTCCAGCACCATCCGCGTAATCGTCTCCGCCGCCGTCTGATAATCCTCATCCTGCGGCACTGCGCGTCCGGTGATGCAGCCCATCTGCCAGCCAATATTGGTGTAGGTGCGGGTTGCCGACCAGATGAACAGCATCAGGTGCTCCGGATCCACCGGCGCCAGCAAGCCGCGCTCGATCCAGCTGCGCAGGCATTCGACATTGCGTCGGGCTTCGGCGTGCAGCAGGTCGCGGCATTCGTCCGGCAATTGGCGGCCACCGAGCAGCAGTTCGCCGCTGAAGACCTTGGCGATGGCCGGGTGTTCGCGGGCGATGCGGATACGCGCGGCGACGTAGGCGCGCAGGCCGATCATGGGGTCGTCGCTTTCGCGCAGCGCCGCCGAGGCTTCCAGCAGCGGTTCGACGAATCCCAGCAGGACCTTGGAATAGAGATTTTCCTTGGTCTGGAAGTAGTAATACAGGTTGGCCTTGGGCACGCCGGCACGGGCGGCGATGTCGCGGGTCTGGGTGGCGTCGAAGCCGTTGGCGGCAAACTCTTCGCTGGCGGCGGCGAGGATCAGTTGTTCGTTGCGTACGCGGATGGCACTCATGGGAACACGATGTAAATGGTTGGCATGGGCAGATACTGACAAATTCGGTTTCGCAATATACAAAACTATATAGCGGTGAGGCCAGCTAACTCGTCGGACAGCGCTATGCTGGTTTGATCATTCGAATATCGGGGAAGGGGCATGGTTATTGAGGTGATACGCGCCACCACTGCTCAGTTGGAGTCGGTGGCAAACCTGTTCGACGCCTATCGCGGTTTCTATCAGCAACCGTCGAACCTTGAGCAATCCCGCGCATTTATCGCCGAGCGCATGGCCGGCAACGAGTCGGCTATTTTCCTCGCACAGGATGAAAACGCCGAGGCGCTGGGTTTCGTGCAGTTGTACCCGACGTTTTCTTCGATAGATGCCCATCGCACCTGGTTGCTCAGCGACCTGTTCACCGCACCTGCCGCCCGTGGTCGTGGCATCGGCCGGTTGCTGATGAACACGGCGCGGGACTTTGCCCTGCAGACCGGCGCCAAGGAGCTAGTGCTGGAAACCGCCAACGACAACTTCACTGCACAAGGTTTGTACGAGTCGCTGGGTTATGTGCGCGACACGGGTTACTACACCTACATGCTCGACTTGCGTCAGGACTGACTGACTTTTTGTGTAAATTTCCCGATTCAGTCTTTCCTCAAGCCACTGCTCTCTCTAGAATCCGCCCGGCCTCCGCAATGGAGGCTCTTTGATATCACCTGGCTTGATTCACATAGGGAAGACAACATGCAATTCGGGAAAATCGTGGCGCTGGGCCTGGTGCTTGCGCTGGGCGGTTGTGCCAGTTTCACCAAAGACGAAGTCGCGCCGGTCAAGCTGCCATCGATGGCCAGCTACGCCAACAAGCCCAATGTCTATGTGGATTTCGACTTCTATCAGGGTGAACCGAAAAGCGCTTCGGCCGTAGAACTGCCGCAGGCGCGAGATCAGCTCAAACCAGAGCTGCAAAAGATTTTGAGCGATTCGGGTCTGTTCGGCCGTGTCACCCTGGACGAGTTCCAGAAGCAACCGGGCGACTACAGCCTGCGTCTGAAAATGTACAACCATCCGCCGAATGCCGGTTCGATGGTGCTGGCCTTCATCAGTGGTTTCAGTCTGATGGTGATCCCGGCGTACGGCACCGATCAGTACACCATGAGCCTGGAAGCCGTGGACGGCACAGGCCAGGCCCTGACCACCGCAAGCAACCATGATGCGGTCGGAACCTGGTTCGGCATCTGGTTCATTCCGATGATGGGCAACACCCCGAAGGCCGCGATCAACGACACCTTCGCCCGTCAGGTCAATGCGCTGCTCAAGCAGATGATCGACAACAACACCTTGAAATACTCGGCACTCGAGACCCGTACTCCACGGGCCTGATGCCAAAAAAAAGAGCCGCAATCGCGGCTCTTTTTTTGCCCTTACTTCAGGGCCTGGATGAACTGCGGATCGCTGTACAGTTCCTTCAACAGATCGCGCAGCATCGGGTTATAGGCGTTGACCGCATTCGGAATCGCAATGAAACCGAAAAAGCTGCTGCTCCACTGACTGCTGACATTCTTGGTCGCGTCGTAGACCACATTCTGGCCGTTGAGCAGGGTGAAGCGTGCCGCGAGTTGGCCGTCGCCGGTACCCATGCCGGCCGACAGATTGTTCTTCACCACCAGCACCTTCAGCTGACGCTGGGCCTGTGGATCAAGCAGGCCGGCCTTGCGCAGTTCCTCGGTAATCGCGTCCTGGATATGCGCCGGGATGCTGCCGGACGGCGAACGCACCGGATTGGCCCGCACGGTCAGCGAACCTTCGCCGGACTCGGCCGTCACCTGTGGATTGCTGACCGCATGCAGGGGTGGGGTCTGCTTGAGCTTCTGGACGTTTTCGAAGCTCGGCTCATAGCGGGTCATGGTCATGCCACAACCTTGCAGCAGCACTGCCAGCATCGGGATCAACAACAGAGACTTTTTCACGGCGTTTCCTTGCGTGAGGAATGGGGGGGCGAATTATGGGCAGAGTGCCATCATTGGGCAACACACTTCGCCCGGGAAACGCTCAGCGCTTCAACAGATTTTCGATTTGCGCCAGTTCCCAGGTACTGAGCAGGCTCACCGGGTCGGTGCCATAGTGGGTGTTGAAATGCCACTCGCGGCCATCCGGGCAGCGGCAGTGTTCGCAGTGATGCAGGCGCTCACCCTCAAAATCCAGCAACAGGCGCCAGCCTTCGATATCGGCCGCAACCCGTGCAATGTCGGCGCACGTATCGTCCCTTTTGAACATTCGCACACCCAGCGCAGCCTCGCGCAAGCGCTGGCAAACGTCACGGGCGGTCAGCAATGCAGTCATGGTCATACTCGGTGGATGCAGGACGCGCCAGCATAAAGGTCGCTTCGTCGGGTGTCAGCGATCACTGGCCCGAGCCCGGACATTTCCGTAACATCCGCAACCCTCCTTTTCGCGAACACCCTCGGCCACGCTCGCTGGCCGCTCAGTCAGGTAAGCCATGAAACCGAAACGTCTGCGCGCCGATGTCCTGGCCGGACTCACCACCTCGTTTGCCCTGTTGCCCGAATGCATTGCGTTCGCGCTGGTGGCGCATCTCAACCCGCTGATGGGCCTGTACGGGGCCTTCATCATTTGTACGCTGACCGCGTTGTTCGGCGGCCGGCCGGGAATGGTTTCCGGGGCGGCGGGTTCGATGGCGGTGGTGATCGTCGCGCTGGTGGTGCAACACGGCGTGCAGTATCTGCTGGCGACGGTGTTGCTCGGCGGTCTGATCATGATGGCGTTCGGCTTGTTGCGCCTGGGCAAACTGGTGCGCATGGTGCCGCATCCGGTGATGCTCGGCTTCGTCAACGGCCTGGCGATCATTATTGCGCTGGCGCAACTGGAGCATTTCAAGAGCGGCGAACACTGGCTCAGCGGCACGCCGCTGTACTTGATGACCGGGCTGGTGCTGCTGACCATGGCCATCGTCTACATCCTGCCGCGCCTGACCCGCGCGGTGCCGCCGGCATTGGTGGCGATCCTCGGCGTGGGCCTGCTGGTCTACCTGTTCGGTCTGCCGACGCGCACCCTTGGCGACATGGCGCACATCGCCGGCGGCCTGCCGACCTTCGCCTTGCCAGACATTCCGTGGACGCTGGAAACCCTGCGCATCATCGCTCCGTACGCGATTCTGATGGCGCTGGTGGGCCTGCTGGAAACCCTGCTGACCCTGAACCTCACCGACGAAATCACCGAAACCCGTGGTTACCCGGATCGCGAATGCGTCGCGCTGGGTGCGGCGAACGTGGTCTCCGGCGCATTCGGCGGCATGGGCGGTTGCGCGATGATCGGCCAGACCGTGATCAACCTCAGCTCCGGCGGTCGCGGGCGTTTGTCCGGGGTGGTGGCGGGGGTGTTGATTCTGCTGTTCATCCTGTTTCTGTCACCGTTGATCGAGCGTATTCCGCTGGCGGCGCTGGTGGGCGTGATGTTCGTGGTCTCGCAGCAGACCTTCGCCTGGGCCTCGTTGCGGGTGTTGAACAAAGTGCCGCTCAACGACGTGTTGGTGATCATCGCCGTAACCACCATCACCGTGTTCACCGACCTGGCCACCGCCGTGCTCTGCGGGATCATCATCGCCGCGCTGAATTTCGCCTGGCAGCAGGCCCGCGAGTTGTACGCCGATGAGCACCTGGAAGCCGACGGCAGCAAGCTCTACCGCCTGCACGGCACGCTGTTTTTCGCCTCGACCACGCCGTTCCTCAACCAGTTCGACCCGGCCAATGACCCGGCCCGGGTGACGCTGGATTGCCGGCATTTAAGCTTCGTTGACTATTCGGCGATTGCTGCACTGAAGACCTTGCGCGAGCGATACGCCAAGGCCGGGAAAGAGTTGCAGGTGTTTCATCTGTCCGAGCGCTGCAAGAAACTGCTCAAACGCGCGGGCGTCGAACACCACTGATCCCCTGTAGGAGCTGCCGCAGGCTGCGATCTTTTGATCTTGTTTTGTAAAAGATCAACATCAAAAGATCGCAGCCTGCGGCAGCTCCTACAGGGGCGGTGGGGTTATCTGGCGAATTTCTTTGCGCCGGCTACGCAGAGGATGACGCCCAGCGTCACCACCAGCATGCCGACACTGACCTGTTCATGCAGTAACGTCGCCGCCAGCGCCAGGCCGAAAAACGGCTGCAGCAATTGCAGTTGACCGACCGCCGCGATCCCGCCTTGGGCCAGGCCGCGATACCAGAACACAAAGCCGATCAGCATGCTGAACAGCGCCACATAGGCCAGGCACATCCAGGCCGACAGGCTGACGTGGCTGAACGTGGCGGGCGCCAGCCACAGGCTGAGCAATGCCATCACCGGCAGCGACAACACCAGCGCCCAGCAGATCACCTGCCAGCCGCCGAGCACGCGCGACAGTTTCGCGCCTTCGGCATATCCCAGACCGCAGGCGAGAATCGCCGCGAGCATCAGCAGATCACCGGTGGGCGAAGCGGTCAGGCCCTGTGACAGGGCGAAGCCAACGACCAATCCGCTGCCGAGAATCGAGAACACCCAGAACACCGGTCGCGGACGCTCGCCGCCACGCAGCACGGCAAAAATCGCCGTCGCCAGGGGCAGCAATCCGACAAACACAATCGAATGCGCTGACGTCACGTGTTGCAGCGCCAACGCCGTCAGCAGTGGAAAGCCCAGTACCACGCCCAACGCCACAATCAATAACGACCACCATTGATCGCGTGCCGGGCGCTGTTCGCGAAACAGCCACAACAGAATGACCGCCAACACGCCGGCAATGGCCGCGCGCGCCACGGTGAGAAACACCGGATCGAATTCCAGCACCGCCAGACGCGTGGCCGGTAGCGATCCGCTGAAGATCACCACGCCGATAAAGCCATTGATCCAGCCGCTGGTTTTTTCCAGCGCCCGGTTAACCGGGTCCGAAGTCCGTTCCATACAAGGTCACACTCAAAAAAAAGGTGGGTTGCTTTCGAGCCATCCTGGGGCCGAGAATCAGCACAATCAAATAATTGTCATGGATACATCCAGTATGCCGCGCTCGCGCTACAAGACCCTCGTTGACGGCTACGCCGCGGACATTCGCGCGGGGCGTCTGGCGCCGGGAACCCGACTGCCGACTCACCGGGAACTGGCGGCCAGTGCTGGGCTGGCATTGGTCACCGCGTCGCGGGTGTACGCCGAACTTGAGGCGATGGGGCTGGTCAGCGGCGAAACCGGGCGCGGGACGTTTGTGCGCGAAACCTCGTTGGCGCCGGGGCAGGGCATCGACCAGAAAGACGTGGCGGTCGGCATGATCGATCTGAATTTCAATTACCCGTCGCTGCCCGGTCAGGCCGACCTGTTACGCACGGCGCTACGCCAGTTGGCACTGTCGGGCGATCTGGAAGCCTTGCTGCGTTACCAACCCCACGCCGGGCGCCAGCATGAGCGCGCCTCGATTGCGCAGCATTTGCAGGCTCGCGGAGTGCAGGTCGATGCCGGGCAAGTGCTGATCGTCAACGGAGCCCAGCAAGGGTTGGCGGTGACGCTGATGGCCTTGCTCAAACCCGGGGATGTGATTGCGGCGGATGCGCTGACGTATTCCGGCTTCAAGGTGCTGGCCGAAGCGCTGCATCTGGAGGTGGTGGCGATCCCGCCCGGTGATCACGGGCCGGATCTGGCAGCGCTGGAAAAACTGTGCCGCAGCCGTTCGGTGCGTGCGATTTACAGCATGCCGACGCTGCACAATCCATTGGGTTGGGTGACGCCGATCGAACAGCGCGAGCAATTGGTCGCGCTTGTCCGCCGCCATGATCTGACGCTCATCGAAGACGCGGCCTACGCCTTTCTGGTGGAAAACCCACCGCGTACCCTGATTGATTTGGCGCCGGAGCGCACGGTGTATGTCTCGGGCCTGTCGAAGAACATTGCGACTGGCCTGCGCGTCGGGTTCATTGCCGCACCGCTGCACGCGGTGCCGGCGCTGGAGCGGATCATCCGCGCCACCACCTGGAACACCCCCGGCGTGATGACCGCGATGGCTTGCGGCTGGCTCGACGATGGCACCGTGACCCTGCTGGAACAACAAAAACGCGACGACGCCAAGGCTCGGCAAATGCTCGCCGCCGAGTTGCTGCAAGGGCTGACTTGCATCGGTCATCCATCCTCCTATTTCCTGTGGCTGCCGCTGCCGGAGGACGTGCGTGCCGATCAGATTGTCGTGGAATTGATGCGCGAGCAGATTTCGGTGACCACCGCCGAGCCGTTCGCGGTGTCGGCGCATGTGCCGCATGCAATTCGGCTGGCGTTGGGGTCGGTGCCGATGGATGTCCTGCGTCAGGCATTGATCACCGTCAGCAAGGTCATCGGCGCCTATCTGTAAAAAACACCTGCTGTGAATACCCCTGTGGCGAGGGAGCTTGCTCCCGCTGGCCTGCATGGCAGGCCCAGACCGGGGTCGCTACGCAACCCAGCGGGAGCAAGCTCCCTCGCCACAAAGTGATAGCCTTGCCTCATTTGCATCACACCGTTCTGGAACGCCCGATGAAAAACACCGCTGCATTGCTTCTTGTCTTGACCGCCACCGCCGTTTTGTTCAGCTCGACCACCCACGCCGCAGGCGATCCCGCCGCCGGCGAAAAGATCTTTCCGCGGCTGTGCGGCGGCTGCCATCAGGTCGGGCCGGACGCGCGACCGGGGTTCGGCCCGCAACTCAACGGCATCATCGGCCGACCCGCCGGGACCTCGGCCAATTACGTGTATTCCGACGCAATGAAGAACTCCGGCAAGACTTGGGATCGCGACACGCTGACCGCGTATCTGAAAGATCCAAAGGGCGTGGTACCGGGCACGCGGATGATTTTCTGGGGTCTGAGTGACGAAGAGAAGATCGATAATTTGTTGGCGTATCTGCAGCAATTCGCCAACTAAAGAATTTTCTCGGCCTGCCCGGCGAACCACTGCGTGACCACCGCGCACGCCGGGTTTGATGCCGCTGCCGGCTGCAGGCACAACGCGTAAATTCCGCCCGTCTTCAGCGGTGGTCCGAACGGCACCACCAGCACCCCACGCTCGATGGACTCAGCCGCGAGCGTCATGTCGGTCACCGCCACGCCCAGGCCTCGCGCCGCCGCATCCAGTGCCAGCTCGTCGAGGTTGAACGGGATGTGCCGGTAACTTTCCAGCGGCTTGCCGCCGTTGGCCGTCAGCCATTCAATCCAGGCCTGGCGATCGGCAGAGCGATGCAGCAAGGCGAACGCCAGCAAGTCTTCGACCGAGCGCGGCGCGTTCGCCAGATTGGGCGAACAGACGGGCACCAGCGTTTCCTCGAACAGCGTCAGGCAATCCGCGTCATTGTTTGGCTGCGGCAAGTAAAGAATGTAGGCGTCGCTGTCACTGGCCGGTTCCACAACCTCGGTGGCGACGGTTTCGATCGCCAGCGAAACCTCGGGGTGGCTGAGGTAGAAGTCGCTGAGTTTGGGCAGCAGCCAGCGCACCGCCAGTGACACATGCATACGAATGCGGAACGGGCGTTGCTGCGGGACCAGGCGGTCCTCAAGGGTTTTCAGTTGATCGAGGATGCTGATGGCGCTGGCCAGTACCTGTTCACCTTCCGGGGTCAGGCGCAGGCTGCGGCTGGTCCTGATGAACAGCGCGACATTGAAGTGACTTTCCAGTTGCTGGATCTGCCGGCTCACCGCGCTTTGGGTCAGGCACAGCTGTTGCGCGGCCTGGGTGAAGCTGGCGCAACGGGCGACTTCTACCAGCGTCTGCATGGCCTGCAGGGAGGGCACGTGGCGGATTTTATCCATGCGTTTTCAGAATGGCTCGATGATTTTATAACGTTGGTTGGACAAGCCGAGACCTTATAGATTTTAGCTCTGGCGGCGAACCTTGTGCTTTCTCCATGCGATTCACGCATGAGCAAAGGTGAAAGGCAAGCCGTGCAACGACAGTCGAATGAGGTCAGCAATGGAAAACGTATGTGGCTGGATCGCCCAGGCCGGCAGCTCGCCGCAGCGCGGTCGCCTGAGCGGTGCGCAGAAAGCCGATTGGCTGGTGATCGGTGGCGGGATCACCGGCCTCAGCGCCGCGCACAACCTGGCACAGATGCACCCGCAGGCACGCATTGTGGTGGTTGACCGCCAGCGTGCGGCGCAGGGCGCTTCGGCGCGCAACTCTGGGTTTGTCGTGGCCCACGAACATCCGGGCGACAGTGAATTGATCGGGGCGCCAGGCTTTGCCGGGTTCGAAATCGACACGGCGATTTCCCGTGCCGCCAGCGATGCGGTGCGCCAGGCCATCGCGCAACATGCCATCGACTGCGACTTTCGCGACAACGGTTATTTCTTCGCCGTCAGCGACGCCGCCAAGCTCAGCCATGTCGACGCCAAACTGGCGACCTTGCGCGCCCTCGGTGCCCGCGCAGAATTTCTCCAGAGCGATGCGCTGGCGCAGAAACTCGGCACTCGGCACTACGCGGCGGGGATCTGGTGCGGCAACGGCAATGCGCTGTTGCAACCGGGCAAATACGTGAAGGGCCTGCTCAATGCGCTGCCGGGAAATATCAGCGTTTACGAGCACGCCGACATCAGAGGTCTGGAGCGCATCAGCCACGGTCGGCTGCGGGCCAACGCCGTGGGTGGCAGCGTCGAAGCCAAGCGGGTGCTGGTGTGTCTGAACGCATTCATTCCCCGGGTCGGCATTCATGACAGTTCCACTTTCCCGATGGAACTCAGCGCCAGTCTCACCCGGCCGCTCAGCGATCAGGAATTTCAGGCGATCGGCGCCGTCGAGCCGTGGGGCGTGCTCTCGACCCGGCCGCTGGGCGCCACGGTGCGGCTGACCCCGGACCGGCGGGTGATGATCCGCAACACCGCCGAATACCGTACCCGCGATTTGTCAGAAAGCGAACGGGTGCAGCGCCGCGAACATCATGTGCGCGGTCTGCAACGACGCTTTCCGTTTCTCGGCGCGCAAGACATCCAGTACACCTGGACCGGTCATTTGAGCGCGACTCGCAGCGGTCAGGCGTTTTTTCAGAAGGTGGAAGAGGGCGTGTTTGCCGTCGCCGGTTGCAACGGTTCCGGGGTGGCGCGCGGCACGCTGTGGGGACGCTTGCTGGCGGAACTGGCGTCGGGCGTCGATTCACCGTTGCTGCAATCGGTGATGCAACGCGCCGAACCCGGTTGGTTGCCACCGCGACCTTTTTTCGACATCGGTGCCATGCTGCGCATGCGCGTGGAGGCAGTCCGGGCCAGAACAGAAATCTGAAGTTTCGCCTACCGCACAACAACAAAAGCCACTCAATACAGGTGACAGACCATGCGCATCCCCCCACTTTCCCTGGCAGTCCTGCTCGCGGCCAGCACGGCCGCTTGTGCCGACGAAACCGTGAACATCTCCAACTGGAACAGCTACATCGCCCCGGACACTTTGGCCAATTTCACCCAGGCCACCGGGATCAAGACCACCTACGACATTCACGACAGCAACGAAGTGCTGGAATCGAAGTTGATGACCGGCAACACCGGTTATGACGTGGTCAGTCCGTCGAACCATTTTCTGTCGCGACTGATCAAGGCTGGAGCGATTCAGAAACTTGACCGGTCGCAGCTGCCGAACTGGAAAAACCTCGACCCGGTGCTGCTGCAAAAACTTGAAGTGAACGATCCCGGCAACCAGTACGGCTACCCCTACATGTGGGGTACCGCCGGCATCGGTTACAACGTCGAGAAGATCAAAGCGATTTTCGGCAGCACCGATGTCACCCAGTCATGGGACTTTTTCTTCAACGAAGAAAATATCAAGAAGCTCAGTCAGTGCGGTGTGGCGTTTATCGACAACCCGACCCAGGTGCTGCCGATCACGCTCAACTACCTGCACTTGCCAGCGCACAGCCACGAGCCGGCGGACTACAAGCAGGCTGAGCAGCAATTGCTGAAGATTCGCCCGTACATTCAGTACTTCCATGCTTCGAAGTACATCAGCGACCTCGCTAACGGCAATGTCTGCGCAGTGATCGGCTTCAACGGCGACATCGTTCAGGCCGCCGCCAGCGCCAGGGACGCGAAGAACGGCATCAATATCGCCTATTCGATTCCTAAAGAAGGCACGACCCTGTGGTTCGACATGGTGGTCATGCCCAAAAGCGCGCCGCACGAAAAGAACGGCTACGCCTACATGAACTACCTGCTTGACCCCAAAGTGGTGGCCAACATCAGCAACAGCATTCACTACGCCAATCCCAATGCGGCGGCCGAGCAGTTCCTCAACGTGGACGTGAAACAGGATCCGGCGATCTACCCGCCCAAGGATGTGATGCAACGGCTGTTCACCGTGGAAGAGCTGCCGGCAGCGATTGCGCGGTTGTCGACGCGGTTGTGGACCAGGTTGAAGACCAATACCTGATCCTGCGCGGGAGCAATTGGCGATCAGGCGATTTGATTACGGCCCGCCGCTTTCGCCTGATACAGCTGCTGATCGGCACGTTTGATCAGCATCGTGTGGCTGTTGTCCGCCGGATCGGCCAGAGCGACGCCAATGCTCACGGTGACTTGTCCTATGTTGGGGAAGTGCGCTAGGGCCACGGCGGCCCGGATTTTCTCAGCGACCACCTCTGGCGTATCAGGCTGGGCAACTTCCGGCAGCAGCACGGCAAATTCCTCGCCGCCGTAACGGGCGACGAAATCGGTGGCACGCACGCTGACCTGAATGAGTTGCGCCAACTGTAGCAGCACGTCGTCGCCGATTGCGTGGCCGTAGGTGTCGTTGACGCGTTTGAAGTGATCGGCGTCGATCAGCAGCAGGGCAAACGGTCGCCCGGTGCGGCGGAACAGCAGACTGTATTCGCTGAGTTTCTCGTCGAAACGGCGGCGGTTATAGACGCCGGTCAGGGCATCGTGGGTCGCCAGGTTCAACAGTTCGGCATTGGCCTGCATCAGGGCGGCGGTGCGCTGGGCGACGGTGGCTTCCAGCGAGGCGTTGGCCTCCTGCAGTTCGCGCTCCTTGGCCAGCAGCGACCGGGTCATGGCGTCGATCGACTGCCCAAGCTGGGCGATTTCCCGCACCGGGTGCTGCAGCGGAAAGTGTACGCCGGGCTGCTGGTTCTGCACCTGTTTGGCCGAGTGCGCGAGTTGCTCGATCGGCCGGCTCAGGTACTGCGCCAGGTAATACGCCACCAGCCCGAACGCCACGGCGGCGGCTACCCCCAGCAGCAACAATTTATAGAGCAGCAGGCGCGCCGGCTCCAAAGCAGTGTCTAGTGGCTGGCGCACGGCAATCGACCAGGACAGCGCGGTACTCGAAGGCGTCGGTACGGTGACCATGCTGGTCAGGTAACCGTTGCCGACCGACCAGCCCGGCAACTTCGGATCATTCACCGCCAGTTGCTGGCCCATCAGGGCTTCCGGGTACAGCACCTTGCCGTCGTGATCGATGATCAGCGCTTCGATATCCGGCGATGCATTTTTATGCGAGAACGCTGCCGACTCGACAATGCGCGTGACCCAGCTCCAGTGCGCGTGCGCCCCCAGCACGCCAATCACCTGACCTTCGGCGTTGCGGATCGGCGCGGCGAAGTCGATGAAACGCAGCGGTTCGCCGTTGGGTGTTCGCGGTAGCAGTTTGGCCAGCAACACCGCTTCGTGCGGATCACCGGTGTACTCACCGCGCAGGCCAGCCTGGAACCATGGCCGCTGCTGCACCGATTGCCCGACCAGCAAATCATTGACCGCTTGATGCACATTGCCATCGGCATCGGTCACGCCCATCCAGGCATACTCGGCACGGGCCTGGGTGCGCAGTTGCATCGATTTGAGAATCGCCGGGTTGTCGAGATCGCCGCGTTCCAGATGCGGCGCACGGCTGAGCAGGTAGACTTCCAGCTGGCGCTCGCGCAACTGGTCACCGAGCAACGTCGCCGCCGAACGCGCGGTATTGAGCAGGGCATTGCCGCTGGCCTGTTTCATCTGTTCGGTGGCGATATGCCCGACATAGAAGCCGACGCTCACCAGGGTCAGCAGGGACAAACCGGCGAACCAGAGGGTCAGGTGGCTTCGCAGACTGGCTTTGAGCATGGGCAGGCAAATTCTGTTTGGAAGTTGTGGCCGCATGGTATGCGCATTAAGCGTCGGGCTGCCAGTCGGTCGCTTCGGTTAAGCATCGTCGGAAGTTTCCCCGGATGCTCTATAGGGCAAGATCCTTTCTGACGCTGATTGTTGAAAAGAACCACGCCTGCAAACGATGAAATGAAAAAGCCCGGCTGATCAGGCCGGGCTTTCTTTGACTGCTTCAAAACCGTTGTTTCATGCGTTGCGGCTTTCGATCAGACGATCCGAGCCACCTTCAGCCACGCGGCGTTCCTGCAAACGATCCGAGCCACCTTCAGCCACGCGGCGTTCCTGCAAACGATCCGAGCCACCTTCAGCCACGCGACGTTCCTGCAAACGATCCGAGCCACCTTCAGCCACGCGACGTTCCAGCAGACGATCCGAGCCACCTTCAGCCACGCGACGTTCCAGCAGACGATCCGAGCCACCTTCGGCAACGCGGCGTTCCAGCAGACGATCAGAACCACCTTCAGCCAAACGGCTTTCAATCAACTTGTCCGAGCCGCCTTCGGCGACCAGGGTATGCGCGGGCGTTGCTGCAAAAGCGTTAACTGCGAGAACCGAGAAAGCGATGCCGAGGATGGTTTGGCGTTTCATGATCGTGTGCTCCGGGGTGTATTGGGTTGGTATGGAGCTGATGTTACGCCGCGGATTTTGTATGAGAACTTCATTGACGTGATGGTGACTATCGACGCCAGCGATGTGTGCCGCAACGGCTGATCTAGAGCTTCTGTGCCCGAATGCACAGCTCTCCGGTGGCGCGGGTCAGGGCCAGATCATGCAGTGCGTCGTGGGTCAGACCCTGCCGGGCCTTGGCCAGCCAGACCGGGCAATTCGGATCGCGGCGATGGGGCGCGAAGTCGGCGTACTGGCGCAGCAGGCGGGTTTGCAACTCGTCCAGGCGTGGGCGAATCTGCTTCGCCAGATCCGGTCGCGGGGTGTCCGGCGCCGCACCAGCCGCCTGCCATTGCGCGAGCAATCCGTACTGCACCAGTTTGTTCGCCTCCATCTGCGCGGCGATCAACTGGGCCACGTCTTCGGGGTCGAGCTGGTGTTCGGTCGCCAGGGTGCGGGCATTGGCGATGACCTGGGCTTCGCGCGGGCTGTCCTGAATCGGCTTGCCGCTGTCCCATTTGGTCAGCGCCACCAGGTCGCCGATATTCAGGCGTTCGTTCAAGGTTGTCAGCAACGAACGCAACGATTGGGCGGGGGCAGGGGCCTCGGCCGCGCCGGCAATGTGGCTGAAAACCACCAGCAGGGAACAGGTCAGAGCATTTCGCAACGGAGTCATGGGCAGGCGCGTTCCACAAAAAATAGTGCCGACATTTAAGCCTTGAGCAGAGGCGATGTCGACCGACTTTATCCCGCCCATCTAGCGTAATATCCCTCGCATCTCCCACCCCGAGACCGATCCTCAATGCAAACCCCCAGCACCATCAAACCGCTCTGGCAAACCTACCTGCTGTTCCTTGCGCCGATGGTGTTGTCCAACTTCCTGCAATCGATGTCGGGCACGGTCAACAGCATTTACATCGGGCAGATGCTCGGTACGCAAGCGCTGGCGGCGGTGTCGGGGATGTTTCCGGTGATCTTTTTCTTTATCGCGCTGGTGATCGGCCTGGGCGCGGGCGCCGGGGTGTTGATCGGCCAGGCGTGGGGCGCGCGCGAGGCACACATGGTCAAGGCGATCGCCGGGGCAACGCTGTTGCTGGGGGTGTTGATCGGTTTGCTGGCGGCGGTACTCGGCAGCGTGTTTGCGCGTCAGGCATTGCAAGGGTTAGGAACGCCGGCGGATGTACTGGACGACGCAGTGGCGTATGCGCACGTGATGATGTGGATTCTGCCGTCGATGCTGGTGTTTGTGCTGTTCACGCAATTACTGCGCGGGGTCAGCGACACCGTGTCGCCACTGTTGGCGCTGATCGTGTCGACCTCGGTCGGGCTGGCGCTGACCCCGGCGTTGATCCGTGGCTGGTTCGGTCTGCCGCAGTTGGGCATTCAGAGTGCCGCCTTCGCCGGCCTGGCCGGTAACCTGTCGGCAATGGCGTGGCTGGCCTGGCGGCTGATTCGCAAGGACCATCCGTTGGCGCCGGACCGCGAGTTCTTCGCGGCACTGCGCCTGGACGCGGCGATTCTCGGCAAGGTGCTGCGCATCGGCCTGCCGACCGGGGTGCAGATGATCGTGTTGTCGCTGTCGGAGCTGGTGATCCTGGCGCTGGTCAACCAGCACGGCTCGCAGGCGACGGCGGCCTATGGCGCGGTGACGCAGATCGTCAACTACGTGCAGTTTCCGGCGCTGTCGATTGCCATCACCGCCTCGATCCTCGGCGCCCAGGCCATTGGTGCCGGGCAACTGCAGCGTCTGGGAGCGATCCTGCGCACCGGGCTGTTGATCAACGTGTGCCTGACCGGCGGTTTGATCGTGCTCGGTTACCTGTTGTCGCACTGGTTGCTGGGACTGTTCCTGACCGAAGATTCGACCCGGGCGATGGCTGAGCATTTGCTGCACATCATGCTGTGGAGCCTGTTGGTGTTCGGCTTCCAGGCGATCATCGGCGGCATCATGCGCGCCAGCGGCACGGTGCTGGTGCCGGTGGCGATCGCGATTGTCTGCGTGGTCGGCGTGCAGTTGCCGGCGGCTTACTGGCTGGACGGGCAGTACGGTTTGCAGGGCGTTTGGATGGCGTTCCCGGTGGCGTATCTGGGCATGGTGGTGTTGCAGACGCTGTATTACAAACTGGTCTGGCAGCATCAGAAAATCGAGCGGCTGGTCTGAGCCCGAGCCACATCGGCAGACAAATGACATGGCGCATTCGCCGGTTGTTTGCTTAAGTCAGTCGAGGCCTCGAAGGTTTGCCCTGTCCGGAGAATCCCATGCGTGCCCGATTCACCGCTGTGGCACTGTTTGCCTGCCTGTGCGTCACGAGCGCGGCGCAGGCCGCTGAATACAATCGCGTCAACACCACCGCCAGCCAGATCAGCTTTACCTACAACCAGATGGGCTCGCTGATGTACGGCACCTTCGGCAAGTTCGACGCGACACTGCAGTTCGACAGCGACAACCTCGCCGGCGCCCACACCACATTGCACATCGACCTGAACAGCATCGACGCCGGCAGCACCGACGCCAACACCGAACTGGTGAAACCGGCGTGGTTCGATACGCAGCGCTTTCCCGTGGCGGTGTTCGAGTCCAGCCATTTTACCCGGGTCACGGGCAATCATTATCTGATCGCCGGCCAGCTCACCCTCAAGGGCATCACCCGCGAGGTACAGGTGCCGGTCGAGCTGAAACCGGACAGTTCGATCGGCATTTTCGACGGTGAACTGGTGCTCAAGCGTGACCAGTTCGGACTCGGGGCGGGGGAGTGGGCGGACACTGTGGTGTCCAACGACATCGCGATCAAGTTCAAGGTGGTGGCGCCACAGCAGTGACGCCAGCCGCTCAGGTCAATAGGCGCGCCAGTGTCCCGGTGCCCAGCGCCACTCACGCCCATCCCAACGATAGTGACCGGCGACCCAGTGATAACCGGGCGCTGGCATGACCGGCACGACTTCCACCGGCGGCGGTGGCCGATGCGGCCGTACCGGTTCGACAATGCAGCCCGACAGGGTGATCGCGACCAGTGAGGCGGCGAGCAGGGTTTTCAGGTTTCGCGACATGGTGGTCTTCCCGGTAGATAAGTTGTTGTTGCCGAGCGGGTTCAACGGGCCCAGTGGCCTTCGACCCAGTACCAGTTAGGACCGCGCGCCTGCCAGTGGCCTGGTCGCCAGTGCGCGCCGTACCTCACCGGTTGCCAATGACCGGGCATCCACACGTAGCCGCGTCCTTCCCAGCGCCAATGGCCCTGATCCCAGACATAACCGGGGCGCGGGCCGGGCATCACTTCCATGCGCATCGGCGGCGGTGCCTGCTGAATGTAAACCGGGGGTTGTGCAAACACCGGGGTGCTGGCCAGCGCTGCCAGGGTCAGCGGCACCAGCAACAAGGCTTGCCGCCATTTGAACAGAGAACGCAAAACGTTCATGTGAACTCCTCAAGGCCTGCGTGAAAAAAGTGAACGCAGCTGAAGAATTGGACGCCAAATCGGCGAAAGATCCGAGCCTTGGCAGATGAAATTTTCTTCAGGCCAACCGTCAGCTTGCTTCGGTATTTCCTGCGACGGTGGCAGGCGTCGGGACACGGTATGATGTCGCGGTTTTCCGCCGGAGTTCAGCTGTCATGCCACGCATCACCCACTACAAAACCCCATGCCCCGAAAGCGTCAACAGCCAGATTCTGCAACTGGTGGTCGATTACCTGACCGACATCAGCGCGGTCGGTCTCGGCCCGAGCAATCTGCTGTACAACGTCTATCAGTATGCGGTCGGTTATGAGGTGCATCTGTATCTGGAAGCGCTGAACGGCGAGAAGGGCACCGAGGTGGAGTTGCTGGTGGCGACGGCCGAGGACGACCCGGAGCGGGTCACCGGTTTCCTCTTGTACCTGCCGGTGCAAGGCGATTGGGAAGCGTGCAGCGTCGCCTACATGGCCGTGCGCGAAGGCTATCGGCGCCAGGGCGTGGCGCGGGCGATGATCGGCGAGATGGTCAGCCGTTATCCGCATGCCGAACTGACCTGCAGTGTCGGCAAGGTGCCGTACTTCGAGGCGCTGGGCTTCGAAGTGATCGGCGCGCGCGAAACCCAGGTGCTGATGAGCACCCGGCATTACCGCAGCAACGGCCTGCGCGGTTTTATCGACACCACGCCGATCTATCGCTCGCTGGAAGTGCAGCAGATCCACACGTACCTGCTGCAGAAAAATGGCAAGCGCGCGATGCTCGATGCCGAGAAACAGCGCGACCGGCATCTGGATCAAACGACCCGTCACGTCGAAGAATTTGTCCGTCAGCGCCTGACGCTGCACTGATACCGGTGCAAAAAACAGACAAAAAAAGAGCCTCAAGGCTCTTTGATGGGGAGAAGTAGAGCCCACGAGGCTCAAGCTGCGCATGAAACAGGGAACGGGCTTGATTGGGGGTTCAGAACACCCGTTCCCTACGCCGCCGCTCAGGAGTGAAGCGCCTGCGTACCTTCATCATGGGAACGCGCAGGGGCCGACTCAAGTACCGCTAGTCGCACGGGCGGCGGCCCGTTCCACCATGGCGATGATGGTGGCGAACAATTCGTCCTTCGCTTGCCCGGCACTGATTTCAGCGCTGGCGGCGGCATTCGACAACGCCTCGGCGGCACCGAGCATGGCGCGCAAACCGGCCTGGGTGATTTCACCGCCAGCAGCCAGCGGTTGCAGCACACTGCGGCACTTTTCGAGGAAGATTGCCTCGTAGTCGCGCTTGATCTTTTCCAGCTCCGGCGTGCTGCCCAGCGCCGCAATCACCCCCGGGATCTCGTTGCCCTGCAACAGCACGCAATCGACATACGCCGTGGCGATCACCGTCGCGGTATCGATCAGTGTCGGTGGGCAATTATCGATGGCGGCGTCCATCACTGCGGTCTGGCGCGTATCGAAATCCCGGTACAGCGCCGCGAGCAGGCCCGAGCGGGTGGTGAAGTGGTCGTAGACCACCGGTTTGGTCACCCCGGCCTTCTCCGCCAGATAACCCAAAGTCAGCGCATCGGTGCCCTCGGCGCGAATGATCTGCCAGGCAACATCGAGCAACTGGCGATTGCGATCTTCGCGCGACAGACGACGGCGCGGTTGGGCAGGGGAATCGGCTTCGGTCATTTCAGTGGTTGACATCGTTAATATACCAAACGTAACTTACTGTTCGTAACTTACCAAGAGTACATAGCCCTTGGTCAGCGCAAACTTACAGGAGAATTCCCATGCATGCATTGATTGTTGTGGCGCATCACGAGCCGCGTTCGCTGACCCACAGCGTGGCGACGCAGATTGCCCAAGGCTTGACCCGGGCCGATTCGGCCAATACCTATGAGATCGCCGATCTGTACGCGGAGGGGTTTCAGCCGGTGTTCGGCGCGGCGGATTTCGCCGTGCATCACCGTGAAGCGCAGCCACCTGCCGACGTGCTGGCGGAACAGGCACGGATTGATCGAGCCGACGCGCTGGTGCTGGTGTTCCCGGTGTACTGGTGGTCGATGCCGGCATTGCTCAAGGGCTGGATCGACCGGGTGTTCAGCAATGGCTGGGCGTTTGATTTCGCTGGCGACCTCAAGCATGTGAAGAAGCTGCAGCGCCTGCGCGTGCATCTGGTCGGCCTCGCCGGCGCGGATGAGCGCGCCTACGAGCGTCACGGTTATGGGCCGGCGATGAAGGCGCAGATCGAGCACGGGATTTTCGATTACTGCGGGGCGACGGTGGTCAGTTCGACGCTGATGGTGGAATCGGAAGTGCGTGATCCACAGGAACATCTGCAGACGGCACAGCACATCGGCGCCCAGATGTTCACCTGAGTCGCACCCCTGTAGGAGCTGCCGAAGGCTGCGATCTGTTGATTTTTGAAAGCAAGATCAAAAGATCGCAGCGTGCCGCAGCCCCTACAGGTCAGCGGGCGCCGGGCCAGCCGGACTTGGCGAGGGCGGCGAGCAGCGTTTCTGAATCCAGCCCCGGCACCGCATGCCCGTTGCCCTCGGTGCTCTCGCTGGCGAGCAGGGCATTGATGATCGCTTCTTCCACCGCTTCGGTGGCGGCGAGGAACAGCTCACTGATGTGGTCGTTGTTGACCATGCGCAAGCTGTCGCAGGTCGGCGCGCCTTTGCCTTCGTAGGCGGCGGGCGGGATGTGTTGGTTGCCGGTGGCGAACGCGATGAAGATGTCGCCGCTGTGGTCTTCGTTACCACCGCCGCTGCGCGCCAGACCGAGGCTGGCGCGCTGTGCCAGGCGCGTGCATTGATGCGGCAGCAGTGGCGCATCGGTGGCAAGGCAGACCACGATCGAACCCATGCCCGGATGCGGCAGCGCAGCACGCAGGAACGGCGAATTGACCTGCTCCATGTAGCGACCCACCGGATAACCGTCGACCCGCAACTCGCTGCGAATGCCGTGGTTGGCCTGGACAATTGCACCCACCGTCCAGCCGCCCTGAGCGCTGCTCAAACGGCGTGACGCGCTGCCGATTCCGCCCTTGAATTCATGGCAGATCATGCCGCTGCCGCCACCTACCGCGCCTTCTTCAACGGCGCCGTCATGCGCGGCACTCAGCGCTTCGGCAACATGCTCGGGCTTGACGTGAAAACCGTTGATGTCGTTGAGCAGACCATCGAAGGTTTCCAGTACCACCGGCATGTTCCAGTAGAGGCGCCCGTCGTCCGGTTGCTGTTGGCGATCCAGCGCAATCAACGCATCGCGCACCACGCCGAGGCTGTGGGTATTGGTGAAGGCGATGGGACTGGTCAGCAGCCCGGCTTCACGAATCCACTCAAGGCCGGTGGCGTCGCCATTGCCGTTGAGCACGTGCACCCCGGCGAAACACGGTTGCTGATTGGTCGAGCCACGGCGCGGTTCGATCACGGTCACGCCGGTGCAGATATCGCGCCCGGCCGCGCTGCGGCCACGCACGTTACTGTGGCCGACGCGCACGCCGGGGACGTCGGTGATGGCGTTGAGCGGGCCGGGTTGCAGCTGGCCGATGCGGATGTTGAGGTCACGGGCACGGGGTTTCATGGTTTGTCTCTCTATAAGCAAGGCAGAAATGAATGAGCGGGGCTGAACACAAAACCCTGTGGGAGCGTGGCTTGCCCGCGAATGCGGTGTGTCATTCAAAGGAGATGTTGACTGACCCGACGCATTCGCGAGCAAGCTCGCTCCCACAGGGAAATGTGTTGGGCTTACTGGCCGTTCTTGACCTTGCTCCACACCCGCGTGCGCACCCGCTCGATGGCTTTGGGCAGCGGTTCAAGGGTGTACAAGGTCGCCATCGCCGCCGCGGACGGATACACCGCCGGGTTATTCCGCGTGGCCGCAGCCACCAGCGGCGTCGCGGCGCGGTTGCCATTGGGGTACGACAGGTGATCACTGACCGGCGCGATCACTTCCGGGCGCAGCAGGTAGTCGATGAACGCCAGACCCTGAGTGCGGTTCGGCGCATCCTTGAGCAGCACCAGCGTGTCGAACCACACTGGCGCGCCTTCCTTGGGCAGGCTGTAGGCGATTTTCACGCCATTGTTGGCTTGCTCGGCATTGGTTTTGGCTTCGAGCATCGCCCCGGACCAACCGACCGCCACGCAGATGTTGCCGTTGGACAGGTCACTGATGAATTTCGACGAGTTGAAGTAGGCGATGTGCGGGCGCAATTTAAGCAGCAGCGCTTCGGCTTTCTGATAATCCTCGGGGTTGGTGCTGTTGGGCGGCAGCCCGAGGTAGTGCAGGGCTACCGGGAGCATTTCCGATGGCGAATCGAGCATCGCCACCCCGCACTGGCCAAGCTTGGCGAGGTTCTCTTCCTTGAACACCAGATCCCACGAATCCAGCGGCGCCTTGTCGCCGAGCGCGGCGCGCACCTTGTCGACGTTGTAGCCGATGCCGTTGGTGCCCCACAGATACGGCACGGCGTATTGATTGCCGGGATCGTTGTGGGCCAGTTTGCTCAGCAGGTCGTTGTCCAGATTGTTCCAGCCCGGCAATTGATCGCGGGGCAGCGGGGCGAGGGCGCCGGCCTTGATCAGCGTCGGCAGGCTGTAGTTGCTCGCCACCACCACGTCGTAACCGCTGCGGCTGGTCAGCAATTTACCTTCGAGCACTTCGGCGCTGTCGAAGGTGTCGTAAACCGGCTGAATGCCGCTGTCGCGCTTGAAGTCAGCCAGGGTGGTGGGGCCGATGTAGTCGTACCAGTTGTAGACGTGCACGCTCGGCGCATCCGCGGCACTGGCGGCGAATGTGACGGCAAAACAGGCGAGCAGGCCAAGGTTGATGCCCCGGTTGATATAGCCACGACGACAACGCATGATGCGGCACTCCTGGCCTGCGGCAGGCCGGTGATTGACAGGAGTGCTCAGCCTATCGGGGCGGGCGCGCCTGACCCATTCCCATCATGGGTTACTCAAAAGGGGTAGAGCGTGGACGCGTTGTTGCAGGAGTTGCCGGTGCATCAGAGTCTGGCGCGGGTGTTCGCCGCCGTCGGCCAGGACGCTTTCTGGCGTGCGCTGGTGGATACGTTGCGGCTGCTGGTGCCGCTGGACAACGCGCTGGTGGCACTGATGAAAGCGGGGCAGGCACCGCGATTGTTGATCGACTTCGACAGCAAGGGCCGCGCCGATGAGCAGGAGGAGCTGGCCAGCTACAGCGCCGGGATGTATTTGCTCGATCCGTTCTATCAAACCGCCTCGACCGGCATCGCCGACGGCCTGCACAGCCTGGCCTCGGTGGCGCCGGACCAGTTTCTGCACAGCGAGTATTACCAGAGCTACTTTCGTTCAGTGGTGGGCGAGGACGAGTTGCAGTTCATGATCAACGTCGAGGGCGGCGTACTGGGCCTGTCACTCGGGCGTGCGTCGGCTTTCGATCTGGCCGAGCAGGGTCGTCTGCTGTGTGTGCGCGACTGGGTGCTGGCGGCGATGCGTCGCCATGTGCAGCTGTTACCGCCGCAAGGGGCGGGCGCCGAACCGCAGGCGGGAGATCTGGCGACGTTGCTTGACCGCTTCGATGCGCGCCTGACTACCCGTGAAGTCGACACCGCGCGCCTGATCCTGCAGGGCTTCTCGAGCAAGGCCATTGCCCAGCAAATGGACATCTCGCCGGAAACGGTGAAGGTCCATCGGCGCAATCTTTATCACAAGCTCAATGTGAACGGGCATGGCGAGTTGTTCGCGCTGGTGCTTCGCCCACCCGCCTCCTGATCCACCCCCCCCTGTAGGAGTGAGCCTGCTCGCGATAGCGGTGGATCAGTCAACATTTCCATCAACTGACACACCGTTATCGCGAGCAGGCTCACTCCTACAGGGGGATTTGCGCTGTGTCAGTCGACGCGTTTGAACACCAGCGCCTTCAGCCCACTTTCAGGATCAATATCCGCAAACTCCGGCGGATTCTCCAGCCGCTGCTCAAAGCGCAGACTCGGCGCTTCCTGCGTCACGCCATCAATCAGAAAGTCCGAACCAAACGACGGATCATTCATGCACGCCAGCACCGTGCCATCCGCCGTGAGCAATTCCGGCAAACGGCGCAGCACGCGCTGGTAATCCTTGGTCAGCAGAAAACTGCCTTTCTGGAACGACGGCGGATCGATGATCACCAGATCGTACGGGCCGCTGTTGATGACCTTGCCCCAGGACTTGAACAGGTCGTGGCCAAGGAAGCTCACCTTGCTCAGGTCATGCCCGTTCAGTCGGTGATTGTCGCGGCCACGGCTCAGGGCGGCGCGGGACATGTCGAGGTTGACCACATGGCTGGCGCCGCCTTCGATCGCCGCCACGGAAAACCCGCAGGTGTAGGCGAACAGGTTCAGCACGCGTTTGCCCGCCGCTTGTTCACGCACCCAGTTGCGCCCGTAACGCATGTCGAGAAACAGCCCGGCGTTCTGCTTGCGACCCAGATCGACGCGGTACTGCAAGCCGCCCTCGACGATGCTCATCTCGTCGATTTCGTTGCCCAGCAGCCATTCGGCGGTGCTTTGTGGCAAATACCGATGTTGCAGCAGCAAGGTGTGGGCGCCGGACTGTTGCCATTCGGCTGAGGTGCTGAGGTCGAGCAGCAATTGTTTGAGCGCTTCGAGTTGCTCCGGCACTGGCTCCTTGAACAGCGAGACCAGCACGACGCCTTGCAGCCAGTCCACCGTCAACTGTTCCAGCCCTGGCCAGCAACGTCCGCGGCCATGGAACAGGCGGCGGGTTTCGCTCGGTGCCGCGGCGAGTGCCGGCAACAAATGGGCGCGGAGGGTGGCGAGGGCTTCAGGGTTCATCAGTCACGGTCGGCAAGCAAAAGGGCCGGCATTTTAACCACAAAACCTGCCTGGCGAACGCCCGTCGGCGCAGGCTGATCAGGACTGTTAAGAAAAGACCTGTATCAAAAATGAATTTATGCAGGGCGCGCTGCTCATACCAGATAAGCAGCGGATTCAAGCCGCTAAGTCGTTAATGCAATTCAGGGAGTGCCAGTTCATGAGTCCAACACCGACACCGAGCGCGCTCCTTCCTGGCGGGTTGATTCTGGTGGTTGAGGACGACCCGTTGATTCTGGAGTTTCTCTGCGAAATTCTTCAGGAGGAAGGTTTCAAGGTCGAGCCGCAAACCAGCGCGGATGCAGCCAAGCTGTATCTGGAAAAGCATGCGTCGGATGTCGCGTTGCTGCTGACCGATATCACCATGCCCGGTGAAATCAACGGGGCAGGGCTTGCCAACCTGGTCGGCGAGCGCTGGCCGGACAAACCGGTGATGGTCATGTCCGGTTATGAAACCCCGGAGACTTCCGGGGTCAAGCACCCGGTGGCGTTCATCAAGAAGCCCTGGGCCATCGGCCAGTTGCTCGACTGTGTCGACAGCGCGTTCAAGTCCAAGGCCGCGCGTCTGCACTGAGCCACTCGGGGTGAATGACCGGGCAAAAATGCTACATTGCCCGGCCAATCCGCCCAGTTCTGTCAAAGGATGCGACTTTTGTCTGCTCACGATAACGTCTTCGACCGCGCGTTCGGCGCGTTCCTGTTCGACATGGACGGCACCGTCCTCAATTCCATCGCCGCTGCCGAGCGGGTCTGGGCCGCGTGGGCCGAGCGCCACGGGGTTGATGTCGAGAGCTTCCTGCCGACCATTCACGGTGCTCGCGCCATCGACACCATCCGCCGGTTGAACCTGCCGGGGGTAGACGCCGAGGCGCAAGCGGCGTTTATCGCGCAGGCGGAAATCGACGACGTGGAAGGGATCGTGCAGATTCCCGGGGCGGCGGCGTTTCTCGATGCCTTGCCAAAGGAGCGCTGGGCGATGGTGACTTCGGCACCACGGGATCTGGCGTTGCGGCGGATGGCGGCGGCGGGAATTGCCGAGCCTGCAGTGATGATCACGGCTGAGGATGTGACCGCTGGCAAGCCTGATCCGGCGGGTTACCGTCTGGCGGCAAAGCGCCTTGGGATCGAGCCTGCCGACTGTCTGATCTTTGAAGACGCCACTGTCGGTATCCAGGCCGCGGAAGCTGCCGGAGCAGCGCTGATGATCATCACCACGACGCACCAGCATCCGCTCGAAACCCGCCACGCGACTATCGCCAGTTATGAGTCGTTGAGCGTCATCGTCGACAGCCAAAACCAACTGCGTCTGCAAAAAGCCTGACACCACCCCGTCCCTGTAGGAGCTGCCGCAGGCTGCGATCTTTTGACTTTGATTTTCAAAAGCAAGATCAAAGGATCGCAGCCTGCGGCAGCTCCTACACGGGCATCAATAGATTCCCGGCAGAAGCCGCCAGCTACGCGCGCAATAAGCCTCGTACTCGGCGCCAAACTGCCCGCGCAGCAGCGCCTCTTCCGAGTGAATACGCGCAATCAGCGGAATCAACGTCAGCGCCGCCAGCATCAACCCGACGCTGGAACGAAACGCCAGCGCCCAGCCCACGGCATTGACCACCAGCCCCAGATAACTCGGATTGCGCAGGCGCGTGTAGATGCCGTCGGTGACCAACCGATGCCCCGGCTGAATCGCCACCAAACCGCTGAACCGCCGGCCCAGCACAAACACCAGCCACAGCCGCAGCGCGCCACCGACGATAAACAGCAACGCACCCAGCCAGCGCACGCCTTCAGCGCCGAAGGTCCAGAGGTCGATGCGATCGCAGTACGCCGGGAGAAAACCGCTGAGCAGACCAATTACTGCGAACGCCGGTATTACCCAGCGATTGGCCCGATCCTCGCGCTCCCCCGAGCTCATGTTCACGTCGGTGAACAGAGACGCCACCACCATCACCACCGTGGCCAGCGCCACCAGCACCAGCGCCCCATGCGAAAAGAACACCGCCGGCCCGCCAATGCCCCACACCGCCAGCCCCAGATAGGCAAGGGTAGCCAGTACCGCGACCACGGTCATTTGCGCAGACATTTTCATGGGCACCTCACGGCACATTGCTGATCTGCTCAGTGTAGATCCGCGGCCACCTCCCTGTAGGAGCTGCCGCAGGCTGCGATCTTTTGACAAAGGGCGGGCCGAACCGAAATCGGAAATCCCCCCCAGACCTGTAGGAGCGAGCCTGCTCGCGAAAGCGGACTGTCAGTCGACAGCGATGCCGGACATGCTAACGCCATCCCCAGCAGGCTGCCCCCCACTGGCGCGAGTGGATTGGTCAGAAGGGGTTGGGTCCGTCAGGACTTTGCGAAACGTCTCCACCAACGGCCGCAAATTGATCCGGTGCCACGCCGCCCACAACGGTGTGGTGAACGCCAGCCACGGCACTTCGCGCAGCACCACCCCGGGCGGGGCGTTGTGGCTTAGGCCTTTCTGGATCATCGCGATCCCCAGCCCCGATGCCACCAGCCCCAGCGCGGTGAACGGCTCGGTGGCCTGCATGCGCACATCGGGAGTGAATCCCGCGCGAATGCAGGCACTGACGAACTCATCGCCCGCGCCCTGACGCGCTTGCACGCCGATCCATTCCTGCCCAGCCAGATCCGCCGGGTGCAGCGCGTCCTGACGGGCCAGCGGATGCTGTTCCGGCAGCGCCAGCAACATCGGATCGTCGAGCACCTGAAACCCCAACAGGTCTGGATCGTCATCGGTCGGCGGCTCACTCACCAGAGCGATATCGAGACTACGCTGACGCAGGCCTTCGAGTTGTTCAGCAGAGCTCAGGTTGTACAACGCGACGTGCACATTCGGCCGATCCACCCGCAACACCCGCAGGGCATTGGGCAGCACCCCGGCGTGCATGGCGTTCTCGCTGTAACCGATGCACAAACCGCCTTCTTCACCACGCCCCAGGCGTTTGCCGAGGGATTCCAGGCGACTGGCGTGGGTCAGCAGGGCGCGGGTTTCGGCAAGAAAGGTCTGGCCATCGCGGGTCAGGCGGATGCGTTGTTGACTGCGCTCGAACAGGGTCAGGCCCAGGCGCTCTTCAAGCTGGGCGATCTGCCGGCTCAGCGGCGACTGGGAAATATGCAGTCGTTCGGCCGCGCGGCCGACGTGTTCTTCTTCGGCGACGGCAACGAAGTAGCGCAATTGGCGGATGTCGATCATGTCAGACCTTTGGGGACTCAAGTGCTGCGCATTATGTCTTGGACGGTCTAAGTCCGGCAATCTAGGATCTGCTCAACGGTCACAGACCAGACACCTATGAGGACAACGCAATGAGCTTGAAAGACAAATTGCCCGGCCCACTGGGCTTCGGCACCGCGCCACTGGGCAACATGTTCCGCGCCGTCCCCGAAGACGAAGCGCAAGCCACCGTGCATGCCGCGTGGGATGCCGGTGTGCGCTACTTCGACACCGCACCGTTTTATGGCTCGGGGCTTTCGGAAATCCGTCTCGGCGAGGCGCTCAAGCAGTACCAGCGCGATGACTACGTGCTCAGCAGCAAAGTCGGCCGGGTGATTCTCGATGAAGTCGAAGACGCCGCCGCCCGCGATCTGGGCGAAAAAAGCGGGGTGTTCGAACACGGTCGGCCGAACAAAATCGTCAATGATTACAGCGCTGACGCCACGCTGCGCTCGATCGAGGACAGCCTCAAACGCCTGCAGACCGATCGCCTGGACATCGTCTGGGTCCACGACATCGCTCAGGATTTCTACGGCGATCAATGGCTGGAGTACTTCAATCAGGCCCGCACCGGCGCTTTCAAAGTGCTGACCCGACTGCGCGAAGAAGGCGTGATCAAGGGCTGGGGCCTGGGCGTGAACAAGGTCGAGCCGTGCGAACTGACCCTCGATCTGACGGAAGCGCAACCGGATGGTTTCCTGCTCGCCGGGCGTTACACCTTGCTCGATCACGATCGTGCGCTACAACGTCTGATGGACGCGGCGCTGGCGCAGAACGTCGAGATCGTGGTCGGCGGCCCGTACAGTTCCGGGATTCTGGCCGGCGGCGCGCACTTTGAATACCAGAAGGCCAGCCCGCAGATCATCGCCAGGGTCGAGCAGATCAAACGCATTGCCGCTACGTTTAACGTCGATGTAAAAGCCGCCGCCCTGCAATTCTCGCTGGCCAACCCGGCAGTGGCGGCGGTGATTCCCGGTGCGAGCAAACCGGGGCGCATTGCTGAAGATGTCGCGGCATTGTCGGCGCTGATTCCCGCCGGTTTCTGGCAGGCCATGCGTGACGCAAAACTGGTGTCCGAACGTGCACCGTTGCCAATCGATGAGGTGAAAGCATGAAAATAGATCTGAGTGGAAAACTTGCAATCGTCAGCGGCAGCACCGCGGGCATTGGTCTGGGCATCAGCCAGTCGCTGGCCGAAGCCGGCGCCACGGTCGTGGTGATCGGTCGGGACACGGCCAAGGTCGAGCAGGCGCTGGCGAGCATTCGGCAGAAAGTGCCGGCTGCACAATTGCGCGGTCTGACGGCGGATCTGGGCACCGCCGAAGGCGCGGAAAAACTGTTCGCCGCCGAGCCGCGCGCCGACATTCTGGTGAACAATCTCGGCATTTTCGATGCGGTGGATTTTTTCGACACCCCGGACAGCGAGTGGACGCGTTTCTACGAGGTCAACGTGATTTCCGGCGTGCGCCTGTCGCGGCATTACGCGCCGGCGATGGTCGAGCAGGGTTGGGGGCGGATCATTTTCCTGTCTTCGGAATCCGGCGTGGCGACGCCGGCCGACATGCTCAACTATGGCGTGACCAAAAGCGCCAATCTGGCGGTGTCCCATGGTCTGGCCAAGCGTCTGGCTGGCACTGGCGTCACGGTCAATGCGATCCTGCCGGGGCCGACCTTCACCGATGGCCTGGAACAGATGCTCAAGGACGCCGCTGCCGAGTCCGGCCGCAGCCTGCGCGATGAAGCCGATGCCTTTGTGCAGAAGGCTCGCCCGACCTCGATCATCCAGCGTGTGGCGGATGTCGAAGAAGTCGCGCATCTGGTGACTTACATCGCTTCGCCGCTGTCTTCGGCCACCACCGGCGCGGCCCTGCGGGTCGATGGCGGCGTTGTCGACAGCATGGCGATCTGAACCCGAATCTTTCTGGAGCAACTTTTATTTATGGCAACTGCATCTGCAACCATCGACATTCCGGCCTCGGCCGATCAGGTCTGGCAATTGATCGGCGGCTTCAACACGCTGCCGGACTGGCTGCCGTTCATTCCCAACAGTGAACTGAGCGAAGGCGGTCGCGTGCGCACCCTGCAAACCGCCGATGGCGGCGTAGTGATCGAGCGCCTGCAAGCGTTCGACAACACCGCCAGGACTTACAGTTACTCGATCGAACAGGCGCCGTTCCCGGCCACCGATTACCTGGCGACGATCAAGGTCGAGGCCCACGGGCAGGGGCAGGGCGCCCGGGTGACGTGGTCGGGCCGCTTCAACGCCAAGGGTGTGAGCGATGAGGAAGTGGTGGCGCTGTTCAGCGGCATCTATCAGGGTGGGCTTGAAGCACTGCGGGCCAACTACCCGGCCTGACAGGCAAAACGCAAAAACCGTGGGAGCGAACTTGCTCGCGAAGGCGTCGAATCATTCAACATCTGCATTGAATGTCACACCACATTCGCGAGCAAGCTCGCTCCCACAGGGGATCCATGTGACATCAGGAGTTGGCGATCAGACTCTGCCGACAATTGAGCACCAGTTTCGCCCCGCCCAGCTCACTGCTGCCCACTTCAAGATTGAAGCCATGCAGGCTGACAATCGCCGCGACAATCGACAGACCCAAGCCAAAGCCGCTCTGCGGTTGCCCGCCCTCGGCGCGATAGAAGCGCTGGAACACTGCCTCGCGCTCGGCCTCGGGAATCCCCGGCCCGGAATCGTGAACCTCGATGCGCGTATGCCCGCCGTCGTTCACGCCACGCAGAATCACCGTGCCGCCCGCCGGGGTGAACTTGATGGAGTTGCTCAGCAGGTTTGCCAGGGCCTCGAACAACAACGCCCGGTCGCCATTGAGCGGTGGCAGGGTTTCCGGCATGTTCAGCACGAACAGCAGTTCACCTTCCTCGGCCAGGGGCAGATAGAACTCATGCAGTTCTTCCAGCAACTGCACCGGGTCCAGCTCGATGAAACCCGAGCGGCGCTGGCGGTCTTCCAGTTCGGAAATCCGCAGCAATCCGCGAAACCGCGCCATCAGCGTGTCCGCTTCAGCCAGCACCAGATCCAGTTGCGCCGCTTCCTGCGAACCTTCGCCGGCCTGCTGTTGCATGCGATACAACTGCGCGCGCAAACGCGTCAGCGGCGTACGCAAGTCATGGGCGATGTTGTCGCACACGCCTTTGACTTCATGCATCAGCCGTTCGATACGATCAAGCATGGCGTTGACGATGGCGGCGAGCATGTCCAGTTCATCGCGGCGATTGGACAGCGGCAAGCGGTGAGTCAGGTCGCCGGCGACAATCGCCTGGGCGCTGTCCTGAATTGCCCGGATACGGCGCATCGGCCGGCGGCGCAGCAGATGCCAGCCGGCAATCCCCGGCAGGATCGTCAGCGACACCCCCCAGAACAACGCATGCAGAATGATCCGCGTCACCGCGAACAACGAACCGTTATCGCGCAACAACACCAGCCAGCGACCGTCGCGGGTCTGGGTCGCCACCGCGTCGCAGCTGTCGGCAGGCAGGGTCGGGTCGTCGGAGTCGGCGCAGTCGTCGAGTGTGTGGATCTTGCCATCCAGCGGCAGACCTTCGGGCAGCTGCTGCAGGGCACCGCCGAGGTACACACCCTGGGCATCGAACAGGCCATAGGCGTCGATGCCGCGGATATCGAAGGTCATGCTGGCGGCGAGGGCTTCTTCCAGTTGCTCACCGCGAAAGTGCGAAAACAGATGCTGACGTTGCATCAGCGAATGCTTGGCGAGGTTGTCGAGGTAACCGGAGACCTCGAAATACATGACCCCCATGAGGATTGCGCTCCACGCCACGAACAGCGAACTGTACAGCGCCAGCAGTCGACTGCTGGAGGAACGCCAGCCGTCAGACGGGTTCGGCAATGACATAACCCGAGCCCCGTACCGTGCGAATCAGCGGAACATTGCCCGCCGCGTCGATCTTCTTGCGCAGACGACCGATGTGTACGTCGATCAGGTTGGTGCCAGGGTCGAAGTGATAGCCCCAGACTTCTTCGAAAATCATCATTCGCGACAGGATCTGCCCACTGTTGCGCATGAGGAATTCCAGCAGCTTGTATTCGGTCGGCAGCAGCGTCAGCACCTGCTCGGCGCGGCGCGCTTCGTGGCTGATCAGGTCCAGTTCGAGGTCGGCGACCTGCAGCGTGGTGGCCTGGGTGGCGACGCTGTTCTGGCGGCGCAGCAGCACTTCCACGCGCGCGGCCATTTCATCGGTGGCGAACGGCTTGGTCAGGTAGTCATCGCCGCCAGCCCGCAAGCCGCGCACGCGCTCATCGACATCGGAGAGGGCGCTGATCATCAGAATCGGCGTGGCCACGCCCATGGTGCGCAGGGTGGTCACGATGGCCAGGCCATCGAGTTCCGGCAGCATGCGGTCGAGGGTGATCAGGTCGTAGTTGCCGCTGACGGCACGGTCGAGGCCTTCGCGGCCATTGTCGACCCAATCCACTTGCAGGCCGTGGCTGCTGAGTTCGGCGACGATTTCACGGGCAGTCACGGCGTCGTCTTCGATGGTCAAAATACGAGTCATAGAGCAAGCCTTGATCGGTTCAAACGGAATGGCAGCATTTTGCCAAGTATTTTCCGGCGCGCTTTAAATTAACTTTCATGTATAGCCTGTCACTCCTGCAAATTCCGACAGCGTTGCGGATTTGTCTTCAATGCATAAAACCCGCTGCTTTCGACCGATTGTTGCAAATTGCATGATCCTAAGAAGTTCAGTCTTTTTAACCTGTTGAAAAATAACGATTTATTTAAAGTTGGCGAATGGCACGGTCGCTGCAATTCATCTGATGACGAGTTGTAACACCATTTTTCATGCCTGGAGCACTACAACAATGAATAGATCCCCTGATGGGTTTTATCCTGCCTTCGAAGGAGAGTCGAGCAACGTGTCAGGCGTGTCCTGGGGCGCGATTTTCGCGGGCGCAGCGGCGGCCGCAGCACTGTCGATGATTCTGGTGCTGCTTGGCTTCGGTTTGGGATTCTCTGCCGTTTCACCTTGGGCCGGAGAGGGCGTGAGCGCCAAGAGCCTGGGGATTTCGACAATTGTCTGGCTCGCGGCGACGCAAATCATCGCTTCGGGCCTCGGTGGTTACATCGCCGGTCGCCTGCGCGTCAAGTGGGCCAACATGCACGGTGATGAAGTGTATTTCCGTGATACCGCCCATGGCTTCCTTGCCTGGTGTGTCGCCACGCTGGTCACCGCGGTGCTGGTGGTCGGCTCTGTCAGCAGTGTGATCAGTGGCGGCGTGCAAGCGGGTGCCAGTGTCGCTGGTGGCGCAGCGGCTGCCGCGACTCAAGCTGCCGGTACCGCCGCAGCCAACACCAACAGCGACCAGTACGGTTACTTCGTCGACAGCCTGTTCCGTGATGACCGCCCAGCGTCCGTCAGCGATGACGCCGCCCACGGTGCGGTGACCCGGATCTTCGCTCAGAGCCTGGCCAACGGCCAACTCAGCCCTGAAGACCGTACCTACCTCGCACAACTGGTCGCACAACGGACCAACCTGAGTCAGGCCGACGCTGAGAAACGTGTCGACGACGTCTATGCCCGCACTCAGAAAGCCATCGCTGACGCCAAAGTCAAAGCCCAACAGGCTGCCGACACCGCTGCCAAAGTCGCTGCCTGGACTTCGCTGTGGATGTTCATTGCACTGTTGGCCGGTGCGTTCTTCGCCAGCCTCGCAGCCACCTTCGGCGGTCGTCGCCGGGATGCTGTCGAGTACGTCGAAGTCGAAACCTACGCCACCACCACACTGCCTCCAGTTCGTTAACAAGGAGAATCACCATGCGCTCTCTACTTCTGTTCTTCCTCGGTGTGCCGATCCCGATCATCATCCTGATCGCCCTGTTCGTACACTGATCCGTTTGCTCTATTGAGGCCCATGCCTCGGCCGCTTTCACTTCACGGTGAAAGCGGCTTTTTGCTTTCTGGCGTTCACCATTCGTCTTCTTCAGCTGAATCGTTGAACAATCCGACCACTTTCACTGGCCTGGATCAATATTCGCGTTGGTAACTTCCCCTAACGTAAATGTTCCAAGCCTTTGCTGAGGTATGAACTACAGTGCTTCACGCGCACTTTGCTGCGCTGGCGAACTACGTGCGAGCCCGTCCGCGATCCAACAATAAAAAGGGGCCGTACGGTGTAGAGCAGCAAGGAGCTGACGTAATACTTACCCCTGAACCTTTTCACGGATGAACATCGTAATGCACTGCCTAGAACGCACCTTCGATATCCAGCCCCTGACCCAGGCGGATATGACCGTCCACATCAACGGCCAAGCGGTCAGCGCGGCTATCGGCGAAACCGTCCTCAGCGTCATTCAGTCCCTCGGCGTGCGCCAGGTCGCACGCAACGATCACAATCAGATCAGCGGCGCCTACTGCGGCATGGGCGTGTGCCAGTGCTGTCTGGTGAAAATCAACGGTCGCCACAAGCGCCGCGCCTGTCAGACCGTGGTGCGCGACGGCATGCAGATTGAAACCCAGGTCAACCGCATCAACGAGCAGGAGGTTGTATGAGCCTGCAACCGGTGATCGTCGGCGGTGGTCCGGCGGGGATGGCGGCGGCCATCGAACTGGCGCGCCACGGTGTGCGCTGCACCTTGCTCGAAGAAGCCTCACGCCTCGGCGGCGTGGTCTATCGCGGGCCGCTGCGTGACGGCGTGCAACTGGATTATCTGGGGCCGCGCTATGCCGAAGCCCTGAGCACACTGCACGGTGATTTCCAGGAACAATCCGGGCTGATCGACGTGCGCCTCAATCACCGCGTGGTCGGCGCCGAAGGCACCCGTGCGCTGGTGGTGCTCGACGGCGATGAGCAACTGCACGAGATCGAATACCCGCAATTGCTGCTGGCCGCCGGTTGCCACGAGCGCAGCGTGCCGTTCCCCGGCTGGACGCTGCCGGGGGTGATCATGCTCGGCGGCCTGCAACTGCAAATCAAAAGTGGCGTGGTCAAGCCGCAAGGGCCGGTGATCATTGCCGGCACCGGGCCACTGCTGCCGCTGGTGGCGACCCAGTTGCACGCGTCCGGGGTCAAGGTCGCGGGCGTCTATGAAGCCTGCGCCTTCGGCAAGATCGCCCGCGAAAGTCTGGCGCTGCTGAACAAGCCGCAACTGTTTCTCGATGGCCTGAGCATGCTCGCCTATCTGAAACTGCACGGCATCCCGATGAACTACGGCTGGGGCGTGGTCGAAGCCCACGGCGACGGTGAACTCAAAAGCGTCACTGTCGCGCCGTATTCGGCCAGTTGGGAACCTGATCTGACTCAGGTCGAGCGCTTCGAAGCCCAGACCCTGGCAGTCGGTTATGGCTTCATCCCGCGCACTCAGCTCAGTCAGCAGATGGGCCTCGATCACGGCTTCAGCGACGACGGCTATCTGCGCGCCAATTCCAATGTGTGGCAGCAAAGCAACGAACCGCACGTGCATCTGGCCGGTGACATGGGCGGGATTCGCGGCGGTGAAGCGGCGATGCTTGCCGGCAAGATCGCCGCCACTTCGATCCTCCTGCAACGCGGGGTGATCGAAGAAGAGCTGGCGCGGGTTCGCCGCGACCGTTACTTGGGCAAACTCAAATCCATCGTGCGTTTTCGCGCAGCCGTCGACCGTTACACCGAACGCGGTGTCGGCCAGACCGCTTTGCCGGCCGCCGACACGGTGATCTGTCGCTGCGAACATGCGACCCGCGCTGATATCGATCTGGCGCTGGAGCAGGGCGTGCAGGACATCGCCAGCCTGAAGATGCGCACCCGCGTCAGCATGGGCGATTGTCAGGGGCGGATGTGCGTCGGCTATTGCAGCGACCGTCTGCGTCAGGCCACCGGGCGCAAGGACGTTGGCTGGCTGCGTCCGCGTTTCCCGATTGATCCGATTCCTTTTTCCGCGTTCCAGTCCGTCGGCACGGAGGCCGCTTCCCATGAGTAAGTTCTATGACGTGGTCATTGCCGGCGGCGGCGTGATCGGGGCGTCCTGCGCCTATCAATTGTCCAAACGCCAGGGCCTCAAGGTCGCGCTGATCGACGCCAAGCGTCCGGGTAATGCGACCCGCGCTTCAGCCGGTGGCCTGTGGGCCATCGGCGAGTCGGTGGGGCTGGGCTGCGGGGTGATTTTCTTCCGCATGATGTCGGCCAACCGCAAGCGCGAAACCCAGGGCGCCGCGGTGGCGGTGGACGCCAGCACGCCGCACATCCTGCCGGCGTCGTTCTTCGATTTCGCCTTGCAGTCCAATGCGCTGTACCCGCAACTGCACCGCGAGTTGATCGACAAGCACGGGATGGATTTCAAGTTCGAAAAGACCGGGCTGAAGTTCGTCATTTATGACGACGAAGACCGGCTCTATGCCGAGCACATTGTCAGCTGCATTCCGCATCTGGCCGATCAGGTGCGCTGGCTCGATCAGGCCGCGCTGCGTGAAGCCGAACCGAGTGTCAGCCACGAGGCCCGGGGTGCGCTGGAGTTTCTCTGCGATCACCAGGTCAGCCCGTTCCGCCTCGCCGATGCCTACATGGAAGGCGCGCGGCAGAATGGCGTCGATATCTACGTCAACACCAACGTCACTGGCGTGCTGCACCACGGCAACCGCGTGACTGGCGTGCAGACGGCCGAAGAGGGCGTGTTCCACTGCAAGACCCTGATCAACGCCGCTGGTGCGTGGGCGGCGGATTTGAGCGAGTGGGCCACCGGTGTGCGGATTCCGGTGAAACCGGTCAAAGGCCAGATTCTGCTGACCGAGCGCATGCCGAAGATCCTCAACGGCTGCCTGACCACCAGCGACTGCTACGTGGCGCAGAAGGATAACGGCGAGATCCTGATCGGCAGCACCACCGAAGACAAAGGCTTCGACGTCACCACCACCTACCCGGAAATCGCCGGGCTGGTGCAGGGCGCGGTGCGTTGCCTGCCGGAACTCAAGGACGTCAACCTCAAACGCACCTGGGCCGGCTTGCGCCCGGGCTCGCCGGATGAACTGCCGATCCTCGGGCCGATGCGTGGGGTGGAGGGTTACCTGAATGCCTGCGGGCACTTTCGCACCGGCATCCTGACCTCGGCGATTACCGGGGTGCTGCTGGACAAACTGGTCAACCAGGAAGCGCTGCCGCTGGATATCACACCGTTCCTCGCGGACCGGTTTGAGACTGCACCGGTCAAGCAAGAGCGCGAATTAGAGCTGGCCTGACCCAATCCCCTGTAGGAGCAGCCTGCGGCAGCTCCTACAGGGTTTTCGGGCGTTCACAAAACCTGTGGGAGCGGGCTTGCCCGCGAAGGCGTCAGGCCCGTCGGTACGAAATCTGGATCTGTGCAAGGAGCTCAGGCCTTGCGCGATTCCTCTTCCAGTTGATCCGATTCGAACAGCCGCGCCAGTTCCGCCCGCGCTTCCTGGGCGGTTTGCAGAACCTTGGCGGCGTCGTCGTAGATCGCGTGCTGAGCCTCCAGCACCTGTTCGTCGTGATGTTTGAAGCGCTTGATCCGCGCATCGGCCTGGGCCTGGGTCAGGCCGAGGCCGACCAGGGTGCGGCGGCTCATTTCCAGACTGGAGTAATACGTCTCCCGAATCGGCTCGGCGCCGACGTCCACCAGACGATGCACATGCTGACGGTTGCGCGCCCGGGCGATGATTTTCATGTGCGGATACAGCTTGCGCACGATCTCGGCGGTCTTGATGTTGGTCTCCGGATCATCCGTGGCGATGACAAAGTATTCCGCCTCGCCCACCTTCGCCGCATTGAGGATTTCCGGGCGCATCGGGTCGCCATAGAACACCGGCACGCCACCAAAACTGCGCGACAGTTCGATGGTTTCCACCGAGGTGTCCAGCGCCACGAACTTGATGTTCTGCGCCCGCAGAATCCGCGCCACGATCTGGCCCATCCGCCCCATGCCGGCGATCACCACGCGTGGTGCTTCGGTGTCGATTTCGCGGAATTTCTCCGGCACCTCCACCGGCTGCACTTTCGGACTGACCAATCGCGCACAGATCAACAACAGCAACGGCGTCAATGCCATCGACAGGGTGATGGTCAGTACCAGCAGGTCATACAGGCGCGGTTCGAACAGGCCCTGATCGCGACCGATCTTGAACACCACAAAGGCAAATTCACCGCCGGCCGCAAGGACGATACCGAGGCGAATCGCACTGACTTTGGTCAGCCCACCGGCCAGGCGCCCGACCACAAACAGCAGCGGCAACTTCAAGCCGATCAGCAGCAGCGTCAGGCCCAGCACGGTGATCGGCGCACTCAGCAGCAGACTCAGGTTGGCGCCCATGCCGACGCTGATGAAAAACAGCCCGAGCAGCAGGCCTTTGAACGGCTCGATCTGCGCTTCCAGTTCATGGCGATATTCCGAATCCGCCAGCAGCAGGCCAGCGAGGAAAGCCCCAAGCGCCATCGACACGCCAACCAGATCCATCAGCCACGCCGTACCGATCACCACCAGCAATGCGGTGGCGGTGGACACCTCCGGCAGACCGGTTTTCGCTACCACGCGGAACACCGGACGCAACAGATAACGCCCGCCGACCACCACCACGGCGATCCCGCCGAGCACTTGCAGACCGTGGTTCAGGCTTTCCGCGTTGCTGCTGGCGTGGGCGCTGCCGGCGAGCATCGGCACCAGCGCGATCAACGGGATCGCCGCGATGTCCTGAAACAGCAGAATCGCAAACGCCAGCCGCCCGTGCGGGCTGGTCAGTTCCTTGCGCTCGGCCAGGCTTTGCAGGCCGAATGCGGTGGACGACAGCGCCAGGCCAAGGCCGAGCACAATCGCACTGTTCAGCGGCTGACCGAACACGTACAACGCCAGTACGCCGATCACCGCTGCAGTCAGCAGCACCTGCGCCAGCCCCACGCCGAACACCGACTTGCGCATCACCCACAAACGCCGTGGCGACAGCTCAAGGCCGATGATGAACAGCAGCAACACCACGCCCAGTTCGGAAATATGCGCGACGCTCTGCGGATTACCGATCAGACCGAGCACCGACGGGCCGATGATCACCCCCGCCAACAGATAACCGAGCACCGCGCCCAGTTGCAGACGCTTGGCCAGGGGCACGGTGAGAACGGCTGCGAAGAGAAACACGACAGCGGCTTGTAACAGATTGCCTTCATGGGGCATGACACAACTCCTGACAGCGGTACGGCGGGGGCAACAAGGATAAAGGCTGAATCGATTCAAGATCCACCGAAGATCCCGTGTAGGAGCTGCCGAAGGCTGCGATCTTTTGCTCTTTGGAATCAAGATCAAAAGATCGCAGCCTTCGGCAGCTCCTACAGGGGGGCGGTGTGAGTCTGTAATAATTTGCATCAGTTGGTTACATTGATAGCCTTCGCGAATCAATTTTTTCGAGTCTGCCATGGCCATCAACTTCGATCTCAATGACCTGCAAGCCTTTCGCGCCGTGGTCGAGCGGGGCAGTTTTCGCAAGGCTGCCGACACCGTGCGCCTGTCGCAACCGGCCCTGAGCAGACGCATCGAAAAGCTTGAAGACGCACTGGGCGTGAAACTGTTCGAGCGCACCACGCGCAAGGTCAGCCTGACCCAGGCCGGGCGCGGGTTCATGCCCAGCGTCGAGCGTTTGCTGGATGATCTGGATGTGGCATTGCTGGGGATCAGTGAAGTGGCTTCCACGCGTCTGGGCCACGTTACCGTTGCCTGCGTACCGTCGGCGGCGTATTACTTCATGCCGCGAGTGGTCGCCCGCTATCACCAGCAATTTCCACGGATCAAGGTCAAAGTCCTCGACTCCAGCGCCCACGATGTGCTCAGCGCGGTGGTCAACGGCGAGGCGGATTTCGGTTTGAGTTTCCTCGGCACGCAGGATGCCAAAGTCGATTTCGAACCGCTTGTGCAGGAGTGCTATGTGGTCGCCTGTCGTCGCGATCACCCGTTGGCCGGACGCAGCAGCGTGAGCTGGGACGAGTTCTATCAGCAGGATTACATCTCGCTCGACAAGACGTCCGGCAACCGTTTCCTGCTCGATCAGGCCTTGAGCAGTGTGGTGCCGCAGCGCCCGAGCATCTGCGAGACGCGGCATGTGACGACGATGATCGGTCTGGTCGAGGCGGGGCTGGGGGTGGCGGCGGTGCCATTGATGGCGATGCCCGGGCCGGATCATCCGATCCTGACGCGGGTGCCGTTGACCGATCCGCAAGTGATGCGCAGTGTCGGCATTATCAAGCGCCGGGGTCGCACGTTGACCCCGGCAGCACTGGAACTGGAGCGGCTGGTGGTGGAAATGAAAGTCCAGCCGCCAACGATCAGCGCTTGACCGAATCCAGCCCGGTGGCCTGCACGTCAGCCTGGGCAGCAGGCGCGGCGAGGTAGTCGAGCAGCGCCTTGGCCTCTTTTGGATGCTGCGCGCCGACCGGGATCCCGGCAGCGAAGCGTGTCACCGACTGCACCGACTCCGGAATCTTGCCGACAAACGTCACCCCCGGCACCGGCAGCAATTCGCTGACCTGCTGGAAGCCCAGTTGATAATCCCCGGTAGCGACCACCGAGCCCACCGGGATTTTCGGAATCATCTTCGCTTTCGGCTTCAGTTGATCCTCAACGCCGAGTTTGTTGAACAACTCCTTCTCGATGTACACGCCGCTGGCGCTGTCGGAGTAGGCCACCGATTTTGCGTCGAGCAGGGTTTTCTTCAGGCTTTCGACGCTGCTGATGTCCGGCTTCGGCGCGCCTTCACGCACCACCAGACCGATCCGCGAATCCGCCAGTTCGACCCGCGAGGCCGGGTCGACCTTGCCCTGTTTGATCAGGTCATCGAGGGCGTAGCCGACCATGATCACCACGTCGGCGTGCTCACCGCGGGCGAGGCGGTTGGGGATCGCTTCCGGCGCCTTGCCCATCGACGGGCCGAGCTGGGTATCGAGGGTGTTGCCGGTCGCGGCTGCGAATTTCGGGCCGAGGATTTTGTAGGCGGCGGTGAAGCCGCCCGACGTCATCACGTTCAGCTGTTCCGCATGTGCCAGTGCGCTGAATGCGAAGAGGGCGATGGCGCCGAGATTGATCAGTTTTTTCAAGGTGATTGCTCCTTATGCGGCAACCGGTTGCAAACGGCTGCCTGCGCGGCGATAGAGGTACAACGTGGCGCACAACGCGCACAGCGCACCGACGCTCATCCAGTAACCCGGCGCCGCTTTGTCGCCGGTGTACTGGATCAGGAAGGTCGACATCGCCGGGGTGAAGCCGCCGAAAATTGCGGTTGCCAGGCTGTAGGCGAGGGAGAACCCGGCCACCCGCACTTCCACCGGCATGATCTCGGTCAGCGCCGGAATCATCGCGCCGTTGTACATGCCGTAGATGAACGACAGCCACAGCAGCGACAGCAACATGTGACTGAAGCTCGGCGCCTGCACCAGGTACGACAGCGCCGGGTAAGTGCTGGCCAAGGCCAGCAGCGACATGGCGATCAGCACCGGGCGCCGGCCGATGCGGTCGGACAACATGCCGCCAATCGGCAGCCAGAAAAAGTTCGACACGCCCACCAGCAAAGTCACCAGCAACGCATCGGAAGTGCTCAGGTGCAGCACGGTTTTACCGAAGGTCGGCGCGTACACGGTGATCAGGTAGAACGCAGTGGTGGTCAGCGCGACCATCAGCATGCCGCCGAGTACCACGCCCCAGTTCTGGCCGAGGGTGCGGAACACTTCCTTCATGCTCGGACGGTGTTTGCGTGCGGCGAATTCTTCGGTTTCCGCCAGATTACGGCGCAGCAGGAAGATGAACGGCACGATCAGGCAGCCAACGAAAAACGGAATCCGCCAGCCCCAATCGGCCACCACGCTCGGCGCCATCCACGCGTTCAGCGCATAGCCCAACGCCGCAGCGACAATGATCGCCACCTGCTGACTGGCCGACTGCCAGGCCGTGAAAAAGCCCTTGCGGCCGGGCGTGGCGATTTCCGACAAGTACACCGAAACTCCGCCCAGTTCCGCACCGGCAGAGAAGCCTTGCAACAGCCGTCCGATCAGCACCAGCGCCGGCGCAAACAGACCAATGGTTTCGTATCCGGGCACCAGCACAATCAGGATCGTACCGCTGGCCATGATCGACAGGGTGACGATCAGACCTTTGCGCCGACCGACGTCATCGATGTAGGCGCCGAGCACGATCGCCCCCAGCGGACGCATCAGAAAGCCTGCGCCGAATACGGCAAAAGTCATCATCAGTGAAGCGAACTCACTGCTCGCCGGGAAGAACACCGCCGCAATCTGCGTGGCGTAGAAGCCGAACAGAAAGAAGTCGAACTGTTCGAGGAAGTTGCCCGAGGTGACCCGGAAAATGGCGCCGGCTCGCGAGCCGCCGTGTGGGATTGAGGCTGTCATAGAAAAATCTCCACCGCTTTTATGACGTGCGCGACGTGGAAGCGGCGCACGGTTGTTATTGCGGCGGATGGTCGCGCAGGTGTAACCGGATGTTAATTGCATTGTTGGCATGGATTGATGTGCAAAACGGATCAATCCTGAAAACACCGTCTAACCTGTGGGAGCGAGCTTGCTCGCGAAAGCGGTGGTTCAGGCGGAAAAGTGTTGAATGTGCCGTCCTCTTCGCGAGCAAGCTCGCTCCCACAGTTTCGCGGGTCGATCACACATCCTGTTTCATCAACGGACCCTGTGGGAGCTGGCTTGCCAGCGATGACGTTCTGCCTGCCAACTACAATCCCCCAACCAGCCCAGGCAAAAAAACAAGGAATGATTTCCTGACTCAGCAGTCGGAGTACAGGTATCACCCATCTGAAGGAGGTTCACCGATGAACAGCAAAACCCTAATCGCCAGCCTGGCCCTCGTCGCCGGCATTGCCGGGATCAGCCCACTTGTTCAAGCGGCGCAAACCTCAAGCGAACCCACCGTCCAATCGCCGACCAGCGACCGCGAGTTGAAGGTCAACGACCGCGCCCCGGACATCTATCAGCGCAGCGACAAAGCACTGAAGAACTGGAAACAGAAAGGTTTGAAAGCACCGATCGACCAGGCGCAGTGGGTGCAGATCAATGACAAGTACGTGATGGTCATGATCACCAACGGCACCATCGTTGAGATGCAGCCTGTCGAGCGTTAATCGCTTCGGCAACAATTGGCCATGGACGGTCGATTGCATTCAGGCGCCATTCGGGTAAAACGCGAAAGGCGTTTCGAGTGACTGGATGTCAGGAGCAATCGTTGGAAAAGAAACCGCTTTATCGCAAAGTAAATACCACTGCCCATAACGTCTGGCGCAACAATCAGGGCAGCCACTATCGGTATGAGCGTAATACCAAAGCCGAGAGGCGTAGCGACGCGACGCGGGGTTCGATGCATGGGATCAAGCATCACGGCTACGATTACACGCCATTATTTCGCTTTCTGTTATCTCGCGTCGGAGGTAACTGGGATGAGATTTACAGTGAGGCGGTGGCGCGCCTTGATCGCCCGGAGCCAGTGTTCTGGATCGTGTCCATCCATGAAGATGATCGCGAGGGTATCGTGCGAATGGGTGAGTCGAGCTACTTCAGTGGTCTGTACGTCGATGAGCAAAATTGCCTGCAAATCGTCAACCCGGCCTTGAAGGTCGAGGAGATGAAACCCCATTGCCAATGTTGCACCCATACTTTCAATGGCGTTGTGTTTGGTTTGCCTCCTGACAGAGTGTTTCCATTCGATAAACCTCCAATCATTGGTTAATGAGTTGCGAACAGCTGCCATTTCTGGGAAAACGGCCGCCAGTAAAGCAATTGAGTGAATGTCATGACGGATGAACTGCAGGTAATCGATCTCCGGGTGGGCGAGGGCAAGGCTGCCGTTAAAGGCGCGCTGATTACCACCCATTACACCGGCTGGCTGGAAGACGGCAGCGAGTTCGATTCTTCCCACAGCCGTGGCAAACCTTTCCAGTGCGTGATTGGCACTGGCCGGGTGATCAAGGGTTGGGATCAGGGGCTGATGGGCATGCAAGTGGGCGGCAAGCGCAAACTGCTGGTGCCGGCGCATTTGGGCTATGGCGAACGAACGATGGGCAAGATTCCGCCGAATTCGAATCTGGTGTTTGAGATTGAATTGCTGGAGGTTTTGACGAGGGAGGATTGAGGGGGCAAGTGTTGAGGCCGTTCGGATGAGGGGCTAAGACCCTCATCCCAATCTCTGTAGTTTGAGCGTTCGTTCGACGGGTCAGGCGAACGTGTCGATATCGTCAAGCGTGTCCTCAATGATTCCCTTTAGAGCAGGAAACTTGCTCTGAACGGTTTCGAGCGCGGGCAGGACGGTTTTGATATCTAGCTCGCCATGGCGTCGAACGATGTGGCCAAGCGCGGTGACGGCAGACGCCACAATCGCTTCAGTTTTGCTGGTGAGATATTTCAGGCAGGTGTCTTGGGCCCAGGCTCTGTCGGTTTCATTCAGACCGATAGACACCAGCGCGCAAATGACATTTTCTTCCAGGTCGCTGGCAAGATGTCTTATGGCTTCATCATGGCTGAGTGATGGGTCTTGATAGATGAGGCTCACTGCCAGAGTTACCCCCATACGCCAATAAACAGGTCAAGTTCTGTCGGCCGCTGTTCGTTCAGTTCTTTGGCAATTTGTAGAGTTTGGATTTCTGTAAGCAGCCGTTCGCCATCCGGACTTTCGTCAAGGTTCTTCCAGCCTAGGACAGCCAAAACCTCAGGCTCGAATTGAGGTTTGACTGTCAGCTCATATTTTAAGGCGTCATCCTCGACGTCACCTTTTAGAAAACCGCTAATCCATAAATACATAAATATCCCTCTCTTTACTTTGGGGTCGATCTTTTGGGGCTGCGGGATCGATCCTTTCCCCAGTTACGTGGTTGAACTCGCCAAGGTATTTGCCTTGCTTGTTGCATAACTCGATCGCCGGGCAGAATTGGGTAAACAGTTTGGGCTAACCCTACAGCCGCTTCTCCATAACGATTGTGCGCTCCGCCCCATGAAACTCGTCGCGGATTTTTTGATAACCCAACGCGGTATAAAACCTTTCAGCTGTAATCGACGATGGCACACGTACAGTTCCAATACCTGCGCTGGCAGCAGTTGTATGAATGAAATCCATCAAGTACCGCCCGATACCCCCTTTTTGGTGAGCTGGGTCAACAAAAACACTTCTGACGACATCACCGTCGAGACCGGCGGTACCGATAACGTTTTCGCTCAATAAGGCTACGAAGACCTTACGCTTCGTAAGCTGTGTGGTGATGGCTTCAGGAGAAAAGTTCTGCTCAACCTGAGCGATCACATCAGGGGGATAGTCCTGTGAATTTGACCCCCGCAGGGCGGCGATAACTACGCGGCTTATCGCTGCTGCATCTCTGCTCGTGGCGAGGCGAATGTGGCACTCCATGCTGAGACCTCAATCCTAAAGGCTTACAGCTTAGCGCTTCGTACGCTTAATTAACTTTTCCAGCGGTTAAGTAAATCGTTGAGGCTTGACTGAGTAAGTGTGCGCATCAGTCAGGCGAGCAGACGCTTGAAGAAGCGCTTGGAGTCGGGTGAGTAATTCTTCATGGATTAGCCTGCTTTCCCGGGTTCGACCTTCGGATATTCGATAGCAGAAAGGGCGTCTTCGCGGTAAATCAGGCTGCAATTGCCATCGCGTCCAGCGTCTCAGCCACTTTCCTTGTAAGTGACGGAAAACGGCGTTTCACCCGCTGCAGCGCTGGCAGCACAGCCTCCATTTCAAGCCCATCAAGTTTCCCTAGAGCGTTCACGGCCGAGGCCACAATTGTTTCCCGCTCGCTTGCAAACAACACCAGGCATGCGTTCTGCGCCCAGCGTCGATCCCGTTCGTTGAGGCCCATGGCGACTAATGCGGCGACGACGAGGGCATCTGTTTTATTGTTCATGTGAAATTCTCCTTTGCGCCGTTTTCCTTGTGGCGAGGGGGCTTGCTCCCGCTGGGTTGCGAAGCGACCCCAAGCCCCATCGTTCTGAATCGAGTCCGGATTTTCGACTGCTGTGCAGCCGAGCGGGAGCAAGCTCCCTCGCCACAGGGACGCTTTTCAGTTTCTGATCGGGGGCTCGAGGTTGTCGAGGGCGCGCTCGGCGGCTTCGTGAAGTTTTCTGGAATTGGGGTCGGAGTAGGGGGACGTTGATTCGGGGTCAGGTATTGCGTCCGCTTCAGGCGGATTTGGCGTCACTTTAAACATTTGCTGGGTAACCTCAATGAGGCTGACACGTACTTGCGACTAAACAATAGGTGGCAGCTGTACGCAGGTTAGTCGACCAGTACCCAAGCATTACCGGCGCGCCCGAGAGCGCCCTGCGCACAGCCGCCATTGAGCGCAGGCGTAGAGATGCCTGACTGAATAACAGCTTGCGAACTTGAGGTAACACCGAGCGACTAAACCCGATCACTGACCATTCAGTGACGCGAACCAAGTTACCGACGCCCCCCAAACCGCACAAGCCGGCGGATTCTGGCGTAGTTGTAGGCAAAGGCGCAAGGCGATGTAGCCTGCTGGATGATGCCGAAATGATGCTGCATTTTTCAGCGTGACATCGCCAGCAGGCTGGCCCCTACAGGGGAGTCTGCGTCCGGCGCACAGCAGGCAACACCACCAAACTGATGTAGGAGTGAGCTTGCTCGCGATGAGGGCGGCACATTCAACATCTATGTGATCAGACATATCGCTATCGCGAGCAGGCTCACTCCTACAGGAGATTGAAGTCGCTTTCAGCATCCCGTTCATCCCTTAATGCTCACCGAACTTGCGATTACCCAAGCCATCGGCGACCATGTCTGCCATATAGGGGTAGGGGGTATAGGTATGTCGCACATTCACGAACACAAAGACGAGCTGCTCAACCGCGTGCGGCGGATTGCCGGGCAGGTGCAGGCAGTGGAAAAAGCGCTGGAGGGCGATGCCGATTGCGCCAAGACCCTGCACCTGGTGGCGGCGATTCGCGGGGCGGTCAACGGGTTGATGGAGCAGTTCATCGAGGCCCACACCCGTGAGCACGTGGCGCATCCCGACCTGACTGACGAACAGCGCGCCCAGGGCGCCGAAGATCTGTTGCAAGCCATCCGCCGTTATTCCAAGTAGAGCACGCGCATCATGAGTCTGATCCCAAACGCTGAGCGTTTCAGCCACGATCACCAGTTTCTCGGCGCGTCTCACGACGAAAACGCCCGGCGCACCCTGTGGGTGGTGGCGCTGACGTTCGTGATGATGATCGGCGAGATCGCCGCCGGTTATCTCACTGGCTCCATGGCCCTGTTGGCCGACGGTTTCCACATGGCGACCCATGCCGGCGCGTTGGGTATCGCTGCGGCGGCCTACGGTTTCGCCCGGCGCAATGCCAACAACCGCCGTTACAGTTTTGGCACCGGCAAGGTCGGCGATCTGGCCGGATTTGCTTCGGCGATGGTGCTGGGTCTGGTGTCGCTGGGCATTGCCGGCGAGTCGGTTTTTCGGCTGTTTGAACCTACCTCGGTGGCATTCGGCGAAGCGACGGTGATTGCCATCGTCGGGCTAGGCGTAAACATCCTCAGCGCCTTCCTGCTGATGGGCCATCACGGCCATGACCACGGCCATCAGCATGATCACGGCCACGACCATCATCACCATCACGACAACAACCTGCGCTCGGCCTACGTCCATGTGCTGGCCGACGCCCTGACCTCGGTGCTGGCGATTGCCGCGTTGCTGGCCGGGCGCTATCTCGGTTGGGTATGGCTGGACCCGGCGATGGGGATTGTCGGCTCGATTGTCATCGCGAAGTGGGCCTACAACCTGATGCGCGACAGCGCCGCGGTGCTGCTCGACACCACCGACGAGCCGGTGGCAGCGGAAATCCGCGAGCTGTTGGAAACCTCTGACGATGTGCGCATCAGCGATCTGCACGTCTGGCAGGTCGGCCCGCAGTCGCGGGCGGCGATTGTCAGTGTGGTCGCGGCGGCGGGTGTGACGGCGGAGGCGATTCGCGAGCGGCTGGCACCGGTGCATGAGTTGTCGCACCTGACCATCGAGCTGCGCAGCGCCTAAGGGGCGGAACAGCGCAATCCTCGCAAGCGAAAAGCGAAAGATCGTCCGATCGCGGCCCCAGCCTTCGGCAACTCCTGCAGGGGGAAGTACAGCTGATCGGCTGCGGCTTTTTGATCCTGTTTTGCACCTTGTGCCAATCCGATAGACTCGATACTGTACGCATAACCAGTATCGAGTCTCCGCCATGCAAATCATCGACAAGCTCAGCATTCTCGCCGACGCCGCCAAGTACGACGCCTCCTGCGCCAGCAGCGGTGCGCCCAAGCGCAGCTCCGAAGGCAAGAGCGGGTTGGGCTCGACCGATGGCATGGGCATCTGCCACAGCTACACGCCGGATGGTCGCTGCGTATCGTTACTTAAAATCCTCCTGACCAATTTCTGTCTCTACGACTGCCAGTACTGCGTCAACCGTCGTTCCAGCGATGTGCCGCGCGCCCGTTTCACCCCCGAGGAAGTGGTCACGCTGACCCTGGATTTCTACCGGCGCAACTGCGTCAGCGGGCTGTTTCTCAGTTCAGGGATCATCCGCTCGGCGGACTACACCATGGAGCAACTGGTGCGGGTGGCGAAGCTGTTGCGCGAAGAGCACGAATTTCGTGGCTACATCCACCTCAAGACCATTCCCGAGGCCGACCCGGCGTTGATAGAGGAGGCCGGGCGCTACGCCGACCGTCTCAGCGTCAATATCGAACTGCCCACCGACACCAGCCTGCAAACCCTGGCGCCGGAGAAGCAGATCGGTTCGATCAAGCAGGCGATGAACACCATCTACACCGGCGTGCAAACGGTGCTCAACGAACCGCGTTCGGCAAAATTCGCCCCCGCCGGGCAGAGTACGCAAATGATCGTCGGCGCCGATGACACTGACGACAGCACGATTCTGCACAGCGCGCAGTCGTTGTATGGCAACTACCGCTTGCGGCGCGTGTACTACTCGGCCTTCAGCCCGATCCCCGACAGCCCGAAAAGCGTCCCGCTGGCCGCGCCTCCGCTGATGCGCGAGCACCGTTTGTATCAGGCCGATTTCCTCTTGCGCAGTTACGGCTACAGCGCGAATGAATTGCTCAAGGGGCCGGGCAATCTGGCGCTGGACATCGACCCGAAACTGGCCTGGGCGCTGCAGAATCGCGAGGTGTTTCCGCTGGATCTGAACCGCGCCGAGCCGTCGTTGATCGCGCGTATTCCGGGCATCGGCCTGCGCACCACCGAACGTCTGGTGCAATTGCGCCAGCAACGGCGCATTCGCTACGAAGACGTGGCACGCATGCGCTGTGTTTTGGCCAAGGCCAAGCCGTTCATCATCACCAGCGATTACCACCCGCAGCAGGCGGAGGCCACCAGCCACATGCTCTACCAGCAACTGCGCGACCGGCCGCAGCCGCAGCAGATGGGGTTATGGGGATGATCAATCTCGATTGCGACGACCTGTTCGACACTTGGCGCCAACAGGCGCGCTGGCTGCTCAGCCATGAAGTCGACCCGAGTCTGGTGAGCTGGGCGTCGGAGGGTGTCAGCGATCTGTTTGCCAGTGACGTTTCGGTGCCCGAGGGGCAGGGGCCGTTTCAGGCACGCATCCCCCGCGCACTGCTCGACACCCTGGAACAAGCGGCGCAGTACCGTGGCGACCAGCGCTGGAGTCTGCTGTATGAAGTGCTATGGCGCGTCAGTCACGGCGACCGTACGGCGATGATGGCCGGTGACAAACTCGGCAGCGAGTTGCAGCGGCGAATCAAGCAGGTTCACCGCGAAGCCCACCATTTGCACGCATTCGTGCGGTTCATCGAACGCCCGCAGGATCAGCCAGGCCCGCAATACGTGGCGTGGCACGAACCGGCCCACGACATCCTGCACAGCGCCAGCGAACATTTCGTCAGACGCATGGGCCGGCATCGCTGGTTGATTGCCACTCCGCGTGACGGGGTGTATTACGACGGCGAGCAATTGATTCATCAGCGCCAGTGCCCGGTGGAATGGCAGCAATTGGCGCAGAACATCGATGACCCGCACGGCGAGCTATGGCTGACGTACTACAGCCACATCTTCAACCCGGCGCGGTTGAACGAGAAGGTCATGCAAGGGCATTTGCCGGTGCGGTTCTGGAAGAATCTGCCGGAAGGGGAGTTGATTCCCGGGCTGATTACCCAGGCGCGCACGGGCAAGCAGCAGAACGGGCAGGCAAGCGGGATAGCCGCGCGGGGCGGGAAGCGGATTGCGGTGAAATAGAAAATCAAAAGATCGTCCGAACGCGGCCCGAGCCTTCGGCAGCTCCTACACAGATCTCCTGTAGGAGCTGCCGCAGGCTGCGATCTTTTGATCTTACCTCCAATAAAAAGCCCCCCATCAATCACTTGATGGAGGGCTTTTGTACCTCTGGCCGTCAGATCAAACCTTGACGATCCAGCCTGCTGGCGCTTCGATGTCGCCGGTCTGCACACCAGTCAGCTCTTTGTAGAGCTTCTGGGTGACCGGGCCGACTTCGGTTTCGCTGTGGAACACGTGCAGGTGGTCGTTGTAGCTGATCCCGCCGATCGGGGTGATCACCGCCGCAGTACCGCAAGCGCCGGCTTCCTTGAAGTCCGACAGTTTGTCGATCAGCACGTCGCCTTCAATCACTTCCAGACCCAGACGGGTTTTCGCCAGTTCGATCAGCGACAGGCGGGTGATGCCTGGCAGGACCGACGGCGAGTTCGGGGTGATGAACTTGTTGTCGTGGGTGATCCCGAAGAAGTTGGCCGAACCGACTTCCTCGATCTTCTTGTGGGTCAGCGGATCCAGGTAGATGGCGTCAGCGAAGTGCGCTTTCTTGGCCTGGGAGCCCGGCATCAGGCTGGCGGCGTAGTTGCCACCGACCTTGGCCGCACCGGTGCCTTGTGGGGCGGCGCGGTCGAAGCTGGAAATCTGGAAGTTGTGCGGGGTCAGGCCGCCCTTGAAGTAGGCGCCAACCGGGATCGCGAATACCGAGAAGATGAACTCCGGCGCGGTGCGCACGCCAATGTTGTCACCTACGCCGATCACGAACGGACGCAGGTACAGCGCGCCGCCGGTGCCGTATGGCGGGATGAAGCGCTCGTTGGCGCGAACCACGTCCTTGCACGCTTCGATGAACTGCTCGGTGGAGACGTGTGGCATCAGCAGGCGGGCGCAGCTGCGTTGCATGCGCGCGGCGTTCTGGTCGGGACGGAACAGGTTGATCGAGCCGTCCTTGCAACGATAAGCCTTCAGGCCTTCGAAGCACTGCTGACCATAGTGAAGGGCCGTCGAGCCTTCGCTGAT
>Ga0153948_1000037_pt1 | contig 65110 bp, 70 predicted proteins | sample TSNJ032MetaG_FD_104696 | JGI IMG/M metagenome (GOLD analysis project Ga0153948, IMG submission 104696) | Attine ant fungus gardens microbial communities from New Jersey, USA - TSNJ032 MetaG | ecosystem: Host-associated > Fungi > Mycelium > Unclassified | place: USA: New Jersey, Wharton State... | reverse complement strand
ACTGCCACTGAAACCATTCAACATATGCCGGTATGAGTGGATGAAGGCAGATGGCTACGGAAAAATCTGCATGGATGGCAAGCATTTTTATTCCACCTGTCCGCAAAACGCCCATCAGAAGGTGCTGGTTGGAATCCAGGCACACACGGTTGATATCCTCATGGAAGGTGGTCAGATCCTGACCACACACCGCCGTAGTTTTGGAGAAGGCCGTACGGACATCAGTGATCATTCAACCACCCTGGCGGTACTCATGAAGAATTCCGGAGCCTGGGAAAACAGTGGTCTGCGTCGGGAAACTCCGGATGCCCTGCGGACCCATATGGATTCCCAGCCCAGAGAAAAACTGAAGGATTGCCTCCGGATCATGAATGAACTGACGAACCAATACGGCTTCCAGGCGGCCACATCTGCCATGGAGATGGCAGTGGCCAGGGGCAGTATCAACATCTGTGATGCCTCTATATTAGCGGCAAGGATTACCGGTTATGGAATCTGTACGCCACCGGAGACAGGCCCATCACTGGCGATCTATGATGATATATTTCTTAAGGAAGGAGGCAATGCCTCATGATGACACCCAAAATGAAGGAGGGCATCTGCACAGAGATCCTCACCGTCAGCAGGCAGTTGTTCCTCTCCAACCGGATATCCGAGGTTTGTCTGGAAAAAGGCACCCAGAAACAGCTGGAGTCCATTCTGGAGCTGATGAATGAGGAGATTGCCCAGCGTGATGCCAACCGCCGTAAGCGCCTCATTAAACGGGCAGGATTTCCCACCTATAAAACCTACGAAGGGCATAGCTATCAGAACGTGAAGTTTCCCCCTGCTTTTTGCAGGGAGGAACTGGAGTTGCTGGAGTTTGTGCCGGGCCAGAAGAATCTTGTGCTTTACGGACCGGTAGGTGTAGGAAAAACACATCTGGCAATCGCTGCCGGTGTGAAAGCCTGTAACCTCGGATATAAGACAAAGTTTTATACGGTGACAGAGCTGGTACTGAAGCTTGCAGAGGCACGAAAAAATGTCACCTTAGAACGCCTTCTGAGAGACCTGCGCAGCCTCGACCTGCTGATTCTGGATGAATGGGGATATGTCCCCATTGACAAAGACGGTTCCCAGCTATTGTTCCGTGTTATATCCGACAGCTACGAAAGTAAGAGCCTGATCCTCACCACAAATCTGGAATTCTCTAAATGGGGAGGGATATTTACGGATGATCAGATGGCAGCGGCCATGATCGACCGGCTCGTTCACCATGGACATTTGTTGATATTTGACGGCAAAAGCTACCGAATGGAGCATGCCCTCATGCGCAGAGATGCCTAATCAAGTGCCCGCCCAAAGCAGGGAAAATCCCTTGGTGAAAACAGGGAATTCTAACGGTTTTTTCTAGGAAAAGTACTTGACAGAAAACACAGGGCTTTAACAGTTGCACGGACAACCTGTATGGAGCGTTCATCGCAATTGTAGAGCATACGGATAAGGTCTTCTATCTCGGTATCCTTGCAGGGCTTGTCGGGATAGAAGATTGCATCCGGCATGATAGCTAACTCACGAATGATTTTGAAAAGAACATCATAACTCGGTTTTTTCTTTTCATTTTCAATGGATATGAGATAGCGTGGCGTAATATTAACCTTTTCGGCTAATTGTTCACGAGTTAATTTAGCTTTTAAACGGGCGGCTTTAATAATGCCGCCAAGCGTATCATCGGGTATTTTATGCACTGACAGTTCACCTCCTTATATAGTTTACAGTTCCTACACTCAAAGATAAATGATATAAGGCTTCATAAAAATAGTGAACTGATACAGCATAATAGTCATGTGCCATTATAGCAATCCAATGTAAAAAACTAATCCGCCAAATAAAAAAAACGAGAGTTTGACGGACGATTTTCTATGCCTTACATAAACGTCCCTCCAAGCTACCGTTAAAAGTTTGGAGGGATTTTTATGTGTTGGACTAAGATGTCACGCACACCGCTACGAGTTAGAAGTAGCGGATATGAATGTACTGTATCATAGGTGAGCTGTTAAAAAAAGTCTCGTTTTTACAAGGGCATTTTGCACCTATGAACATGAACTGTCGGCTCTGAAATATAAGAATTGTCAAAGCACACTTAATCGTAATCTGTTTGCGGTGAAGTGTGCTTTTTTATATAAACGGCGTTATCGTTGCCGCAGTCCTCCCAATCAATCTTGATTTTCAAAAAAATTCAGATTGATTGGAGAAAGGACTATGTTTGATAAAAACAATCCTTATACCCTACGGGTTGAGGAAACGAACGATGTTATACATTACTACGTTTCTTTTCGTGATGGACAAGCTGATTTTCACGAAACAGAAATAGACCTTGAGCTATACAACGCTTTCAGACTGTTTGAAAAACATGATGAGCGGCAAAAGAACTTCTTTCGTAGGCACGTTGAACATTCAGAGCTTACGGAAGAAACGCTTAATAGACGGGCGGCGTGTCCTCCGAAAAGTGTTGAAGAATGTATTTGTGACAAGGAACACTCTGCTACCTTTTGGTCTGCTGTCGGTGAACTGCCGCAAATACAACGGCGAAGATTTCTCTTGTATTACGATTGTGAACTTACCTATGAGCAGATTGCAGAAATGGAGGGAGGTACTAAAATGCCTGTCAAGCGTTCTATTGACAGGGCGGTAGAAAAAATCAAAGAAAGACTAAAAATTTAAAAAGTTAGGGGCTACTTTTGGCACTTAATTGACCAAACGGGTGAAGGGATAAAAAATCCTTTCACCCGTTTTCCGTTTATAGCGGTGGATGGGTTGCTCTTTGAAAACTGAATACCCATTCATCAAATACCTTCTTGTTGCTAACGTGATGAGCGTGAGCTACTTTAGCGGTTACGCCATGATGTCGTATGAGGGACACAGGAAACAGGGACAAACATTTTATTTTGCCTGCTTGTCCGTTCCCCTTACGATGAGCGATAAATCTCCGCTATGACTATTGGATTGCTACCGATAGGGCGATGACAGGCAACAAGGTTAAAGATACTCCTGCTCAGTCACAGTCCGAGCGTGATAAAACCGTCGCAGGCAATGAGAGCAGTCCCGTCAGAACGGCGGGAGGGTGAAATTCCCGTGGAGCTGATTAGCCGTCAGCCGTTTGACCTCCTACATAGGCGGCTTGCCGTCTAAAAAAAGGAGGTCATTTATATATGGAAAGAAACATTTTAAGGGGCGATATGTATTATGCTGATTTAAACCCCGTTATCGGCTCAGAGCAAGGCGGTGTACGCCCTGTACTCATTGTTCAAAACGACATCGGAAATAAGCACAGTCCTACGGTTATTGTTGCCGCAATTACAGGTAAAGCAAGTCAAAAGGCTAAACTACCTACTCATTGTTATTTGGATGCTGAAAACGGTCTTGAGATGCCTTCAATCGTTCTGCTTGAGCAGATACGCACGATTGACAAAAGACGGTTGAACAGTTTCATTGGACGGCTTGACACAGCAAATATTGACCTCATAAATCAAGCATTGGCAATTAGTGTTGGCTTGAATTAAGGAGGTCTTTTTTATGCAACAAAAACTTTCAAATGAGAAATCAGAGCATCAAGTTAATAACGTGAAATATACAGTTACCTCTGTATTCAAGGAAAAAACCGAAAGTGAAGATTTAGCTGACAAAATGAAACGCCTTATTTTGAATGAAAAGATAGAGCCTAAAACTAAAAAAGACTAAATTTGCAGATTAGCCTTTGGTAGTCAGTCATGTTACAATTTAATAGAAATACATTTGTCTGACTGCCGGAAAGGAGGAACATATGCAGTCAAACAAAACAAATCATTTTACGTTGATGATGGTTTCACAGGAACAAACTTCAATCGACCCGGCTTCAAAAAAATGATTGAGGATATTGAAGCAGGATATGTGAGTACGGTAATCGTTAAGGATATGTCACGGCTCGGCAGGGAGTATTTAGAAGTTGGAAGTTATACAGAAAAGTATTTCCCCGAACATGACATTCGCTTTATAGCTATCAATGACTGTGCGATAATAGGACTAAGTTAGCAAACCCGCATAATCAAAGGGTTTCACAAACTTAGTCCTATTTTTTTACGCCCAAAAACGGGCAACATTAGCAATCTACAACGAAAGGAAGCGATAAACGAATGTGTAAAGTCCTGACCGTAGCAAATCAAAAAGGTGGTGTCGCCAAGACCACGACCGTCCTCAACTTGGCAACGGCGCTCGGCATTATGGGTAAAAAAGTGTTAGCGGTGGACGCCGACCCACAGGGAAGTCTAACCATCTGCGCGGGAGTGCAAAGCCCCGACAGTCTGACGCATACAACCTATTCCCTACTGAACGCTGTCTTAAATGAGGACAAGCTCCCCGACCCAAGCGAATACATCATATCCTGTGAAAAGATAGATGTAATTCCCTGCAACATCAGCCTGTCGGCAATCGAACTTAACCGAGGACACGAAATCGGTTGTGAAAGTGCATTACAATCCGTAATTGCACCGTTAAAGGAGTTGTACGATTACATCATAATCGACACGACACCATCGCTCGGAATACTGACCGTCAACGCTATAACGGCAAGCGATGGAGTGCTGATTACCGTGACTCCGCAGTTACTATCCGCAATCGGATTGAAACTGCTCATCAAGACAATCCAAAAGGTACAAAAGCATATCAATCCCGATGTGGTAATCGAGGGTGTGCTGATGACCATGTGCGACACCCGCACTAATCTCTACAAAGATGTTAGCGAAATTATGGACAAGACATACAGCCAAAGTATCAAAATCTTCGACACCATTATACCACATTCTACAAGGGTTGGCGAGGCCAATATGCACCGTCAGAGTGTCGTGCTGTATGATGAAAGCTCCAAGCCGTCACAGGCATACCAAGACTTTGCAAAGGAGTTGATTATAAGTGAGTGAACCTACTGCAACACCTAAACGTAAGAGTAAAAGCGAAACCCAAAAGGACGTTATGAGTATACTTTTGGGCGATGAAATCAAGGCGGCGGAGGCGGCTCCTAATTCTCCTTTATCATTGGATATTGCCGACCTTGTGCCGTATACCAATCACCCGTTTAAGCTATACGAGGGTGACAGGCTGGACGATATGGTGCGGAGCATTAAGGAACTCGGCGTACTTATGCCGGTTATCGTCCGTCCGAACGAGGACGAAACCTACGAAATACTTAGCGGACACAACAGGGCAAATGCGGCGAAGTTGGCAGGGCTGAAAGAAATTCCGGTTATCATCAAGACAGGTTTATCCGATGATGAAGCAAAATTGATTGTTACCGAAACTAACCTTGTACAGCGTTCGTTTGCGGATTTATCCCACAGCGAAAGGGCGATTGCCCTAAAACAGCACATGAACGCTGTTCGTAAACTGGGTAAGAACAACAACCTTTTGAACGAGATTGAAAAGCTCTCAAACCCTGATGAAATCAAGGGAAACACGGAATCGGGACTAATAGTCCCGAAATCTGAAACGAGAGATAAAGCGGCTGAAAAATACGGATTAAACCCCCGTAGTGTGAGCAGATATGTAAGGCTCTGTGAATTAAACGAATCGTTAATAAACCGTGTTGACAGCGATGAAATCGGTCTTTATCCCGCCGTATCAATCTCCTATCTCACCGAAACCGAGCAGACGGCACTCAACACCCTGCTGAACACGACTGCCTATAAGGTGGACATGAAGAAAGCCGAAACCCTGCGGAGCTTTTCGGAACGCAAACAGCTATCCGATGACAAACTGTTGCTTATTCTATCGGGCGAGATTGACAAGGCGAAAAAACCAACAGCACCGCCGCCGCTCAAAATCAAGCACAAAGTCTATTCCAAGTATTTTAGCCAAGATACCAAGCAAAGTGAAATGGAAACGGTCATCGACCGCGCGCTTGCGGAGTATTTTGAGAATCATAAGGAGGTAAACGACTAATGGCAGAAGCAATGACATTAGATTCTATGTGCGATAATCCTGATGTGAAGAAACTGCTCGACCATTTGAACTCGCCCGGTATGGAATCACAGCGGCAGGAATATATATCGCTGCTTGATTATGTGGACTCCATAACAGCGCAGTATACCACAATCCTGTCGGAACTCGACACCTTAAAAGAAAAGGTCAGCAAAATCACTGACAAGAAGAATCCCCTCTCCGTCATGGTAGATAACCTTGAAAACCTCGCTGCCGATGTCGGAACGAAGCTCAGTAATGTGAAAGACAGTATTATTTCTTTTACCAAAAGCGCTCTTGACACGGTGAAAGAAAAAGGCTTATCGGCTCTCGGTTCGGTATTCGGCGCACTCCATGTAAAAGACGGTCTGCAAGCCATGAGCAACGGCTTGGCGAAATCGGTTGCGGCTCTGGATAAAGCCGTCACAAGGGTTGATAACCTTGAACAGCATAACCGTGAGAAAACTGCCGAGAGCGAGGCAATCCCACCGACCGCAGAACAATCGGTCAGCTTGTCAGAGCTATTGGCTGATACCCGCCTTGACTTTGAAAATCTCTCGCAGGACGAGTTGAAAGCGGTCTACGAGAAACTGCTTGCGATAGGCATGGATAACGGTTTGACCGCCAATGAGAACGACTGCTTACAGAGCTTGGTGGAGGAAGTCGCTGATATTCTCCCCGACCACGGCGAATATGAACCCACTCTTGAAGCCGAAGCCGAGCAAGGCATGGAAATGTAGCCCAAAATAAGGTTGGAGGTAATTGCCTATGATGAAAGAGGAATTTGAAGCCCTCACCAATTTTGCGGTTATGCCAAACGAATATAGCGATATTGAGAAAAAATATATGAGCAAGGCGTTTGGAAACTGCGATAAGACCGAGTTTTGCGGACTTTGGGTAGAGGGCGGCGGCATCAAGGAAATATTGCAATCGAGAAAAGACGGAAACATAGAACTTCCTTTTATAAAGCGGTATACAAATACGGAGCTTATGAACATAACCGTTGAGAAAGCGAAGAAAGCCGGTGAGTATGAAAAAGCTGAAAAGATACTTGATTATTTCCTGCCCGAAGAAAGTAAAAGCGTCAAGCTCACGGATTACGAATTTGATTTTCACGCCATAGCGGACTTTGGCGGCAGTGAGGGTATTTACCTTGATTGCTGGCTCAGAGGGGAATTTGATAACAGCGGAAGCGATTATTGTAAGATGGGAACTTTTAAGACGCTGAACGATGACCTTGAAAGCATGAAAATCATGGCTGAACTCGGCGGGATTCTCAACTTTTACTTATCAAGGTTTGTCAATCAAAACATTAACTGTTTTACGCCGGACGAGGAATTAAAACGGCAGGAGATGTACAAAGCCGCCCGACAGTTGGACGCATATCTGCTGTCGGAACAATATCAGGAGCTTTTAGAAAAGGGCAAAAGCGGTAATCTGTCGGCAGAGGAAAATGCCGCCCTGCAAGCCGAGGTAGAAAAAATTGAATCGCAGTTACCGCACACCGAAATATACAGCGCCGCCGAAACCCTTGACATGGAGCAAGGTGCGGAAATGTAGTCCGAAAATCTGAGAGAAAGGAGAATTTTATGCGGACAGAGGAAAGATTAAAGGTCATTTATGAAACCATTGCCCCCGCAATAACGAGAAACGAAACGGCATGGAAAGACTATCTGAAATTTGGCTCTCAGGTGTATAAACACCAATTTGACAACGCCCTACTCGTTTACGCGCAGAACCCTAAAACCACCATGCTTGCTACCACCCCGATATGGAACAAAGTCGGGCGGTATATCAACAAAGGCGAGAAAGGCATTGCAGTCTGCGAATACCAAAACGCAAAGCTGACCCTCAAATACCTCTTTGATGTAACGCAGACCAATGGCAAGGCTGCACCCGAACAGTGGGTACTTGATGAAGAAAAGGCACAGGCGTTATCGGACAGGCTTTCATACAGCCACAACATTACCGCAACGAATCTGAATGATTGTATAAGTCAAATCGTAGACAACACCCTTGCTGAGTCGGTTGACGATTACTTGCAGGATTTTGAAGCCGACATTAAAGACCATTTTCTCGGTACTCTGCCGCAGGACGGGCTTATCAGCGAATTGACCGAAACCATAGAAAACAGTTGCAAGTATTTCATTGCCTGTAAATGCGGCATAGAAACAGACTATGAGCCGAGTATGCCGACCATATCGCACTTTGACACAGTGCCGCTTGTCACAAGGCTCGGCTACACCGTAACCGAAATATCCAAGCGCGTATTGCTTGAAATTGCGCGCAACGTAAGAATTATTGATACCGAAAGGAGAAGCCAAAATGAACAAAGAGATTATGAACAACACAGAGCTTCAAGAAATGTTGAACGGTCTGCAACCGGAGAACGTAACGCCGGACGAGGACGAGCCGCTCGGCAGATACGGCAGGATAGCGATGGACTATCTGCACCAAAGCAACCCCCAAAGATTTTCTCTTTTGAAGATGACCGGCGAGTTGACGGCGAAAATGAGGGCGGTGGACGAGGAAGCGAGGAACAAGGTGGAGGAAATCACGCAAAAGCTCCTGAGCCAAGACCCGCTGCCGCAGACGGACGACATTCTGGTGAAAACCCGCCATTACAACAAGCAGAAGGACATAGCGGAGGAAATCGTACTGAACGAGTTGGTGTACATTCCGAGATAACCGAACCCGAAAGAGAGCCGCAAGGCTCTTTTTCTTTGCCCGAAAATCAAGGCTCTCCCCTCTGGCTGCAATACGAAGCCCTGTTATATAAATATCCCGACAATATTGTTTTCAAACGATTGGGTGACTTCTATGAGGTTATGGGTTGGGACGCGAAAACCGTCGCCGATGAACTTGAACTGACGATTACAAGCCGTGATGTAGGATTGACGGAAAGAATACCGCTTATCGGTATCCCTGTTCATACGCTTGATAATCATATCCGTGACCTTATAAACCGTGGTTACAGCGTTGTGGTTGCCGAGCCTGACGGAACGGCTGCGGAGCGAAAAACTGTTGAAACCCAAAACACATTATCCGATGAAGAAAATGGTTTTAAGGATAACGCACTTGATGGCGATGCAATTCCCGATGAGCCTGTCTTAAAGCAAGGCCAACACATCTACCTTGAACGCAGAGATTTTGAGGTTAAGAGTATTGACTATGAAAGAAACAAAATTACGCTCACCGACCTTGAATTTATCCGCAGAGGGCAAGTGCCTATTACAAGGTTAGAAGATTTAGATTATGTGTTGCAACGCTTTGAGCAAGTACCAAACAATGACCTTCCCGATGTGCAAGATACGGCGGTTAAAACTGATACACAAATAAACTTGTTTGATAACCCTACGCTGAAACGGTCTACAAGTGACCTGTTTAGAGAATATTCCGCGCTCTTTACAAGCCGAGTGCTGTTTGATAAAAGCTACCTCCACGCCCGTGATGGCTTTTCCGATGCAGTTAATGCAAAGGTTGAGTGCAAGGCGGCCATTGACAGGCATATGCAGAAAATCAGCGCCGAAGAAACGGAGTTTTTTGATGTCTATAACAATGACCCTGCTTTTGCCGAACGCCTTGTTGACTATGTTTTTGAAAAGACCTTTACCGATTTTGTAAAACAGGCCAAACGGCTTGACAGGCTTTTCAACTCCACGCCCAAACCGCCGAACGATACTATACACCGCAACTATACCGCTTTTACAAAACTGTTTCCGCAGATAGCGGACGGTACATACCGATACATGAGGCTGGAATCGGACGGCTTTGAGCCGTTGTCGGTGGAGCGGTTGGGCGGCAACCAAATCTCCATTATGCACACATTTACGCAAAACGGCGATTTAATGCGTGACCCCGATATGGTGGTTGAGCTTGACCCGAACGAGCAGACGATACAGGCTTTGTCGTATGAGTTGAGCAGCATGGGACTGTATCAGGATGTTTACGCAAGCGGAAATCCAAATACCAAACTGCAAAAAGACCTCAACTCTTTTCTTTCGGATTGGCTGCGGAATATACGCCAACAGGAGTATTCGCCCGTCCGCGCGGTGGCTGTTCAGAACGGCGAAGATATTGACATCAAGTTTGACGAGCAGGAATACGCCATATCTCCCGCGCCCTCACAGCAATCCGAAAGCACCAAAACGGAAATCCGCATTGCCGCCGAAACAATAAACGCGCACCACGGTCAAGTCGATATGCAGATAAAAGCGTATCTGGGCGAGGATATAGTCGGGCGGCTTGATTACAGCATATTTGAGGGAATCCCGCAAATACAATATATTGAAGTGTTTGAGGATTACCGCAGACAGGGTATCGGCACAAAGATGGTGCAGGCTCTCGCCGAGCAATTCCCCGATGTCGAAATCGAATGGAGCAATACCACCGTTGACGGCACGGCGTTCAAGGAAGCCGTAACCTACACGGTCGAAAACACCGAATATACCGATATACAAAACCGTCTTGCCGAGATTGAGGCACAGCTTGCGGAAAACGACCTTGCCGCTGATGACGGCAAAACTTTTTCAGGCGAAGAAGCCAATGCGTGGAACGATTTACACGATGAAAAATATGAGCTTGAACGGTTTTTAATCGAACTAAACCCTACTATAACCCATATCAAAACAGAAACTGATGTTGTAATGGACGGTTCGGGCGGCCTTATCGAAACCGTTCCCGATGAAACCGCCGTCACCATTGCCGTCAAAAACGAAAAGCCTGTTACCGCGCCTAAAACCAATTACCGCTATTCCGAAGCCGACAACCTCTATTCAGGCGGCGCAAAATCCAAGTTTAAGGCGAACATTGAGGCTATCAAACTGTTACAACGCCTTGAAAGCGAGAAACGCCTTGCCACACCCGATGAACAAAAGATACTCGCAAACTATGTCGGTTGGGGCGGCCTTGCCAACGCATTTTCCGATACCGCAAGCGGTTGGGAGAACGAATATCAGGAGTTAAAGCTGTTACTTGATGAAGATGAATATAAGTCCGCTATGAACTCCACCATCACAGCATACTACACCGAACCGAAGCTGATTGAGCATATGTATAAGGCTCTCGGTAACTTTGGCTTTAACGGCGGCTCCGACCGCAAAATCCTTGACCCCGCAATGGGAACAGGTAACTTTTATTCCGTCCTGCCCGATAATCTGCAAAATACAAAATTATTCGGCGTGGAACTCGACAGCTTAACAGGGCGGATCGCCAAGCAGTTATACCCCACCGCCGATATAAGCGTTCAAGGCTTTGAAACCACCCGCTTTGAGGATAACAGCTTTGACGTTGCTCTTGGCAATATTCCGTTCAACAATATCAAGCTATATGACAAACGCTATGAGGAACAGGATTTTATGATACACGACTACTTCATAGCGAAATCCCTTGACCTTGTGAAACCCGGCGGCATTGTCGCCTACATCACCTCAAAGGGTACAATGGATAAGTGCGACACCACCGTGCGCGAGTATATAGCGGAAAGAGCAGACCTGATCGGTGCGGTACGGCTACCGAATACGGCGTTTAAGCAGCTTGCGGGAACAGAGGTCACGGCTGATATTCTGTTTCTGAAAAAGCGTGACGAAATGGTAAATATCAGACAAAACCCGCCGCTGACTACTCCCGATTGGGTATACAGCGAAATGCGCGCCGATTATCTTAGACTCAATCAGTATTTCATCGACAATCCTGATATGGTTCTGGGCGAAATGCAACAGAGCAGGAATATGTACGGCAGAGAGGACGGCACGGCTTGTATCGCTCCCGCAGGACAGGATTTATACGCAGAGCTTGACAAGGCAATCGCCAAGCTGTCGGCTGCTTTTACCGCCGAGCCTGATAAGCCGGTTGTGAAATCCGCGCGGAATGATGAAACAATATCCGATGAAGAAGAAAATAAAATAAAAGCGCCGGATGGTACGAAAAACTGCACTTATGTTATTCAAGACAACAGCATTTTTTATTGTGAAAACGGCTGGCTTATCCCGCAGGACATCAAGGGCAAAAAAGCCGAGCGTATCAAGGGCTTGTGTGAGGTCAAAACCGCCCTGCAAGCCGTTGTTGCCGTTCAGTCAAGGGAATATCAGTATAACGAGCTTGAAGCCGCTCAGAAAAAGCTGAATGAGGTATACGATACCTTTGTCGCAAAGAACGGCTACATCAACAGCAAAGCCAATATCGCCGCCTTTTCCGATGATGACCAATTCGCCCTGCTCCGTTCGATTGAGGACTTGAATGACGATAAGGAAACATACAGCAAAGCTCCAATATTTACGAGAGCCACCATCAAATCCTATCGCCGCCCTACACACGCCGACAGCGCAAAAGAAGCCTTAGAAATCTCGCTCAATATGAAAATGAAGGTTGACCTCTCCTATATGAGTAACCTTTGCGAAAAAAGCGAGGACGAGATTATCACAGAGCTTGGCGAACGGATTTACCTCAATCCTCAAAAATACTACGGCAATCCATATGAGGGTTGGGAAACCAATGAGGAATACTTGTCGGGCGATGTTGCCGCAAAGCTCGCCTATGCCCGGTTGAAAGCCGAGGAAAACCCGATATTTGAAAGGAATGTCGCCGCCCTGCAAGATGTTCAACCGCCGCTGCTGATGCCGTCCGATATAAATTTCCGTATCGGCAGTCCGTGGATACCTAAAGAGTATTTTGCTCAGTTTATGTATGAAACCTTTGACACATCTTACTACCTAAAAGGTGAAATTGAGATTGACTATCTCGAATTTACCACGCAATGGCGCATTTCAAACAAAAGACAAGACCGCTCCATCAAAGTTGACCAAACCTACGGTACAGGCCGTGTCAACGCTTATGAGATTTACGAGGACTGCCTGAATCTGCAATCCACTACCGTCCGTGACCCCAAGCCGTACATTGACAGTAACGGCAAAGACCAAATCCGTTATGTCATCAACGCCACCGAAACCATGATAGCGAGGGCGAAACAACAGCAAATCAAGGAAGCGTTTGCAAACTGGCTGTTCCGTGACAAAGACCGCACCGAAATACTGCTGAAAATCTATAACGAAACCTTTAACACCATCCGTCCGCGCGAATATGACGGCGCTCACCTTGTTTTCCCGAACATGAACGAGGAACGTGAGCTAAGACCGCACCAAAAGAATGTTGCCGCGCGGATTATTTACAGCGGTACTTGCCTGATGGCGCACGAGGTTGGCGCTGGGAAAACGGCGGCCATGATTGCGGCAGGTATGTATATGAAGAATATCGGTGCGGTCAAGAAGCCGATTTACGTTGTGCCGAACCACCTGACCGAGCAATGGGCTACCGAGTTTATGCGTTTCTTTCCGTCCGCTAATATCCTTGTTACGAAGAAAAAGGACTTTGAAAAGCATAACCGCAAGAGGTTTGTATCCAAAATCGCTATGGGTGAATATGACGCCATTATCATAGGACACTCGCAATTTGAGAAAATTGCCATTTCAAGGGAACGGCAGGAAGAACAGCTTAACGAGGAAATCGCTACCCTCACCTATACTATTGACAGGATGAAAAAGGAAAAGGGTGAGAATTGGGCGATAAAGCAAATCGTCATTTTTCAAAACAACCTGAAATCACGCCTTGAAAAATTGGTAAAGGAGGAACGCAAGGACGATCTGCTGACCTTTGAGCAGCTTGGTGTGGATTATATGTTTGTTGACGAGGCCCATGCCTACAAAAATTGTTTCACATACAGTAAGATGAGGAATGTTGCGGGAATCGGGCAATCGTCAAGCCAACGTGCAAGCGATATGCTGATGAAATGCCAGTATTTACAGGAAACGAACAACGGCAAGGGTGTCACTTTTGCGACCGGAACTCCGATAAGCAATTCCATGTCGGAAATGTTTGTAATGCAGAGGTTTTTACAGCCGAATGTCCTCAAAAAGATGGGGCTCCATTACTTTGACAGTTGGGCGGCTACGTTCGGCGAGGTCATATCAAGCCTTGAAATCACGCCCGAAGGCTCAGGCTACCGCATAAAGAATCGTTTTGCTAAGTTTCATAATTTGCCGGAATTGATGAATATTTTCAAGCTCATAGCGGATATACAGACCTCCGACACGCTTGACCTCCCCGTTCCAAAGGTCAAAGGCGGCAAGGCGGCGGTTGAGGTTAGCGAGTGTTCGGAGTTTCAAAAGCTCATTATGCAGAGCTTTGTCGAGCGCGCCGAAGCAATCCGCAAGCGCGAGGTTGACCCGTCAGTCGATAATATGTTGAAGCTCACAAACGAAGCAAAACTCATGGCGATTGACCCCCGCCTTGTTTACGAGGACGCAACCGTTGACCCCGACAGCAAACTGAACACTTGCATCCGCAACGTGTACGGCATATGGGAAAACACCGCCGAAAACAGGCTCACGCAAGTTATCTTCTGCGACAGCGGTACGCCGAAGCCCGGTCAATTCAATGTTTATGACGAAACCAAACAGCAGCTTATACAGATGGGTGTACCCGAAAACGAAATCGCCTTTGTGCATGACGCCAAGACGGATGCGCAGCGTGATGAGATGTTTGACAAAATGCGAAAGGGCGAAATCCGTATACTGCTCGGCTCGACAGGCAAGCTCGGCACAGGCACAAATATTCAGACAAAGCTCATCGCCCTGCACCATTTGGACGTACCGTGGCGGCCGTCTGACATCATTCAGCGCGATGGTCGGGGTATAAGACAGTATAACACAAACCCCGAAATTGAGATATACCGTTATGTGACAAAAGGCACTTTTGATAGCTATTTGTGGCAAATTCAGGAGCAAAAATTGCGGTATATCACGCAGATTATGACGGCGAAAAGCATATCGCGCTCCTGCGAGGACACGGACGAAACGGTGCTGACCGCCGCCGAGGTTAAGGCTATCGCTACAGATAACCCTATGCTTGCCGAAAAAATGGAGGTAGATAACGAGGTTACGCGCCTGAAACTGCTGCGGGGTAATTGGAACAATGAAAAGCTCACGCTGGAACGCAACATCAATTCCTATTATCCCGAACTTATAACAAAATGTGAGGGCAGGATTGAACGTATACAGCAGGACATAGCCCTGCTTGAAAAGCATAAAAGTGATGATTTTAGAATTGCGATTGACGGCAGCGCCTACGATGAACGCGCCAAAGCCGGTGAAGTGTTTGCTACGGTGATGAAAGCAAAATGCGAGGTCGGCGGCGGCGCTGTTCCCATCGGCGAATACTGCGGCTTTCAGGTTTTGGGCGAACGGAAGAACCTCATAGATACCGAAATACGCATTATCGGCAAAGGCGGTTACTCCACGCCTGTCGGCGAATCCGGTTTAGGCAGTATAACGAGGATTGAAAACTTGGCAAACAAGCTGCCGGCCTTCCTGCAAGAATCGGAGCAGACTCTATCCAAAACAAAATCACAGCTTGACGAGGCGAAAATCATTGTCTTGCAGCCGTTTCAGTTTGAGGAAAAGCTCAACGATTATATCGCCCGACAGTCGGACATCAATTCAAAGCTCGAATTTAAGGAGCTTTCAAAGCAGGAGGGCGAGTTTATGAACGAGGGCGGCGAGGACGAAAACGCCGAGGAATACGATGATGAAGAAATCGAATACGAAGATGAAGATGAGGACGAGGCCGCTTGTATGTAGCGGCTATTCTAATGTAAGGAGGTACTTTTTATGCCGATGGTAGCGAAACAAGCGCCGTATACCCTATTTATCGTTGAGGACAATGACGCACGCAGTCCCCGTGAGGAAAATGACAACTTCGGCACGATGGTTGCTTTTCATAAGCGTTATAACTTGGGCGATGAACGCAAGTACAGCGAACCGGAGGACTTTCTGAGGGACTTATGTTATGACACCACTCCGTCAGGCGAAATCGTGGCTCTTGCCCTTGAAAACAAGCTGGATTATCTGCGGTTTGCGCCTGATGAGGAAGATAAAGCGATTTATCATCTTATGGTTTATGATGACCATTATAAGAAGTGGTACAGGGAGGACACATTTGACAGCCCACCTTCTGAAATCGAGGACGAGGTTGCCAATTCGATTATCGAGTGGACAAGGATACCCGACTTAGTAGAGTTAGCAGGGAAACACAATGTTATCCTGCCTGTTTATCTTTACGACCACTCCGGTCTTACCATTAACACAACAGGATTCTCTTGTCCGTGGGACAGCGGCCAGTTAGGTTGGATTTACGCCACTCACGAAAGCGTTATAAAGGAATACGGTGCGGTAACGCCTGAAACGCTTGAAAAAGCGGAAAATCTGCTCCAATCCGAAATTGAGGAATATGACCTCTATCTCACAGGACAATGCTACGGTTTCAAGCTGTATGAGGGGCATAACGAAATCAACAGTTGTTGGGGCTTTTTAAGCGCCTTTTCCGATATTGGCAAGCAAATCAGGGAACATTTGCCCGATGAGTGCAGGGATATTGTTGACCTCTTGGAGTATCAGCCCGACCGCATTGATGAGGACGAATATCTCGAAAATGAGCTTGAGGACGAGGACGAATGTGAGCTATAACGGCGGTGAAAGCAGAAAAGAGCAGTAATCATGTTGCTGCTCCTTTCTGTGAGTGAGGTAACGAGTGCTTAGTTTCTACGCCGATTTAGATAGAAAAGGTGCATAAACTATTCAGTAATTTTTATTCCCAATTGGAACGCATTTTTACAATCAATAGGGAATTGATTTTTTCTCTGCTCCTCTTTGTCCTCCACATCAAAGGTCACTTCATATTTTGAATAATCGTCAAACTGATAAGTATTAAAAACAAATAGTGTTTCAATGCTGCCAAATATATCTTTAATGCAATTCTCCATGAATTTTAAGTCCTGTATAGAACCATATTCGTCGATATATTTCTCTGGCGTACCCATTGTGTATATAAATCCAACATTAATTTTGTGTGAAAAGTAAGTAGCAATATCCTGCCTATAAGTTACATTACAGAATACTGCACGTTCAAGGAAGCAACGCATCACGCCTGTTATGTTACCAGCATAGATAGGGGAACCCAACAATATAGCATCGGCCGTATCTATTTCTTTAAGCAATGGAGTAATTTCATCTTTCATGGCACACATTCCATGCCCAGCCGCCTTTTTACAGGCAAAACAACTGATACACCCTTGAAATTTGAAATCGTACAAATGAATTAACTTTGTTTCGGCTCCTTTAGAAGCCGACCCCTCTAAAGCATTTTTTAACATGATTGCTGTATTCCTGTTCTTGCGGGGACTTCCATTAATACCTATGACCTTCAAACTGTCACCTTCTTTATTCACTTTATTTTTTCGTCTTATCGGAATGAAGCGCAGTATATAAAGTCGTTGCGATACAATCGCAAAAGATATTTGCACAGTTAATACAAATATATTACCACAAAACAAGGGGATTTTCAACATCCATAAAAAATCAAACCCGAACGAGGTGAACATTTGTGCCAACACCCTACACAAAAGAACAGATTGCTCAGGCAAACAGTATCAACCTGATAGACTACGCCGCCATGAACGGCTACAAGCTCGAAAACGGCGGCAACAAGAGCCTTCACGCTAAAAACAGCGGAGGGCTTTATTTATTTAAGGACAGCAACCGCTTTTTCCATTTCACCACCGACAAGACAGGCGGCCCCATAGACTTCATCATGCAGTTTGAGGGTAAATCCTTTACTGAAGCTGTCGGGCATTTAATCGGAGAACAGCCGAATATCGGGGAATTTATACGCCCTGCCTTCCCCGAAAAAAAGACGAAGGGCGAAATGACCCTGCCCGATAAGGCGGCGAACTTCAAGCGGGTATATTGGTATCTCTGTTCCGCGCGGGGCATTGAGCCGGAAATCGTATCAAAGCTGATGAACGAGAAGAAAATCTATCAGCAGGCCGACAGAGGGAATTGCGTGTTTGTCGGATATGACGAAAACAAGACCCCGAAATACTGCTCTAAACGAGGTACATCACTTGATAAGCCGTACAAGGGTGATATGGATAACTCCGACAAGAGTTATCCTTTTTCAATGGAGGGAACTTCCGACAGATTGTTTGTGACGGAATCGCCCATAGACCTTATGAGCCACGCCACTTTATCCAAAATGAACGGACTTGACCCCGCCAAAGATCACCGCATATCGCTCGGCTGTCTGTCGGACGCCGCACTTGAGCGGTATTTGAAACAGCGCCTCGAAATCAAGCGTATCGTGTTCGCCCTTGATAACGATATTGACGGCAAGGCCCCGGACGGATCACCGCACAATCACGGTCAGGAAGCCGCGAAAAAGTTTTGCGACAAGTACGAACAGCAGGGCTACGCCGTTGCCGTGCAGATACCGCAGTCCAAAGATTTTAACGAGGACTTGCTTCAAATTAGGAATGAGCAAGCGGCGGTTCAGACTGCGGAAGCCGAGCGTGAGGACGAGGACGAGCTTGCGATGTAAACCTTTTTTCCATCGGATATGAAACTCAGTCTTTATCGGGTACGCCACTCACAAAACCGAAGTGGAGGGTACGAAAGTACCCAAAACTCGGTTATTGCAGGAATAGCTGTCCTACCGGACAGCAAGAAACAGCTTACAGGCAAAGCCTGTAACGGTATGATTTACAAAATTAAGTCACACAAAGGTCATACCATAAAAATGGGAGGTTTTATGGCTGAACAGAAAACAAAAAGAGTTACTTTTCACTTGCCGATAAGCACGGTCGCTAAAATCGAAAAGCTGGCGGCGAGGGAAAATCAAGACGTTTCAAAGATTATCCGAAAGGCGATTGATACTCACCTGAGTATTCAGGCGAACAAAGATGATATTGATTTTATCTCCGGTATAATCCGGCAGGAGGTTAAAGCGGAAATCGGCAAGCAGGCCAACCGCCTTGCGGCAATGCTTTTTAAGGTCGGTATAATCGCTTCAAGCAATTACTTCATGGATGTTAAAATGCTTTCCGATGTGATTAGCCCGTCCATGCAGGAGGATTTTAAGGACATTAACTCCAACGCCCGAAAGCTCGGCATTGAGTATATGAAGCAGAACGGCGTTAATGCCGTGGGATTTTTGGAAGATGACGAGGCTGTGCTGGCGGCAACGGAAAAGCTGAAAACGGATTTTTCGGAGGAATAGCCTATGTCGATTATCATGTATAAACAACGGTTCATGCCGCCGACCGATAGATTTACCCCCATAAAGAATTATCTGCATATCGGTTATATCGCAACAAGACCGCGCTCTATGAAAAACCCTGACGGCGCACACGGTCTGTTCGGGTATCTTTCGCCGACTGAGCCGTGCGACAATATGCCGTGGCAGGAAACGGCGAAATATGTACGGCAGTTATCAAGGCAGAACGTAAATATATTCCGCAGTATCATTTCTTTTGACAGACCGGACGCAGACGAGCTTGGTTTAATTTCTCAAACAAACTGGCGGGAGTACGCCGAACAGCATATACGCACACTCGCCGAAAAAAACGGTATCAGCATTGCCAACCTCGGCTGGTGCGGAGCTTATCACAATGAAGGTCAGCACCCACATCTGCACATCTGCTTTTGGGATAAGGCGCAGAAGATAGCAAAGACCTATGTGCCGCCAAAAGTGGCGAACGATATTCGTATTGCCCTTATCAAGTCCACCTTCGCTGATAAAATCGCCGCCCTTTACGAGCAGAAGAAACTCGCCAAGCAGAATATCGGCGGGAGCTACGATGAGGCGGTTGCGGATTTTGATAATTATATGAAAAGCATGAGGGCGAAAAACTTCAAGGCTGTGAAGTCCGAGTTTGATACCTACTCGGACATCAGAACGGTCAACATCACACAGCTATTCAATTCCAATGAGCAGCTTGCGGAGGTTGCCGAAAAATTGTTTAAGCTCCGCAACTCAATACCCAAAGGCGGCAGGGTTGCGTATAAGCTCCTGCCGCCGGAGGTCAAGGCTGAGATAGATGCCCTCACCGATGAGCTTATTAAAAACAATACCTATTTACAAGCGGCGGTCGGACAGTACATAGACAGCCTGTGCGAATTGAAAAAGCTGTATTCTTCGCTCGATGACCCCGATAAGCTAAAGGCTTACCGTGATAAATGCGAGGACGAGGCGAAAAAACAGATCAGCGCAAAAATCGTAAAATCTGTCAAGTCCATTATCTCAAAAGAATACGAGGTTAAGAACGCCGAGTTTACCGCCGCAAAGAAACAATACTTTGCTATGGAGCTTATGCGCGAGATTTTGGACTTTTTCGCTTGCGGTATTGTCGCCAACAATTCCGAGTGGCAGGAGAAATACAGCAAGGCTTATGGTGATTTATCGGACAGGGCGATGAAAGAATGGTATCTTAAAAACAAGGATAAGGGTATGGAGTTTTAGCTTCATGCCCTTTTTCCGTTATAAGGGAGGAAGCAGTACATTGTTTGAGGGAGGTTACAGAAACCGTGAGAAAATCACAATACCGAATAAAGGATACGGAGTTGTCATCATGCCGGAGCCTGTATATGAATATCCCGCCGGACACCCTTGCCGTGGGTGTCCTTTTACGTTCCGCACCAGTAAGCCGAGTTGCTTGAGCGGCAGTTACCCCGATACGGGAAACTGCGTCAATGCGTTTTATAAAAAGATACAGGCCCGGCATCGGGCAGAACATGAAAATCGGTTGGAACAGCATACCGAATCAGAAAACAATATAGAAGGGAGCGCATTTTATGGCAATGTCAGAATTAAAACAACGGCTCTTGAAGATAGAGCTTGCTCGGATTGGTTTTCGTGACGCCGCGTATTCGCAGGAACATGACGCTATGCTTGTAAATCCGTCCGACGAGCGAGTGATGAAGATAAATGATGAAGGCGTTTCTTATTACGCCGAACATGACCTTCTCGTTATATATCAAATCAAACCGCTTGCGGATAAGGTCAAAGAAATGGTTTCAGCTTGGGAAAAAGGGCAGTCCGTGCCGTTTGAGGATTTATCTCATTACCGAATATTGAGCGAATACAACGGCATTGTGCTTGCAGCCCGCGATGACAGCGAACTCGGTTACGGGCATGGGCTTCATTTAACTACATGGGAGTACAGTTATAATCGCACCGGCTTTATGCACGGACACTATACGACTGATTACGAAGCAGCCAAAGCAGATTATGCCGTTCGCTGCGGCCTTATCGACCGTAACAAGCTGTTTGACGAAACCGAGATGAAACTGATACGGCAGGGGCTTGTTCACCTCGGCGCGAATTTTCCCGACCTTACCTATGAGCAAAATACTTTGCTTGGAAAGGTTGTCGAGAAAATCGAAATGCTTGTGCCGGAAATTCAGGAGCATGAGGAATTGGAACGTGATGAGCTTGTGGCTGATGACGAGCTTTCGCTGTAAGGGAGGGATTCTATGCCGTCACATAACAACGAGTCCCTTTGGGGCAATGTAAACACTTGTTTTGAAATCGGGATTGAAATTGCCAAGCTGATGGAGAAGAACGGCAAGAGCAAAGGCGTTTCCGGCGATTCAAAGGTAGAACGGATAGCGGACGGCGTGTTACTCATGTCGGACGATAAAACTGTTCTGATTGCGGTCAGCAAAACCATTGCAGCCGGTGCGTTATCGGATAAGGTGCGCGAGTACGGTAAAGAGAAAGACGGTTATCTCTGCTACGGCGGTGCATTATCTGCCATTCCGTTATACGAGCTTTCGCAGAACAACGAGAATGTCCGTGATTATATCATCAGCGAGGAAAGCCTACGCGCCACGCTCTGCGGGAATTATCCCGAATATGTCAAAAGCCACAATATGGCGGCGGCTCCTAAAGCACAAATTAAAGACGCCGATGCTCCGCTCTATATGTTTTTGCAAAAACAGCTTGACCTTGCGGCCGACAGCACCCATGCGGAGGTTGCGGAGTTTCAAGTGGCGCACGCCCATGAAGCCGCCGAAAACGGGCTGACGGACGATGTGTTGGAAATGGAAAGGTAGGTGTGAGAATGAAACTTGTTTATGTGTGTAGTCCGGTGCGGGGCAATGTTGAGGAAAATCTAAAAAAGGCTAACCGCTACTGCGAGTATGTTGCGGGGTGCGGCCATATTCCGCTGGCCCCTCACCTCGCTTGGCAGGGCTTTTTACAGGAAGAAATCCCCGGCAATCGGGAAAAGGCTCTTGAAATGGGTTTAGGCTTGTTGAAATACTGCTCTGAGGTTTGGGTTTGCGGTGACGAAATATCGCAGGGTATGCAGGGCGAGATTGACGCCGCCGAAAAGCTGAACAAGCCTATTATGTATGTCTTGCAGGAAAGGATTGATGAAAATTTGAAAATACGGCAAACGCTTGAACCGTTGAGCATAAGCGATTGTATCGCCGACAGTAATAAACAGGATTACGAAAATAAAATCCTCGTCCTTGACCCGCAAACGCTTATTACCAACTGCCGTAACGCGCAAAACAGCTTATGGATTGCATACAACGGCTTTGGATGTACCTACGGCGCGAGAGGTCAGGCGGTGTACGCTAAAAATTTGTTTGACGGCAGAGAATCAAGGTGGGAACGCGCCGACTTCCTCGGTGTTGTCAAGCCGGAGAGCTTGCAGAAGTGGCTTGACGATATGCCGGTGCGGAATGAAACCGCCTATTCGATGGCGTATGAAGCGGAGCAAGACCAATCGGAGGAATTTGAAAGGTAGGTGACGATATGCGAAAATTCAAAGACGTTGACATCATAGACACCCTGCGGAAGATAATGCAGAATAATACTCTGTTCTATCAGACCGATTTTGATTATGACGCCGAACAGTTAAAGAAAGCCGAACCCATGAACGGCAATTACCTCTGGCTGTCACGTAAAAGCGGAACATGGCTCTTTGACGAGCGAGATGTGTATATTCGCAACACCAATGCTTACAACACATGGCAATATTTTACCGACTCCGAATATTACGGCGTGAAAGCTTTTTCCGTTGTGGTTACAAGCAATCACGACAACAGACCATTCGGGAACATATACGAGCTTCATTATAACAAGCACATTGCGGAGGTTCAGCAAAACAGCTTCGTTGCCCGAACGGTTGATGTTACCTTCAAGCCGACACGTTGGGAAAGCGGCTCGACCCGTACATTTGATGTTGTTGAGTACAACGACAACTGGCGCGCCATCCTTGACCGCTACGGCGAGGCCGAGAGTGTTCGGCACAATCTCACGGACGAGGACGAAAATCGTCTTGCGGAAATCCTTGACGGTTTCAGAACCCTGCGTGATGAAACCGCCGCTCCCGAAAATGTCAACAAGTATATCGCCGAGATGGTTTCAAGCCGTTTTCACGGTTACGGCTATATGCAGGACGATATGGTGTTCACCACGCCGGAGGACGCCGCCAATGCGGTGAAATTCGGCATACCCGTTTATGCTCTGCGCGCTGACAACACAAAGGAGCTTATCGCCGATAAAAAGGAACTAAGCGACCACACCTATTCGGGTGGACTGTTCGGCATGGGCGGCAGAGATAAACAGCTTCTTGGCTTTATGGCGGCGGGCAATTCGTTCGCCGATCTGCTGTTTAACCGTGACGAGCTAAAAGCGATTTTCTTTATGGCGCTTGAAAAAGGAAAGGACAACGTGACGGACGATAAGGACAGGCGAACGATAGACAATATAATCCATGTCCTTGAAAAAACCTTGTTTGACAAGGGCAGCGAGCTTGATTTTACGCATGAGCAGGACAACGAGCTTGACGATGGCATGGAACAATAAGGAGGGCTGGATATGCAGGATTTAGAAAAGAGCGGTCAGGTGAAATGGTTTTGCGAGATTATTATAAATGTTGTCACAAGCTACGAGAGCGATGCCAATCATAAAATCTACTTTGACTATGACAGCGTTTTGAAACTGCTCGAACAGGCGCAGGAAGTGGCAACGGATACCGCACGGTGTCCGCGCCCCGAAAATCTGTCACCTGATATGCCGTGGAGTGAACGGCTGTATGGCGGCGATGAGGTGTTTGACCCATACGCTTATGACGGCACGATGAGCATTGAGGACTATGAGAAAATGCACGACCTTATGCAACTTGACAATGAGGAAAGCGAGGATATGGAGCGATGAAAACGAAACCCAAGCTGATAATTTGCTCGTTGATTTTCATAATCGGCGGTTTTCTCAACGTGTTCTTCTCTATGGCTCTGCACAATATCCTAACGAGGCAAATGAGAACGCTGGCGTTCACAGGGTTTTCCGAGTGTATCGGGAGCATGGCGGCAAGCAGACAGCACCTATTGCTGTTTTTATGCTCACAGGGCTTTATGCTCATTCTGGCGATGGTGTTTTTCCTCACCAATATGCGGCCGTATCAAAGCCACCTTAACACGGTCACGCCGGACATACAGACCCCCGCCGCTGTCGGGCAGTATCAGCACGGCTCGGCTAAGTGGCTGTCGGAAAAAGAAAAGGACAAGGCTTTTGAGAGCTTTGTCCTTGACCCGGACGATGAATTGATAAAAGGACTTTTGCAGAGCGGATATGACGGATTGGATTTTATGAAAGCGGCGAAATATTGATTGCCTAAATTACATATTCTTTTTTTAGGTCAACCATATTCATAGGTTTAACGATATGATGTATATGTTCATAATACAGATTTTGACCACAGCATTTTTTGAATTTTATACCACTTCCGCAAGAACAAGCATCATTTCTTCCAACGATTTTAATGTCTTCACGTTGGCGTATACTCTTTTGATCTTTAATTGCGAACATTTGTAAAGGAGGAATACCTAAAGATAGAATTTCGTCTAACTTTTGAAACTTTTCCGTTTCACTCCGTGTATCATCAGATAACTCAATAATACATCGTTTATCAAGTGGGTGGCTTACTAAACATACGGCTTGAAAAGTTTTTATTTCAGTTACCTTCTCGTAAGCCACTTCGCCCCAATATAAGTTGCCGGTTATATGAAAACAGTCAAGACTCTGAATAGGTTTCTCGCAAATGCTACATTCTGACTTCAATATTGCAATTTCAGGACTTGAAAATATTTTGTATGGATATAGTAATTCATATTGATAAAGCAAATCTATAATCTGCGGGATGTCATATCTGTTTTCAATTTCTGTGAATTTACTAACTTCAATACACAACTCAATACAATCTTGCAATTTATCCCATGATTTTTTATATGTCTTTTCAAATAGCTTTGCAAAATAATCTGTCATATTACAAAATAATTTCAAGTATTGAGCTGCTACATATTGAGAATTAGCAAGGTTTTCGTCATTATTCCTTATAGCGTATTGCTTAATGTTTTCGAATATTTCTTTTGACTCGCTAATTTCTTGATATGGGTCGGTGAAATTCCCTGCTATAACTTTGTCTTTTTTTTGATTTATAATTGCAGTTATTCTTTCTATCTCGTCAAGAAATGAATTTTCAAAGAAATATTTTAACATTTGAATACCTCACAATTTGTTTATATCAATTTTTTCAAAAGTTTCCTTAAAAGTTTTTGCATCTCCGTCATAATGAAGTTCTTTTGTGCTTTTACCGTTACGAACAACAAACGACACCTTAACTGAAACGTCCTCTTTTTCTCTGCCTTTAATTCTGTCATAAATATAACTCGATATTAAGTTTATAGTAATAGGAAATAAAACACTCGATGCAACAAATATTATCGGCATAAAAAGGTCAAATGAATGTAATGCGCGCGTTTCGATATTGTCACCATCAGCAAGAATATCAATGCTGTGCTGAGAATCAATGCTTCTACAATACTTAATAAATCTTATGGATTCTTGTGCAAAATAATATTCTTTTTCTGCGTATTTATGGGGTAAAACCAAAATGTCTATTTCATCAATTTTCGCTTTAGTATCTTCCGAAATGGATATATCGGAACAATAATCATCTATAGAATAATTAAATTCCTTAACATTTCTTCCATGTGTCATTAATAACCGCTCCTTCATTCGTTATGTATTGTTGGAATTGAAGTCTTAGAGAGTATCAAAATAGTTAACTGACAGTATAACACAAAATTCACCAAAATTCAAAGCTCATTTTGTGAAACTTTTTTAAGGAGGTCGATACCCATTGCAAACACTAACCCAAGCCGGAGTAGTCCTCGGTATGAAAAAACTCGAAAACGGAAAGGAGCAAATTTACTATGTTGGCGATGATGTACATACCCTTTGTATCGGCGCTACCCGTTCGGGCAAGTCCCGGACGATTGTGGTGCAATCCATCTGCACCCTCGGCCTTGCGGGTGAAAGCCTTGTAGTCAGCGACCCCAAAGCCGAGCTGTACCAATACACAAACGATTTTCTGCAAAAGCTCGGCTACGATGTGAAGGTGCTGGACTTCAAAAACGCCGAAAAGAGCCACCGATACAACCTCTTGCAGCCTGTCATTGACGCTGTAAATCGTGGCGATTTTGAAAAAGCCGAGATGTCCGCATGGGATATGACCAATACCCTTGTCGGCAAGGCTGACGGCGAGAAGATATGGCATAACGGTGAAATGTCGGTGATTGCTGCCGCGATTCTCTGCGTTGTCTGCGATAACAAGAAGCGCCCCGAATACCAAAACCTCACCAATGTATATTGGTTCGTTGCTGAAATGTGTAAGACAATTTCAGGGAAAATGCCGCTTTTGGAGTATGTCAAGAAATTGCCGCCCACGCACCCCGCAAGACCCCTGCTTTCCATATCGGACGTAGCGCCGAGCCGGACGCGCGGGAGCTTCTACACCTCGGCGCTCACAACCTTGCGGCTCTTTACCTCAAAATCCATATACGGAATAACAAGTACAAGCGACTTTTCTCTCACCGATATAGGCGAGAAGAAACAGGCGCTTTTTATTATTCTCCCTGACGAGAAAACAGCTTTTTACCCGATAGCTTCGCTGATTATCTCACAGCAGTACGAGCTATTGGCAAACACGGCGGACAAGCGGGGCGGCAGACTGTTACAGAGGGTAAATTTTATGCTTGACGAATTTGGCAACTTCACGACCATAGCCGACTTCACCAATAAACTGACGGTCGGCGGCGGGCGCGGCATGAGGTTCAACCTCTTTCTGCAATCGTTCGCACAGCTTAAAGATAAATATGATGAAAATACGGCAAACACCATCAAATCAAACTGCCAAACGTGGATTTATCTGCAAGCTGACGATATGGAAACGCTGAAAGAGATAAGCGAAAAGCTCGGCGCTTACACTACTTCGAGTTATCAATTATCGGCAAGCCATCAAAAATTTTCCACGCCGTCAAGCTCCCACAGCCTGAGCCTGACACAACGAAACCTACTCAATGTTGACGAGGTTCGGCGTGTCGCCCGACCTTATCAAATCGTAACATCACGCACACACCCTGCGATGATGTACGGTCCCGACCTCTCCGCTTGGTACTTCAATAAAATGCTCGGCTTGGGCGATAAGGAGCATAACCGGCTTTTGCGGGAGGAGCGTGAGAACAAGCGGCCGGTAATCACCGACATATCAAAACCGGTTATCCTCTGGAATGTGTGGGTGTACTATCAAAAGGACATTATGCGCAAAGCCGAAGCCGAGAAAGGAGGTGGTAATCCCGCTGCAAAGTTTATGAACAGCGAAGATGACGATTAGTAGGGGCTACCCTTGCGGTCGCCCGTCAACACCAAAACACAATATTATAGGGAGGATTTTTCGATGGCAAAAATCAAAAAGTTTATCGTTTCAAACTACAAAAAGCTGAGTGCCGTGATGCTCTCAGCTTTTTTCATGCTCACCACAGCTATGCCCGCCTACGCCGCAGGAGTCGGTGACAGTCAGATTGTCAAAGGCACGGAGAAGCTCATCGGCGATGTCACCACATGGCTGATGGTGCTTGCCCCTGTCGTGGCCGGACTGCTCATCATCTACTTCTGCATACGCCGTTCGGCGGCCGATGAGATGGACACAAAAAAGTGGAACAACCGCATTGTGGTTGCCATTATTTCCTGTATCGGTGCGATTCTCGGCTCGGCAACACTCAACCTTATCATCGGTTACTACAAATAATTCAAGGGAGGATTTTAGCTTATGAAAAACTTATTTAGCAAAGCAAAGTCAAAGGTACAAGCGGCTGTGTCGGCTGTGAGGGCTGCGGTAACGAATATCAAGGCGGTAATGTGCATGAGAACCGCCCTTGCGAATAACCGCGCCGAGGGTTTTGTGGATACCGCCGTGAAAATCCTGATGGCGGTCGTTATCGGCGCACTGGTGCTTAGCGGCTTGTATCTGCTCTTTTCAGGAACGATTCTTCCCGAACTCACCCGCAGGATTCAGGAAATGTTCAATTACAGGGGTTAGTCGAAACCCCGACAAATCTTATTATAACGGAGGATTTCACTATGAAAATCAAAGCTGAGATTAAGAAGCTCTTTAACGGCGAGGGCAAGGTGAAAGCAGCGGCCGCACTCGTCCTTGATGATGTGTTCGTTGTCCGCAACGTGCGTTTGGTCGAAGGCTCTAAGGGCTTGTTCGTATCAATGCCGAGCCACAAAAACGCAGCAGGTGAGTTTAAGGATATTTGCCACCCTATCAACAACACTGTCCGCGCTCAGATTCAAAGCGAGGTTTTTGCCGCCTACGAACAGGCTTTGTTGGAGCGGGAAAACGCTCCCGATGACGAGGGCGGCGAACAGGAAACAGCGTAACATACAGGCAAGTATCGGTTTGGAAAAGGGGGCGAAAGCTCCCCTTTTCCATTATAAAAAATAAAATATATGGAGGACTTCACTATGAAAAATCTTTTTGGCAAGGTAATGGCAATCGGTGCGGCGGTTGCCGCGCTCGTAATGACCGCAATCATCATCGTTAAAGCGAAGGCTGTCCGCACGAAAACGGTTCTCACCGAAAACAAGGCCGAGGGCTTTGTGGATACCGCCGTGAAAATCCTGATGGCGGTCGTTATCGGCGCGCTGGTGCTTGGCGGCCTGTATCTGCTGTTTTCCGGCACGATTCTCCCGACACTCAATCAGAGAATCAATGAGATGTTCAATTACAGAGGTTAGACAGGAGGGCAATAATGCAGAAATCAGGCGGCTTAATTGCCTTGCTGTTGATTGCGGCAATCCTGTTCATGCCGTCCGAAAACACTCCCGGCTATGAACACTCACCGGTATCCCCGCAAGCGGTATGCGGGGATACCGCAGTACAAAGCGATACCCTGCCGCAAGATGATAACGGAAACGACACAGCTCAAATTCTCGCAGTCGTAATTATCGTGATACTCGTTATCATTTTTATCGGGTATATCTCAAATACGGAAACGGGGTGAAAACTGATTGGAAATCATTTTAGTATTACTGATTGTGGCGCTCTTAAACGGCGCTATTGCCTATATTGACGGACTGATGGAGGGTATCGTACCTTTGGCGCTCAACGCCGAACAGTACATGACGAACATATCCGGCACGAGTTTTGTCGAGGGGCTTACGGAGGTCATATTCGGCTTTGGGGTATCGCTTATCATCTTGAAGTTTGTCAAAAAAGGCTTTGACACCTATGTGCTTTGGAACGGCAGCGACGCCGATGAAGAACCGTATTACTTGGTTATAAACTTCATCAAGGCGCTTGCGGTGGCTATCTGCTTCCCTGTGATTTATGGCTGGATGTCGGATATTGTAACGGATATGTCCTCGCAGATACTCAGGGTGATTGGCGAGGGAACGGAATACACATGGACGGCGTGGGTGAACGGAATATCCTCACTCGGCATTGTTACGGCTATTTTCGGGTTAATCTTCATCATCTGCTACTTTATCCTGTACTTTCAATTCCTCATGCGCGGTCTTGAAATGCTCATCCTGCGGGTGGGAGTGCCGATTGCCTGTGTCGGTCTTTTGGACAATGACAGTGGCGTATTCAAAAACTACCTATCCACATTCTTCAAATCCCTGCTGTCGGTGATTGTACAAATTGCCCTTGCGAAGCTCGGCATAGGCTTAATGCTCAATATGCACGTTTTTTGGGGTGTCGCCTGTATGGTGCTTGCCATTAAAACGCCTAAATTCCTGTCCGAGTTTGTTATGCCGACAGGGGGCGGCGGCAGCGGTGTCGTGAACAACGTATATCATTCCGTAAGGTTGGTGGGAATGGCGAAAAACATGATGAAATGAGAGGTGGGCTGATAATGAGGATAGACCAAAGCGAAGATATTTTACGCTATTTGAAAAATCGGCACACCGGAGCCGACAGCTTTATAACAAGCGGCGAACTGGAACAGCTTTTCGGCATAAACGGCAGGAACTTACGGCAGATTGTCAATAAACTGAGATGTGATGGGCGGCCCGTTTGCAGTGATGTAAACGGGTATTATTATGCCAAAAACCGCAACGAAATCAACAATACCGTCACACAGTTACTCGGCCGGACAAAGAAAATCAACGATGCCGCGCAGGGGCTTGTCCTCTCACATCAGGTCTTTTATGACGGAACGGAGGGCAGCTATTGAAAGTAGATGACATTACAACAGGGGTTCTGATTATTATGCGGCTCGGCGTGGCGGCGCGGTTCATCTTCTGTATGTTGAAGCTGATAGGCGCGGAGGACGAAGCCATGCGCTATAAGAAACGCGCCAAAAATGCCGTGCTGTTCTGGATTATTGCCGAGTGCGTGTGGATTATAAAAGACTTGGCGATTTACTATTACAAATAGAAGGAGGTTTCAAATGGACAACGACACAAACACCCTGTATATCCCGATGGGAGTAAAAACAGAAAATGAATTTTTCTCAGGCTTCGGCAAGAAAGAGCTTATACAAGCGCTGATCGGCGCAATGTTCGGAGGGGTTGTTTCCGTCATCATCTTTATTGTCAGCGGGAATGTCGCCTACACGATGATTGGCATACTGTCCGGCATTGCCGGTTCGGTGATGATGACCACCAAAGACCAGTACAATATGTCGGTCGTGACACAAGTGGCAAACCTTGTCCGCTTTTCCCGCAGCCAAAAGCAATATCCGTATGTTTACGGAAATGAATGGGAGGTGTATTGATGTACGCAACCTATCCGGTTTACTACCCTTCGGCACGGTGGGCGCGGGAAAACGGCGAAATTGACTTGTGGCGAGAATCGTACAAAATCAACAAGGAGTGCCGGGACTTTATCAACGAAAACGCTTCCCGCGCTTACCATGCTCATAATTTGCCCGAATTTATCACAGAGCTTACGGACACGTTCGGGCTTGAACGGTCTATGTACGTTGTCGCGCGGTCGATTGTTGGCGCGGATTGGGATAAACGGTATTACGATGACGCGCGAAACAGAGCTGAGTTATTTAGCTTTCGGGATATGAAAGAAGCGGCGCAGCTTCACGAAAACGGACAAGACCCATATAGGACAGCCGATAATACGACTTCAATTTGCTCCAATGTTCACCCTGTCATGTTAAACGATATATTCCGTTTTATGATGAAGATGGAACAGGAGCAAGCCAATATCCCCGCCGCCGACAATTCCTGTGATAACGAGCTTGACGGGGGGGCTGAGATATGACCTTTATAGACTTTTTTGCGGGGCTTGGCGGTTTCACAGCGGGATTACAGCAAGCCGGATTCAAGTGTATCGGCTATTGCGAGAAAGACAAATACGCCATCAAAAGCTATCAGGCCATACACGCACCTAATGAAAAGGAGTGGTTCAATGACGATATTTCAAAACTCGAACCAAATGACATCCCCTACGCAGACGGCTGGACAGCGGGTTTCCCCTGCCAAGACGTCAGTGTCAGCGGAAAGCAATCTGGGCTTAACGGACAGCGAAGCGGCTTGTTTTTTGAGATTATTAGACTCATCAAGGGCAAAGCTCCCGAAGATAAACCCCGATGGGTTCTGCTTGAAAATGTTAAGAATCTCATTTCAATCAATGGAGGACGGGATTTTACGGAGGTTCTGCATCAGCTATCCGAAGCTGGGTACGACTGCGAATGGCAGGTTATCAATTCCAAAGCATACGTTCCCCAAAATAGAGAAAGGGTTTTCATTATTGGACATATTAGAAACGGATGTCGCCGAGAAGTATTTCCTATCGGAGTTACAAACACAAAAGCTCCTGTCGAACTTATAGGCGGCTGTCAGGGCAGCCGAGTTTACGACCCGAGCGGCGTGAGCATTACGCTCACCGCGCAGGGCGGCGGTGGCGGCGCGAGGACAGGACTGTATTTCATAGACCTGAATAAAAATCCGCAGATCACCGATACCGCAAGATGTATCAAGGCGAGGTACAACGCCGGAGTAACCAACCGAAAGGCTGATAACTCCGGCGTTTTTGTGTCCGCAAGAGCCGTGCTTACGCCGGACAGGATAAATAAACGGCAGAACGGCAGACGGTTCAAGGAGTGCGGCGAACCGAGTTTTACACTTACTTGTCAGGACAGGATGGGTGTTTATCTCTGCGAGTGCGATAAATGCCAGACATTCCTTAAAATCAGGGAAGCCACAGGAAAAGGGTATGCGGAGGCCACCGTGGGTGACAGCGTAAATATCGCTTTCCCCGACAGCAAAACACGGCGCGGTCGTGTCGGCAAGGAAATCGCCCAAACGCTGATGACCTCCTGCAATCAGGGAACGGTAACGGCTTGCGGCCGTATCCGAAAATTAACGCCGTTAGAGTGCTTCAGATTGCAGGGCTTTAGCGATGAGATGTTTTACAAGGCACAGGCGATTAACTCGGACAATCAGCTTTACAAGCAAATCGGAAACAGCGTGACTATTCCTGTTATTTACGATATTGGCAGGAAGTTGAGGGAGGTGTACTATGCCGGAAATTAAAACAGATGAACAACTGCGAAGCGAATATATGTCGAGAATCAAGGTGTTTACGAACAAGCGGCTGACCGAAGAAAACGCTAAACGGATATATGACAAATTAAAACCTTATCACTACGACACAAGCGGCTGGCTTTTGTACGAGGCCGCCAAAGGCATACTGCAAGCAGATGTTTACTCCGAGTTTCCCGCCGAGGATAACATGGGATATTTTGAAATGCTTGACGGCTATGGGCTTTTGAAATGGCTTGAAATCGCCAAGTTTGCCGAAAAGGAATACGAGCAGATACAGGGCGGGTACGAAAAGTTGACCTCGCATACCCTTGACGAAAACTCACCGGCGTATCAAGAGTTTCAAGGCAAGCTGTATGCCGCCGCCATTCGCAGTATCGCCATACAGCTTGCGGATAAACAGCCGTATCTTCTTGAAGGCTTCTGGAACAGGCTGTCTTACATCGAAAACATACTTGAAAAAGGCTTTCCGACGCGGGATAGCTTGAATGAGAGGATTAAGCGCGAAGCAAAGGATGTTTTCGACTCGGCTTCATTGGATGATTTGACAAATCTCCATTCGGGGGTAGAGATCAAACACCAACTCCGCAATGAACTCTGTGATATATTCATGTCTGATGAGATGATACAGGCGCTTACGCTGAAAGACAATGTTTTAGATGATGCCTACCATTTTTATCTTAAAGAACACAAGGATAATCAAGTTTTCTTGGCGGTTTTTGATTACCTTGAAAAGCAGGAGCATGATTATCTCGCTGAAAGGGTATTCGACCGAGCGAAACTTGCTTACGAGGAATATGTGGATGAAGTAAAAAAGATGCCGCCCGAAAAAATCATTGACGAGGCGTACAAGCTCACGATGATGTACGACCTCCACATCAGCCTTGACCCTGTAACATCCAATTACACCACGGAGCAGTTAAAGGGGCTTATGTCCTGCGCGAGTCCGCTTTGGGCTTTGTACGACGAATGGCAGCGCCGCGACTGGACATACATGGACGATATAAAGGACGTTATCACCGACGTTGCCGACCGAGAAGCCGCCGAAATTGAGGAAAACGACTACGGGATTGACCCTGACCCGTTCGGTCAGCGCGATTTGCTCAGCGATGACGAGGACGAAATGGAGATATGATGACGCTTATTCTCAAAGGCTTGTTGTTTTCGATTCTGCTCATCTATGCCGCCGTCACCGATATAAAACGGCGCGAGGTGGACGACCCCGTATCGGTGTCTATCCTAATTGTCAGCTTAATCGGAACAGGCGGCTCGTTTTGGGGCGCTGTACTGACCGCGCTCCCTTTCCTTATCCCCGCGCTTGTCAAAGGCGGCTCCATCGGCGGCGGCGATATAAAGCTGATGTTCGCTTGCGGTGCGGTGCTTGGAGTGTGGGGCGGTTTGGCTCAGACCGTTATCGCCCTTTCGCTGGTTGCCATTTTCTCACTTAGCATTATCATCACAAAAGGCTGTAAAGCCTGTAAAAGCACGGCTATACCCCTTGCGCCGTTTTTGTGTGTCGGGGGTATTTTGTCGTTTGTTATTTCAAATATGGGAGGTATATGACTTGAACATCTTGAAAAACCGTACTGTTTTGGGGCTAATCTGCATAGTCCTGTCGCTTATCATCTGCTTTGGCTTAACGCCGCTGTTCAACGGCGCGGTCAAGGCGCAGACCGAGATTGTCCGTATCACCAAAGATGTGAAACAGGGCGATGTGATTACCGCCGATATGGTATCTATCGTTAAGGTCGGCGGCTACAATCTGCCCGATAATGTACTAAAAGAAAAAGAGAATGTTATCGGCAGATACGCAAAATACGACTTGCAAAGCGGCGATTATGTCCTCTCCGGTAAACTGTCCGACAATCCGCTTACCGAGTTTGCCTATCTGCATGAGCTTGACGGGACACATCAAGCAATTTCTATTACAATCAAATCCTTTGCGGCCGGCCTTTCGGGCAAGCTCGAAGCGGGCGATATTGTCAGCCTGATTGCATCCGATGTCGGCGATTTTAGGGAAACCATAGCGCCGCCCGAATTGCAGTACGTTAAGGTTATCGCCGTAACGAACGGCAAGGGCTACGATAAGGAATATACGGATAACAATGCCGATGAAAAAGAGCTTCCAAGCTCAATCACTCTGCTTGTCGTGCCTGTTCAGGCAAGGCTTCTTACCGAACTTGAATCAACAGGCAGAATCCATTGTACTCTCGTATACCGTGGCACGGAGGAAAACAGCGATAAATTTTTGAAAATCCAAGAGGATTATCTTGAATCGCTTATCGAAGAACCCGAAGCGGAAACAGAATCCGAAACGGAGGTAACACCTGAAACGCCGAGCGCGGAGGAACAGGAGGTAACGCCTGATGAATAATAACATAATCGCTGTTTGGGGAAACCCCTCCTGCGGCAAGACGGTCACGGCGATGAAACTGGCGAGGGAGCTTGAGGCGAAGAAAAAGAATGTCATCGTTATATTCGCCGACCTTTTCTGCCCTGTGCTGTCCACCGTCATGCCGAGCGTGGATGTGAAAAGTCGGACGCTCGGCAGTCTGCTCTCCAAGCCGCATATCAAGCAGATTGACATTATGCAGACCGCCATACCATACCCGAAGCATGAGAATATCGCAATTATCGGCTACAAGAACGGCGATAACATTTTCACCTATTCGGAGTTTTTGGCTGAAAGGGTTGCGGAGTTTATCTCGCAGCTACGCCAAGTGACCGACTATGTTATCATCGACTGTTCAAGCGTTTTAACGGAGGACGGCTTTACCACGATTGCCCTGCAACAGTCCGATGTTATCCTGCGGCTCTGCGGCGCCGACTTAAAGGCGTTTTCCTATTTTACCTCACATTTACCGCTCATTTCAAGGGCAAAATTCAAGGCCGACAGCCATATCAGGGTACTTTCCAATATCAAGCACGGACAAGAGGAAGCTACGTTTCGTTCGGTCTACGGCGAGGTTGCCTACACGCTGCCCCATGTCAAGGAGATTGAGCATCAGTTTTATTCGGCGGGACTGCTTGATGGTATATCGGGCAAGGAAGCCAAAAAATACAATGCCGAGATAAGGAAAATGGCTAAGGAGGTGTTCGAGCTTGAATAGAAAATACAGCGCTTTCTTTGACGATAAGGGTATCGAAAAGCCTTTTACTGATGTTCTGACGGAAGTGCAGGAATATATATCGTCAAAATTTTCTACACTCATTTCCGATAACCCCGAAGAACAGAAAAAGCAGATATGTGCGTATGTCGCAAAATATCTGAACGACTACAACATCAGCGTTGACGGTTACGACTTTGACGGTCTGATTGACCGCCTGTACGCTGAAATGGCCGAGTTTTCATTTCTCACGCAGTACCTTTTTTCCAACGATGTTGAGGAAATTAACATCAACTCATGGAAAGACGTAAAAATCACCTACGCAAGCGGTAAAATCCTCCCCGCAAGCGAACATTTCAACAGTCCGCAACACGCCATTGACGTTATCCGCAGGGTGTTACACCAATCCGGCATGATACTGGACCATTCACAGCCGGTTGTCAGAGGTCACTTATCCAATAAAATCCGTATTACCGTCCTCGGAAACCCTGTCACCGATGAGGAAAAAGGCGTGACGGCTTCCATCCGTATCGTAAATCCGAAACAGCTTGGCAAAAAGGACTTTATCAAAAACAAGACGGCAACGGCTGAAATGCTGGACTTCCTTTCGGTCTGTCTGCGGTACGGTCTTTCCATGTGCGTAACCGGCGCGACCGGCTCCGGCAAAACAACGGTGATGGCATGGCTGCTTTCCACCATTCCCGACCACATGAGGCTCTTTACCATCGAAAACGGCTGCCGTGAGTTTGACCTTGTGAAAGAGGACGGAAACGGCAATGTTGTCAATAACGTGGTGCATACGGTCACAAGGGACAGCGAAGACCCGAAACAGAATATCGATCAGGAAAAATTACTCGAATACGCTTTGACCTCTAACCCCGATATTGTCTGCGTGGGTGAGATGAAATCAGCCGAAGCGTTCGCCGCGCAAGAGGCGGCCCGGACCGGACATGGCGTGATAACTACGACACACGCCAATTCCTGCGACGCCACCTATAACCGTATGGTTACGCTCTGCAAGACCAAGTACGACATCAACGACAAAACCCTTTATAACCTCTGTACCGAGGCTTTCCCGATTGTGATGTTCGCTAAAAAACTGGAGGATAGCTCCCGAAAGATAATGGAGATTACGGAGTGCGAGATACTGCCGGACGGAACACGGCATATCCGCACTCTTTTCCGTTACAACATCACCGAAAACAGTATTACAAGGGGCAAGGTGACAATCAAGGGCGAATTTGAAAGAGTGGACACCATTTCAGCGAGTTTGCAAAAGCGGCTCCGTGAGAACGGTATGCCAATCAGCGCGCTTGAAAAACTGATGGGAGGTGTCGCCTGATGACAACGCTTTTACTGATTGCGTTTCTCGGACTTGTGGGCGGCGGCTTTTTAATGCTGTCGCTTTCGCCCTTTGAGTTTGCCGACAATGTGGCAAAGCCGTTCCGAAACAGGAAAAAGACCCTCGCGCAGAAAATAAAGGAAGCTACTACCGACAAAAAGGTTAAGGGTATCCGTAAAACCATAATGGAAACAAGGGAGATTTTAGAGGTTACAGGCAAGCAAAATCTTTTCGGAACGCTTATCGTGTTCTCAATCTTCCTGTTTGTTATCGGCACATTCTTTTCAATCATGCTCAACAATTACCTGATGATACCCGTTATGGCGGTGGGGCTATCCCTGCTGCCGTTTTGGTATGTACTGTTTACAGCAAATTTCTATAAGAAACAACTCAACGCCGAGCTTGAAACGGCTCTGTCGATTATCACGACTTCATATTTGCGAAGTGAAAACTTCATTTTAGCGGTGGAGGAAAATGTGGCTTACCTTAACCCTCCTGTGTGTGATGTGTTCAAGCTGTTTTTGGCGCAGACCAATCTTATCAACGGCAATATCGGGATTGCTTTGGAGAATATCAAGTACAAGGTGGCAAGCGAGGTTTATCGTGAGTGGATTGACGCCGTTATCGCCTGTCAAGAGGACAAAACGCTCAAAACCACGCTGACTCCGATTATCTCTAAGCTGTCGGATATGCGTATGGTTTCCTCCGAGCTTGACATTCTGCTGTACGAGCCGATGAAAGAGTTTATCACAATGGCAATCCTGCTTGTGGGTAACATACCGCTTATATATTTTCTCAACAAAAGTTGGTTCGACACGTTGATGAATCACATTGTCGGTAAAGCTGTGCTTGCGCTGTCGGCGTTTGCTATCTTTATATCGCTGGCGGCGGTTATCAGGCTGACGAGGCCGATTGAGTATAAGAGATAGGGGGCGATGGTATCAAAGTTATTCCTATAACTCTAAAACAAGCAAACAATTTTGTAATAAAGCACCATCGTCACCACTCAAAGGTGCAAGGCTGTAAATTTTGTATCGGGGTGGTCGATGATAAGGACGAATTGCGGGGCGTTGCCATTGTTGGCCGCCCCGTAAGTCGTTTCCTCGATAACGGTCTGACCGCCGAGGTGACAAGGCTCTGTGTGGACGGATATAAAAATGCTTGTAGTTTCCTGTATGCGGCTTGCGGACGGATCGCAAAGCACATGGGCTATCAGAAAATCATCACTTACATCCTTTCGACCGAAAAAGGCACAAGCCTGAGAGCTGCAAACTGGACTTGCGGCGGCTCCTGCGGCGGCGGTAATTGGAATGTGCCGGGCCGTCCGCGCAAGAACAGCGTATACACCGATAAAAAGGTGATGTACTCTAAAATCTTATGAAAGAAGGTGTTTTATGTTAGGCATACTTTTACCGTTTTCCTGCCTGTTCGGAGCAGGACTTTATTTTGTCCTCGCCGATTTACTGAAAGTGCCGACCCTCGCCACCACAAAGGCGGTCATTGCCGTTACCCGCAGGGAAAAGAAACAGGCAAAGTCTTTGGACGCAATCATATTCGACCTTGCTGCCAAGCTGTCTAAATATATAAAGCTCGGCGATTACAAAAAGCGGAAGATGACGGCAACGCTCAAATCGGCTGACATCAACCTATCGCCTGAAATCTATACCGCAAAGGCAATCGTAAAGGCGGGGCTGATTTTATCGCTTGTCATTCCTTGCCTTGCCTTTTTTCCGATACTTGCTCCTGTGTTTATATTTCTGGCGATTACCATGTTTTTCAAGGACTACAAATCCGCCGATGAAATCGTTAAGAAAAAGCGTGAGGCAATTGAAAGCGAACTACCCCGTTTTGTAAACACGCTTACGCAGGAATTAAGGGCAAGCCGTGATATTCTGTCCATACTCGAAACCTATCAAAAACACGCCGGAATCGCATTTAAGACAGAGCTTGAAATCACGATTGCCGATATGAAATCCGGCTCACATGAAACGGCGCTAACAAGGTTCGAGGCTCGAATGGGCAGCTCGCAACTTTCCGATATTATCAGAGGGCTTATCGCCGTTATGCGCGGTGATAACGGCATTGTCTATTTTCAAATGCTGTCGCACGACCTCAAACAGCTTGAAATCCAAAAGCTCAAAATGGTTGCCATGAAGCGCCCCGGCAAAATCAAAAAGTATTCGTTCTATATGTTGGCTTGCTTCCTCATCATGTACCTTGCGATTATTATTGTAGAGATTATGGGTGCGTTCAGCACTTTATTTTAGGGGGTGATAATTTGTTGAAGATACTCAAATCAAGGCGCGGCGAGGGTTATGTGGATATAATCGTAATCGTACTCTGCATTATGCTTTTTGTTGCGCTGGCAGTCAAGGTATTCCCTGTATTCATAGCCAAAAACCAACTTGATACCTTTGCCACCGAGCTTATACGAGAGGCAGAAATTGCCGGACGAGTCGGGAGCGAAACCACGGCAAAGGCAAATCAGTTAAAAACACAAGTCGGAATTGACCCCACAATCTCATGGAGCAGGACGGGCAATTTCCAGTTAAATACCGAGGTCACGGTTACGCTGACCCTGCGGCACGATATAGGGTTTTTTAACTTCGGTTCATTCCCGATTACCCTGACATCAAAAGCCACAGGAAAGTCGGAGGTGTATTGGAAATGACGAGAATAAAAAGGATTATCAAGTGTAAAAAAGCAATGTCCTACCCTCTGGCAATCGCTATCGCTCTTGCCATTGTCATTATATCCTGCGCCGGTTTTGAATATATGCGGCTCACGCTCATAGCGCAGGGTGTGCGTGACGGCGTACAGTCGGCGATTATCTCCGTCGCCACCGAAAACTATGACGACACCTACGCTTCCTTGCGCGAGGGGTATAGCGGCGGGTATGTCAACAATGGCGGCGGTTTCAATGAACAGCTTGACTTGGGCGATGTTTACAGCCGCCTTGACAGCGTTTTAGGTCTTGGCAGACAGGGCGCGTATCATGTGAAGAATATTGACGGTGTTATGGAGTATCGGGTATCAAGTCTGAATGTGACCGTCATAAATGCCCCGCTTGCGCCGTCTAACCGTGATACGGCGCAGAAATTTCTTGCCGAGGCTACGATATACCTTGAAGTGCCGTTGTCGTTCGGGTGGTCGCATTTGCCGTCCATGAAAATCACGCTGCATTGCAAGGCGGGGTATACGCCGAAGTTTTAACGGAATATTGTGCGCTATGCACTGGAAAAGAGCGGTTTTGTTCCCGAAAGTTTGTGCGCTGTTGCCGCTGGAGTTTTTCGCCCTTATGCTGTATAATTTAGACAAGGGAAGAAGTATTGAAGCAACCCATTATTGTGAAATAACATGAAGGAGGATACCGTTATGTTAAAGAATAAAAAAAACATTACCGTTTTCGGTTTGTCCGCTTTTGCCATAATCCTCGTAGTCGTTTTAATGGCGATGTCGCAGCCCGCCAAGCAGACCGACACCTTGAACGATACCGATATGCAAACAAGCGGCGTGACGCCGAGTGAGATTGCTGACACCGCGCCGATTGCGATTACGCCCGAAGTTAAGCCGAGCGAGATTGTGACGCCCGAACCGACCGCCGAGGCGAAAGCCAATGTTCCGCTGACGGTTATCGAGGACAAGCCCGAACCGCCTGAACTGCCTGATACGGCTCATTCAGACGAACCGCATGACGAGCCAACCGACCCGGCGCTGACCAATCCGGAAGTAAAACCGAGTGTCACACCTAAGCCTGTTGAATCGACAAAGCCGAAAGAAACAACGCCGCAGGGCGGCGATACAAATAGCAAGGGTGAAGTTTATGTCCCCGGTTTTGGTTGGATAGTCCCAAGTACAGCGGAAGGCGAGAAAAGTGTTGGCGAAGGTAGTTTAGATGTAATGGTTGGTCATTAAATCAAATTATAATTAGAGGTAGGCTTTCGGGCTTACCTCTTTTTGATTGGAGGTAAGCATGAAAAAAAGAGCAATATCAATGCTGTTAGCATTTGTAATGCTGTTTTCGTTCTCTGTCACAGCATTTGCAGACGGCGATCCGAACGTAGACGGCGGCGGTGGGGGCATGGGCAGCGGAACAAGCACCGATTCATGGACACCCGGCATGGACGGTGTTAGGGTGTCCATTGTAAACGTAGAAACAGGGGCGGTTATGGGAACACCGATTGATTATACAAATAAAACTCCTGCAAGTAGCATTATACATTTTGGGAAAAAATCTAAACTTCATTACACAAATGGTAGCTCACTCGCTCCGGCGGTCGGAGGTGTTTATAATTATAAGAACCCAAGCTCTGCAATGCCTACCGTTGTGAGCAGTAACGGCAGTAATAATATCGAAGCCGTTAAAAGATATTTCTGTTCAGAATATGTTACTCACATGATTGCAACAGATTTTGGCATTCAATACGACACGCTGATAAACGGTAAATACAAATTACTGTTAGAGCCTATCGCATATTTCAAATTTCAAGGCAATCAAGTCGGCATGACAGCGCATGAAGCGGCTTTATACGACCAACAGTTAAGCGGCGGTCTGCGCAGTAAAATGGCAAGCCTGTCACATCAAAACCTACCCCTTGCCATGTTCCTTGAACGCCCCGATTTAGGTTTTCCCGCATACAGCGGTGATACAAGCGGCAGACAGTCAAACGATACGATACTCGCTTATTTAGGCATGGGTATTGTAAGCTACACCGAATTGCCGCCCGATGACCCCGACCCCGGACAAGCTGATGTTGAATACCGCATCAATACGGAAGTCATAACGGCGGTAACGCTAAACGCAAGCAGGGAAATAAACCCCGACAGCCCCGCAAGAGTGACATTTACTATTTTAGGACGAACCTACACTATGAGCAATATCGTCATTCCCGAAGGCGAATCACAGCTTGTTTGGTGCAAGTGGACTACCCCCGCCACGGAACAGACAATCACGATAACGGTCAGTACAAGCAAAGGCTATTTGAGTGAGAATGTAATCACAGCAAAAATCGTTGACCTTGATAAGAACCCGCCGCCCGATCCGAAAGCCGATGACCGCAACGACAGCTTCCGCACCGTATCAATGCCGAGCAATACGCAGAAAACATCAGCGAGATGGACGGTCTGGTGGGCGCAGTGGCATCCGTTTTGGGTTTGGATTCCGAATTGGGTGTGGCATAGCGATGGCGATGGCGGCGGTTATTGGTGTGACCACGGTTGGTGGGAGGATCAAGGCTGGTACGACTTTTTTACCGACATTTATACCGCAAGCCTTACGGCTTTAAGCACGGTAACGCCGGACGGCAAAGTGCCGACCGCAAGCGGAAACACCATGAAATCGGGCTACGGAGTGAATAATAAAGTCACTTCGAGCTTTTCGTCAAACGCTCCAAACAGCCATGTCACCGGCGCGCAAACGGCGGTCAGCTATTTCCCTGAGTTTGGGTATAGGACTTATTGGCGGCTCCTTGACCTGATAACGAGGGGCTATTCCTCACAGCTTGAATTTAAGAAGAATCAATACAGCACCTATAATCAGCGTTCCCACTTTTCGCCTGTGTGGTATCCGAATGGAACATATCAAGTCTATACCTATCTGATGGACGCATGGACGCCAGACGGTATGCTTTCCATGAATCTAAACAGCAGCGTAAATATTCAAGGCTCTGTCTTTGACGATTGGCATATCGCCCCAAAATAACCGACTTAACCGAACCTATCAATAGGGGATATGCTGCGGCGTATCCCCTAAAACTTTTGGAGGTGTAATTTTGCTGTTACCAATCATAATGATAATCATTTGTCTTGTAGGCGGCGGTGTCGCCTACTTTTTTATTAAGCAGGCCGAAAAGAACAAGTACAAGGAAAAATCAGCCCCCGAAGCGGCCGCCGCTAACGTGTTTATCAACGTCAAGGATATAAGCGGTAACTTTCTGTATACCCGTGACGGTCTGATGCTCTGTTACCTGAAGCTGACCCCTATCAGCATTGACCTTTACTCGAAAACGGAAAAGAAAAACCTTGTCCGCACCCTAACCGCCGAGATGTCGGCAACACAGTTTCCGTTTAAGTTTATCGCTGTATCACGACCGATTGACATATCCCCGCTAATCTCCGAGCTTCATTCCTTGCTGATGACCTCGGACTTGAAACAAAAGGAGCTTTTACGCGCCGAGATGATTGAGATGTCCAATTTTGCGATGGGCGGAGATATTGTCGAACGGCAGTTTTATATCGTCCTTTGGGATAAAGCTCTTGACGGCACGGAAAGGGAGCTTACAAACCGCGCGCGATTATTTGCCGAAAACTTCAACAGCAGTAAGGTGTCCTGTGAAATTTTAGGGCAACAGGACATTGTACGGCTTTGCAACCTTGTGAACAATCCGAGCTATACACATATCGAGGACAACAATTTTGAGGCGGCGATACCGCTCATTGACGGAGGGATTAACCTATAATGAAGAAAAGTAAAACGAGCGAGTTTGTGCCTGTCAATCAGGCTCTTTTGAACGTAATCACGCCGATGGGCTTGGAAATCAGACGAAACAGCCTTGTTATCGGTGAGAACACAGGCAAGGTCTACGGCGTTGTCAAATATCCGCAAAAGGTTGATATGGGCTGGCTCTCGAAGATAACAAACATACCGAGTACCATTGTTTCCATCGGATTTGAGCCTATCGACAACAGCGCCCTTATTTCCGCTATTTCAAAAAGTATCGTCCAAAATAGGGTGGCCGCTGACGGAGCGAAAGACCCGCTTACAAGGCAACGTGCGGAAAAAGCCGCCGAGGACGGCGATAAGATTATGCTACAAATTGACCAAAACGGCGAAACGGTCGGGCTGATGTCTATTTCCGTTATGCCGATTGCCCGTGACGATAAGACCTTTACGAAAGTGACCCGCAGGGTTGACAGCGTACTCAGCGTAATGAAATGCAAGGGCAGGGCTTTGGCGAGTCTGCAAAAAGAGGGTTTGCAGAACATATCCCCCACGTTCCCCACGATAAGTAAGATTGAAAATATCATACAGCGAATCGTGCCGATGAGTACCTTTGTCGGCGGCTTTCCGTTCGCAAGCTCCGGTTTCAATGACGGAACAGGGTACTACTTCGCTAAAGATAACAGCGGCGGTTTGATTATCGTTGACACTTGGAAGCGCGGTGATGACCGCACCAATTCAAACATGGTCATCATGGGTGTTGCGGGTGTCGGCAAGTCAACGGCGGTCAAGCATATCGCCCTTGCAGAGTATATGAAAGGCACGAAACTCATTTTTATCGATCCCGAATCGGAGTACAAAGACCTCTGTTTGAACCTAAACGGCGATTGGATAAATGCCGGAGGTGATAAGCGCGGCTTGCTCAATCCTTTGCAAATCCGTCCGGCTCCGAAAGATACAGATGAGGAAAAAGGCGGCAAGACAAACGGTGATGACGATACGCCGCTGTATGTTGACGAGGGCTACGGCATGAGCGATATGGCTCTGCACATCAAGAACTTGGAGATTTTCTTCAAGCTATATATTCCGAGCCTGTCCGATATGAAAAGAGCTATCCTCAAACAGACCATCATCGAGCTTTATAACGAGTTTAACATTGATTGGGATACCGACATTGCAAAACTGGGTAATACAGACTTCCCTACATTCACCGACCTTCACGCGCTTTTGGAGAAAAAGGCTAAAGGCAAGAAAGACGATGAGCATAAGGAGCTTGCCCTGCTGTTCCACGACTTGGCGCACGGCAGCGATCAATTTTTATGGAACGGACACAGCACGGTTGAAACCACATCACGCTGTATCTGCCTTGACACCCACTCCCTGCAAAACACAGGCGATAACATCAAGCGCGCGCAGTATTTCACCCTGCTTACTTGGTGTTGGGAGCAGATGAGCAAAGACCGCAACGAGCGTGTACTGCTTATCTGTGACGAGGCTTATCTGATGATAGATGAAAATGTACCGCAAAGCCTTGTGTTTCTGCGGAACGTAGAAAAACGTGCGAGAAAATACGAGGCGGGGCTTATTATCATTAGCCATTCGGTCGTGGACTTCCTTTCGGGCAACATCAAGCAGTACGGACAGGCGCTACTTGATATTCCCTGCTTCAAGATAATCATGGGAACGGACGGTAAAAACTTGCAGGAAACAAAGGAGCTTTATAACCTGACGGAGGCCGAGGAAGAATTGTTGCTTTCCAAAAAGCGCGGACACGCCTTGTTTGTCATCGGCTCAAAGCGGCTCCATGTTAATTTTGAGATACCCGAATACAAGTTTGATTACTTCGGCAAAGCCGGAGGACGATAATCCCCAACACCAATAACAGGGCGGCGTACTTGCCGCCCTGTTTGCATTTATAGTATCCGTAATTATATAAGATTGGAGAAAACGTATGGCAAAAAAGGTTAAACATAAACCTCATGTGGAAATCAAGGTAGATATGCGTGTGTCGCTTGAAATCCGAAACGACAATGCCGCTGATGGGATGTCAAGCGTTATAATGCTCAGTTCCGTTGTAGAGGAAATCTTGGACGATGGCCGACTGCTCATTCATATGCCGTTACATCATGGCTATCATTATCCCTTGCTGAGAGATAACCCATTTTTGATGTGCTTTTTTGAGGGTTCAAAGATGTATGCCTTGCCTGTTCAATTTGAGGAACGCACTCAGCGCGACGGTCTGATGTTCGCAAGGGTACGGCGGGTTGGCGGGATAAAATCGCACCAACGGCGGGATTGCTTCCGTTATCCCTGCTCCCTGCCCGTAGTGATTGAACGCTTGGACAAAGATAAACGGAGTGCGGACGATGAACAGCAGTCCGCAGAGGGGCAGATGATAAATTTCAGCGATGGCGGTATGCTTTTCGCTACCAATGAGGATATTGAAAAAGGCGAGAAAATCACTCTCACCTTTGATATGGGTAAGGTGGAAACAGTTACCGCCGTTGCGCTTCGTGTTGACAGCGTTGCGGACGGAAATTTTCGCTTTAAGGTGGCGGTTCAATTCCGCATTAAGGACAAGGCACAGAAACATCGGTTTTATAAGTACATCGTGGAAATGCAATCGCTGGAACGGCGGCGGCTGACACAGGATATAAAGCCGCTGTATCCTGCCAAAGAAGAACGCAAGGATTAGGGTTACAATAACAAAGCCACCGTTCCAATAATGCCGGCGGCTTCACAGTTTCCGAATATTCATCTTCCCTTTATCTTTGCGATTTTCGCAAGCAATTCACTTGCATGGAGCAATTTTTCATCATCGGCGTATTCCAGTAACAAATTAAGAATATCCGTATCGGCAACTTCTTTCGGTTTGCGTTCCTCTGTGCCGAAAACGATGTAATCCAATGATAAATCAAGTCGCTGTGCTATTTTTATCAAGGTGTCAAGCGCCGGTTTTTGAAATGCGTTTTCGATTTTTGTGTACGAGCTTGCCGAAAGCTCTATTACCTCGCAAAAGCTCTCCTGCGTAAATCCCAACGATTCACGGCGGCTCTTTATACGGTCGGACATCTCTTTCTGCTGTGTTTTGGTCAAAATGCTCACCTCCTATTTCTTTTATTATACCAATTTGACGAAAGTATTTGTATTCGGCATTGACGAAAGAAAATAAAAAAGGGGGGGTAAGAGATGAACATTGTAGTTACTTATCATGTTGATAAAGATTTATATGATAGCTCGGAACATCGGGCATCGCTTATTACAACGGAATATCTGCACAGAAGCGATATGCTTGTGCATTTACAGCTTGGAAAAAATCTTGGTATCCGGTTAAGCAACCTATTAAGCTACGATTTTAAGAAAGATATAGCCGTTCAAAACGAGCAATTTTTGGCGGGTAAATCCTATAACAAAAGTAAACCCAAACCGATAACCCGCAGTACCTTTGAGGATAAGCTGTCACGGTTTGACATGAGCCAAACCGTGACAGAGCGGGAAATTTTAGAGGAATACAGCTACACGGATAGAAACGGTCATTCTGACGAGGTACAGATTGTGATAACGGCAAAGGACGATACCATGACCGCCATTATCGACTTCAAGGACACGGAGCAGCATAGCATTTTTATATGTCCGGCGTGGCTCGTTAAGCTGTCATAACAACTGAATAAAATTCTTAAAAAAGTCAGGCTTTATAAGCTCTGGCTTTATTTTTTTGGAGGTGATGAAAATGGCGATAGACCCCGCAACCGCCAAGTTGATAGCAAAAGCGGCGGTAGATGTTGTAACCGATGAGGAAAAAAGAAAACGTGTGCTGATACTCATTCTCGCGCCGACCATCGGGCTTTTACTGTTGATTGCCCTGATAGTGTACATCATAACAAGTCCGATGTCTTTGCTGCTCGGCTGGCTTTTGCCGAACGAGATAAGCGTGATTGAGGATTTTCAAAAGGACTACGGCTATAATCAGGGCATCGGCATATTTGAGAGTGACTATCTTGACGGCAACGGTATTGATTACGGCGATATTGTCTTTACGGACGGAGCAACCAATGTTGTCTACTTTAATCAGCTTGACAGTAAATACGCAAACGAACCCTACGGTACGGACAAAATCGGCACTCACGGCTGCGGCCCCACCTCGCTTGCCATTGTGGTATCAAGTCTGACCGATCAGACCGTAGACCCAATACAGATGTCGGAGTGGTCGGTGAATAACGGCGGGTGGTGTGCCGGAAACGGCTCATATCACAACCTGATACCGAACGCCGCCAAAGCCTTTGGACTTAATGTCGAGGGCGATGTGCAGAACGACCCGCAAAAAATCATTGACGCCTTATCAAGCGGAAAACTCGTAATCGCCCTGATGAGCAAAGGACACTTTACTTCATCGGGGCATTTTATTGTCTTGCGCGGTGTCACGGCAGAGGGGAAAATCCTTGTCGCAGACCCGGCGAGTAAGAACCGCAGCGAACAGGAATGGGATTTTAACATCATCTTGGATGAGGCACGAAAGGGAGCAAGCGCGGGCGGCGCGTTTTGGATTATCGGCCAATAAAAAAAGAAGAAAGGAGGGTTTCAATAAAATGGTTTTATATCTTTCAAGAAACGAAAACGCAAACTTGCTTGACAGGATTGCGAACGAAAAATCCTTGCACGTTCGCAAAATGTCAGGTAACTTCGGACTATCGGAGTTTATCGTCAGGGATATGCGGAAATTCGCAAGCTGTCGGTATTTCTGCGTGGAAAGGCTGGCAATCGCCGAAAAGGACAGCGATTTTTTAGAAGCCTTGCAGTCTTTCCAAATGATGTACAGCGCAAGGATTATCGTCATCAACGAGAGTATGAGCGAGGTTGACAGCCTTGTGAGAGGGCTTGTCCAAATAGGCGTGACCGATATTGTCACAGCACCCGATATGACGGAAAAGCAGGGTCAGCTTGCGGAGTGCCTGTCTGCCGAGGGTATGCTCCGCTATAAGTCCAACACAGCCAAAGTAAAGGAAACCGAAGAAGAACAAGAAACGCTTGCTCAGAGCATTGTCCTCAAAGAAATGGAGGACGAACAATACCGTTTTGACTGCTTGAATATCAACATAGGCGTAACCGGCGCGACCCGCAGGGTAGGCACGACCACCATTGCAATGGGGCTTGCCAATTTTATTCAGAATCATGGCGGCACCGCCTGTTATGTGGCGCTGAACCTGAACCGCCATCTTGACAGTATTGCCAACGCATACAATTTTGACACCGAGGAAGATTTCTACACCTACAATGCTATTGACTTCTACGAGGGTATGCTACCGAAGCACGATTACAATTTTATCATTTCTGACTTTGGCGAGGTTAAGCGTGAGGCCGTAAAGAAGTATAAAGAATCCGACATACATTTGCTCTGCGGCGCAAGCAACAAGCAGTTTGAGGTGGTGGAGTTTGCGGACGGTCTGAAACCGATTAAATCGGTTAAGCCGCAGATACTCACGTACATTCCCAATCCCGAATATGGGCAGCTTTTTAATTCCACCGTCACGAACAAGCCGACCATCATCAAGCCTGTTAAGAGTATGCTGGATTTCAATGTCAACGCGCCCCGGTTCAAGGGGATTATCGAAAAATATATTGTGGAAACATCGAAAAGGCTTTAGGCACAGACGAAGCCTTTTCAGATTTTAGGGAGGGCATTATGAGGCAGCACGAATTATTCAAGAGCATTTATGAATCAAATTTGAAAAGCAGGGCTGTCAATGTAATGTCCTGCCTTATCACCTATATGAACACGAACAACAATACTTGCTTTCCGTCCATCAAGACGATTGCTAAGTGTTGCAGTATCAGCGTGAATACGGTCAAGAGGGCGTTAGATGACCTTGCGGCCGCAGGGTTTGTGGAAAAGGAAGCTCGGTTTATCGAAGCTAAGAACGGCGCGCAGACGAGTAATCTCTATCGTTTGTCTGCGGTATTTACTGAGCCGGAGGCGCTGAAAGAGGAAAAGTCCGTTACAGTCAACAATGATAAGGAGTACGAGGTAATCACATTCGAGGACTTGAAAGACGATCCGATTGCAACAGAGAAATTGACAGACGATTCGGCATTCCCTGCTCACGAAATGCGTATAACCGTGATTGACAAGGTGGATAAAGCCATATCCGAGTTAAGGCGTTCCGTGAATATTATATCGGCAAATATAAAAAGAGCTGTGCCAAACACACAGCTTTCTCTCGTACCGCCATAAATTTGATATAGCCATTCTGCATAACTTTTTATGCGCCATGCACTGGATATATCGTATAAACACGCTAAAAATTCGTGCGCTATTGCCGCTGGAAAAGCGCTCTGCAAATTGCTACAATTATATGCGGGTGGTGATTATATGCAAGAGATAATCGAAAAGATTTACAGGGGCGAGCTTTACCCTGCAGAGCAAATCGAACCCATGCTCCAAAACTTCAAAGCTAAATGGGCAAAAAGCAGCAGTGATGTCGAAGTCTTCTCAAGTCAACTGCCGGACGAGCTTAAACCGCTTTTTGAATCGGTCTTGGCCGGTAAATTGGAAATTTCGGTGTTAGAAGGGAAACAGGCATTTGTGGACGGATTCAAATTAGGTGCTAAACTGTTGGTAGAGGTGTTCGCCGAAGTGCCGGTTCCCGAAAAGGAATAGCCGACACTTAATATCTCATAAGAAATTCCTGCGGACAAACGGTGTTCGGCAGGGGTTTTTTATTTTATCCGCTTTGTGGCCTACCCCCAAGCCCATTGTGCTACCCCCTTGAACCAATCAGATTAACTGATTACTTGGTGAGAAATAAGTATTTTATAACCTCTGTATAAAATAAGGTGCATATAATTATGCCCGTGATTGAGCAGAAACCGTGAGATTGTCTGAATCTGCGAGTAATATTTCTTTTTCATCAAGTAATCATGAGTAAAGATTAGACAACTCTTTTCTATTACTACTACGGTGGAAACGCTCGGCAATATGCGGCCGAATGATACGTCATTACCCGCCTACCTATATGCTGTATTTGTTGTTTTTACACTGGCCGTACCGATACTCGTTGGCTATCTTGCAAGCAGGGCTTCGGGAAAACGTGCGGCAAATATGAGCATTAGGGATAGTTTGGTGTTTGAGTAAGCGGGTACTTGGTTTAGAAAATAATATCCGATAGTCAATACGGCTGATATTGGCCGAAAAATATATGAATATTTTTTGAAAACCTCTTGACATCCAGTTAACACAGTTGTATTATATAGTCATTCTAACACAACTGTGTTAGTGGAAAGGGTGATTATATGAAAAGACTTCCGGAAGCGGAATTTCAGGTAATGAAAGCTATCTGGACCTACGAGCCGCCGGTAACTTCATCTATGGTATTGGGGCATTTGTCGGGAGAAAAGACCTGGCCTATACAGTCGGTTGTTACATTACTTAGCAGATTGGTGGAAAAAGGGTTTCTGCGCTCGGAAAAAAAAGCTAAGGAAAGACTGTACTATCCACTCGTTTCAAAAGATGATTATCTCCAATTTGAAACCGGGCATTTCGTAAAGCAATACCACGAAAATTCTTTTATCAGCCTGTTATCGACACTTCATCAGGACAAGGAATTGACTGACGAGGATTTAGACGAATTGCAGGAGTGGATAGGGAAACGGAGGAATAGTTGATGGTGAGTATATTTATGTTATTTCTTGAGTGTTCCGTAACTATGGCATTGATTGCCGCATTATATCAAGTGTTGACCCCCTTGCTTTCCAAACGGTATACGGCCCGGACAATGTATTATGGCTGGCTGGTTGTGATGATTGGTTTTATTGTTCCATTCCGGCCTCGGCTGGATTTCGGTCTGATACCATCGCCCACGGCAATCCAACAAACAAGTAGCAGTTCCGGCTTTTCACCTTTGCTGATAGCCGCCGTTATTTGGATAAGCGGTGTAGTGGCGGTATTCGCTTATCAACTGTTTATGCACTATCGCTTTGTCAAGGCGGTAAATCGGTGGGGCGAAAAATTGGAAACACCCAAAATACTTGCGATTTTGGAAAATGAACAAAGAGAAACAGGCGTTGTGTCAGAGGTATCCGTTTATCAATGCCAGTTTATTACCTCTCCTCTTTTGTTAGGGCTACGCAAGCCGAAGATACTGCTCCCTGTTATGGAGCTATCGCAGGATGAATTATCCATGATTATCCGGCATGAGTTAATCCATTTCCGCAGGAAAGATATTCTCGCAAAATTCATTATTCTACTGGCAACGGCTTTACATTGGTACAATCCGATAATTTGGTTGTCATCAAAAGCCATATCCCTGCAATGTGAGATTTCTTGTGATAATGAAACTATGCTAAATACTGATGTGGAACAGCGCCAACAATACAGCGAAACCCTGATCGGAGTGATCCGACAAGCAAAACCTCAAACGGCACTTGCCACCAATTTCTATTGCAGCAAGCAAAGCCTGAAAAGCCGTATCTTATCCGTTATGGATACTCATGTGAAAAACTTTGGCACTGCTTTGGTAGTTGTTCTGACTATCCTCACGTTAGGTACAGGCATGGCATTTGCGAGGGATACAGCCATCGCACCCGGTGGCGATTCCGGTGGCGGCCAACAAGATACAGTCATTGACGAGCAACACGAACAAATTATCAATTATGAATAAAGGAGTCATGATACTATGAAAAAAATATTGTCACTTGTTTTATTAGCCGTTTTTACGGCAGCGGCTGCTACTGGATGTAGCATGGAACAGACAGGGAACGCAAATATAACGGCTCCAACGGAAACATCTGCTATTACGGCCCAAACGGACATACCCAAGTCAGAGGTTGCAGCTTCCCCGTTATCATTCTTCCCCGTCGAATCTCCTGATGATGGGAATGATGATGGTTCCTATTATTTTGAGCGAAGTGTTTTAACGAAAATAGACCCCGAAACCGGTGAAGTATTGGTTAGCGTTGACGGCGGTAAAACATGGATGTCCAAAGAGGAATACGACGAGAATTACCCTGACTACCCCGATATAGGTTTTAATAACATTGATGAATGGGAAGATTGGATAAATCAACAGATTGACGATATTCAAAATGGACGCTGGAGCCTTATGGATGGTTACGGTTTCCCTGATTGGGAATGGGATTTAGGCGTTGATTTTGATGAAATACAGGAAAGAATGAAGAGCGATCTGGAAGACATACAAAAGGAAATTGAGGAAATGCAAGGCCAGCTACCAGATGGTAACGGCAACATTTTTGTAATGACTATCAATATAAACGGAGAGTCTGTCAAACTTGGCCCATATGACACAAAAGACGAGCTGGTACAGGCTGTCAAGGATTATTGCGCTGAACAGGTAGCAGCAGGAAAGATGACACAGGAGCAAGCTGACAACTATATCAGTCAAGCCGAAAATCCGTTTACTAACGATTGGTTTGAGGATTGGTTTAATGATGATTGGAATATTCCGTTTAATCCTACGAGTATGAATACTATTTAAGTTTGAACGGGATTAAGCGTCCGAAAGCGGCGAAAAAGGCCGGAGTTGCGGAGTAATTCGCCGCTTTCGGGTGATAGAGATAAATGTACTTGGTATCACATTATGAATATATAGGTGATCAATATTTTAATAAAAAATAAACTAACAAACCCCCAAATTAGAAAAACCATATGTTTAATTCTTATTCTGAGCGTGTTATTAGCCTTAATTTTCATATCTCACTTTGTGAAATTGATAATTGAGAATAGGCTATTGGAACCGATCGGCAAAATGGTCTCTGTTAATGGTCATGATATGCATGTTTTTACTGAGGGAACAGGTGATACCACGCTGGTATTTTTATCCGGTTATGGAACGCTAATCCCCTGTTATGATTTTTCCCCGCTCTATGACGGGTTGAAAGATAAATACAGAATCGTAGTTATTGAACGGGCTGGTTATGGTTATAGTGAAGCAACTGACAACAGCAGAGACATAAATACTGTTGTTGAAGAAAATAGAGAAGCGTTAAAATTGGCCGGTATTGAGGAACCTTTTGTAATAGTACCTCATTCAATGAGCGGGTTGGAAGCATTATATTGGGCGCAGACTTATCCAGATGAGGTCAAAGCAATAATAGGACTTGACGCTGCCTTTCCAGACTGGTATTTACAGGAGGACGCCGAAGAAAGTGAACAGCAAGCGATTAGAAAAGACGAATTGTTTTCTGGATTTATGAGATTTGGCTTCATAAGATTTAATCCCGAAGTTACAGAACATGCAAAACAGAACGATGATGAAATACGGGCGTTAATCTATAAAAATATGTACAACCATACTTTAATAAATGAAGAAAAAGCAGTACGACACAATGCAACTACTGTTTTGGAGAATAAATTGCCTTATCAAACGCCAGTCTTGTGTTTTATTTCTGACGGTAGTGAAATATCCCCTAAATGGCGAGAAAAATCTCTTAGTTTTTGGAGTGAATTTGAAGATGTAGATTGTAGATTAGTAGATAGCGGACATTATATACACACTGAGAAACCTGACTTTATTGTAACTTCTATCACTAACTTTTTAGATAGTGGAAAGCATATGGAAAGCATATCGGAAGAAGTCGTTTTGTAGGTATCATAATAAATCCCTTTATCCACTTCTTTGTGGGTATCGGGATGATAGTAATAATATGTAAGGGGTGGTGCTATGGACAAAGCGGACTGGTTATTATGTCCTGTTTGTAGGAATAAAACACGAATAAAATTGCGACAGGACACAATGCTCTTTAATTTTCCTTTATTCTGTCCAAAATGCAAACAAGAAGTTTTAGTGAATGTCCATCAACTAAATACATCTATTATCAAGGAGTCGGAAGCAAAAACGCATAGCCGATAATTTGAGATAGTAAGCTAAAAAACGAAACATTACGCTAAAACTGCGTAAGAAATCAAAGGAGCAGTAATCAGATTTCGATACAGTAGCTTGTTCAATCTGATTCACCTTCGTTTCCAAAGTTGCAGACTTAGGTAATCATACTTAGTAAATGTCCAACAACTAAATACATCTATTATCAAAGAGCCGGACGCTAAGACGCAGAGCCGATAATTAGTGGGTAAAACCACAATTATCGGCTCATTTTTATTATAAACAAACAATAGGCAGACAGAAATACTTGATTTCAGCCCATAAAAAAAACGGTGCTGAAACCGAGCGTTTCTGTCTGCCTTTTTTATTTGAACAAAGGAGGCCATATATGCAAATAGATTCATGCCACATAAAAAGAATTAGGCTTGATTCATCGTAAGCCACTCTCATTGTCTGCTTGAAAATTGAATAAAAGTATCGGCATGACAGCTTATCTCTTGTATAAGGTTAATAAGGGAGAAGATGCTGCCGGTGTGTTTCTTCCGCATAATAGCGGATAAGGAGTCGAAGTGTTATGGACAATAAAATCCACAACATTAAGATGTCCGTATGGCTTGTTTCTTCTCCTGACAGACACACAGTACATAAGACAATGAGAGCGCCATGCTGTCGGCATGAACAAGCGTTAAAAAGGGTATATAAACCACCTCCCGAACAACGCCCCGCTCTCTGCGGACTTCTTAATGGAAATCTTATGGCGGTCGATTTTACGAATTATCGTAAAACCGGCCGCCTTTTTTTGTTTTTTACCAACTTTCACGACTGCCGCTTTGTCCGGCTCGATGTTGACCGCCAAATAGCATATTACCCGCTTTCGACTTGGCAATGCTACATCGCCAAATACCCGTGATGTCCCCTTTCTTCTGAATTTTGGAGAAAGGAGGACAAGCACTATGAAAAAGCATAGGAAGCAAAGCGTTAATGTTTTCGGGCAGAAGCAGTTAGTTGATGTTCCCGTTGACGATGATCTGTATAAGGCTGACAACCATAGCGAGTATCAACGCGCGAGAAGCAAAGGAAAGCACGTTTCACTGGACGATGTTGTACTTGCGGACGAATCAGCCGATGTTACGGAAGACTACGAAGAAGCGCAGCTTTTAGAGTGTCTGCGTAATGAGTTAAAGACCCTGAACGACAAAGAACGCCGGTTGGTAGGGTATCTGTTTTATGACGGCCTTACCGAGCGCGAAACGGCGGCTTTACTCGGCATCTCGCAGCCGGCAGTAACAAAACAAAAGCACCGAATCATCGCAAAACTCAGAAACAGCTTAATTGATTGGATGTAATCGAAACATGGTTCCGGCAACACTCATGAAGTAATCCTTAACGCAGAAATGGGAACCGCTTGGATTATATCTTTGCGGTTCTCTTCTGCGGTTTTATAGAATCGACAATCAATGCTGCTTCATTTCCTGACACAGCGGCGTAAACTCGCTTTGAGGGCTTTGACGGTATCGGTAATAATTCGGGTTTCTTCATCGTCGCAATCCTTTATTATATCAGCCAGTTCGCCCTCAAGAATGTGCTTTGCCTTATCTATGTGGTTGCGGAGCAATTCATCTGATGAAAGGTTGAGAGCGTTAATGATAGCGATAAAAGTCTTTATGCTCGGCACGGTGTTCCCCGTTTCGATGTGGCTGATGTGGGTTGTTCCGACCCCGACCATTTCAGCAAGTTTTTCCTGCGATATATTTTGTTTCAGGCGTTCAGCGCGTATACGACCGCCAATGTCTAAATAATCAATTTGCATATCAATACCTCATTCTCGGAATACTAAAAGTTTATGAGAATATTGTATGTGCAATCCGACCATGTTATAATGATATAAAAGCGCAAACGGACTAAATAAGCATTGTAAAGGAGATATTTTTTATGGATAAACAATCTTGTACCATCACAGGCTGTACCCCGCAAAGGTTCAAATTCAAATATAATGAAGAAGCTCCGCTTTGCCAAGCGATAAAGGCGGCAATTGCGGAGGAAATAAAAAAGCTGTACACGGAGGGCGTTAAACTTTTCTACATCGGCTGCGCGGTCGGCGTGGATACATGGGCGGCTGAAACCGTGCTTAACCTCAAAAAGCAAGCGAATTTTGCCGACATAGAGCTTTTCTGTGCGATAGCTTTCCCAGAGCAGTCCGACAGGTTCACGGCAGGTCAAATGAAGCGGAATCAACACATTTTAAGCCAATGCACATATAAAGAGGTTATCAATAATCATTTTTCCCCCGTGGCATATAAACGGCTCAATTATTACATGATAGACAGGTCACAACACCTGATAGCCGTTTATGACCAAGACAAGAGCGAACGGAGCGGATTGGTGCAGACGGTAAATTACGCCGTCAAGAAGAATCTGCAAATTACATTTATCCACCCCGATACAGCCCAAAAAAGCGATTATACGCCCTAACAACGACATAGCACGGTAGTTTTAACGAAAGCGGTAGCTCAGAAATGAGTGCCGCTTTTTTCTTTTTGAAATTTTCACGCAGGATCAGGTTATCAAAGCGGTTGCGGATTAGGATTTATATTGAGGGGATGTATTCCTCCTCACTTGCTCTTTGACAAACACCGGCTTGCCGGTCATATCCATATCCCAAATACGTTCCGACTGCGAGGCCCTAAAGGCAGAGCAACAAGGCTGATGCCGCCAAGATACCCGGCCCCTGCGTTTAATAAAAAAGCGTGGGCTGCCCGGATGAGCGATGAGCATTGAGCCAAGACAAGCCTATTGGTACGGCTTGCTTGCGACAACCCGCAGTCGGGATAATGATACTTTAGTCTGGCTAACGTCACTGTAAGGGGCTACTTCCTCAGAACGGGGGAGAATCCCTGCGGCATTCGTGAAGAACGGTGCGGCGGGGTTATGACACCTTTAACCAAAGGTGGTTTGGGATTATGCCCGGTGTCGGGGGCAGGACAAATACGGCACAGGAAAATCTATAAAAAAACAACGGACGGCTTAATGTTTGTAAGGCTCACAGAGGGCTTAAATGAAAACAACCGCAAGCCGTCCGTTTTCAAAGGCAGAAACTATGCGGCAGGGGCGTTTATATTCCCCTGCTGTATCCTTGTGCCTTTGATACTAATAAAAATACAAGGAGTTGGCTTTATGAACCGTAAAAAGAAATCACACGCAAAGAAAACGGATGAAAACGTGATAACCCTCTGCAACGCTTGCGCGAGGGATTATTACAATTCGCCGGACTTTTACATAGAGGCGATTTATCCTCGAACCGTCAAGGAATCATGCACGAAATGCAACCGGAAAGGTTTTGACTACATCATTACGGACAAGTCAAAGAAAAATCCGAGGTAATTCAGACAAGCAGAGCAAGCATATCTTTTAATAATCAAGGCAAGGAGGACTATATATGACCCCGACTATTGAAACGCTAAAAAATATAGATATACGCGCCGTAGACCCCGATACATTGGTGGATATTCGTGATGTGAGAGTAAACGCCGATCTTCCGAAGCAGGAACGGCTGCTCGACTTTATCAATCAAATCAAAAACCCATACTGCTACAAATGCGGTAAAGCTGTCGTAAAGGTCAGCTTTGCGGAAACAGAAGCCACTCTTGAAGATAGGCTCGAAAGCTATCTTCTGTCATTGTGAGGATTGATACGAGATGAAAAACAAGATGAAGCCGAAACCTGATAAGGTTGGCGAACCGCGCAAAAAGACTGGACGCGTTCACAATTTTATGCTACCCTGTAAACAGGACTAATTGTGAAACCCTTTTTATTTGTTGGTTTGCTAATGCCAATAAAGTAAAAAGGAGTTTTCAAAATGCATACAACAACAAGCACGGCGGCAGTTGCTACCGCCGAGAAGATATGGAACGCTTGCCTTTATGTTCGCCTGAGCCGTGAGGACGGTGACAAAGAGGAAAGCGACAGCATTACCAATCAAAAAGCGCTCATCAGAGATTACGCAGCTACATTGCCTGATGTAAATATTGTAGCGGAAATGGCCGATGACGGCTTTTCCGGTGCGAGTTTTGAACGCCCCTCGTTTATTAAGATGATGAACGAGATAAAAGCAGGGCGTATTAACTGTGTCATTGTAAAAGATTTATCCCGTTTTGGGCGCAACTTTACCGAAGCCGGAAAGTATCTTGAGCAGATATTCCCGTTTTTAGGCGTTCGTTTTATATCGGTGAACGACCGTCTTGATAGTATGAGCAGTAAGTCATACGGCGATAGAATCATTGTGCCGTTTAAGAACCTCATAAATGACGCCTATTGCCGTGACATATCCATTAAAATCAGGAGTCAACTTGAAATCAAACGTAAAAAGGGTGATTTCATTGGCTCTTTTGTTGCTTACGGATATTTGAAGGACGAGAAAAACCATAACAGGCTTGTGCCGGACGATTACGCCGCCGATGTCGTACGCAATATTTTCAAGTGGAAAATAGACGGCATGAGCCAGCAAGGTATAGCCAACAGGCTTAATGATATGGGGATTCTTTCCCCAATGGAATACAAACGGTCGATAGGATTGAATTACACCTCAACATTTAAGTTGGGTGCTAAAGCCCTCTGGTCTGCCGTGGCGGTCGGCCGGATATTAAAGGACGAAATCTATATAGGCATATTAGCGCAGGGTAAGAGAAGCACCCCGAACCATAAAGTAAAAAAGAATGTTACCAAGCCCAAAGAGGACTGGACGAGAGCTTTTGACACGCATGAACCAATCGTATCAAGGGAAGAATTTGACCTTGCCAACAGCCTTTTACTCAGGGATATGCGTGTTTCACCCAACGAAGAAACGGTATATCTGTTTTCGGGTATCATTCATTGCGCGGACTGCGGGATGAACATGATACGCAAGACCGTTCCAAGCGGCGATAAGAAGTATTTTTATTATATTTGCAAAAACAGCAAGCTAAAAAGCTGTAAGCCGCACAGCATAAGCGAAAAACTGCTTGAAGAATCGGTTACGGCGGCATTACAGGCTCATATTTCAAATATACTCAACCTTGAACGGATATTGGCTTTTATAGACACCCTGCCCATCAAGCAGGAGGAAATACAGAGGATAGATAAGCAACTTTTGAAGATTCAAGCGGAAATCAATCGCTACAAGGAGTTGAAGGTTTCTTTATATGAATCCCTGATGGGCGGTATTGTCGAAAAAGACGAGTACAGAGAGTTAAAGGAATCGTACTCAGCTAAGAGCGATGAAGCCGAAAAAGCGGCTTTGAGGTTAAGCGGTGAAATAGAAAAGATACTCAGCAGCAAGGGCGAAAAGAACTTTTGGATTGAGCAATTCAAAGAACATCAAACCATAGAAACTCTCACCCGAAAGGTTGTCGTATCACTTATTGATGAAATCCTGATTTATGAGGACAACCGAATCGGTATCAGGTTCAAGTATCAGTACAATTACGAAAGTGCTGTCAATTTTGTGCAGTCGGTCAACGAGCTTGTACCGCTGGAAACCGACAATTTAATAAGGGAGGCGATGTAAGATGGCAAGAAAAGTCAGAACAGCCGCTATTATCGCTCCCGTGGCAGAAGTCAAAACATATAAAACCGCTATATATGCCCGTCTGTCGGTAGAGGACTGCCGTGACAGAGAAAGCGATTCTATCGAAAATCAAATCTACCTCATCCGTCAATATATTGAGGAACGCCCATACTTAAAGCTAATTTCCGTGTTCTCTGACAACGGCGAAACCGGAACCGACTTTGACAGACCCGGCTTTATCTCAATGATGGAGGAAGTGAAAGCCGGAAAAATAAATTGTATCGTTGTCAAAGACCTCAGCCGTTTTGGAAGAAACTATATTGAAACGGGCGAATACTTAGAGAAAATCTTTCCGTTCATGGGCGTTAGGTTCGTATCCATTAACGACGGTCTGGATAACGAGGACGAAAACAGCACTATGGACGCCTTGATTGTCGGGCTGAAAAATCTGATAAACGATGTTTACGCAAAGGATATATCACAGAAGATTATATCCTCACTCCGTACCAAGCAACAGAACGGCGAGTACATCGGCGGTCTGCCAATCTATGGCTACCAAAAATCAAAGGAAGATTACCACAGGCTTGTCATTGATACCGAAACCGCCCCGGTGGTTCGGGATATTTTCAAGTGGAAATCCGAGGGCATGGGCGATACCGTCATAGCAAGGCGGCTTAACGAAATGGGCATACCAAGCCCCATGAAAAGGCGCACCCTCAAGGGCGAGGTCGAAAAATCGGGTAATTGCCGCCTGTTTATATGGCGTGACCGCACTATCCGTTTGATAACGACCAATCCCATGTATATCGGACACATGACGCAGGGCAGAACAAAACAGGCGTTGTGTGATAAAATGCCCATCAAGGCACAGCCAAGCTCCGAGTGGATAATTGTGGAGAACACACACGAACCTATTGTTGACAAGGCTACCTTTGATAGAGCGCAGGAAGCGAGAGCAAACAATACAAACGCATTTTACAAGGATTACGATAAAAGCAAGCACATAAGCGGCGAAAACTACCTTTTCAAAGGGCTTTTGGTTTGCAGTGACTGCGGTTCAAAACTAATACGCATAAAATCACACACAAATCCCGATGGATACAGCTTTCTTTGCCCCATCAAGCGAAAAAACTTAGGCACGGCTTGTACTCATAAGAATGTCAGCGAATCCGTACTATACGACAGCGCATTGGTTTCCATAAAGAAGAAAATCGAAGCGGCGGCGAATCTGTCTGCAATCGTTGAACGGCTGAACAAGTCGCAATCAGCAGATAATCCCGAAAACGACATTGCAAAGCGAATGGCACATCTTCAAAAGGAATTGAAAAGGCTGACCCATTTGAAAGCCGCGCTGTATGAAAGCTATGCCGACAAGCTGCTTACCGAAAATGAGTACATCTATTCAAAGCAACGGTACGGAAAGCAGATTGACGAACTCAGGCAGAGCCTTGAACGCTTGCAGGAAGCAAGCGTAACGCAATCCGAAACCTTAACCCCTAAAAACAAATGGCTGCAAGCCGTTAAGCGGTTTACAGACCATGACGAGCTATCGTATGAAATGGTTCACACCTTGATTAAGCAAGTGGTTGTTACCGGCATTAACGAATTTGACTTCGTGTGGAACTTCAAAAACGAATACGAGGCTCTTTGTGAATATACAGGGGAGGTGTCAGCATGACGGAACAAGCGACAGCCCTCTACATCAGGCTTTCGCAGGAGGACGATAATATCGGGGAAAGCAACAGCGTGAAAAATCAGAGGGACTTACTCACCGATTTTGCGCTCCGTCACCCTGATTTATCGAAAAGCAATCTCTTGTATTTCATTGATGACGGCCACTCCGGTACAAATTTTGACCGGCCGGCCGTAAAGGATATGCTGGAGCAAGTGCGAAAAGGCAAAATAAATAGCATTGTCGTTAAAGACTTCTCGCGCTTCGGCAGGAGTTATATAGATGTCGGCGGCTATTTGGATCAGGTTTTTCCGTTCTTGGGCGTTCGCTTTTTATCGGTCAACGATATTTTTGACAGCAATGACCATATAGGAAGCTCCGCAGGGCTTGACGTTGGATTCAAAACCCTAATCCATGACTTGTACAGCAAGGATTTATCAATAAAATCCAAAACGGGCAAAATGGCTAAGACAAAGAAAGGCGAACACATCAACGGTACAGCGCCTTTCGGGTATGTGAAATCAAAGACGGTTAAAAACGCTTGGGAAATAGACGAGGCGGCCGCCGTGACCATCAGAACGATTTACGGCTTGGCGTTAGATGGGTTGTCGGCTTGTGATATAGCAAGACAGCTTAACGGCGAAAGCATAGCGGCCCCGCTTTTGCACCGTATCAACAACAACACAGATAGAGGCTTGTACTGCCGCAGGGTTGACGAAACGCCCCTTTGGAGAATGGCAAACGTATCAAAGATATTGCGTGACGAAAGATACACCGGCAAGCTGATAACGGGTACAAAGAAACGGGTAACGGTCGGCGGCAGAAAAACGACGCCAGTACCCAAAAGCGATTGGATTGTTATTCCGAACGCACATGAGCCGATTGTTTCGCAGGAAACCTTTGATACGGCGCAAGCATTACTCGGTCCCTACAATGAAAGAAGCATAATGAAAGTAAACGCCAACGTATTTGCGGGTAAACTGTTCTGCGGTTATTGCCGACACGCACTCCGGCGTTATGGAGGGCTTAATCCTAAATATGTTTGTCAGTCGCACAGAGAAACGCAGGGTGAAAAGTGTCTGTCTGATGTAATTTATGAGGCTTTGTTAGAGGAAGTGGTGTTAGCTGCGGTAAAGCAGGAAGTTTCTTTGGCGTTTAACGCAAAAAGGCAAGCGGAGAAGATAAACGGTCTGTTGCTTGGGGAGCGTGATAAATTGTCGGGGGAGATAAAACGGCTTTCCTCTGATGTATTGAGATTGAAAAACAGCAGAGAATCGCTTTTTGAGGATTATTCCGATGGTAAGATAACCAAAGACCAATATGTTTTGATGAAGTCGGAGCAATCTGAAAAGATAGCGTTAATGGAAACCGAGATTATTAGGCTTTCAGACGAAATCTACAAGCAAAGCCAAAACACACGGCACAGTGAGAGTTATGAGAGGTTAAAGCCTTTTGACAAGATTGACGAGGTGACGCCTGAGATGATGTCGCTGGTGGACAGCATATATGTGTTTGACAGCACCCGCATTGAAATTAAGTTCGCTTTCGCTGACGGGCGCGGTCAAGCATAAGGCTTGTTCATAAAAAAGTTACAATATTTTTTTAGTTTTGTCTTGACACAAGATAATAATGGGATTGACAGTGCAAAGAAGTCCGATAGCGATTTTGCCCCCTTCTTAAACATCATGAACGAGTGGTATGCAAAGGATATAAGCAATAAAATACGGTGTTCACAGCAGATGCGTGGAAACGCAGGTGACCCGCTTTCTTTACCGCCGTATGGGTATATGAAAGATGCTGACAATCCTAAGCGTTGGGTGATTGACCACGAAGCCGCCGAAATAGTCCGTATGATTTACAACCTTTGTATTGAGGGAAAAGGCATAGAAACCACCGCAAGGATATTGCAGGAAAGCGGAGTTTTGACCCCTATGCGATATTGGCAAAGCAAAGGAATACGCAAGGGTGGTAAAAAGACACAATCGAATCCCTGCAAATGGTGTAAAACAACGATTACCAAAATTCTCACATCAAGAGAGTATATCGGTGATTTGGTGAACTTCAAAACCTATTCCAAATCATTCAAAAACAAAAAGCGGCTACAAAACGATGCGGAAAATATGGTTTTGTTTGAGAATGTGCATGAGCCTATTATCGAACGCACAATGTGGGAAAACGTACAGAAAATACGGGAAAACACAAAACGCAGAAAACCAAAAAACACCGAAAAAAATATGTTTGCAGGGCTTTTGTATTGTGCCGATTGTGGGTATAAGCTACACTACAACATCAATCATCCGAACAGTGCAATAGAATACTTTAACTGTTCTAATTATCGTGGTAATCGTGGAACTTGCAACGAAACACACTATATCCGTGCAGACTCACACGAACAGGTAGTTTTACTTGAATTAAACCGAATGGTCTGTTATCTGAAAAACAACGAAGCGGAGTTTGTGGAATTGCTTGAACGAAAGACAACCAAAGATATGGAGATTGAAGTCAAGCAAGCCGAGCAAAAATTGCAAACAGTGATTTCACGAAACAACGATGTCAATGCCTTGTTTGAGCGTATATATGAGGATAATGTAATCGGGAAAATATCGGACGAACGGTTTATGCAGCTCTCAAGCAAATATGATGCCGAGCAAAAGGAACTCAGAAAAGAGATTGAGAAGTTACAAGCCATATCCGATAAAGAGAAACAACGAAAATTCTCGAAAAACCAATTCTTAAAATCCGTTCGTCAGTTTATGGAGATGAAAACATTGACACCAATCATCTTGAATGAATTGGTTGAGAAAATCGAAGTCTATCACATTCAAGGCGTTGGCAAAGCGAGAACGCAGGAAATCACCATTCATTATAACTTTGTGGGTGTTTTGAATTTCCCCGAAATAGCAGAGGTGCAAAGTAATGTTATTCTCGACAGCAGACAAGGTGTTGCAATCGAATATGTAGTCAAAAAAGCAGGATAACGTAAAAGGAGCAGTCCTTTCAGACTACTCCTTTACATAGGAATGTTCAGTTGCGTTATGAACATTCATCATGGGAATGAAGGTTCACATCTCTTTGGATTCTCTTCTCTGTAAATCTCACTACGGCAACACCCCTAATCATCATAAACCAGCCTTGGCTTCTTAGGTGCATTTACAGCTTTCAAGTAGGGAATCTGTTCTTCCGAAACAGGGCCAAGATTGGCTTTTACCGTTTGCACCACTTGGCGGCTAAAATACCACCGCCTTTTTTAGGCAGGGAAAAAGCAAAAAAAGGGGCGCGAAAATGCGCCCGTAGAGTGGTTAAAAGTCGTTTTCGTAGTAGGTAGTATAAGACCCTATTTTACATTAAGGAGAGTAACCTACAATGAAAAAAAATGGACGAAATGGAATTGAGTATCACTCTGAAAGGAATAAAGTGGAGTTGGATTTTTACGGTCTTAGCCCTTGCTGCCCGTT
>Ga0153948_1000035_pt1 | contig 68819 bp, 83 predicted proteins | sample TSNJ032MetaG_FD_104696 | JGI IMG/M metagenome (GOLD analysis project Ga0153948, IMG submission 104696) | Attine ant fungus gardens microbial communities from New Jersey, USA - TSNJ032 MetaG | ecosystem: Host-associated > Fungi > Mycelium > Unclassified | place: USA: New Jersey, Wharton State... | reverse complement strand
CCCATTGTCAGGCTGTTCTTCCCCTACCCCAAGATATGGGTGCTGATATCAGATCGAGCCCTCCTGGTTCCCGACTGCCAGAGATAAACTCGGAGGCACACTTGGAGGCACACTTGGAGGCACACCGGAAAGCTAAGGAAGACTCTACTGAACGTCATGAGCAGGAACTTGCATTGGCACTAGAATTAGATCGGGAATTGAATTCTTAAATATTTATGCTGCATGGACGCCACCAGAATAAGTGATTGGTCGACTAGGGTCGACTCTGATGCCAATAAATTATGATAGATTATTAGATATCCTAAATCATATCTGAGGTTTGTCAAGGCGCTATAAGTTTCATACCCGACCATGCGCCAATGAAGGGTTTTCGCGGAGTTTTTTCCTCGTGAGCTCACCATCTGCAACCCCTTTGGAGATAAAATGTGAAAGCAATCACCCATTCCAGAACAGCTAATCGCAGCATCATGAGCGGAGCAATCTCGATGGCAGGATCAAATTACTACCCGCCACACCAACATCCCTACTTTCATAGAGTGTTATTCCAAATGCGATCAAGGGCAATGATGACGATATAAGCTTCCGCGCTTCAACGAAATCCTTGCTCGACCAACGATACTATGAGATAATGCACGATGCGCATTTGAATATCGAGTCGTATCGAAGATAGAAAGGAGGAGTAGCCCGAGCCTGCCATGGCAAACAAAGGAGTGAAGATAGCTTGCTCGGATGGAGGTCCTGTTTCAATTGGTTGTTCTCCCTCTAAACCTACAGAGAGAGAATACGCTAGTATGGTCTCTTTCACTGAGTTAACCTGCGCTTGGGTCTAATAGTGATAGAGTGTGAGATCGAAAGAGGAGCTTTCAGTGATGTCCTACATACAAGAGGATGCTTAATGATCACGTCCTTCAAGCCTGGTAACACTGCAAGGACCACACCATTTTATAATCTGAGGCCAATATTCTTTCCCAAATTATGATGCCACAAGTGTCAAATATTGGACAGTCGACTCAGTCTGTTGACTCGGACAGCATGATTCAGGGAGTGTCAATGCACACACTGGCATATACACCTTTTAAAAAACGAAAATGTCAATATTTGGCCAGATACGAAACAGTCTCATGAGAAAAATTGGACCCCAAGATGACTTGTGAAGGACAGAGCAAACGTGACATTGTCAAATCATCGTAACCCATCAACTCCGGTGATCTCGGACGTACAGTCTCAGCACACCACCTCAATTCAACAGAACAACATGTCCGACGTTCGTGCTCTACTACGTGCAAAACGCCAGGAAGCCCGTATCTCTCATCCTCTAGCCTCCTACACTACCTCGGGTCAACTCAGATGCCTCATTTGCAGTACCCTCGTCAAATTCGCGTCTGCATGGGAAGGCCATCTCGGGAGTAAAGCACACAGAACACGCGTTGCTCGTATCAAGGAGGGAGAACGTTTACGAGATGAGACAAGGGTACAAGAAGAAGTCGCAGACGCAGAGCAAGAGGAAGAAGAAGAGACTCAACAAACAGCAGAACAAGCGGGTCACAAACGCAAATCCGCAGACTCTATATCCAATGAACCCCCCACTTCTAAAAAACAAAAACTAGGAGCAACAACAACAGCAGCAGGATTTCCTGCTGATTTCTTCTCAGATCCTTCCAGCGTGGTTGTTTTCAGTACCAATTCCGACACGGAGGATGAAGAGCCCGCCGTACCCGCACCCGCAGAATCACCTCATTCAGCTCTTGACCTCGAGTACGAGAAATTTCAAAGAGAATTTCTGCCAATGTCAGATCCCCGCGAGACTTATGAACGTGCCACCATCGCTGCTGAGCCCGAGCTGGCACCTCAAGGTTCTGAAGGACTACCCGTTTCTGCAGAGGACCACCTCAAGGTGCAAGAAGGAAAAGAAGAGGAAAAGGTAGAGCTCACCGAGGAGCAAAAACGGCAGCAGAAGGAAGGGGAAGAAAAGGAGCTTATTATGGATCGGTTAATGGAGGAGGAACGCGCTCAAGAGGAGGCAGACATGAAAGTGCAGATGATGAGAAACAGGTTGGAGGCGTTCAAGAAACAGAGAGAGGCAGCGCGAGCGGCAAAGGCGGCTCAGAAGGCTTCATGGTAAGTAACCTTATCAAGTCAACATTTATTGTTACATGAATCATATCTCTAGAGACAGTCAAGCTTCGTCCTTTTCTTCCTCCCATAAAAGCCATTTTGACCAATCCATTCCTTGTTTGTGAAACATCATAAGACCCATCATTACGGGAAGATACCACAGACTGTGTTGAAACACCCTTCTTGCCTGCTTTTCACCACCGAACCTCCACCACTTCCATGTCGCCTGAAGGATAATGAGATTAGGAGGCAATGCCGTGAGTGCGAACGCCCAGGTTGCGAGACCAGACAAGGGGACCAAGATGGAGCAAATGGGGACGAGGAGAACAGCATGTCGGAGGGACACGAGTGCGTTTTTCGCAGGGTCGAGGATTGATAACATACGATATCCAGCTTGTGCATACGAGCCTCGTACAACATATGAGAGTGAATTAAAGTGCGGGAATTGCCAGCTAAAAAGCAGCATAAAAAGCGCAAAAGGCGCGAGTGGATTGTCGATGAACGACGGATCCAAGGCTGGTAAGTCGGACGATATAAAATTGGGAAGGAATAGATGGACTGGGTAGTCTACGGTCGGCCAGAGTTTGCCTCCGCAAGCTGTCCAGCCCATGAGAGGGGGTACAGCGCCGACGATGGCACCAAGCCACGTATTCCATATTGAATGGCGTTTCATCCATGTGTACGCGCCTGCGTAAAGTGCGATGTTGCCTGTACCGAGAATGGCCGTAGTGGGATTTACTGCCATCCAGAGTAGAGCTGGACCAGCGATCCCTGTCATCGTGGCGAATGCTGCTGCATTTGCAGGAGAGATGGCTCTCCGACAAAGAGGACGGTTGCGAGTTCTGGCCATCTGGGCATCGAACGGGACCTCTTGAAGCTGGTTGAGCGAATTTGCTGATGCCGAGCAGAGGGCTGTACCGACGGCAGTTGAGAGTAGGATGGGCACCGTTGTTGGTAGAGGTGATAGTGCAACGCCTGACATGGCAGTGAGGACATTGAGAGCGGTGAGTCTTGATTTGGAGAGCTCGAGGTAGACCTTTGTGGGGATCCATTTATCCAGCTTTTTGTACGCGTCTACCGGGGGACAAGTCTGGTGTTTTTCGATTGATGTCCTGCCGAGCCACTGGGTATTGTGGAAAAAAAAAGAGGAGAATATTACGGTTGGTTTGCGAGGAGCAATTGCCCTCAGCGCGACGGTGATCATGGTACGGTTCGCAATAATGTTCAGTTCTCTGACCATAGCCATTGTGAGAAGCACAGATAAATTGTTAGCTGTTGGATGTACATTACATTAATCTTTTTGTGGATTAGAAATTTCTTTTCCCAAACATTTGAGTCTTTGACAATTTTACCATACATTCCCACGGGTTGGTTGCTCCCTGCTAGTTTCTTCCAGTAATGCCCGGTACTCATTTACTTCCGCCAAACCTCCTCAAGCTCTTTGCACCTCGACCACCGCTTCCCTACTCCCGCCCTGTCGACAGAGATATTGACCGCATTCGTGACAAGGGTGTCGATGGTGTCGGCCAAATTCTTGTCCGTCTGAAAGAGGAAACGACAAATAACCTCTTCAACGCCGCAAATGCCGACGCGATGGAGGAGGGCGAGGAGCCCGTATTCACACATGCAGAAGAAGTCAAGCGCCAGATTCGAAGAGAACAGCGCAAGGCACGCAGAGAGGATGATTTCAAGAAGGCCAAGGAGAATTGTGGGTTATAGCCTTTCGTTCGAAATCCAAATCATGGCTCATGTGTCTCCTAGACAAACCCACGGACGATCCAGAGGCAGTTGGTGATCCGTACAAAACGCTCTTCATTTCTCGGCTAGTATGTAATCTCACTTCCTTTCGCCCATTCACTGACCTTAAATCTGAACAGCACAAAAGTGCTACTGAGACCGACCTTCGACGCGAGTTCGAGGGCTATGGTACCATTGAGCGCGTAAGAATAGTACGGGATAAAAAGGGACGGAGTCGAGGTTATGCTTTCATCGTCTATGAACGCGAACGTGACATGAAAGGTACTGCTAAGTTTTTTTTCTTCCAGCCCAACTCAACTCAGCTCTCTTTTAGCTGCCTACAAAGAATCTGATGGTCTCCACATCATGGGAAAGCGTATCCTTGTCGACGTTGAGCGTGGCCGTACCGTCCGAGGCTGGAAGCCGAGACGACTTGGCGGTGGTCTTGGTGGCCGGCCTAAAAAAGTCGATCCTGTACCTCTCCCCCCTCCACGTAGTAGCTTCCGTGGTGGCATGGGCGGGCGCAGTGGTGGTGGCGGTGGTTTTGGCGACAGGGGGTTCCGTGGCCGCGGGGGTGGCTTTGGTGGTGGTCGTGGTGGCGGCTTCGGTGGGGGCGGCTTCGGTGGGGGTGGGGGCGATCGCGGATATGGTGATCGCAGTGGTGGAGGAGGAGGCTTTGGCGACCGCGGTAACGGAGGCATGCGAGGTGGCTATGGTGGGGGAGGAGATTTCAGAGGCTCCGGAGGTGGCTTCCGGGGCCGTGACGACTTTGGCGGAGGGGGCGGAGGAAGTTTCAGGTATTCACAGTTGATTAAACTCTCATTTTCATCTCTGATATTTAATAGGGGTGGACGCGGCGGGGGGATTGGCTATCATGGTGGAGGTTTCAACGACAGTCTGAATGGTCATAGTGGTCCACCACCTGGAGGTTTGTCAGGGGGTGGTGGTGGTTATGGAGGTGGCTCTCGTCCAGATCTCAAGAGAGAAGGTCCAGGCGGGTATGATGATAGAGAATTTAAACGGCCCAGGTATTAGTTTGCAGCTCGATGACAGAGGTATCCTTTTTCTTCTTCCTGTCCCGAGGCTTTTACAGGGTGCACAAAGAAAGGTTTCTCTCACCGTTCTCTCGAATATGTGCAAGTATGTTCCCTCTGTCTTTTGTTGGACTATTATTTCTCTTCATTCTGTGCGTAAGTATAACCTCAGCTTTTTGGGGCTTTTGTTGCTATCAGGGCTTTTGGCGAATGAGTAAGTATGATATGGCAAAAAAACAGTTTGAGACTGTTGAATATATGTTTGAAACTATTGTATGACAGCAACACGAGCAATTCTGGGGTAGAATATTCTTCTAGTACTACCGGGGCAAAATGTATTGTCGTCCGGTTGATTTTTTTGTCAGTCACGTTACGTGGTGTAACAAATGCGAAACAAAGTCTTTTTTGTTGTTGTCCACTCGGGTGCAACGTTGTGCATTTGTGCGCGCCACATAAGAGCATTTTCTAAGCGCTTGAATATGAGTGGCTGATCCTTGTTTGTTCGGATCAATGTTTCCATTTTGTCAGGGTCTGTGACTTGAAACATTACACACACACCCATACTACTGCTTTTTCGTTACCCCCTTGTTCTCGATGAGGCAAGCCCATTCGGTCCAAATGTCTGGATTGGTTTTCATCCACAAGTGTGTCCGGGAAGCCATACTAGCTTCGCCACTTTCGAAATAAATATCTTCCATCCCATTTGATCTGTCACAAGAATCTCAAGAAATCTGGGGAAAAAAACAATTGATACCAAATCTACTCCTAGATTGGATTGTCCTCGTGGCGGTATTTGTGATTTTAGCACGCCAAAACTTGGGAACAATTAAGCAAGATCTGGCACCTAGAGATGATGACGAAATTTAGGGTAGAAAAACTCGTTTTATGGCCCTTACACAGCACGCCATTGGCCGAAACTTTGTCGGGGGGGGTTTTCTCAGGTCCACCGGAATAATATAATTTGTTGCCCCTTGCCTCAATGCCCCCTCCTCCATTGTTCCACTTGACCAAAGGTTTTTGTACTTGGCCCAGCTCAATGATTAACCGCAGTATTGCCATATACCCTTTCATGTATTCCTCAAATGAGCAGCCGCTATTTTCTCAAGGCTCATCGACTCAGAGTCAATTGGAAATACAAGCTCCCGCCTTGCCGACGGCGGCTCGACGAAATAGAAGAGGGAGGAGGCTATTCAACGACGAACAGACCAGTTTGCTAGAACGATATTTTGCCGAGGATCGTATTCTACGTGCTGCTCGACGAATGGAACTCGTTTTTCAGCTTGGTTGTACCCCTCAACAAGTCACTTCCTGGTTCCAATATAGGTGCGATTGCCAACTTTGTCTTACTCGCTTTGTTTGATCTCAAAGATCTATATGATAGACGAAAAAAAGAGAAGAATAGTAAGGGGCTATCACACAAGGTTTTACACTCGGGGATCTCCTCCTCCATCAAGCTGCTTCCTGATCTTGATGAGGTTGTTGATCCTGACCTTGCTGGGCTGATCCATGAAGATGATAGTAAGCTTTCTAATATCTGGAACGTCTTTATCTGATCACATCCGACAGAGTCCATATTTATTATTCCCTGTAAGATGCTCTCTATCGGTGCATGGAACCGAGTCAATTTCGAAGGCTATCAGAACTTCATGGCTTGGATCTGCGAGGAGAAACGGTGTTTGGTTTGGTTCGTCCAGTCCCGGGATCACGGCTTGAAAATGCAGGTGCCACTTGACAATGTGAAGGAAGTGAGCATCAGCAATGTCGGTTGTGGAGATGTTTCCTTGACCCTCGAACTCACTCGGTGTCCAGAGTTCTTGTATAGGCAGAACCATCAACAAGAGGGTGTACCTTCGTCTTGTTGGATTCCATACAACGATTGGACTAATAATCAAGCCGCGACACGCTGCCTCTACCATATCCTCAGAGGATCTCGTTCATCACTTGTCTGTGTTTACTTCTACATCTTGGGTTACGAGCGGAATGCAACACCAGCTGTTCCACGTCCACTTACAGACAATAATTCAATGTATCCAACATTGGCTTCAGCAACACCGACTCACCTAACCCCCATCCCCGACTGTTCTCCCTATCCACGTGGCTTGAGTGTACAACAGGATCCAGCACCCACTGCTGAATATCAAACCCCATCATATGATGCCAAGCCGCTATCCAACACATATCAAGGCAGAGACCAGTCTCAGGCTCGTGATGTTCATAATATGGAGCGACATGAAGACATCTACGCGGAGCAAAACGTGATGGTACCCTCGGAAGCAGATGTTGGAGTGGCTGCTGCACCTCTCGGATATATGAATCCCTGGCCAGGGACTTCTTATTCCGAGAATAATTGGCCTTCCACTTATGCTTCTGGAAGTGGACACAACCATCATCAGCCGCCATCGATGCCTCCATTCGTACCCAACGAATCTCAAAGATGCGATTTTTCAGATTCGCGATTTCATTATACCAATTAGAAAATCTGCGCGCATTGCTAAATATACCAATAGTAATTAGAGATATCTGACCGAGGCTGGCATTACGGATAAAGGCAGATGATTCATCCTATGCGTTACTACAGCAACTCTGGACTTTCTCGTCGTTCATTTATCCTTGTGAAATAGGCTTTGCTTACGATGTTGACTACTAGATAATCAACCTTATGACCTAGTAACGTGTTTTCCACTTACATGTATCCATGTATCTACCAATACAACGTTTCATGCATGTCTTTGGCGTCCACGTTAGTATCCCACTCGGTCCAACTCCAATTGGTGCCACTGACCTGTTCTGCGCCCGTAAATGATGGCCCGGGTTTAGGAATACACTTGGCAAAGCATTTTTCGTTAGTTTTCTGGAGACAATTTCACGTGAGGATCGCGGCAAGTTCTTTGGATAGGTAGCGCTCCGACTCACGCTGATCAATTCTTGGGCTTGAGCAGCTGCAAGCTCTAATTTGACTCGTTGCATGATCTCATCTTTACGAGTAGTCGCATCTACTGATAATAAAGTCGAGATTTACGTGTTAGGCTTTGCCTAAAACAATACCTGGCTTGTGCAAGTCATTAGAGCTAGAGTTGAAAAGGTCTGCCATGGCCGGAAAGACAGGAGAAACACCCGAATACCGAAAATGGAAATTACCAAAGTCAATCACGCATAAACAGTTTTTCTTGATCTTGCATGAATGGGCGCCAGAGAATCAAAAGCTGCACATGACAGTACAGGCGATGCCAATGCACCAGAGGACTACTATCAGCTGCTTGAAGTTGAAGAAACTGCAACACAAGATGAAATCCGGGTAGGTGCTCTGCGATCTTTTACTTACCCCAAGTACCGACTCAGTTTTCGGGATCAGCGCTCATTCCGCAGATTGGCACTGATACACCACCCAGACAAGAACCGCGGAAACACAGAAGAAGCCACTCAAAAATTTGCCGCGATACAGCAAGCGTACGAGGTGTGTCGGTGCTGTCAAGTGTATACAACTTACCATTGGATAACGCTTCTGATTCAGGTTCTCAGTGATGAACAAGTGAGTTTTTGGGTGCACTAGCAGCACCGTTTGTATTCATTGAACTGGACTACAAGTAGGAAAGGGCCTGGTACGACTCCCATAAAGCCTCTCTTGCACCAGAGCCAGATGCCGAGACCATATTCGAGGACATCAAGCGGGGTGCACCCTCCTCTCGTGCAAGAGATCGTGGCTTGACGGCACGACATATAGAGAGATTCTTTGATCCAACGATCTGGAAGGACTTTGGAGATGGCCCTGATGTAGGTCTCCCGTGTCTAGCCTTATATTCGAATAACATGATTTCCAGAGCTTTTTCACCATCTATCGTAATCTATTTTCTCGACTCCAGTCTGAAGAAACATGGTTTTCCGGAGGCGTCGATTATCCCTCCTTCGGGTACTCCACATGGCCTTGGTCGCCACCCAACAAAGATCAAGACAACGAAGCGGCGAAACATTTCTATACGTTCTGGCTTAATTTTAGTACTGAGAAGGATTTTGTATGGGACGAGATATGGGATATACCGGAAGCTCCAGATCGTCGTGTGCGTAGGTGTGTGCAGACACTATCATCTCTATTTCCTTCGCTACCCCTATTCAAGAGTGATGGAGAAGGAGAACAAGAAAGCACGAGATGATTCGCGCAAGGGCTATAACGAGATCGTCAGAGTATATTGATTTTCGTTCTCTTGCTATATTGCTCCATGCTAATCGACATCCACAAAAGGTTCTAGTAAAATTCATTCGCAAGCGTGATCCTCGCTACCAGGCATATCTTCGTCAGCAAGCGTCTGCTAAACAATCGAAACCTACTACCAATGTTCCTAACAAGCAAGACACTGCTGCAGCGCTTCGGCGACTCCAAGCCTCAGAAAACTACATTGAACAAGAGTGGCAAAAGGTCGACTCTCACCATCTACATGCCGATCTTGAATGGGCAGTAGCGGAAGGAACAGATGACGAAGCATGGGAGTGTGTCATTTGTAACAAGATTTTTCGCAGTGAAGCCGCTTGGGATAGCCACGAGAGGAGCAAGAAGCATCTAAAGGAGGTAGAGAGGTTGCAACGACGGATGTTGGAAGAGAACGAGGCTCTAGGATTAGAGGGCAATCCTACGAGTCTAGACCCAAACAACATCGAGGGTGGAAGCGATAATGCCGCAGTTGAAGTAGCATCCGAATCCTCTCGTTCAGCCTCTCCATCTATCGAACCTCCCAGTAAAGTATCAGATGCTCTGGAGGACACAGGTGAATTACCCCGGAGGCATGTGTCCCCAGAGCCAGTGCAACCGGAAGAGAAAAGGCCCGGCAAGAAGTTATCAGGCAGTAAAAAAAGTACTCTGGAGCCGATGTCGAAGACAGAACGGCGGGAAATGCGACGAAATCAGCGACCCAGTCTTGAAGAAGAAAGACCCGAGCCTAATTGTGGCGAAGAAGATAAGCCAGAGGATATGGAAGAAGACGTGGGCTCCCAGACCCCTGAACTTTCGAAACGCGATAAACGACGAGCAAAGCAGGCGAAGAAGGCAGAAGTGGCTGCGTCGGCAAGTAAACAAGTATGTCGTCCATTCCACCAGCGAACATCATGTTGAGAGACCACAGGCTCGTTGTAATGTTTGCTCAGATACATTCATGAGCAAAACTAAGCTTTTTTTTCATCTCAACGAAACCGGACATGCACTTGCAGAGCCAGTTTCAGGTTCCCAGAAATCTCGTCAAAAGGGAAAGAAAAAATAGGTCAGAATGGTACAAAAGTGGTAAATTAGGATAGCATAGCAAGGATAGGATAACGTCATAACGATTAACTAACCCATGAGTTGTGAAATGTCGTCTGGCGGATACTTTGTTTGTGAGAAGGTCAACAATCTGTACTCAGGTCAATTTCTTACACTCAACCAAGACAAAGAGAAGCACACCGCTTAAGACTCTGGATATATTTGCGGCTAACTTCGTCATTAAGGACATGAGCTACTTGGTCTCGAGAGATCTTTTCACGAGCAGAACGTTCGTGAATACTGAAAAAGGATGAGAGCTGCGGTCTCTGAGAGGGAACAACGCACGAACCCAACCATAGTTACACCAATAGGCCAAGGGGCATTTCCGATTGAAAGCCGAAGGTAAGCATCATTGGCACGCTGATACTCCCGCTTTTGCATGTAATGGACAACTTCCGCAATACGATGCAACATGTCTGCAGGGAGGGACTAGATAGAGGAGTCAGATGTGCCAGGGAAAGCTAGGACAGGTGAGCCGTACTCTAGAACGCAAGTTCTTGAAGAGCGGCTTCAAATATTCGGCAGACTGGACCTGCGTTGCAGCTGCCAGCTTTCCCTGAGTAGATCTCTTGACATGTTCAGGCCTTTCGTCCATAGCTTCTTCCCATTCCTTAAGCACTCGTTTGAGTGCATAATAGATGAGAGGATAGAGCCTATCCGGATCAGTCTTCATGAGGGTGAGATCCAAGGCACCGACATCGACGACCTCGCCTTCCTTTTTCTTCCCCTTTCCATTTCTACCCTGAAGCTCCTTCTCGACGCTCTCGACGCCCTCAAGAGCTTTTCTGAAATCATTGTGACCGTCCTGGCGTTCGTGATCTCGTTCTTCAATGAGTTCAAGTGCACGCAATCTGAGACGGCGGTCTTTGTCAGACTCGCCAAAGAGACGAATTGGCTGGCCCTTGGCTCGCAGACGGCGGATAGTCTCTTCATTGGGAATGTTGAAGGATGATTCTGGGTTTGGAGACTCGGTGTCGCGAGTAGATGGCGATGGGGCTCGTACAGTCTGTTCTCCCTCACAGCATGAAAATCTGCTCGAATGCAGCATTTGAATTTTCTAACTCACTTTCTGTGCAGCCTTGTCGGCTTCGGCGCGTCGTTTCTCCTCCTGCGCTTTTGCCTCTGCCTCTTCCTTTATGCGTTCGAGTTCGCCTCTGCGCATGTACTTTGTCGGTCGTACTGAGTCATCGGAAATGGCTTTGCGTTTTTCAGCAACGAGAGCCTTGAGGGAATCCATCATGGAGGATCTGTATTTTATTACATAATATACCTTAGATTCCGCCCCTTTCCGACACAGGCTTTCTCTCCACGCCAAACACAATGTCTGATTCTGAGGCCTCTAGGTGCGTTGTCTATACATTGCTGCATCTCTGCTCATTGTTTGCAGCAAATACGTCCTCCAAACCTACGAATTCAACGGTACGCCACACGAGTAACCAAGTGATGCAATGCTGACGAGTTTTCCAGCCAAGTTTCCTAACACAAACCAGACGAGAAACTGGTATGCTATATTTTAACTATACACTGGCATGATGTAATATTTTTTTCTAGTTTCCAGAATTACGTGGATTATTTCAAGTGTGTTGCCGCCAAAGGCGAGGACTTTCAACCTTGCAAGCAGTTCCAGAGAACCTATCACTCTGCGTGTCCCAGTGTGTTCTCTGCTCGAGCTTAGCTTGTGTATCATACTGATTTGCCCGTTCCTTCCAGATGAATGGGTATGCTTTCCATCTGAACGCGTCTAGCCCCTAGCTGAAGTTTTTTGCAGATCAGCAGGTTTGATGAGCAGCGGGAGGCCGGCACATTCCCCACATCGCTGGAGCCCTGAATGTAGAATTACATCTAGCTGTGCTCGCTGTCCTGCATGTTGTAGAGTTTAGAAAAACTTGAAGGATCACATGATGACGCATCGCAAATTGATTGCATTCAGGCTCATATATTGTCACGTTCTCGCCACCCATACTCCACATGGCCGGACCTTGAAAGCCAATGGCCGACACCCTGCTTACCGACTCGACGTACCATGGATTATTCTTGCGAACCTGACCATTCAACTCATCTTGTTGTTCGTGGCGAGCATCCATTCAACGCCGAACCTAGCGCAGCTGCCTTGGTTGAATTTCCACTCACCCCTGAGGAGCTCGTTTATTGTCGTAATCATGGTCCTGTACGTGATTTTGATCCAGAGGATTACACTGTCACTTTCAAGGCCTTTGGAAAGGAGAGCAAGATGACTATAAATGCTCTCAAATCACTTTTCCCAACTGTCGAAAGCGTTGCTGCACTTCAAGTGAGTTCTCTGCCTCCTGATCCAATATGACTTGGTAATAACCGGTCCCAGTGTGCTGGGATAAGAAGAGTTGAAATGGGAGCAATAAAGCCTGTTCACGGGGTCCCCTGGGGTGAAGGTGTTGTTGCGAACTGCAGATGGGGCGGGGCGTGTCTGAAACACGTTTTACGCCACCTTGGGTTTATCCCAGGAGACACTGCCGATCTCCACGCCTGCTTCGCGTCTTATGCAACCATATGTCAAGATGATGAGTACTATGGTGCTTCTATACCCCTAGCCCGAGTACTGGAATCAGACCCAGGTGTGATTCTTGCGTATCAGGTATTCATCAGAGTTTGCCATTTTGCATAATCTCGAGCTGACTCCACGATGGCACAGATGAACGGGGAAGATCTTTCCCCAGATCACGGTGCCCCGCTTCGTATAGTTGCCCCTGGGTACCTCGGTGCTCGTTGGGTAAAGTGGGTGGATACCATCGTTATTTCCTGCACCGAGTCTCCGAATTTTTATCAACAGCGTGATTATAAAATTCTCCCTCCAAATGTACGTTGTCCCTTCTCCATCCTTTGTAAGTTGAGATTCACTACCTTTAGATTGAGACCAAACAAGCTGCGCATCCATTGTGGTCTAAATATCCTGCCATGACTGCACTACCTCTCAACTCTGTCGTCAGCACAGCGTACAAGTCGAGCATAGATACACTCTTTGTCAAAGGTTATGCTCTTCCGGGTCCATCGGGAAACGTGGCTGCAGTAGAGGTCAGCATCAACGATGGTCAGACCTGGGAAAGAACAAATATAATTTATCAAGAAGGAGAGTTCAGTTGGACTATTTGGGAGGGAAACATATCCTGCTCCGCGGAAAGTGGTGCTGTCTACAGTCGCGCAACCGATTCAAGCGGACATGTACAACCCAAGGTGGGACAATGGAATCTTCGAGGTGTGGCCTTTAACGGTTGGAGTAAGGCAAGCTGGTGAAGCTCACGAGAGCTAGCACACCTTCGAGTGTCTCGATGTACTGTACTAGGATCCAGATATATATACAGATCTCATTGCAATAGTGTAATGCCATCAGGCAATCAATTCTTACCAAATGGGCTCGTTGTGATTGCCGACCGATTTCGTACTCGTCCAGCGACGTAAGCAGGGCAATTCAGTCATCGTCTTTCGAACTTGAATCCACAATTGACCACCTCCTCTCATAGAAATCTACATGGTACTTGGAAGAGTCGCCCACTACGCTTTCGATGCGGTCTTGTTCTCGACTGTGTTAGCTGGTGTTCGACGATCGAGCGGATTCTCGTATGTTGCAGCCAAGTGCATGATACTACTGCCTGACTGACATACATCATTCATCCAGGCCTGATGTGTCTACAATTTCTGACTCAACTTTTCGTGGAGTGGCGGAAAAGTTTCTGAATATCGGTGAAACTGTATTCGACGTGCTTCAATCGAGCGCTGTCAATAGTCAGTATTTCTCAAGAGAGAACAGCAGCAGTCACTCCAAATCATAATGGGACCGTTATACACGGTCCTTAGTGTATGAGGGCCGGTTGCCTGACTAGACGAGTTTCAGACAAACGAGGGAGGGGAAATTGAGCTTCGGGAATTCATCTCAACACTGGCTGTACCTACCATTGTACTCATCGCTCTCCGCTCCGAATGCAGGGGTCTGGTTCATCATCCGTTGCTGTGCACATCCAAGGGTGGGATTCAATGTTGCCTTTTCGTTGTCCTGAGTATTTGCCTATCAACTATCACATATTCGACTATTTCACCTCCATGCCGAGCGACAAGTGTCATGAAGAAACAGTTGAAGGGCTGTCAGAACCCCATTTCTTTTCCCAAAAAAATCATCTGTGGATTGCTTCGTTCTTATCAGTTGACCACCACGCTCACTCGCAGAAATGATGATCAAGTGACGTAGATGCCGATGTGGCGCCTTAGCCGTCGACGTTCCACAGGCACGTCCATAGAACGGGACTTGGGAGTACTTGAAAAGTGTGTTATACATCATCCGACTCCCTTTCAAAAATGCTTAATGGCATCGGGCAAGCGGCGTTGCCAGATACTACATCGTACACAAAAAGTCTCATATGAGAGAAGACGACACCTGATGAGTGCTTTCTTTCTGCACTGTTGTCTCTCACCCACATGCCTTCGTTATTCTCGCATTGTCCTTCCTGATAAATGGTACCCTTGAGCCTCACGAACAGATGTTCAAACTCGGGTGCTGATAGTTGTTACTAATTTAATGTTCTGTCCCGCTTATCGTGGTGGGCGGGAAGTTTACCTCTACGACAGCTTGCGCCATGACCCAGCGGCATTCTTTATATGTCATTGAGAATATTTCTTTAAAGAACAGACAAGCATGCCTGGAGAACGACCCCGATAATTGGATGTTCACGGTTCCTCCAGCACCAACTAAATATAGATTTCTGCTTCACCACTCAGTGGAATTACGTGGCTTTGTCCAAGGTCATGATGTGGAATTTCGAGCCAGGCTAGGCATCGTGACCCAGCTTTACTAAACGTCATTGCCGCCAATGACAACAGTTTTTGATCATCATGGTTCTGACGAACATGACGCGACACTCAGGAGATCAGCAACCCAACCAAGAACATCTCCCTCGCGTTCCTCGCATTAGAGTTTTGCACGACGTAGGTGAATTTTCCGTAGAGGAAATCGAAACACCGAGGCTGCCAGAATAGGCTGATAAAGCTTCTGTGAGCCAAAATGCTCACGCGGCCGATTCTGTTGTGGAAGATCATGGATTACGCTTGAACCGAGTTCTTGTCTGCCCTCGCAGGAAGAGTTCCCAGCTGGGACCCTGTTGAGGGTTCTTGATGACGATACGCATGGCGAATAGTCTTTGACAAGGGTGGTCCATACATGTCCTAGGGGATAGCGATAGACAAGACCCCATATATGTCACTTGCACGTGTATTCCCACTCAATGCTTCAGCCATCATTCTGATGGTGCGCTAATACATAGGCCCCCAACCCAGACTTCCCAGACCAACAAAGACGGCAACGGCTAATCCAAGGGTGATCCTGTCGAATGAGGGGAAGAAGAATCGAATAAAAGCCTCAGATCCCCTCATGTTCCTTCGAGCGTAAACATGTCCTTCCTCATGCGCATCAGTTTCTTGGCTTATTTTCTAGTCCTTCAGACTGCTGCCTTCAACAATGGCCGTAATGATAACGTATGCTTTCTTTGCACCTTGTATGCGTCTTTTTGATCGTGAACACATCATCCAGGTCGCTGTGTAACTTTTTTCGGTTGTCATTGTCGTATGACTTATCTGACTCGGGTAATAGATACTGGGGGCAGAACTCATATGGAGCCACCCATTCGAATGACCCTACCAACTGGCAAAAGTCGATTTCAGCCTACTGTCAGGTATGAATACACCTCTGGCTTGAATCATCCGTAAATCACAATTTCTACAAGGACGATGCGATTGATGCCATACCAATAGCATTCTTGAACGTCTTCTTTTCTGAAGATGGTCTTCCTGAAGTCAATCTTGCAAACGTATGACTCTCTTTCACACACTCTAACTTAACTAAAGTTTAGCTCATTGGATGAAAGATCTGTAGTTCTGAAACTGGCGTTTTTCCGGGAACTGAACTCGCCAACTGTCAATTCCTCGCTGCCGATATCAAAGCGTGTCAAGCTAAGGGAAAGATCGTCACCCTCAGCTTGGGAGGTGCTACCGGGGCTGCATCGTTTTCCTCAGATGCTCAAGCCCAAACCTTTGCTGACACCATTTGGAATCTTTTCCTTGGTGGCTCTAGTTCAACTCGACCGTTTGCTGATGCCGTTCTTGACGGTGTTGACCTTGACATCGAGGGTGGTGGTAGTACAGGCTTTGCTGCATTCGTTTCGCGGATCCGATCCCATGCCTCTGGTGCAAGCAAGACGTGATTACCAAACCTTATCCATGACTTACTACTCACTGAATGCGGATCCACAAAGGTACTACGTCACTGCTGCACCTCAGTGCCCCTTCCCCGATGCTTTCCTCGGTTCAGTTTTGAATGCGGTTGGATTTGATGCTGTTTATGTCCAATGTGAGTTACCAGCTTGACAGCAACAGACATGAATACTTAACCAAATCCCCAGTCTATAACAACTTTTGCGGGTGAGGTCATGGCCTGATTTTTCATGGACCCCTACTCATGAAAATGATTCAGTCTCACGAATTTCAACAATCCCAACGTGAGTTGTCTGACAAAATGCCTGTAGTCAAGTTATAACAGCTGATTCGTAAAAGGCATGGAATTTTGATCAATGGTGAAGGATCTTTCTTGGTTTAACTTTGAAAGACTTTCTGACGTTAAGACAGGGACAACTGGGCCAAGACTCAATCTCCCAATAAGAATGTAAAAATTTACATTGGTGCTCCTGCATCTTCGACCGCTGCTGGATCTGGTTTCGTCGATGTCAATACACTTGGTAATATTGCACTCACAACTCGCTCTCAATTCTCTTCGTTCGGTGGTGTAATGCTCTGGGACGCATCCCAAGCGGTCGGTGGGTGTTACTTGAATTTTACTTGATTTTCCACCTTCTCAAATGCATCAGCCAATGGTCGTTATGACCTTGCTATCAAGAGCATCCTCAAAGGTGGTAGTGGAGGTGGTGGAACGACAACCACGTCACTCACTACTACCCACACCTCCACGTCACATACATCCGCCACCACTACCCGCACTTCCACGTCCCATACATCTACATCACCCGCCACCACTACCACTCCTACGAGCGGTAATTGTGCTGGTGTTCCATCCTGGCAATCTACTGTTGCTGTGCGTGTCCCATATTGAGATACTTTGCTCCAATAACCAGGTCATTCCTCCAGTACCAAGGTGGCAGTCAGGTCACCTACAACGGTCATCTATGGGTTGCGAAGTGGTGGTCACAAGCCGGTCCGTACATCCTTTTTTAAACGTCATATCCTGACTAACTCAAGCCTGGCACTGAAGATACCCCCGGTGGTTAGTGTGGACTTCCATATGTAACGCTGACTCGTCTTACTTGTCTCTCTAGGTCCTGCTGGGGACTGGACGGATCTGGGTGCTTGTACGAGTGCCTTCGCCACTCTGCACCATCAAACTACCAAACCTGGCAAGGCAACTTCTCAGACTTCGGCCGCCACCAAGCTGTCAAAAGTCACAAGCCTCGCCACATCAACTGCATCCGCTACTGTACCAAAAGCCCCTCAGCCCAGCGCAACGAGGCCAGCTCACGAATCTCAGTCTCAGGACGTTCTCAAAACTTCTGAGTCTCGCAGGTCCTCGAGGTTGTTTAGACTCTGAGGGATTGACTAGATTTCACGATATTAACGAATGAGTTCAGCTGGTATGACGAGTGACGACTTGTATAATATATATACGTAAATTGTGCTATTTTGATTTGAATGACAGATAATTGATACTTGCAGAAAGAACCAGTTGTCTGATGAGCTGGAAAAGCTGGAAAAAGGCTTGATAGACATTGCAACCTTGTGCGAGAGGGACATCAGTGAGGTGATCTTTATAAAAACTTTCAGTTCGTAGTCCTCACGCATGCACTCACTACCCGCAGGACCCGATGAGATGTTTTGTTTAAAAAACAGATGCCAATATCTGGGATTGAGCTCACATGGTGCGATCATTCAGAATACTTGCCAGAGTTCTTGTCGATGCGTTCGACGCGGACTCTTGTTTATCATATCATCGGATGATGTGGACCTCGTGAATCAGACCCTTTCTATTAAGCGCTTCAGCGCTTGCTTTGACAGACTCCTGAATGCTCCCTGGCATGGTTATCATAGATGCTTATGTCAACTAAGACCAAGCTTTACGATTTTGCTGTGAAAATTACATGATAAGAGATTTATGCCCTCTTTATAACATCAGGTTCTTCCGTATAGTTCGCAGACGACAATGACTAGATGTTTGATAGATGTCATCCCGAGCAAAACTCGCGTGGACCAGTCTGCTACTGACTGACAGATGATTTGATTTTATCGATCAAGTACTGACGGTTCTTCCAGAGACAAAGCCAGTGTCGGGATAGTGCTTCCGATGCAACACTACCAGCGGTTGTTTTTTTGTGTCGCTGTCTCGTCTGGCACAGGACAGACTCAATGACTGTACCATGAATTTCCTAAAATCTATTTCGCTGACTGCCAGTTTCATGCTGCTGATAGCCATGTCGGAGACAGAGCAGAGCCCTCATTGATACTCTCTGGCTGTCCCTTGTGGTAATTGGTAAATAGTCATTGCAGTGCTGCTCTTCCATCTGTAGTCGAGGCTGATCGAGCCAAGAACCTCAGAGCGTTTGTTCTAGGTGATACGGTGTTCCACTCCCATTGCCTAACGTTCATCCATTTGATATTGATACGATTCTTGACTGGTACCGCTGTGCGTACATCAGGGGGTCAGGAATGTGAGCAACTTTGTGACGGCAGCTCGTTCCGAATGGATTCCCGTCTTGTATCTTCACCTACAGATGGCCGACAGTCTTTATGAACTCAAGAGAGTCTCATGGATGGTGGCGGTGGGCAGGCTGCTCCCACCGAGAAGGTGACTCTGAGACGCGGACAGATGTAACTCTGGGATTTAATGAATCCGTAGATCTCATAGCTGAGACCCACTCCAATCACGGACACTAATGATTTCTCATCTGGGAACGGCTCAGACAATGAGGGGACAAAGAGGCCTCTAGTTAATTACTTACTACGATCAATATATATTAAGTTGTGGGAAAGGGGTACAATCAAGAATTTGCTGTTGAAACAGCTAATACAAAACCTTCATGCGTATTCGCCTTTCCCTACCATACAGCAAACGCGTGGTTGAGCGTTGTGTGCCACCTGTACTCTGATTCTCGCCTCAAGGCAGGTATTTTTCTTTACCATACTGAGTTTCATCAATCCATTCTACCGCCCCGACTATGGGCCCTGCGAAGACACGTCCAGGTTAGCTTAGTCCAAACTGCTGTTATCCGTATCGATAGGAACCTGTTTATTACAGTTTCTTGGGGCGTCTTTTCTCGAGTGCGACTACGCGAACTCTGGCCCTCGAGCCCATCTGCCTCGAAGGCTCCGTCTCCATCTATCCCTTCTGCGCACAATGCCAAATCTCCTAATCGGTCCCAACCTCGTGCACTCAAAGTCAAAATAGTGACGTGGAACATGCACGACTCTCTACCCAAGGTACCTGAGGACACCACGGTTGTCTGGGTGTTTATTCATAAAGCATGTTTGTCAGGGAGATCTTGAAGAACTGTTAGGCAAAGTTCCTATACATGTCATTCCAAACTCCGGACATCAGTTTCCAATCTTCTCAGACGACGATACCCACCCTTATCACCTTGTTGTCATGTAATGTTTGACCGTACTTGTTTTCCTGTGAGTACTGACCATTATACAGCGCTGGTCAGGAGTGTCCGACTTTATCTGGTATGTGTCATATGGCTATTCATGGCTGTCCGTTTAAGCACTGACATTTCCCGCAGGTATACCCATGGGCCTAGGTGCTGGTTTCAAATGGCACGAAAAGGAGAAAGAGAAGGAAAGGCCTAAAGACAAAGACAAAGACCGAGAGAAAGAGAAAGAAAAGGAAATAGAAAAGTTGAAAGACAAGGTTGTGGATAGATCTAAATCCCGGAAAGAGAAAGAGGACATGTCTCGGGAACACGATCCCTTGGGCTGGACAGCAATGTGTGAAGATTGGCTCTGCAATGGCGGAGGGACCCGCATTATGAGCCCAACTATCGCTGATGTTGGTGCTCCCAAACCTCTAATGCGCCGAGCTCCATCCAAGGAACCCAAGAAAGGTCCTTATCAGCTGCTGGTGAAGGAGCGATTGATGGGGATATACATGGCAATTTACATTCACCGGGATATCCAAGCTCTCGTTAGAGGCACGAAAGTCTTTCTTGTTCTGCCATTAAGCTGACGAACCTACTTCACTAGGGACTTCCAAGTCGGCTGTTGCAGCTGGCCTGATTGGGGGGCGTGTGGGCAATAAAGGGAGTGTTGGCATCAGTCTCAATATTGATGGCACTACGTTTCTTTTTGTCAATGCTCATCTTGCAGGTAAGTAAACCCCCTTCTGGGTCAATTCAATACACTAATTCCTGGTCATAGCGCATGGGAATAAAATTCATCATAGACTTGCCAACCTTGCAAAGATAAAAGCCGAGCTTACTGTTGATCCCTTTCTCGCACATGATGACCCCAAAGTGGTGGCTGAGGGTGAATATTTTTCATCAGTTCGTTTGCGGGTAGTGATCATTGATATTTACACCCAACCAAGATCTCACGGATAGATTTGATCATACTTTCGCTTTTGGTGATCTCAATTTTAGGTTGGACATCACACGTTTGCATGCAGACTGGCTCATAGCTCAACAAGGTATTTTTTTCCTGATCCAACCAATTAGACGTTGATCTCGGTGTCTTCTCAGAATACACGAAAGCATTTCAGTTTGACCAGTTACAGAAGCTGATGAAAGACGGCAAGGCTTTCGTGGGATTTCAAGAGGGAGTTATCAATTTTCCGCCCACCTTCAAGTATGATGTAGCACGAAACCACAGGTTCAAGCATGTTCATTCCAAACGCGGTCATAGTCCACATACACCACAAGCTGAGATCCTGGTTGATAAATCTCAGGAGCAACTAGTTCATGAAGACCGCGATGATGATGCCGTTTCTTCGGTGTCCTCAGTATCTCAGACAACTTCTTGCGGCGATGAACACATAGAGCTTGCAGCGGGAGTAACGACTCAGAATGACGTTTCCCTTGATACCAAAATCAAAGACAAGACAAGAAAAAGATGGAAGTCTTTGATTTCGATCACTGGATTTCAATCACATCGTTCATCAAGACACTCAGTTGGAAAGAATGCACCTCGGAAATCTCTGGAGGAGACTCAACGACCTAACAAGCCAAAGGTTCTTACTTCACCGCCGCGCCACTCCTTGGATGACAGTCAAATATTTCAACCTCCTACTAATATGAACAATTCCATAAAGACGAACCTAAGTAGTGAGGATCAGTCAGCAGACAAGGGAGTCTACGACTCATCACATAAACAAAGAGTGCCAAGTTGGTGAGACAAAGACAAATGTTCGGTTGGAAACCATTAATTTTTGTACATAGGTGTGACAGAATACTCTACAAAACGACGGTACAGCCAGAAGCAGAAGAATCGTCGGTGGTTGCTGATACACCTACTCGCTCCCGACCAGGTTTAAAGCAACTTCTGGTGAAAGCTCTCCATCCGAGATCACGCTCACTATCTCAGGATTTCACGTCTTCGACCTCTGCCAAGTCAAGCAAGATGGTGACGCCTACCTCTCCAAGTCATCCTGAACCACCTGATTTTCCACCGTCGCCGCGATCCCTCGAGCATGCGACTTTGGGACCCAATGATCTGCATGACACCCTCACAGTGGGAGCTTCGAGCGGGGCTGATACAATAACGAGACGAAGGACTCCATCGCGTATGAGATTCGCTGCTAGGGGTGCCTTGACATTGGACAGCAAGCTCCCCCGCTGTTTTACGGAAGACCCTAGCTCAAGGAGATCGCAGTCCCGCAGTGTCATGTGGGGAATTTTGCCTTCTCTCTTCCTATCCTCTTCTCCCAGGGCATCTACGACAGAGCTGGTCCCCCAGCTACCGAAAGCGCCCAAGAAACCCCGAAAGGGCGAGATGGTATGTCTTAGCTATAAGACCCTCGACGATCGAGGCATGCATCGATTAGAAGGGAGAAGTGATCATAGACCTGTCATGGGTACTTTTGCCGTATATTTTTAAACATTTATTTAGATTTCGTTCGTTTGATATCCTTACATTATATACACTAACGCATTTGCGATACTCAGATGCATGGAATCAATGATTGCGGACAATATCAATAGTGAACTTTTTGTCAGTTACGGTACAAATAGCGCCTTAAGCGGAGATGGTAACCTCAACTTCGACACCAGGCTCCAAGCTAATGCTGGTCTGAATTGCAAGTTTAATACTTTCTTGAAAGAAAGAAGGGAGAAAGGAATACTGACAATCTGCTTGACAACTTCACTGGAGGCATGCAAGTCGATCAAACGTTTATGGATCTTGAGCTCGTAGCGATCCCATGTCTTGGAACCCTCACCACAAGGCTAAAAAAAATGATGAGCAAGCATATCACCAGAGCCAAAACCCAAGCGACATACTGTCTTACGGGTTGTGATCTTCAAAACTTTGGTAGGAAGACGAACGGGGCCTTTGACACGGAGTTGCTTGTCTTTGGCACGGCTGATCAGATCAGTAGAAACTTCAACATACTAATCAACACACAACGTTCAAGAAAAGACGAATAAGAAGATAACGAACACTTTTCCAGATTCCTGACATTGCCACTTGTGAGAGTAATCCTAATTTTGTGAATCTTGGCACTGGGGACGGGTGCCCCAGTTGCATCGTATTCTTTTTCACCCTTAGCGACGTAACTCATTGTGTCCCTTGTGTTAATGAGTCAGAAGGTGACTAGGAGCATTGTCAGAAAGTAGACCTTGTAGAATCAGTGGCAATACCTACCTAAGGCTTTGATTTGGGATTTGTGGATAGAAGGGAAAATTAGGGTTTCGAGTTCATCAAGCATCTCGGATAAACCCGAAGGCCGCTCGGCGTGAGATTGCAGCCGAGCCAGTATTACATTAGTGACGACGCTCAACCATGCAAGGCTTCAACAAGTAAGCCATATTCGTTATCGAGCGTATGCTCTTATTTATACTTTGACAGATACTACCCACCAGATTATGACCCCTCTCAAGGGAGCCTCAATAAAGTCAGAGGCGAGAACCGCACTATCATGACATCTCCAAGACACTTCTGACCCTCCTGCTTTCCAGGAAAACATGCTCTTGGTGACAGAGCCCGTAAAATCGACCAGGGCATTCTCATAGTCCGCTTCGAGTTACCCTTCAATATCTGGTGGTATGTCATCGAACGCGATTGTCTCCTGCTCAAGCAAACTCCTTTCTTTTCAGCGATGGCTGTAACAATCATATCGGCATGGGAGTCCGGTACAACGCCGAAAAGAAGAAGATAGGCAACTACTACTCAACACCCATCTTTTCATTCCGGTGTAAATGTCACCTCTGCGACAACTGGTTCGAAATCCAGACTGACCCAAAAGTAGGCGCATCCATTCTCACATAACCAGCTAATCAGGATCGATCTCTGACATTTTTTTGAAAAAAAATAGAATACTCGCTACGTTGTCATATCCGGCGCTCGCCAGAAAGATGAAGAGTGGAATCCAGAGGAGAACGGTGGTTTCGCAATACATGGTCCGTCCCCATAACGCTCTCGTAATTGACACTTAAACTAAACGTCTGGCTGTTGATAGATCCAGACAAGAAAGATACACCAGACGATCCTCTAGCCGCCCTCGAAAAAACCTCCGAGGCCCAGGCCAATCTCACCAAAGTCCAGATACCACGTCTGGAAGCCTTACAATCCGTATCAGAGCACTACAACGCAGACCCTTATACACTCTCACTCAAAGTCCGGAAAAAATTCCGAGAAGAGAAGAAACTAGACCAACAGAAACGCAAGGCGGATGATGAGCTGAAAGGTCGTTACGGGTTGCCTGCGTCATTGAGTCTTCTTGAGGAGGATGCCAAGGCAAGAGAAGAAGCCAAGTCAGCTTGGGAAGAGGCCAAACAACAGCTCCAGTCGAAAGAGAGTGCAAAACGGCGTCGAATAGGTGGTGTAGATGTTCCCGTCATCTCGTCTACACACCGTACCGCAAGCGGTTCCTCCGCTAGTTCCAAAACGAATCCCTCTGCCTCCTGCTCCTCTTTGGATACCTTGCGCGCTCGCATCTTATCCAACACCGCAAAGAACGGGTCACTAAAACATTCTCAAGTACCATCCAAATCCTCACTCCCTTTGCGCAAATTCTAGTTATCTTTTGTTATTATGATCTGTACATTTTTTCCTCTCTCCCCTAGATAGTGTCTAATCTCGCTTTCGGCTGATTGTCCATGTATTCGCGTAGTTACTCTGGGTCTCTGTATCATAGCATTCAAATCGAGTCCACAGAAAGACAGAAACAAAAGTAAGAAGAAAAAAAATCTAGGCAACGCACATTATTATATCGCCATTGCTGGTGTGTTTTGATTCAGCAAGAAATCGATAGCGAGGACAACGAATAAGAATACACAGCACAGAGGGGAGAGAGAGAAAAGGGAAACAAAAGTAGAGAAACAAGACACTAGTACTAACACAAGGAGAATATATGGAACTCCGAAGAGAAATAGGCAAGTAAGAGGACCATCAAATAAAATAATCAGAGATCAGAAGGACAAGATCAACAGGGTAGACGATAGAAAACATAGTATAGAACAAAATCAGCAACGTCAGAGAGGAAAGCGGGCGGAGAGGCCATAAAAGCAAGAGAGAGAAAGAGAGAAAGGTGGGATGGTAAGTGTATATAGAAATGACAACAACTAGACCATCAGTAGCGTCACGACATATTGGGATTGCAGATCGACCAAGGAAGGTCCAAAGACGTCATGACACCGTCCCATTTCCAATCATTGGACTGATAAGAAGCCGATTCCCCTCCATCAAGTTCCTTCCACAAACCAAGATAAGTCAAATCCATCAAATCCTCGTTTTTTATCTCATTTGACAACGATACCGCAGATGTTCCCACCGTCTCCGAATTAGAATCGTGGCCCGAATTCGACCCAGGACTAGTGTTGGTCGTCGAGGATGAGGACACAAGCTCAGGTGTCTTTGAATCATCCTCCTCCCCTCCCAATCTTGCAAAATCAAAATATTGTTCCAAATCATCCTTGATCCCACCAGCCAACATCGACTGGTCCAAAGACGTCCCCGTCCCAAATACATCATCAAGTCCAGCACCACTTCCATCTCCACTATCCAGTAGACCCATACCAGGCACTTGATTGACTCCTTTCAATATCTCAGTTGTTAATTCCGTAAAATCAGAGGCCTGTTGTGAATCATTTCCAGCCATCTTGAACAACTCAGACATCTGCGCAAGGAACTGCGTTGTATCTTCCTCAGTCTTCACGTCCTCAATCATCGCCTTCCTCTGCTGCATCTCTTCAGATGGTGGACCATCCCACTCCATTTTAGCTCGCTTCGGCGGCGAGGGCTGATCCACAACCACACTGGGATCTCCAAGGGGACTCGGCGCAACATTGCTCCCAGAACCACCCTCCTCCTCCCTTGCCCTCTTCATGCTCCCATTGACTCCTGACGACCCCTGCTGCTGCAGAGGTTCAGGCACCTGAGTCGTTGGCGGAGCCTGTGGCACAGGAGGAGCAATGGGTACTGAAGGTGCATTAGAAGTGAGATGAGAAGAGCTCCCAGGCGCGTTGGCATTTGCATTCTGATTTTGTGGTATAGGCGCTGTCGAAGCCTTACGTCTTACTTGCTTCGACTTCGTTTTCACCTTGGGTGATTTAGGCATTGCCGAAGGTGAGGCGGAAGTTGTCGCAGCATTCGGTGTAGGCGCATTCGTAGGCGCAGGCGTCGAAACTCCAGCAGGTGAAGGCGCTGCATTCGAAGGCGTAGGCGCATTCACAGGCTTCCTTTTTGTAGGAGGCGGTTGAAGATTGATGGGAGCCGCTCTGTGCGAAGGTGACGGCGCCGATTGTGTCGGATAACCAGGCTGGAGAGGCATCGCCATGACCGGAGGCTGAGGTGGTTGAGATAGCGGTTGTGAAGGGTGTTGGATCATATTCGGGGGCGATTGTGCCGGTCCATTGACCGGCATTGTAGAAGGATGAGGACCGTTAGGGTGCGGGTGGGTCAACTGGCCTGGAACCTGTGGAGGATGAGGAGATTGTTGAAGATGCTGTGGTTGCCCTGATTGTAGTTGGGCTGCCACCTGAGCCTGCTCTTGCATCCGTTGCGACTTGGCCAGCACCATTGCTTCTTGCTGTGAGAGCATGCTCAAAATCTTCTGTACCTCCCCCGCTATTCCTTGTAGATTTTCAAAAGGCATGATATATCGTGGTTGACCAGTCGTCATCATATGCCTTTGCAACTGATAAATCTGGACCTATTCGAATGGTGAGTCTTGTAGATTCTCTAGAGAACTGGGACGGGTTTACAAGATTTATCGCCCGCTGCGTCATGGTCGGCAATATCATACATATCATGTACACCTTGTCATTCAGCTCAGCCACTGACCGTCCCATGTTCTGCATCAACTGCTTGAAATCAGCCTGTCGCTCAAACGGCACTTCCACATTCGCCTGTAAGAGACGCATCATTGGAGGAGCTTACAAAAAAGAAACTCTTGTCAACACACAATCTTTTCCTATCAGACGAACTTGCGACTTACCCTTCTTCAATTCCTCCCTCAACCGATTCACAGCTTCCACCGCCTTTTTTGTCATTTCTGGACTATTGAACGCAAATGCATTTGACAAAATCTTGCCATCCCCAGGAACAGCAGCGTTCAGCATCTGCTGCTTCATGATCATCTGCTGCTGCCTCATTATCTGCTGTGCCTGCATAGGACTCGGTCCTCCATTCACGCCCATACCCATACCACCAACACCAACACCTCCGGGTTGTTGATCGCTGATCATCGAGTTGAGACCAGGACCCAGACCGGCAACACCAGACGGTCCTTGATTAGGATGCTGCTGCATCCCGTTAGCATCAATTGGCAGCATCCCAGATGTAGGACCTGCAACCATTCCAGATGCATTCCTGCCATTCATGCGCACCTGCTGCGAAAACCTCTTAGACTCTATCGCCATTTGTTGAAGCTGTGGCCGATACTGTTCCACGACTGTGATGACATTTTCAGGAAGATTCCTTTGACGAAGTTCAACCGCACTCAAGTGGGCATATTGCATCAACATGGGCGCCCTTCGTTGAAATTGGCTAGCGGCAAAATTTCCAAATCCGTTGGGTAGCCCCGCTCCACCTAGATCTCCAGCGCCAATGGACCCCGAAGGGTTTCCACTGCCCATGGTAGCACCACCAATTGGATAAGCACCTCTTACCGCAGAGCCGCTTGAGATCCAACTACGAACATAAACCTGTTCCAAGTCAAGGAGATATTCACTGTAGATGCGGGCAATTTGTTGAGCGACAACAGGTCCCGATTTAGGCGGCTCGCGTTCTGATCCAGGAAAGTTCACAAAACCCATTCTTCCACCAATGACATTCCATGTTTCTTTTTCATTCACCTGACAAAACTCCATTAGAGTGTGCATACAACCAGATGCTCAAATACTCACTTTTGCATACCCTCCTTCCAGCATAACAAGTTCATGCAGACGAGCGAGATCTATTTGCTGATCGTTGTACGTCAACAAATTTGGGTCAACCTTGATATTTTTCTTCTGTAAAAACCCAGGCAGCATCAAATCAAGCCTTGCTTTTTCCAACGGAGCAGGGTATCCGCCCGCTCGCATAACGGCAGGGGAGACACCTGGTATGTTGGGTCCACCCATCATGAATGACGGTTTATTGGCACCTAAATTCATCTGGACACCGCCAAACGGACTTCCAAGTTGTTGGGGTGATGGATTTGACGGTGGACCTAGTCTAGGCACACCCACGGGTCCCGTGGGTGCCATGAGTCTACTGGGACCGTTGGCAGGAGTTTGAATAGAGGGGTTCGGTTGCATGCCGTCTAGTCCTCCTATGGACGTCTGACCATTTTGAGATGGACGGATATTCCCATTTGGACCCAACTGGGTGGCCGGGGGAGCCCAAGGATTCTGACCAACACCCATGTTTGGCACGACACGAGACATGCCATTGGGCCTAGCGACACTTGAAGATGAGGTCATCGATAGGATTTGAGCAACTGTTACAAACTCACATGCCAGCATTACTCATGAGAAGTTGCTGTTGTTGTTGTTGGAGCCGAGTCAGGAACTCCTGTTTGCCCTTGAGTTCCATTTGGAGATTACGACCTTTAACGGTGAGCTCATGAGAGGGGGCAACATGCAACGTATTCATGACTTGACGGAGATCGTTTTCGTGGTTTACAATCGCCTGTCGAGTAGCTCTGATGCGCTCATTGATATCTTGGATGTTCACCAAGAGCGCGTTACGTCGAATAGACATTGGTTGAGCACCAGGGAGATGAACACCCGGGAGCTGCTGGGGACCAGCGCCCTGCATGGGGTCCTGTATTTGGGAAGATAGATTAGGGGGGTGGGAAGGTGAAGGGCGCCTAAGGGCCTCGCCCGAAAGCGCGGGAGAGGTGAATATGTCAGCATTAGGGTGATTGATGGCAGGGGGTTGAAGTTGTTGCTGCGACTGCTGCTGCTGGTCGCGCTGTTGCTGTGGTTGCTGCTGTTGCTGCTGCTGAACCTGCTGATTCTTGGCAGCGTTGAAAAGGGCGCCGTTGTGGGTCTGCTGGGCGAGCATGAGTTCGAGCTGCCTGTTCACGGGACCTGAGTTCTGCATGCCGAGACGTTGGGCCGCATTAAGACCCGGAGCCATATTAGGAAAAGGAATGTGTGGCTGCTGGATGGACGGGTTAGGACCAGGGTCAGGGAAGGGCTGAGGCTGCTGCTGAGGTTGGGCTGCTGGAGCGCTCATGGAGGGGTTCATGGGAAGAGAAAACTGGGGTTGTTGTTGGTTCTGCTGGCCGAGCTGTTGATTCTGAGGATTGAGACGAGCTCTGTGCATCTGGCAAAGAAAGGAATCACTAAGGCGAACGAGTCCCACGGAAACCCGCGGGGGAAGAGGGGGAAGAGTCAAAAAAAATGCCCACCTGAGGGGTCTGCTGCTGGCCCGGCGGCGCGATGTCCATGCCGCTGCGTGGTCTGTACTGCACCTGGGGCTGCCACATGCGGGTCTGGTCGCCAAAGTTGGGATGGCCGTCCTGCTGGGGCTGGAGCTGCTGGCCTGGCTGTTGCTGAGGCTGCTGCTGCTGGCCGAGTTGACCCTGCTGAGGCTGCTGCTGTGGTGGTTGCTGCTGCTGCTGCTGAGGCTGCTGGAGCATGTTGGGATTATTGAAGGTGGAGATCATGGAGGGGTATTGGGAGAAACGATCGGACATTATCCGAAACGATTTCGAGAGACAATAGGGGACGAGAGGGGCGAACTAGCCAGAAGGATTTTGGGGATAGTGGTGGGAGGGAAGGGAAGTGAAGGCTGTGGCTGAGCAGAGCGACTCGATGTTTGCTTGGACTAAACAAACCCGGAATCTCCGCCGAGCCGGCTTTTCCGGCATCTCTATTCTATTTTACATGTCTATTAGCTATTGAAGGTCCCGCTTCCAGTATTATATCCCCATCGTCGTCGTCGTCGTAGTCTTTGACATGCACTCCTGACTCCTCGTCTCCGCACTCGATCACATACTCTTCAACCACCTCTTCTTCCCTCCGAAACCAATACCGCAGTCCAACCGGGATCATGACCCCAATTGCCACTGCACCAAGTCCAAAAAAATTCTTCCAACTGATCAGATGGAAGTCCTCGGCACTGGTCATGTCATCCAGCCCACCCCCGATGGTGGTATGGATCACCGTCACCCCGAGGATGCCGAGAAATGTGCTCATCCAAAACGGGACAAGGCGGATGCCAACGTGAGGACACACCACGTTCACCACCCAGTGCGGCGGCAGCGGCGCGATGCGGAGGACGATGAGAAAGGAAAGCATGTTCTCCTTGTTGGCGCTTATCTTGTCGGCCCATTTATCTAAAACAGCTTTCCATCTAGGCAGAGTCAGGAGGGCTGGGCCAAGGGCAGCTGAAATGAGATAACAGAGGGAAGCCCCTGTCGCGACACAACAGCATGCAAGAGGCAGTGCCCGGGCGACTCCCCAGACAGCACCGCCAAGAATGGACAGGTACATGGAACCGGGTAGAGAAAATGCCTGGAGACTGAGGGAGGCCGCGGGTCAGCATGAAAATGGACAGAGATGAAAGGCACGGACAAGAGATAGGTAATTACATAGCAGACGAAGATGCGGTAGGGGTAGATGTCACGGTACTTTTTCAAAAGACCGTTGAGATCCTGGAGCTGGGCAAAGGACTTTGGTATGCGAAGCAATGGGCGATCTGCGCTACGAATGTAGATGTCAGCAACAGCAGAGACCTGAGAAAAGTTCCACGACGCACGCATCGAGGCTGGGCAGAGCTAGCCAGAGCGTTCCTCCGAGCAAAAGGGTGCTGATGAGAAAGATGCAGGCCATCTTGAGCGTGGCATGGAAGACGAGTTTTCTCGGGGACGCTGTGGGAGTTGTTCCATAGGATACCTGATTATGTGCACGCAGAGGCGTCCGGTCGGCGTCGTCGACGGTGTCGAGCGTGTACATGGAATCGTTACGGTGGTACATGATATTGTTGGGAAGATAGCTATTTCGGGCATATGGGCCACACAATAAACACAACCACACATTGCACTTTGCTCGTCGTCTGCAACGTTGAGCAGCTCCTCATTCTTGTGATCCCCCGCAATCATGCTTTCCAATGTCCTCGGCGGGCAGAACTCGGCAAATGCACCTCCATCGCTCCCATCCGGACTCGAGATCCCCGAGGAGGCGCTCGTTGGTCAGCAAGCGCCACAGGGTGCGGTGACAGTGTCCAAACGACGGCGAAAGGCAGAAGACGAAGCAGGAGGTGCAGAACCTCGTCGGCTACGTCGGTCCCACGAGGCGTGTGCTCGATGCAGGAGCAAGAAAATCAAGGCAAGTGCCGACGGCAAGTTCCAGTTTTCTTTTACCAAACTTACAGTCTGCCAGTGCGACTCGAAGCATCCCAGATGTACTGCCTGCGCAACTGCTGGGACCGTCTGCAACCAGGAAGACCGCCACAGACAGCGTCTGACACCGCGGGGCCTCAGCATACGGATGGAACAGCTCCTGGCGCAGTGCGAGGCTCTGCTCAAGTCTCATATTCCAGACTTTGACATGAATCGTATTGAGGATTATTTAGCCCGGCAAGGGATTGACCCTGCCTCAGTTTCTGCTGCCAATCTTTCTCCTGACTTTCAGGTCCACGACGACTCCTCCCCACGACCCTTCCAGCTCGACCCCGGCCCGCCAAAGCCGTATCCCGTCCCGTACCCCGGCCCGCACATAATCCCCACCTATCCGCCACCCGTCATACACTACTCTGCCTATCCTCCTCTCCCTCACATCCCAGGCCCTCCTCTCTACCCGCCCTTCCATCCTCCTCCAGCTCCCTATCCTCCCCCTCACATCTCCTCCCGTCTCCTAGCAGCCAAGGGCACCGACCCCAATGGCAATGACATGTCCGATGCCGAGAAACTCGCTGCTAACTTTGGCGTCTCTCCAAGCACCGTCAGTGACCTCAGACTTCATGTAGCCAGCGACAGAGAAGATCTCGCAGTCGACTACAACGGCCTTACTTCCGGTCGCGACCGTTCCTGCCACGAATCTGTCAGACCTCGCAATCCCTCCTCTTGGCTTCCCCTCACTATTCCCCGCAACGGCGCTATCACCACCACCCTCGCCTTCGCCCCCTGCTCTCCTCCCGGTCTCTCCCCTTCCAGCGTCGTAGTCTGGCTGCCCAAGGACAGAGCCATGTTCAAAGTCATCGTCGATGTCTACTTCAATAGACTCAACATCCACAGGCCTATCTACACCCGCAAAGAATTCGACTCCATCGTCGCCGGCCTCTATGACCAGTGTGCACCTGTGCATGAACCCGGTCATATCTGCGGCGTGTATCTTGTTTTGGCCCTTGGCACTCTCAGTGAACTCAATCATCGCACCGTCAGTATCGAAAACAAGGCAGACATCAACAAGTCTATCACTCCCGTCTCTAAAGACCTTATGCCTCCCGATTGGCCTTCCCACGACGAGTTCTTCGAGAGAGCCTTAGCTGTCAAACCTGATCTTCGTGTCTCCGTCTCTAGTCTCCAAGCACTCATTCTCCTACATTGGTACCTCTACACCGAGGTACTTCATTCTTTTCTTCTACCGCTTAACAACTCACTTTATTTTTTTAGCGTCAGGGAAGAACTTTGTGGCGTCTTGTCGGAAGCCTTGTCCGCCTTTCTATTGAACTCGGTCTCCACCACGACCCTTCCACCCAATACATTCCCTCACCCCAAGGTGCTCACCTCCCTCAAATTCCGCTTTTTAGCGAAGAGGAATGTCAACTCCGCATTCGTCTCTGGGGTATAGTCCTCGTCCACGACCGTGGTACTTCTATCCTTCTCGGTCGTCCTCTCGCCATAGCGCCAAGCGATACCGACACCCCTCGTCCCTCTCGCTTGAAGATCAGTAAACACCACCCGGCCCCGGACGACGATTTCTCCGAACATTTCGAATTATCTCACCCTGTTGCTGAGATCCAAGCTGACATCATTAATTCCTTGTACACCCCCAAGAAACAGGCTGGCGATACGGTGATGCGTAATGCCACCAGGATCGTCAAGAGTTTGATCGAGTTTAGGAAGCATCTGCCCGAGAGATACAAGTACTACTTTAGCGGGAACAAGGACTTCTCCTTGGACAAAAAAGTCAAGCTGGTCCAGGGCATCACAGAGGATGAGGGTTTAACGCTGTTGAAACTTGGGATTGCCAGAATCCTCTTGTTGAGAGCCCTATTCAGCTCAAAAGAGTTGAACTATGCCAGCAGGCATCAGGCACTTGTAGATGGTACGCTAACCGATGAGCCAAATACCCACTTTGTCACTGATATTGATTCATTCTAGCTATCATTACTTCCCACAATGTTATCGTCATTCACAATCAGCTCATCCGATTTCCAGATATCGCCTTCTTCACCTCTCCCATTCCCCTGCATATCGCTGCCATGGTCATTCTCTTCGGACACATGTCCCAATGTGAAGTTTTGCCCCATCAGACTGTGCTTGAAGATCTTTGGATGGCACTTGACATGATCCCACGTTTCCGATGGCGCTGGGAACGCAAAGATGCCGCAGGTGGACATCCGCTCATTGCACGCCTAGTCGAGCGTGTTATGAATGTCGATTTGCATACTATAGGGCCTTCATCTCACCCTGTGTTGATCCCTGAACCAGAGTGGGACGAAGAAGGGTTAAACTCACCTAGATCCAAGGCCAATCTCGCTGTCATCAGTGGTCCGGGTGCTGCCCCTGTGATTCCTTCACCGGTATCGAATACGAACGCCACTGTTTATGGACATGGGAGTATTGCTGGTCCTAATCCTGGTGCGGGAGGGTATGGTGTCATTCGGGGACCGTTGAATGGTTCTGCGGGACCACCGGGAGCGAACAACCACGTCGGACCCAATAAAGCGCCTGGGCCTGCAACACCACCTCATAAACGTCTCGTCGACATGCCACCGAATTTGTTCTACCCGTTCTTCCCGGAAGCTCAAGTTTCCTCGGATGTGTTACAAGGGAACGGAGCCTCCTCCTCTTCCTCTTCATCCCAACCCTCCGACGGAAACGGCAGTGGCGGTGGCGGTGGCAGACCTGTGGGTGCTGGGCCTGCTACCCGAGTTGCTGTAGGGCGTGGTCATGATTATAGTCAGATGTTGGCTGCGGCTGCGGCGGCACAGGAAAGTTCGTGTCATCAACCTGGACAGAATACGTTCATGTCGGAAGAGAGAACGCCGGATCCTACACCTCATCAGATACCGTCGCCTTCTCAGACGTTGCAAATGCAGACACCGGGATGGAATACTGCGACTTGGAGGCGGTGAATGGCGTTTTTGGTTTTGGTTGTTTTTGGGTTCGAATATATGAGTATCCTTTTGATGACCTGGAAATGATCTTGTGGTTTTTTTCTTTTTTTTTCTTTTTTTACGTTGGTTACAGAATACTGAACGTGGTTTTTTCTTTTTTGTATTGCTTTTTTCGAATCTTTTTCTTTGAATCCAAAATCGATTAATATGTTCTGCTCATCCATGAATTTGCCCTTTTTTTCACGCGCGCGCGCCTCTGTGTGTGTGTGTGTGCTCATGTGTACTATTGCTTTCCCTCGTCAGTTGTCTGGTCGTTTTTTTTTTTCTGTGTTGCTGCTGTTCCCAGTCCCATGGTAGTTTTCTCGTTCTTGTATGGGTTAATTGATGTTGTCCCACATGCACAGATCATTAGGAACTTGTAGTATATATATATATATATATAACAATGCCTACCATGGATCATCAGCGATCATTGATCTATTGATTCCTCTTTGTGATGGGGCTAACATTGTCATTTTTATCTAGATCCCTCATTGGGCTGTGTAGATATACCACCCAGGTAGACTGATAGTTACCTTGATCTCCTACCCCTGGCTGTCCCAATTTGAAGGCATTCCAGGACCTGAAATATCTTCATGAGGACATGATTTCCCGGGTAGTTTGAGATCATGAGGAAACGCACTGATATGTCTGACCGTTTGCAGGTCCTGCGTTACATTCTAATCTTTGAGGATCCTCATGAGGATTTTAATATTACTATATAGCCTTGGGACAATACCATGACGCGGGGCTGACAACACCAAAAAGCAGCATGGTCGTTGTGAGATGCGGCAAGATCTCAGCAAGACAGGGGTAGTTATGTTGGGATGATAAGCAATGAATTACACTCAAATCACCTGGGACTGAGTGTCAAAGACTGGGTAAGTGCATGAATAATTAGATCAGAGTAAGAAGAAACACACCTAGGACCGAGGACTGGGTTCTTGTGGGAGTCTAGCTACAGTTTGAATAGCATCGCGTAGATATGAATGAGGATGGTCTCGAAAGTAACTATAGTGATATGATAAGAAACGAGTAACAGTGGAGAGGTAGAATGCCAATGACGAAGTGATGACAATCGATCATAATTTCCTTCCCATTGTCAACTACCAACATCTCTTCTCCTCAGCATCGACTGAGATTATTGCGTCATACACAGAGTTATAGTTCGGTGACTTGCAGCTCCATGATCTCGTGGCATATCCATTTGTCGATTGTGATGAATTCTCCAGTTCATTAAACTACAGTATCGGCTTCTTCTGAGTTGACAAGCCTACGGCAGGACATTGTTGCAAACATTGGTAACATGGAAGGGTAAAATCAACGGTAATGGATGCCGATGTGACCAGAATCGGCAACACAAAATAGGATCATACTTGGTTGTGCCTGTCATCACACTCGTGAACAGAAATATATGCGCCTTTCTTAAAAGAATCTCTGACCAGAAATTTTGTGTTGTTTGGTTCCCCTGCAGTTGGATGGCGGTTCCCCTCAGTGCTGCAAAGACCAACAACTATGTCAAAGGTCAACGAAGTAGATGGAGAGGTGGGCCTAGACTGCCTGCTGCTGCTAGGTGGCGGCGTTCAAGATCAAGGGATGACCTCGAAGTCGAAGGCCTCTTAAATGTCTCCTCTGGCAATTCTTTCACTACGGCCATGCTAGCCGAACACTTGAATACAAGGGAGTCCAGTACCCGAGCTCCTGTCAACAGAGCCAGTCTTGTCGTTGAGCACTGGATTCAGAGACCGAGGAGCGGTGGTTACAGCTACTCCAAGCCGGACCTCATTCAAAACCCCATCCCCCGGGTCTCACCTCTGCCTCCTCTCTGGTTGACACTCGCTGGCAGTTCTATGGATCTCGATAGCCCCGTCGAAACCATTCAATCAGTCTGTCAACAGCTCACTGTCCTTCTATTCCCTTTATGGCTTTCGATTCTCCAGATGTACCTGAACTGGAAACTCCAGATGACAAAGTTCTTGGGTCATATATTTCTACGGAGAAATCTGTCGAAAACGATGCCGACGACGATGTTTCATTTCGTGGATTGGAATTCTTGATCACATTATGGGTATATCCACTCATATATTCTGTCATCACCGAAGGTCGCACCGCAACTGAGATCAACGATGATCCTGGCGCAACATCTGCAGCTCAGTGCCAACCAGTGGCTTTCCCTCCGTTGCAGTTTCTTCCAGATGATAGTAGCAGAGCAACTCAGAGTAGCATGTAGAGCCTGAATCATGGTTTAGTTCCTGGTACACCGACAGGCCGAGTCCAGCCATTCGAGTAGATCCCCTCGTCCACAATTGTCCATCGTCGCATCATTTTTCTTGGCCCAGATTGAGCAATCCTTTCTGTAGCAAGTCCTGATTTACACTGGCTAGCACGAGGTAATATTTGAGCCCAGATCTCCAATTTCCAAAAGATGTTTCAAACTTCAGGGTGTAAAGATGTTAGAAGATGACCCTGTTGATCAAGGCTATACGGTGATATCTGAGAGGGTATTTCTCATGACCAGATTGTCTGCGTCAAGTTATTGGGGTCATATCAACGAATGCCAACTCAACCCCTGTTTAAGGTAATAGTCCTCCTCTTTCAATGTTAGATATCAGCTCAAAACCTTGAACCAGAATCTCTCACAGGAAGCACTATTATGGGGACAGTTATCACATCTGAATATCCTCCCATTTTATGGGATTCACCTCAATGAACCGATGGCTCGGGCTGGTTTCGCCATGGATGAGGCATGAAACATTCTCAATTGCTTGAAACAAATTCTTCGACATTTTGGTATAAAATCTATAGATGGGCACAGGGTACAGAAGAGAACACATGTAAACAAAGTCTAGACAGAAAAATGACCACCTGGTCACATCAAGATGCTAGGCTGACTAAAAGATCGAACAAAGTAGCACTGCACGAAGGGGAACGGATAAATGGTAGGTTGAAATCGAAGGACAGGTGATCCAGCAGGTGAACTCGTGACAAGGCAGGTGAATTATCGATTGAGGCATATGATGAATTGGAAGAAACGTAATTAGAGCATGTCAGTTATTCTAGGTGGATGGGCACACAGCAACAGCAAACTAAAGGCGTGAGGATATCGACACAGCTATCGAACGTCACTGGCATAACAATGTGAAATGATAATCGGACAAGGCCAAAAGTCCCTTGTATAAGCAGAACCGGGAGACGACCCTATAGAGGATTGAACGATCGATCATGCACCGGAACATGTTTCAACTGCGCATCATCGTCAGTCATTTGAGTATCCTCTCCATCTTTTCGAGTGCTGCATCGACACCCTTGATCAACCTTGTGACATGACGAGGAAACAACTGTTTTTCATTTTCCCGGGCAGTCTCACGCGTGAAAGCTTGGCGACCAAATGCTTGCTCTAGAACAATAGGAAGGCCGAGAGCAATTCGGGTTATTTGGATTGTTATTTTCGTGCGCCCGAGAATATCGAAATACGATAATACCTTGAAGGCATGTTGTACTTCGAGTAATCGTGTCAGCTCAGCATGAAGTGCGTTTATGCATGCTCGACATGCTGAAGTCGAGGTCAACTGATGAATACTTTGTGAGTAAAGATTCCACGTACTCAACGCTCGTTCACGAATTGCCTCAAGAGTAACCAAAACGGAGTTTATGCCATCCTCTTCAAGTCGTATTGAAGGATTGATCTCATTCAGAGCTTCTAGGTCCCGTAAAAGATCAGTCAAACGCTCGTAGATGGTCTGAATTATACGGACTCAATAATGTCCGGATAATCTCCAGATCACCATCCAAGAAATCATTGAAAACACTCAAAATGACTCCCTTGAATGTCTCCTCAGCATGGCTGGATGGATGTATTGCAAACACATCATATTCGGAGTCTGTCGAGCGTGTATCATATACGCGTTTATGCGAAGGTTTGCTCAGAACTTCATAGGCGACAGCAACCTTCTGAAAAGCTTGCGTGGCATCAGGATTGTCAGGAAATTTACTGGTGATAATTTTAAGGAAAGCGCGAAACCACTTGGGAGGAAGCATACTCTGGGTGACATGCTCGACTCCGTGCGAGATACGCCCTTCGCAGAGTTATTTTGTCAAGGCTGGAATGCTTAGGTACCCCGAGTATCTCATAGAGACAATTAGTGGAGAGAACTATTTTCAGCGTTTCCAGGCGCTCAGTCTCTGCCGAGATATCCAGTTGTGCTTGGGACTGGCCTGAAGTTGTAGATGAGAAGTTTTGGGGAGCTGAGGGCTCTGCAACCCATGTCAAGTATTTGCGTTCGTAGTTTTCTATGTCCTTGTCTTCATCCTCGTCGATGGGTAAGTGAAAGTACGTGCTCGCTACTCATAAGTAGATGTGGCAATTCATGTTGTGGAATGGTTGACACACCTGTGTTGAAGGCATAGGAAAACATTGATAGCACTTCAGGCGAAGGAAAGACCAAACACGATTAAGAGGGAACTAAGGTGTTGAATAAAAGATGAGATGATTAACAGGGCACTCACTTATCACATGTCAAGTTCTGAACATGATTTGCCAGGATCCATCATTCTCACAGGCCCAATTTGATGCTGATAAATGTGATCAAACAGCTATTAGAGAATACTGGCTCCGATATTGTCTGCAAAGTTCCGTGCTACCCTCGCAATCTCTCCTGGTTCCCCCATCATTGTGAGTCTGGTTATTTCCTGATCTTTCAGGTACTTATGGGCATTCTCAGGTCTGACCGCGCTGAGCTCGGAACGGCCGAATGCCCAGTTGAGAATATGGACCGAGGAAGTAGGAGAATCCTTATCAATCAACCGAAGGAATCCCTTCAACCTCCATGTGTTTTCTTTAGACAATAACTGGAGTGCTTTGATCAAAACTTCTCGTTCTAGACCCTTGGCTGCATGCGAGTGGTCATGAGAAGAATGTTTCCCAAAATCGGAGCACTCATGTCTCTCCAGTGCCCCTCCCCTGTAGAGAGTTGCAGTTTCCACTTCGTTGTGATGTGCTCTATCTGTACAAGAGATAGGCTTGAGAAACAACTTGGTTTGGTGACCAAATATAAGATCTGGGTCAACACCATTTCTACCTTGGCATTTGATTTTCGGTGTAGCATCATTCAACGTATTCAGATGGTCGATGACTTCGTCGAGTTGCCTTTCCGAAACATGTTCCCATTTATTCTGACCTTGATATCATTCACGACTCTTCAGGGAGGGTAATTTAAAGCTCACGATGAGGATGATATCGGTATACGAAGCCTGCATTCGTGCAGTTGGAGATTGATCCTCGTACCCCGCGAAATTCTCAGCGTCAATCACGGTGATTATGGCATCAAGCTTGAGGTCACCGTCTGTCATTTTTTCAATTTCTCTGATCTGAAATGCTAAGGTTGCAGGAAATGCCGATCCACTGTCTCCCAGGGAAAGCCTGGTTAATAACGTTTTTAATAGGGCTAGGGAAATTACGAACGAGCATTCGATGAGTATACGGTCAGGACGGAATTTGTCTACTCAATCAACTTTAGTGGCTCGGAAAGCGGACTCGGCACGGTGAACCCACCTCTGATCTCAAGAAGAGCCGTTTGCATTTGGCCGACAAGAACACAACACCTGTAACCGTATTTCATGGACCTGCTCTTGAGTTGATAGCTCGACCATACTCACATACAACCATTCAAGATCTCGCTAACCCCAGATAAGCTTGATTCGTTTGCAAGCTTACTGTCTACTGTTGTGGCATCAGAAACGTAATCTCCGAAACCAAGGCCAACTTCAATGCACCTTCAATGTCACCATATTCGTTTTTCAATAAGACTGCCTTGTAGCCAGGTGGTAGTTTAGGCAGAAGAGAAAGAATGACTGAAGTTTTCCCTGCTCCGAGAAAGCCTGTGAAAACAGTGATGGGTATAGAATTGTCGCTAGCCATAGTAAGGCAATAAGTAGTATCTGCCGTGGACACGCTCGGGATCACGTGTATTACTTTTTTTTGGATTCAACGTATATTACATCGTGATTAATCTGGGCGCGTTCGCAGCGACCACCATGAGCAACTCTTTCCCTATTACGCTCAGGGCTGCATCGATTGCTAAGGCCCATACTGTTCTCGCGTGTGCTGCATTTCTATCTGCGTTGTTCATTGGATGTCTTCTGCATTATGAGAAGATCGTCAAGAATGGCGTAGCCGGATATCCACAGGAATGGTTTCCTTCGGTGTCCGCGACGTGAGTTGAATAACCAATGAATTGATATTGTCTTGATATTTTCTGCAGAATCGGCGATTGGTATCCTGAACGCAGTGTTTTTCAGATACTGATCGCGTTAACGTCTGGACCTCGGTTCGCTCTCGTTTACTTACAATATCAATACCAGTCGCAAGGGTCCAGAACTTTTTTCTGGCCCAGAATACTCTTCTTGATAGGCCTCATCCGGACTTTTTCCTGTGGCGGCTGGGTGTACATCACGTCTACTGATGATCATGATGCCCACGATATGTTTATGATCTTGTACATGGTTTGCAATCTTCCGTGGATGATTGGTGGTGTATTATTCTCTCGGAAGAGAGTTATTTGGAGACGCAGGTCCGGCATCTGTGATTTCTAGAAAGAAACTGGCTAAAATTCTGATCATAGAGCCTGGGTTGCAGCTGCGTCAGTGGCTTCCTCAATCTCCTTTCCTTCAAACTGACATCGTCTCAGCTTCTTCATGTCTATCGTACCACTTGTCTATTTTTATATCCAACACAAGGTCAACCGTATACCTGGAGGTCAGTCTGGCTTGAATTGAACTGGATTGATGGATCAGATTGGGCAACTGATGATATAGCTTATACTCAATATGCTTTCTTCGAATGGGGTCTTATATTCTTTGATGTGTTGTATGATTCCATAGCCGAACGAGACTTTGCTGAGGCAGATCTTAAGGTATGCCTATCATTCGGTCTCTACTCTAAAAAGGCCCTCATTAATGATCCAGATAATCATTGGGCCATCAAGTGAAATGACAACACAAATGTACCAGAGTCTCCATCGTCTTGCATGAAATGCTTCGCTGATTGCAATTGACTTATCTCAAAATCAGAAAATATGACATCTTGTCCAATGAAGAGGTTGCAGCTCAAGAGACAAATGTTGAGATTAATGTCGACGAACAAACCAAGAGTCAGAGCAATCTTGGGTTTTCAATCGAAAGAAAGCATCCTACACGGTTGACACTGCCTGCAGCTAATCTGAGATCTCAGCTATCTTTTGTATCTGATGTGTATCTCTGTATGTTCAATCATCTTCTAATTGGGGCATTATTTGATATTCCTCCTTAGCATTCGTCTTTTTGACCTTGTTTACTGCCCTCATTCCGACACTCTTCTATTTTTCCATCTGGGAGCTAGGGATTGCAGGACAAGAATTTGCCCTTTTGGCTGTTCTTTCCCCTTTCCTTCTTGGATTCTCGTCTTTTAACGATTTCTCTCAGAGTAAAAGGGGTCAGATCATTCTTCAGAGCTCATCACTAGTCGGGCTAGCAGCCTATGCCTTCGATAAACCTTTACATAGGCTACTTGCTGTAACGCCGGCTGTAGCACTTGGAACGCTTGCTGCAACGGTTAAATGGATTGGAGATAAGCCATGCTACCAGGCATTTGGTAAGATAATTAATCTAATGTATGAAATAAGACTTCTCACTCAGCAAGTGTTTGGATTGGGTTGGGTCGTGACATCATTTGTGAGAATCGTGAACCACACGAACAATCCCCGTGAGTGAATTGTGCTCCTCATGTGTGGCAAGGGTTTATTGTCACTTGGCAGTGTGGCCGTTCATCAATGGCAAATCAGGAGGGTTCAATAAAACCGGCATATCATTAGCCATTTTGGCCATATTCGAGCTGTCCACGCGAAACTCTACAGCTTTCAGACTTGCTGCATTGCCCGTAATGCCAAATCATCGTTCCTGGTTGTCTCCTGCACTGGCACTCGGAAGCCTCATTTTCACTATTCATAACCTGCTCGCTGATTCGAGTACTTTGATTGCCTGGTCCTGGACTGGATATGAAGGTGGTCTTCCTCGAGGACCTGTGCCTCATCTTCATTGTGGATTAACCATCATCGTCCAATGTCTTGGCCTCGCTCTGGGCCTTTACGCTTGTACGGAATCTTATCAAATTACTGCACCTGAATCGGAGCCTTCTCAGATAAGGATTAAAACCAGCAGATTCATTGGCCAAAGTGTTTATATCCGCGTGCTCATTACTCATCCAAGTTTTTATGCCTTCGGTGCTACTTCTGCTTATGTTCTCTACATGTATGAAAACTGGACTGGGTATGCTGGTGGTCTAGGAGTTGGATTCTTTATGATGTGCATCACTCCTTTCGTATTCGAGAAAGTAGCTGCTATGAGAATTTACGCAGGACGTATGCTAGGCACAGCATTCGTCGTTTATTGTTTATTGATTCTCGCTAGTATCTTCACTGTGGCATACGCTTTTATTACGGGAGGTATTTACTTCCGGGAAAGGACTAACTGGTAAGCTTATCAACCTTGCAATGGTTAAATTGTTTGTCAACCTCTTCTGCTTCTGCAGGGTGCTCTTTGCTCAAGTAGTGCTCTTCCTCCCATTCTTTTCGAATGCTACCAATGACAAGCTCTTAGCTCCCATCTCCCGTACTAAGGCATCATACGTATATATTTTTCTTGTATTGATGTCTGTCTTTTCTGGTCTTGTCACGCTATTCCGGTTTCCACTTTCCGGTTCGCAGCCCTACAAACCAGGACCAAGGATAATTCAAGCTGGTATATGGACAGTCCATTTCGGTTTTGATAACGAAGGTCATGATAGTCAACGAGGAATCAGGAATTTAATCCGGGACATGCAATTGGACATTGTAGGCCTCCTTGAGACGGATTTACATGTACGCCGACGTATGCTTTGTTTTCGATCAACCCTGACTGATGGTTCCTGGATCCTATCCTTGAAGAGAACTTCTTTTGGTCACCGTGATTTGTGAGTGCTTCCTCGGGTACAGTTTGACCATGAGTAGTTACCTAACTTGGTCTCAGGACAAGGGTGGCCGTTGAAGATTTGGGTTATGTTTGTATCAAAATTCTCAATGATCTCACCCGGCTCATGGGCTTTCAACAGAATGTGGATATTGGACCTGGCCCCAATCGACACACATGGGGATGCGCCCTTCTATCGAAAGTAAGTCATGATAATCTGATTGCATTTGCTTGTAACTCTTGTCGGCGAACCAGTTTCCCATAATCCGATCTACTCATCACCTACTTCCCTCGCCGCATGGTGAGCTTGCGCCAGCGATTGAAGCTGTTCTAGACATCTATGGTACCCAAGTCACCGTGGTTGTTGCTCATAATGGCCAAGGTACATTCTTTTTCACTGTTATACTGTGACTGAATTGTGTGACCTTTTTAAGAGGAGGATCCCTTAGATCGTGAATTGCAGAGTACTGAATTGGCCAGGATCATGGCTGCATCCTATCCAAAACCCGTTATCTTCTTGGGCTATGTGGTCACAAAACCTCTGGCCATGCGTCGTAAGTCTGGCCCTCGCTGGGCATTTTTTGGAATTACCTAATTCGCCCAAAGCAAATCCCTACGAAATTATGGTGACGGATGGGCGTGTCCACGATATTGATCAAGATGATCTAGACAGGTGGTATGTCCCGAGTGTCAAACGCCTCAATCCTAACATAGTGCATGACTTCGTGCAACTGTTGATCTGATTTGTATCCCAGGTGCGAATATATATTTTATCGAGGACTATATCGGACCTCCTATGCGCGAATATCGCGGGGCATTATCACAGACACAGAGATGCAAATTGGTCAATTTGTCTTGCCACGTCATGGAACTCCAATCGTAGATGAATCAGTTTCTGCAAGATACTCTCGAGCTTTTAAGGAACAAATGCCTATTGAATATGTACGTGAATCACTCCTATTGATTTTCCTCGCAAATCTGCTTAATCGAAATGAAGTGGTTCCCTATGGCGTACTATGGAGGTCCCGGCCATGGCGGTGTGAACGGCCACTACTATCATGTCTTTGGCACAGTAAGGAACCTCCCAGTTCCGCCTCACGACTCAACTCAATCCTGCGTAGCCCCTATACTATCTTCTACCATTGAATGCGACGGTTTGAAGTCTTGTATTTTGTCCTTGTCCACGTGTAATTACACTGATGTAAATGTTGAAGATAACACTTGTAGTCAAATCTTGGGTGTGTGACCAATCTGGTTGAAATTTCTATGAGACATTTGAAGAGCAGGGATGGACGAGTGGAATCATGTTCGTGCTCAAAACCGTGAAGATCTGTTTGACGCGGTCAAAAAAGTCGGAGATGCTGATGCGGAAATATACTATAGTCATGGAGGATCCTGTGATACTATTCACTGAGATAATTTTTGAATACTTTGGATAGCATATCCTTTGTCAAGTCACATATTTTCTATCATTCACTGCCTGTGCTTGATAAATGAATCCCGAAATCTTTCATTTTATTTCCATCAGACACTGCATAGCGGAAGTCTTTGATCCCTTATACTTGATCTGAGCTTTCCGCCCCCCTTTTGCACCAGAAAACTATATGATTCTCCGCAATTCCTCTCTGTGCACTCGCATGAAAGTGAATCTTCCGGTTGTCGTCTAAACGCAGCGCTAAAATAATTACGTGATTGGTTGCAAACACTTGGTAAAGGATTCTGTGACACTGCATGTGTTATGTACCAAATCAACATTCAATCTGGCACATGCTCATGCTCGTAACACAGCACAAGCTGATGTTGGACACCCTGCTCCATTTCTTGGCGTTCGTCCAGTGACATCGATTTGCACATCATTTTTGATGAATGGAACCTCTCATCGAAAACGATAGTTCAGTGTTACTGATTAGACAAAAGACGACTGTTGGCCTTAGCACCGCTAAGGCGGTCGATCTTGTCTAGTGCCGTACTTCATCTCGTACCAGGCGATAGCTTGTATACGCTCGCCCTTCAACAAGCACCAAGCCAACCTCAAAGGGTTGTAATGTCGGGCCAAGACCCGAGACAATTCTACTAGAACACAATTTCAAGGCCAGAAGGTGACACTATTGTGCACTATACATACCATATTGAAAAAATAGGAGTGAAAGAGGAACAGCCTGGCTCTATCAATTTGGATTAGTACTTAAATATCATCATCTTGAAACAAGATTGATTTACCTCGACTACGAGATTGGACTGGCTACTCGAATCTTGCTTCATAAGTCTGAGCCGGAAGTAAATACCACCTATTCGGAATGGATCAGCATTGGAGCTGCCCATCGAGCATCACACCAACCCGGCAGCCTCCGAGCATCTTTGACACTCAACATGAGGGCAAAAAGAGGAAAGTGATTGACGAGAGTAAGTAGGAACTCCATACTTGCAAGCAGCAAAAGGATGATGAAACGAACCTTTGCAGGGCATGAGCAATCTATAAGCAGTCAGAGGCAGGAACCTACAGTAGCGAACAACGCATAGTATACCAGGACAGTTGGAAACAGAAAAGCCAGTAGCGTGAATAAGATTGTTCCGAATAACAGTTGATCCATGTCGTATTCCCAACTATCAATCCGATTTCTCAACACATTGTAACGCTTTCCTGGGTAGTAATCAAGGTATAGTATGATGACAGATATGATCAGCACACATACCTCGGAAGAGGTTGAACAATGACCCAGCTATCTTCAATATTTGATGATAGATGAGGCCAGTGAAGAAATAGCATACATATATATGGATGGTGAAAATAGCAATCAAATCGATGGTGGCCGAGAGGGCAAGAGTCATGCCACCAAACTTGCCCATGCAACCGAGAACATAGATAATAGTCACAGCGTAAGGAGTGATCTGGTCTAGACCCTTTTCCCAGAATCGTATCAACCCAACGAACATATGGCAATAGAACCAACTCAATTCGGTGTTAAGCTTTAGGCCAGCCGGCCAGGAGTCAAGCCATCGCACAGTATAGATGATGTCGTGCACCAAATACTTACGTATCATAACGCTGCCAAATTGCCCAAGGGTTAGAGCATTTTCAGTCAGGAATGAGCCAATTGCCATCCCCATCGTCACATCGTTCAGTATCAACCAGACGGTATTAAAAAACTGAGTATATCGGGCAGCGTAATTTGTGATATCTGACTCGCCACGGTTACGAAGATGGGGTATCTCGGCGACAAGATACACGACTTGTTCTGCACGGACCTCAATTTGCTGGATTACAGCACAGAGATCTCTGAAAGAAGATGTAGGAATGGCTGGTATCTTGGATATAGACTTAATGAGATGGGAGAAGGCGTTCATGGGCTGGGAAAGTAACGTTGCAACCGTACTCATGGAGAACAATACAGCCGCAGTTGCAGGTAGCATGCGAGCGGATGGGTCGGTGATAGCTGTTTTCAATAGAGTGGATGCGTTGAATTGGTTCAGGGAAACCTGACCAATAGCAACTGAAGAATTCGACCTAGGTGGCCGAGTGAAATCTTGAGACGATAATTGTGCATATGCTTGTGAGGACTTGTCGCCCGAGAATAGGGTAGGAACAAATGTCGAGCAGTCAAATGCATAGAACCTCAAAGAACTTAATGGATGTTGATGATAGAATATTAGGATGGGCTGTATTTTCCTGGGCCATCAATTCAGTGTCGGAAAAGCCGTCTGTGCAGTACTTACAATGCGGCGATCTTTATAGTATTGCTTTGTGCATCAAATTCACAGAAACCGAGGACTTCAGGATTTCCCCCGCATGATTCCTGCAAAGCACGCCAGGCAGGTACAGTGCAGGCCGCATTCAAGGCGGACACTGCTTCCTCTTCCTGCAAGACCATAAAACAACACAGCAGAGAAAGACAAAGAAAACCCACAGAGTCCTTTTCCAGAACACCAACTATACACAGTTGAGGTATTTTCCAGCCATAACAGAACCCAGACCGCTGTAAACCGAAAGGCCAGTATACCGTCGGTGTGACGGTCGAGGAGACCATTAACTACACGTGACATCCAGCCGCCTCCCCCTGCATAGTATTAAAACAATTCAGAGCTAAGGAATTGATTTCCAGAGCTGCTGAATCGATTTTTAATTCTTCACACAGTTTGTGCGGAATTAGTGCCTCTTGACAAAGCAACATCTAGTGGTCAAGATGAGGTTCGAACGTCCAACCCAATCACACCTGTCATTGTGTGACTTTCTGCATTCAGGTCTCATGCTCCAACAATCGCCTCCTGAAAAATTACCTTATCACTACTTTGTTATGTTCAGACTCGAAGTTAAAACTTCCCACAAAACGATGCTAATCGAATTACAGGTTTTGTAACCTAATTCTCTCACTGGGATGCATGATGGCATCGCAATTGATGACTTGTCGAAAACTGGGTTCCTACAGATCGTGACCTAAATACTACTTGCAAACTCAACTTGATAGATCATTTTTTCTGCTGTCAATGTTCTGCTTCACTTTGGCATATACAATTTATTGAGCCTGGCCAAATTCATATTATCCCAACATAAGTGTATGCCTCTCCCCCGGAAGTTCGGATTGAAAGATTACATTTCTACATCAGCTTTCAAGCCACCCACTTTCTCTTCTGGCATATAGTGAGTAATATTCGTGTTGCTATGCCTTGAGCTGCTGACATGATACCTATTGTCATCCTGTCCTCAACGACGAAAAGAGCTCATTTCGTCTATCAAGATAGTGAATGCAGCAAGCTTCATCTTTTATTTAACAGATATTCTTCTCAGTTAAATTTCTGGGATATTCCTGTCTTCTTAAATGAGTAAGTTTTTATTCGCTCAGCGCGAGCTTCCGTTTTGCTCATCGGCCTCGATATTTCCATCGGTCCATCTAAACGTTGTGCGTCCATTTGCAATGACTATCATCAATACTTGACTGGGTCGACTCAGGTAGTGGGTGGAGATGGGCCTTTACAAACCAGAATTTGGTTAGTATATTCTAATTGCATTTCGTCTAGGACATACGCTCTATAGGCTACTAGCCTCAAATCAATGTTTTCCCTTTCGGTCATTATTGAACACAATGAACGGCACATTTTATCGGGCTGTTTATTGTCTCTATCACAAGAGGTTAAGCTCCTTGTCACGCTATCATCGTGCCAGTCAATCTTTCTCGAACTGCATTCCATTCACTTCCGCTCTGATCTTAATTTATATGCACACATTGCCGAAGCCTTGATCGGAATGCCCCTTGACTATCTCCTTGCTGACTGTATATAAATTAATCTCTCGCTAGAAAGAAGATGAGTCTTTCTCCTGTTGTTCATACCCATCTGCTGCCCTAATTTCAATGAAAAATCTATTTTTTCGGTCGTCGTCTTATCTTTCGTCTATAGACCCCATCAAGATACTGATCCTTCCCAATCGATCCGGTTTAAATAAGGCCGTCAGCATTTTTTTCAATGAGAAATCACGCAATAATCTTCTGTTAACTGATGTTGTCTAAACACTTTTTCCTGATTGAATACAAGTACAGTGATGTTTTCGATCAACAATATCAAATGGAGATCAATATCAGACGCTTTACACAGCCGTGTGGAACGCCAAGGTTTTTTTTTACGGGCACTTCGTTGTTCCTGTGGATCATGAAGTTGATGACTTGTTTGCAGCAATATTTTTGAGACAGTCTGGCAGTCAAGTCAATCTGTCAACTCTAAACATACGAACTAAATCTGTGAGAGTATCTGACAATATATGTCTCACACTAAGACTGGTCAATGGTCAAAAGCCTTCTTTGAGGCTAGCAATCTTTTGTTGCCATAGATAAACAAGACATCCTGGACACACCTCAGAAATCAGCGCGTCTATGTGCTCAGGGAATCTGGTTGCAATGGCTGGGAAATTGATATGCTGACTGCATGCCGTGGTATGCCACAAGTTAAGGCACATTCTCCATCTCGGTAAGCCTGGCTATTATCTCATAAGACTCTGTGCCTGAGAGATTAATGAGATCTACAGGCTTCAATGGTCCACGGACAGCGGTATTTCCATATCCGAAAAAAGTTGTGATAAGAGCTTTCAGACCACCAATGCCTCCGATTTGAGAGACGGCCCAATCAGCCTGACTGAACTTCTCCTGTAACTCCATTGCTTCCGTAATCTCTCCCTCCTGAAAAAGCCGGTAAAGTTTTACGTGTAATCTCGGAAAGAGGTTAACCAGAGCTGCAATGACACCTGCACCCCCTCCAAGAAGGCCAAAGAGATATGTATCACTTCGACCCGGATAAACGGCGAATTTATTGGAAAAACGTGTGCGTGCAGTCAGGCGATGGAGTTTTCCTATGTTTCCACAAGAAAGCTTAGTTCCGACGATATTGGGATGAACGGCAAGTTCTCCAATGGTATCAGAATCAAGATCTATACCAGCTGTGACTGTTGGGAAATTGTAGATCATGGTCGGGATCGGAGATTCATTGGCAACCTGGAGAGCGTTCAAAGCTTATCTCGTCGGATGATAAGAATATAGGCATACCTGTGTGTGGAATCGAATAATGTTTTCTCGAGTCATCGCCTTTGGCCACACCGAGGGAGTGAGCACCAGGGCATGAGAGGCTCCAGCCTGCTGTGCGTCCTTACATAGTTCAATGGTCTCCCGGGTCGATGGAGTGCCAGTACCTGCAATAACAAGCACTTTCTCATAGCCGTTGATATTCAGGGTCCTCCGTATCTCATCAATCATCAGCTTCCTCTCCTCGCGCGATCTGTGCGATCTGGCATGAATGGCCTACTGGTTGATGAAACGGGTTATCTTACAAGTGTTGAGCTTCTCCATTGGAACCTTGCACCAATATTCCAGTAACCCCGCCCTATATGATATGTTAATCAACAAACAAAACTTGGAGGGCACTTGGCCGACCTGAGCTAGGCGGAGGACATGTTTCTGGATAGAAAAAATATCCAAGTCATCGTGCTCATCAAAAAAAAGAACGGCTGGGACATAGACTCCACTAGGAGGAGGCGCAGACATGATATCAAGAGAAAGCACTTAAGGCTGATCAACCCTGTCATTAAGGGATAATAATAGTTGTACTTCAGAATATATATATAGCTTTCCCACAATCCACGTGGGTCGAGTTTATTCCCAACGTTCATGTCTCCGTCATGATTCCATCCCTCAAGAAGCGAGCTGCTTGCGTCTTTGTAAATCCTAAAATCATTACATATGGCTTGAAGAATACGCAGATGCTTTCCAGGCGTCTTTTGGAGGCTACAAGGTTGGGACACCGACAGTACACTTCCAACACCTTCCTCACTTCTAATTCGCTGCGGAGACGGTATACAACCAACTCGCCTGCATCCTTACGAGTGATCAAAGCTAGACAAATTTCATATGCATCAATACCTCGTTTTGTGCTGCGTGCTTTCAGGGTACCGATAGCGGGCGCGACCGTCGGCGCAGGTGGACTAGGCTATGCAAACTATAAGTTTGAAGGTGTGCCTATCATCTTGTTTTCTCGCTGTGGCATTCAACAGCTTGCAGAGGTTAGGAAATCTACAAATGAATGGATGAGCATGGCTCAAGCAACTACTCAAAGCTTCTTTGGATTTGCATCGGATGGGCTTTCGTCTGTCAAGACCGCCGTATCAGAATTGCAACTCCCCGATATCAATGCTTCACAATTGATCAAAGATCTATTCTCTGGCAAACAAGAGGAAAACAAGAAGCAGAGCCAAGACAACGAACAGAGCAGCCGGGAGGGGCGTTTTCCCAAAGAAGAGGCAGCTACGGCAGCACTTGTAGGAGGAGCAGCTATGTCATCCCCTTCTGAGTCAAAACAAGACATAGGGGAGGAAGCGCGACAGAACGGACTGATGCATCTGACCAAAAAGTTGATTGAAATCAGGAGTATGCTATTGAGCATTGATCAGAGTGACGCTCTGAAATTACCTAGTATCGTGGTTATAGGTAGTCAGAGCTCAGGGAAGAGCTCAGTGCTGGAAGCTATCGTGGGACATGAATTTCTACCAAAGTATGGATCAAATTACGAACCAAAAATTCGACTAACAACTGTGCAGAGGAAACAACATGGTTACCCGTCGTCCTATTGAACTTACTCTGGTTCACACCCCAGCCAAAAATGGGCAGCATCCGGTCGAATATGGAGAGTTTCCTGCACTTGGTACGGGAAAAATTACCAACTTCGCTGACATTCAGCATACTCTCATTGACCTCAACCTCGCTGTCCCCGCTTCTGAATGTGTTTCCAACGATCCCATTGACCTTCGAATATATTCACCCAACGTCCCTGATCTGTCCCTTATCGACCTTCCTGGTTATGTCCAGATCTCGTCGCTGGACCAGCCAGAGACACTGAAAGAAAAAATAACAGGGCTTTGTGAAAAATATATTCGGGAGCCAAATATAATTCTTGCTGTATGTGCCGCAGATGTCGATCTGGCCAATTCTCCTGCCCTAAGGGCAAGTCGCAAAGTTGACCCTCTGGGCTTAAGAACCATTGGCGTCGTCACTAAAATGGATCTCATTCCTCCTGAGCAAGGCGCCTCAATACTTGATGGTAATCGATACCCTCTAAGTCTCGGTTACGTTGGTGTTGTTACTAAGAAGATCCATCGCAATTCTTCGACAGTCATGGTTGCCAGAGGAGAGGATCATGACTACTTCAAACAACATAGAAACGTGTTTGGTTCATCACAGCTCAGGGTCGGTACTGACACCCTTCGCCGTCGGCTTATGGAAGTCCTCGAATCATCTATGGCATCCTCACTACACAGTATCTCGAACGCTGTCCAGCTCGAGTTCGAAGAAGCAACATACCAATTCAAGGTTCAATACAATGACCGACGTATCACAGCAGAGTCCTACGTTGCAGAGACGATGGATATGCTGAAGCACCGAATTAAGGAATTTACTCAGCAATTTCGTCGGCCCACTATTCGTGCCAAGCTCAAAGAAATGTTGGATGACAAAGTCATGGATGTATTGGAGCAATTGTATTGGTTAGACAAGAAAACAGCGGAAATGAGTCAATTGGGGTCGAATCCGAAACTAAAACCTGAAGATATTGATCCGTATTGGAAACACAAACTCGAAGCGGCGTCGAGTCTTCTCACAAAATCGGGTGTGGGTAGAGATTCTACGTTACTTGTTGCCGATGGATTGCGGGCGCTCATTGATTCCATCGCCCTTAGCGAACCCTTCAACTCCCATCCACGGGCTGCTGAAAGGTTGATCGAATTTTCTCACAACATCCTTCGCGACCGGATTGGAGTCACATCCGACCAAGTTGAGAATTGCATCAAACCGTACAAATATGAAGTAGAGGTTGAAAAGGAGGAGTGGGAACAGGGTAGACAACAAGCAATTCAATTGTTTGAGAAGGAGGTGGAGGCGTGCCAGTCGAAATTGAAGGTGATCACGAAGAAGGTTGGAGGGAGTCGGAAGTTGAATACCCTGATAGGATATGCGAAGAAGCTGGAGAACGACCAGAAGGCTACAGAGTCTACTTCTTCAAAGATGGGTGGGACTGGAGCCGAGATCAATGAACTCACTTCCGAATCGTATCGCTATCCTCCTGCGCAAATTGTTGATGGCAAGTATTGGAATGACTTGACCGAACGCATCCTTTGATTGACTTCTGTTTCAGCTCGTTATGCATTAATGTACAACGAACGACTCAGTGTCCTGAAACTACGGCTGGCTGCTCTGAAATCCTTTCGATGTCGTGCGGGCCCTCAAAGCGAGGTTTTCTGCCCAGAAACGTTCCTCAACGTCATTGCCGACAAGCTTGCGTATACGTCTGCTATGTTTATCAATATTGAGCTATTAGATCAGTTTTTCTACCAGGTGAGTTCATTTATCAGTTTGCAACCTCGGTGGTTTGTCTAATCACGTTTCATAGTTTCCGCGTGAGATTGACTCACGACTATTGTATGACCTAGATAGGAAGGAAATCATAGCCTTCGCTAGGGAGAATCCGGTAGTGCGTCGGCATCTTGATCTCCAGGAGCGCAAGGACAAGCTAGAGGAAGCGATGAAACAGCTAAATAGTCTTTCTACTCTGCGTTCAGATCCCCAGTCTCAGCCACGGAGACAACGAGGAATATTTGGTGGCACTTTCTTATAGGGTCTTTAAACTACACAATCACTCCACCCATGCATGTATGCCTCAAACTCATGGCCACTGGTTGGCTTCTAAAAATTTTTGAAATACATTTGATGGCATCATTCTTCTCACTACGGCACAACACAGGTGAGGTTCTGATAACATTGACTCCTTAAACTATGAGGAGCACTGTCGTAATGTGAGGGTATGGAAACTATCACGGACAAATGTAGATGGATGTGGGGTATAATATTTGTTTAAAGTTTGGCCTTAGTCTGAGCAGCCTTGAGGACATTGTCAAGCTTGGTTGCGAGCATTATATTGCCCCGTGTCTTGAGTTTCCCAGACATGAATGCCTTCTGGCCGTTCAGCTGCATTGTCAGGTCATTAACCAGAGGGAAGGAATAAAGGGGAGGGTAGAGACATGCCTTGCCACTCGCCAAGTCAATGAGGACGTCATCAGCAAGAATAATCGTGACATCGGCTTTGGGAGAGGCTTTTCCCTTATACACGGTCCCAGTCTTCTTTGCGTCAATTGTCCATGTAGCTGTTTGCCCGTCTTTGGTGACTTGGAGCTCGAAAATGCCGTTGGTCTAGATTCAGACCATGGTCAGGGTCCAAGCGGAAATGAGGAGTTTTGAGTCCATACCTTCTTAATGAGATCTTGCCTTTGTGAATCGCTGTTTTGCGCGAAGCCAGAATGAAGGGTAGCAATGAGCTCAGAAGACTGTTTTAAAAAACGAGTTCATGGGGCCTGATCATAGTCACTGACAAACCAACCTTGAAGCCAGGCACTTTGATGTCGTCAGACATGGCGATGGGAGTTATGGTTTACAGTTGTAGGAAGCTTTTGAAGTTGGCAGAGTGAGTTTGCATATGATTAACAGAGTCACATGCAACGGCACAAAAAGTGTGTTCTAAATTAATATACCGCAAGCAGCACCAGTATAATGTACACTAGTGCTTATGCTCATTTCGCAAGACTTGTTTACGGCTAGGCGTACTGCTGAAGATGTAGACGTGTTTAGTCGTATAGTATAGTCATGGTGCTGAGACATGTGACAGCAGATGAGAGATAAAGTCATGAGAAAAATACGGTTATCTCCGACTGTTTTCAGTGTAGCCTCGTCCATATCTCCTTACAGTCTTAGGACAAATTGCAACCATGGCTTGCCAGACCCCTGAGCGTGTGAAACCAGCTTCTTACTATCAGTGAAATGCTAGCTCGTGCTTTCTTCTTTTCTACGTAAAACCAATTCTCACTAACCCTACGCTCCATCTAACTGACGATTTTATCTTTTCATTGCCTATTTTCTACGGGGATGAGCACATGATATCCGTTCTTTCTGAACTTGTCATGATTCTAGAAAGCCAAAGCAACCATTTGATTTTGTTCGCTGCCTGAAACTCCTCTCATTTAACTGCCTTTACTGGGAAGGACGGCTCGAGAAATGAACTGTGGACCTAGAATTCTGATAAGCCCCTGCACTTGATTCCAGAGTGAACTTCAGGGACGTTCGACTAACCAACCTGTGGACACTGGCCAGGCACCTTGTGGAACAGTCATCAGCTTCACTTCTGAATAAATCGCCAGATGGACTCTGATGCTATGTAACAGCCAACTTTGGACCAGATCTGAGCCAGAACATGTACCAAATTACTAGAGAGAGCAGGTTGCTTGCTCATTTATATCTCAACGTCCTTTCTCTTTGGCTCGTTCCCTCTTTCTTGTACTATCCTCTTTCTGCTAGCCAGCCATCTCAGCCAACTCCTTTGTTGACCAAGATGCGATGTAAGTTTGCACAAGAGAATCCAGATTATTTCTGCTTTTGCTCCGCGTGCCATCTCTCGTCAGACCTCTTCCCAAGACGACAAGACGGGAAAATCATCCTGCCTGAAATACCTGGTAGGCGAAGCATAATGATCTCTTTGGCTGGCGTGTGCTGACCAAAGGACCATATGTTGACCATACTAGGTCCTCCCTCTCACCGTACGACACCCTGTTCTCACCCTTCAACACCCACATCAGTGCCCATCTGCACATCAACGTTACCTATACCAGCTGATATCCCCTCACTTCCTTGTATGAAAATTTTTCACTGTCTATGTTCTGTCCCTGACGTGCTCTTCACGTTACCAATCTACTGCGATGGCATTGACAGCACAGACAATATCCCCAATTGTCAATGGGTGCGCCGACCACGGACACCATCCTCGTGCAGGGTCGAACGCGCAAACATTTGTCCCTAGTTCGCTTTCTGTGCGTGTTAGAAGCAGCCCAAGTACATCATCAATTGCTTCCATTACTACCTTGGGGCTAACGATCGCTATCACGTATTCAGTTACTATTGACTTTGCGGAAAAAACAAGTTGTTCCTGGCTTGACCTTTCTACGTCGAACACACAGCCTCGTTTTCGCTCCCAGTCATCTTTGACTACGACTACCAAGGTTTCGAACCCGGTCCCAGTCGATGCTCCACACATTAAACCATCTCTAGACGATCAATCAAAAACTTTCGCTTCGGAATCTTCCTCAGCCTCAACTTCGACATCAATTCAATCGATCCCTACCTCATCCTTGAAATTCTGCCCTCCATTCGTCGCTTGTGACCGAATCATCATATCACCAGACAGTGACGCCGCCAAAGAGGGCATGACTATGATTCCCTGGAGTGCCCGTCGTCGGAAACAAAGATATCGTTCAAGTTTCGATATAGGCACGGGTCAAGGAAAGGGCAAGACAATGTTTAGATATTATGGTCTTGATGATGACCCTCCTATTGGTTCTTCGATCACTGATGTTTCCAAAAAGCAGTAAATGCTCTGTTAACTTACATAAACAATAGATTTCCATTGCTAACTCGGCAGTGTATAATATCTCTAGTTAACGTGTGATACTTCGAAACAAGAACGACTAAAAACGTGCGCCCAAGACCGTGCTCGTCCAGAAAAGGCTATTTCATTTAAATGTACAGGGTATTGGTCAACCAAAAAAGGCAAGTCACGTATTGGTCACCCTAGCTCCTCCCAAACAAACAAATAAACTACCTGGCTTCGCTCCTCACCACTGCCATTCTCTCCCCCACCCCTGTTTCTCTACATGAAATACATCGAGAATCCTGCACTTTCTCGTCTGGCCCAATCCCTCACCCATCAGGGGCCCGAGTGTCTAGTTCGTACCCGCATGGAGGCGTACAGTTGCAAGAACATAAAGCGCGACAAGAAACTTTTCAAAACTCTTGAAGACGCCTACAAAGATGAAGCCTCCCATTCTCCATCACTACCATCTTGGCTTGCACTTGACCAAGAAGCCGAAATGACCCCTTTTGGACCGATTGATAAACATGCCTCGCGGAAGACTCTCTACCTCCTTATTGCCACTCTCAATATCGCATTTCCCGACTACGACTTCTCTGACGTCCGCCCCTCCCATTTTGTCAAGGAAGACAACGGTGCTGAGGTCCTTAACTCCCTCAGCAATACCCTCGTAGCATCCCATCGTACAGGAATAGCCGCACCCCGAACATACTCATCTTATCCTCCCTCTTCATCAGACATATTCCCCCCTGTTGCTACTTCACCATACAGTCGAATAGCATCCAGTCCCCTTGATCCACCTCCAATAATATCAGGAACTCATCCAGCTCTCTTCCGCCTCATTGACGATGTCATCGGTCTCTCTGAGTGTGAAGTCTTTTCTTACACCCCGGAGATTGAGGCTGATCCACATGCTAATGACTTTTCCGATGATGAGGATGACACAGCACCATTAGCCGAGGAGGAATCTTCTTCTGAGGATGACATAACGTTCGAGTTTGATGATTATGATGTCGATGAAATCAAAACTCGTCAGGATATCCGATTTAAGAGTGATGCCGAGTCCGCCCTCTCAGACGAGGTTTCTTCCTTATACTATAGGCGTCGCGGAGCATTGTTGTGGTCTTCACATTGGTTCTTCTTGAATCGCAAATTGAGACGAATACTTTACATTTCAGTTTGGGCTCGCTCTAGAGGAATAGGTCGATCCTGGTCCGAGGATGAGTACGAGGTCAGGTCCCTATCAAACTCCTATGCAGAGAGGTTCAAAACATGGTCTGGTGGTGCCGGTGCTGGCGCCCGAGCTATAGGATTGAGGACTTCTCTCTGAGTGAGTCGTGCCATATAAGTCGGAATAATTGTTCAACGGATCAGATAGGCCGAGACATCTTTTTTTTTGCTCTCGAGGACGTCGACATTACTGTCGAAAATCTCTTGTTGTAAAGTAGTTGTATATCAGTATAAGGCTGGCGTTTGCTTAACTATAGTTCTTGATATTCAGACCTGTTTGTTTTTGATACCATGAATGATACTTGGCCCGGTTTAGTTTTTTTTTTCTCAAAAGAGCATTACCGCTTTTGCATAAGCTCGACTTCAGCCAATCTATATCTTGAGGGAAAACTCTGTACCGTACAGCTAGATATTCAGAAAACCAATTTAGTGAGCAGGTTCAAAGTGATGGTTGTGCGATAAATGACAGCCGGGAAACAACTCGATTTCTGAGTTCACATTGAAAATTTTGCCCGGCGTTGCGTTCCATCACGAAAGATAGCATTGAACAGATAGTAGACAAAGTTGAGGATAAGGTAGAAAATGAACCTGTTGAGGGATTTGGTCATCTATCGATCGATGAAAACACTTGCATGAAAAATTAAAGGAGTCTTCAATTTCACACGGCTGACAAATAATTATCGGTTAGCGATTCGGGGCACGTGTCGATCACACCTGCATCGACATCGACAATAGTCTCTTCACAATAGGTAGATGTGTACTTCTGCTTTGCATGAGAGATAAGAGACGAGTGGTCTGGTCAACCTTCCTACTATATTTTTATGGCCAGTTTCGGTGGGCGTCATCCTATCAGACGATAGTCACCTGACTGAAGCTTATATCCCCAGTGGGCATAACAGTTGCAGAGTGACACCTCCATATGGGTGAACAACTACTGGCAACCCATCCAAATTTCCATGCCGGGGCCAACGAAACTTGTTGTTAGCATGAAAGTACAGCTTTCAAATCAGTTGACAAAGGCTGCTTGAGAGATTTTATGACGATTCTTTCATCGTCTGATTCCACCGTTGGATTCTCACAGATGTATTAACAACACTGTCGTCACATTCTACCGGCGAGTCCTTTTATTCACGTGCTGCAAATCCCGTTGATCTATTTCCAATGGCTTGGCAATACTTGGCGTTCAATTCCGGGATTTTTCCTAGCACCAGCTGGCTCCTTCAGAAGTTCAACATCGCAGCCTATCATGGATCACGTGTACCAGACCTATGTCCTCTTCCATATTCATCATCATAATCATCAGTGAATTTGCGAAGAAGATCCGTCTTTTTCTACCTCGGTCAGCATTTTCGTGGCCTAGGCGGACCGTACGGACCTTGCGAACCAACCTTGCCTGCCACTAGCAGTCACGAAAGCTATTGGAATCTGACCGTTATTGATCCTACGGCCTCTGCACTACAGAAGTCCGCTGTATCGTCCTAAACCGGGACTTCCTATTCGTTGCTCTAGTAACTCAAATGAATTGAACACGGTCCGTCCGGAGAGTCTCCTCCCGTTTGTATTTGCCTTGTCGACACTCCTGTATTGTTGATATAATCTTGTTGAACGAGTATAAATACCTTGCACCTGTATCCTTAAGTTCCAAAGAAAATCGTCAAAGATGATCTCCGCTACGCTTGTTTCTCTTGTTGTCCTAGGCTCGCTCGTTGCTGCCAACCCGTGAGTACACCAATCTGCACTTATTTATGACTAAATATTTGAAGGTTAGAGCGCCGTACAGCAACCAATATTTTCCCCACACCCCCAACAACTTCTTCCCTGAGCAAAGCTATTACTATTGCAGCTGGCCAAACATTTACGCCCCCTCAGGCTTACACGCGTTACGACCGTGGCTCTGGTGCTTGCAAGGGTCAGACTGAGGGTGGCGATTCCGATGCTGTTTTCTTGCTTGAAGAAGGTGCAACTCTCAGTCGTGTTGTCATCGGCGCAAACCAAGCTGAGGGTGTCCACTGTTTGGGTATGCTCGACTTTCTTCTCTGGTTTTGTCAGACTGGTACAAAAGGTGACTCTTCACAGGTTCTTGTACCTTGGACCACGTGTATTTCGAGGTGAGAACTAATATATCGAGACGAAGACCCTTCATACTCAAAAATTATACAGGATGTCTGTGAGGATGCTATTACGATTAAACAAACCTCCGGTACTTCTCGCATTAACTATGGTGGCGTAAGTACAAATCTCGTTTTCTACATACTATCTGACCTATATATGAACAGGCCAAGGTATGCATCTGACTACACGTCTATTGTTGAACTCTTCTCAACTCAAGCATGAGTGCAGCATGCCGAGGACAAGATTGTTCAACATAACGGTGGTGGAACAGTGAGATCAAGCTATTTTTGAATGATTCCTGACCCTTACCGATCACCTGATAGGTCATCATTAATTCTGTGAGCTTTCACTGTCCTTAGCCCTCAGAGCAAGGACTGACACACATCGAGTTCTACGCAGAAGATTTCGGAAAACTCTACCGCAGTGTAGGTGTTTTCACATGCCCTAGGACTAAGATATAATGTGCTCTCAGTGCGGAAATTGCGCTACTCAGTACAAGCGTGCTGTTCAGATCAATGATGTTTGGGCTGTAGATGGAAGTGTCCTCGTCGGGATCAACCAGTGAGTTCTCATCTGGCCCACCTTGGCAGGCTTCTTAACTGGAAAAAAATCCCTCTAGGAATTACGGAGAGTATGTTGCCGATAGCGACTCCTTTACTATTCCGCTCTGATCTAGTTCTTATCAGTACCGCCACTATTAGAACAACCAGGGCCCAGAGTGTTAAGACAATCTGCGAGAGATACGAAGGCAACAACAATGGTGACGAACCACCTGAGACCGGCAGTGGACCGGATGGTACTGTAAGTTTTTTCTTAAGAAAAATCTCTTATGTATGAGAATGTTCTGATAATTGGCTTTCATAGTATTGCCGCTATAGCACCTCTGATATCACTTCCTGAAATTAACATAAACATTCTATTGATCGCCAATGTCAGAATGTAAATTTTAAGGTTTCGGGCTAAGATTCGGATCTCAAATTTATGCTATATTTATACTATGGATCCGCTCCCGCTAGATGATTCAGATCGTCAGGTCCACAATATGCATACTAGTCATCGTGGCGTTGATGCGAAACAGTATTCAGGGCGCGGAAAATCAGCGCCGTGATATTTCCCCATCAAGATGCGACAACCGCTGAGGGCGCATATAGCATCTGATATATTATTATGTGCCTTGATGTAGAGTGAGAACAATAGCTCGAACCTGGTTGTCTTACACGTGCATCAAGCTTCGACCATCTAAGGAGTAACAAGATAATTAATTCCTTTCTTAGGCCTACTCTTGGTACACATGTGCCAGTCGCACGCCCGTGCGAATCCATCCGATGGTGGGCGACGTTCTAAAAACATGACATACCATTACAAATCGCGATTGCAGTAGTACTCTACAGACACTGCCTTCTTACTGTTACCTACCCATGACCACTATCGGTCTGAGTTCTCCTATAATTTGTATGATACATCTGAAGTCGTCATGGTTGTAGCCTCAATTATTGGGACTAAATCACAGCAGACAGAGAAGTAGCTGTCCATTCCATACGATCGAACCACTAATAGAAACGGTCAGAGGTAGTGTATAGATGACCAGATGGTTATCGATCCTATAGCGAGATTGATAGAACTTATCATTATGTTGCAAGCAATGCATAGAACCTTTCAGAGCTGCCCTCGCCCGGTGATATGTATCCCATCAAAAATTCAATCAGCCTTGCAGGTGTGAGGACAGGTAAATAATTTTGGACATCAAACTCACGCAAAAGATGCGCAAAGCGTTGGTATCTTACGGAAGAAGGGAGAAGAATGATTGCCTCAAATCATAAATCAGTAAGTATCACACCTGCAAAAGATCACTGGGTCGGGAAAATAGCCCGGATACCCATTCATTTTGCCCAAGACTGTCGACAGATACCGACTCAGCTTAATGTCGGGCCAAAATCCACTTAGAGCAAGATTCGAGGGCTCAAAGGTCGTCCTCTTCATTAATCTAAACATTTATGCAGTGGATCTCGCAGAAGTTTGAAGTCAGGCGTCAGTCAGGCATCTCTCATCCATGGCCAACCCATTTTGGGAGAAATGACGTAGGATATTCTACAATCTTTTGCTGTTTTGTAGGGCTTGAGGAGTGATAATCAATGAATCTATCACAACTCGGTACCAGAGAAGCCTTGCACCGACCATACTGATCATACCCCAAAGACTGGTTGGTCCTTCTGGATTGAAGGTTATTGTCGTTTCTCGTTCGCGCTTCATCGAGAAAAATTGATGATTGAGGATAACTATGAAAAGTGTGTGAATTTTCCGTCAATATCCATAATGTCGGAGGATGGACATCGGATTTCAGAATTCGGATCAGTAAATTACTTGAAATGGTAACTGCTGGCAGGAGCATGTCAGGGGCATGTGTGATGGTTGAACGTTAAAAAAAAATCGATCCTCGCTAGATGGAGAATGCCGAAGTCATTTGAGATATCTGCTGTGTTTCCATTCCCACTGTGGCAGTTCAGCTTTATCCGTTCATCTAAATATCCAAATTTTCATACTGCCATGCGTTGATAAGAACCACTTAATCTATATCTATCAAACGAAGGTCGAAAGCCAGTGGTCGACCTCCAGAGCAAATAGTGTTACAAGACATCGCGACATATTCCGATAAACGTGGGCAGTGTATATGGTCCACATGGTCTTTGTCAGGGTTTTTTGAACAAATATGCACATCATATTTTGTTCACGTGGTTCTGCGATGGCACAGTCGGAATCAGGGGCGCTGGTCGGATTTCCTACGGATCTGACATGGAATCAGGATACATTTTCTTGAGATGGCGATATTTTCGCAATGAATACAGGGCTAGGGTTTCTATCAAGGAATTTAGAACATGATCAGGATATTTGGGACACAAACTCAGCGTGCCTTTCTTGATATATTCGCCCATGCTGAGAACTTTCTCTATCTCGTCCTTATCAGTCAGACTTCTGTTCTCTACTGAGGGTAAGCTATGCTCTCTAGAAAGGGGGAGTTCTTTAATTACTTTCAAACAGTCGCCGCACTCTGCCGTTAAAGTCATAGCTATGTAGTAATGAATCTCTGAGCTTCACGTCACCATTGATGCTCACGAAGGGTCTGGATAGTCTCGCCCGAGCTGACGCAGCTGCTTATATAACGCGAGGACTCGAAGACGAGTCATGGCACTGTTACAAGGGTATCGTGGGAAATGCGGCGGCCTTGTGAGATCGAAAAAATGATTAAGTGATTGTGTACGCGATCTTTTGGTCTTGTCTCCTGACCGGCTCAAGTGCTCAGATCTGTCAGCAATGGCAAAATAGTCGATGAATGCTATGCCAAACAAATATGATCTACTGAACGATCGGCTGCATTGTTACCGGAAGGTGGACACAATACGAACGTGGGTCAGAACCCAGGCCACAAGTAACAATGAGGATGTGCTTTCTAGACGCAAGTACTAAGCCTCGTCGGTTTGCACGATGCACTATAGATACGCCTGAGATCATTTCAGGAGTATAACAAAGATTTTGGCTGCTCAGGCACCTTGAAGGCACCTTGCTGGGCCACAATACCGAGACGCCTGCCAAGACTTGCCTAAAATATCCAGTTTTCCAAAACTGGAATTCTTCCAGGGAGAGGTAACTTAGTAACTTTCCAATTATATCCAACGCAATCGTTGGTTCATGACGAACGTGCAAGTGTTCAAGAGGGGATTTCGGGGCGATAGGCGGATGGAAAACCTGTGAAAATTGAATGGGATATAAAGGTGTCCGATTGGTATTCTCTGCTCACCCTCTTTATCCCCTGTCCTCGAGGAAACAATGGTTGGCAGCATGGACGACAAGAGCTCACATCACGGTTCCAGTGTTGGCAAATCCAATGGACTTGACCTGGACCGGAGTCGCCGAATTGCTTTGGCAGAGGTTGATAATGCCAAGTTTTCGTCCGTAGCTCCTCAATCATCCTCTGCAGTCACAATAATTGACTTTTCTGGCCTATTAGCTGGTTTCACGCCAAAGTCTGTATTGTCGCTGGCGTAGGCTTCTTCACCGACGCGTAAGCATAATTATTCAGACTGGAAGCTCTGGGCCGTCTCACGGTTACTTATCTAACAGCTATGATATCTTTGCCATCAACATTGCCTCTACGATGTTGGGTTATGTATATGGAAAGGGCGGCGTTCTCAACACCAACCAAGACCTCGGAGTAAAAGTTGCTACCCCTGTCGGCAACTTTTTCGGCCAATTACTTTTTGGCTGGCTGGCTGACAATGTCGGCCGTAAAAAGATGTGTGAGTGTTCCTCTCCATCCTCACGCCTGCAAAATCCTCATGCCTTCTTTCTAAGACGGTGTCGAATTAATAATCATTATTATTGCGACCTTTGCTCAGGCACTGTCGGGTCAAGCGCCCTCTGTCAACATCATAGGGGCACTCGTTGTCTGGCGCTTTATCGTATGTATTTGGCTGTCCTTTGATCCACAATGAAAGTTGACGCCTCGCGCCTCAGATGGGTGTCGGAATTGGTGGAGATTATCCTTTGAGTTCTGTCATCTCTTCGGAATTTGCGGCGACTAGAATTCGTGGTAGGATGATGACCGCAGTGTTTGCGAACCAGGGCTGGGGCAATTTTGGTCAGTTCTCCTTGTTTGTCCCCAGAATCAGGTTCTGATCGATCTTTGCAGCTGCATGCATTATCGCGCTCATTGTCACCGCTGGCTATAAACATGCCATCCTCGGGGATACCATTGTCAATGGCAACCTGAGCAGCATTGATCCCCTCTGGCGTTTGCTTATTGGTCTTGGCTGTGTCCCCGGTGTTATCGCGCTCTATTTCCGATTAACTATTCCTGAGACACCCCGATTTACCATGGACATCGAGAGGAATGTTATGCAAGCAACTTCAGATATCAAGGATGTCATGGCTGGAGGCCGTGGCGGGAATGAGGACGAATCTGCTGTCCAGCGAGCTGATGTACCCAGAGCTACATGGGCCGATTTTGCCCGTCACTTTGGCAAATGGAAAAATGGCAAAGTTCTTATCGGGACTGCGTATTCTTGGTTTGCACTAGATGTGAGCTGATGATGCTTGTCTTTTTTTTTCTGCCCACTGACTGAAAAATTATTAGATTGCTTTCTATGGTCTAGGACTGAACTCTTCAATTATCTTGCAAACCATTCACTTTGGTGGAGTACCTGGTAAAGACACTCTAGGAGTTTACAATAACCTGTGGAACACTTGCGTTGGTAATCTTATCCTGTCGGTCGCAGGCTTGATTCCTGGATATTGGGCGACTTTCCTTTTCGTTGATTCCTGGGGACGTAAGCCCATCCAGCTTATGGGTTTCAGCGTTCTCACTATCCTTTTTATCATTATGGGTGCGTTTACTTTGGTTTGACTGAGCCAAAAATCTTGAATTTGCATTGTGATCTAGGTTTCGGATACGACAAGCTCACTGCGACTGCGCCTGCCCAGAAGGCCTTTGTATTCCTCTACTGCCTAGCCAACTTCTTCCAGAATTTCGGTCCCAATTCGACCACCTTTATCGTTCCTGGGGAGGTCTTCCCTACTCGTTATCGTTCAACAGGCCATGGTATATCTGCTGCATCTGGTAAACTTGGTGCTATCGTTGCACAGGTTGGCTTCGCTCGCCTGAGGAATATTGGTGGACCTAACAAATTCGTCAAGCACATGTAAGTTGCAGCTGGTGGATCGATCGTAATATTCATGCTCATACCTGAATTCAGTCTTGAGATTTTCGCCTTGTTTATGCTAACGGGTGTTCTCTCTACACTTCTCATTCCTGAGACCAAGCAAAAGACCCTCGAGGAGTTATCCAATGAGGACCAGGAAGGTTTCGTTAGAAGTTCGTCAAGTTTTTCTTGTTGACATTGCTTTTGTCTGACTTCGTTCTAGCCGCAACTGGATCATCAAAGCGTGCTTAGATTTATTAATTATTATGTCATATGCTTCCCTCATGTAATAATAATGTTTGGGAAATCTGTCTATTACATACAATCTTTTGCTCTTTTTTATCTTCTACCCACAATATCTACATATATCATGGTACTTGCAGGTGACCACAAGACTGACCACCGCACTATATCGCTCTTGATCATCAACCCCAACTCTTCCAAATCAATTACCGATGGACTCAACCTTGCGCTGACCCCTTTAACACCTCCTGGAACAGAACTTACTTTTTACACTGCGCCCAATAATGCGCCATCCGCGATCAGCGACCTCACCACAGGCATACAAAGCGCCAATGCCTGTTATGATGATATCATCACACAGGATCTGATAAGCAGGCATGATGGGTTTCTCGTATGTTGCTGTGAGTTTTTGCGTGGGCCAGGATTAGGAACCCACGATTGGACAGCATCAAACTGACTGGAGTATTCTCATAGTTTCCGATCATCCCCTCACACATATGTTGCGTGAAAAAACGTCAAAACCTGTCATCGGTATCCTGGAATCTGCGATCGTACAAGCTATGCTTGTCGGGCAGCGATTCGGCATCGTCACAACCGGAGTAGGCTACAAATATGTACACTACACTGAAGTTCGGAACTTCTTGGGCGCGACATCTGAGCGTTTTGCGGGACTGATTGCCGTCGGCTTGGGTGTGGTAGAACTGAGGGAAGGCGATCGGCAGAAGATCATCACCAACATGAAACAAGGTAGTAAGAGGATTGCAGAGAAGGGTGCAGATGTTGTCATTCTTGGATGTGCTGGTAAGAAGTTTGATTCGTTGTGATGAAACCGTAACCCGCTTATCATGTCAAAGGAATGGCAGGAATGGAAGACTTGATTAAAGATGGTTATAAGGAGGCCGGATATAGCATACCCAGAGTTGTGGATGGTGCAAAATCTGGGGTTGCAATCCTTTCCGGATTAGTGAGGATACACGACTGAAAAATTGGAGAAGACAGGAGAGAATGGAGTTTGCCAGCTCGATCCTCTGCTATTGATGGTGAAACAGATGCTCATACGATACAAGCACTGAGGTGTAGGTACAAAAACCTTCAAACATTGCCCCTATGTCAGGTGCTACTTTCACAAATAATCCATCCATCATCTACTTGGAATGATCAGTTATTCGTGGGACAGCCATGTGCTGTAAGTTGCAAATTGAGGTAGTAGGTTCCCTCATATGTGGGAAGGAACTTGAAGAACCACATGCTGTATATGATTGTGCCAAGGCTTCAGGGCACCTAACATGTCACATAGGCTATATGACCGGCCTCCAGAATAAAAAACGGCTTTTCGGACGCCTAAAGTATGGAAGAATCTCACACCTCACTGCATGTTCGTTTCCTGGCAGCTAATCTCTTCTCTAGATGCGATGATAAATCAAGACCACGCTGACTTATCAAGGGTGCACAAGGCATCAAATGACAAATGAAAGACACTACACTTCCTCCGATGCTTTTGACTTTTTCTAACCACCACGAAAAATTGTAGTTTCATTAGTCATGATGAATCAATGCAGTACAGAGGCAACTCACATAACTGGCCGCATCAAAGTCGTAATCAATGCCTAAAGCCTCCAGTTTTTTCTTCCTCCCATTTTGTCGCTTTATCAGCCTGCGGGTAACCTTGGCTTTCTCCTCAGTTGTCCGCGGCTGTGAATAAAGGAGCTGACTTTAACAGCCTACACTTGGGATTGACAAGGCTCACCTTATTTTGCTGCATACGAACAGTCTTATCCCTCGAGATAACTTTCCACTTCCTATTTGCACCAATCCATAGCTCCGAGTGGACTTCCTCTTTAGGTATGAGCTTACACTTGAGTATGTGTCCCGAGAGGAGATAGTTATCCATCGTGTCTGCCACAATCTGAGCCACAGAGGAGGAATCAAATTCGATAAAGCCATAGTGTTTACATCTTCCTGTCTGAATCACAAAAATAAGTCAGAGTTCAAGGAGAGAGATAAGATCAAACCTTTTTATTCCGCGAAATACGAAGACGAGTGATTTCGCCGAATTGAGAGAAGTATCCTCTGCATTGGTCTTCATAGAAACCATGGGGAAGACGTCCGATATAAACGACTCCACGATCTTCTGTCTACACGCGAAGTGAGGAATATCAAGCACAGTTCATAACCCTTGTCTGAAAAACCTAGCATACGGGTTTCCGTTTGGCTTTTTCGAGTTTTCGCTGGACAATTTCGTCGTCCTTTGCTACAGTTGGAAGTCTACTGACTTCGAAAGCCGAAAGACCAGGTTTATCATCTTCTTCATCAGAAGAGTCGTCTTCATCGGTCGAGAACCCATGTAGATGGACATCTTCGGTCTCTGAGTCTGCGGCTTGTTCCATTACACCTTCATCCTCAACATTTTTGTCAGAGTCGGATGGAGTAGGAGACTTCGCCTTTCGTTTCTTGAGGCTAGATGATTTGACTTTAGACTTAATTGATCTCGCGTCGGCATTGGCAGATATATATTTTGGTCGTTGTTTAGAGGATCCCAGTTGTGACTTCTTGGGTTGAACTTCGTTCTCGCTTTCAGGTGGAGGAGCAAGGACCTTCGGCTTCTTGCTTTTCGGTGGCTGGACAGCCTCGGCCTTTGTTTTGTGTTCTGGCGGTACTTTTTTCTTTGTTCTCGATTCCGTGGTAGCTGTCGGCGCCATGAAAGAAAAAATGATGACGGCAAGCAATGTACAACAAATCACCATAGTTTGATCCCATCATGCATTTATTTTCTTCAACTCTGTCCTATTTTTTTCAATGATCCCTCGCTTTGTGAATCCTCATGCCGTACCCGAGAGGATGAAAATTATTTCAAGGGCTGATCTGTATACAAACGAGAGCGATGAGAGATGTCTGAAACCTGATTTGAACTTGCTGGATCAGTTCAACGCAATAGTCGAAGACACTCTTCCTCTTACCAATCAGGAAAGTATACCGGAGAAGTTGGAGGTTGAACAAGAAGGAAAGGAGGAAAAGGGAGATACAGATGCACTCACATGTACGCCTATGACATTCATAGGATTCAAGGAGATTCATGTATGTTTCATTGAATAGTGTTTCGTTTAATTTCAAATGGCTCCCCAGTCCTTGTGTCACTTAAACCTAAGGAAGCTCTCATAAAGTATGTTGGTTCGCTTGTATGTATTTTTCACTCATATAGTCTCAGAGTTAAAGAGCCTGAGATCGAGGATAATGAAACACAAGCAGAAGAGCGGCGAGAACGAGCTCTTGCCGTCGCAGTTGATGCAGACTGGGTTGTGCAGGAGTCTATGAAGCCATGTGTACGTTCTTATTGCCTCATACAATCATCACACAATGACATTCAAATACACTAGCGACATACTTTTGATCAAAGTCCTATCCTCCATCTAAATTTATCCATGCCTCTAACCTCCTCCCCAAATCTTATGATACTGAGCCACAACAAACATG